>CEPO01015392.1_pt1 | contig 26338 bp, 24 predicted proteins | sample 530481 | NCBI WGS metagenome assembly CEPO01 (sample SAMEA2620198, study PRJEB7988) | marine metagenome | biome: marine biome (ENVO:00000447); feature: surface water layer (ENVO:00002042); material: "saline water (ENVO:00002010), including plankton (ENVO:xxxxxxxx)" | depth 5 m
GCGACCAATCAATCGAAATACCGCGCTTGGTCGTCAGATAGGTCGCAAAGCTCGCCAGCCAGTGGCTGCCGGAATAATGCTCATCAGAGACCGCAGCCACGCCCGTCTCTTTGTGTAGTTCAGCGGATGCGAGCAACGCCGGAATACGCGGATCGCCGTCAGGCAGCGCAGAGGCAATGCCTTCCAGAGCCCAGGCGCGGGAGAGGTTCACACCGTCCAGATGGACGAGCTTGCCATCCGTCGCATCCAGCACCACACCCGGCTCAAGCCAGTCCGTCGCCCCGTCATGCGGGATTTGCGGCAAGAACGCCCCCAACCAGGCGGCATATTCACCCTCCAGCATGACACGCCGCATCAGATCGGCCTCCATCAGACAGGGCGACAGAAAATCCTCGCCCGAAGGTTCATAGCCCAGCGGGCAGTTTTTATCTTCGCGATGAAACGCCAGCGTGCGCTCGACCAGCAGGTTTTCCAGATTGGCATTTCCGACCGTGCGGGCGTAATCCAGCATCAGGCCAAAAGCGAAAGCCGTCTGGTTGTGTGTGCCAATCCGGTTGGGATAGGCGAGCTTGGGCAGCCAGTCGACCACGCGTTCAACGATCTTGTTTTCCAGCGGACGCAAGGTTTCGCGCCATTTGGTAAGCTCAGGATCATCACTCTCTTCCAGCTCGGCGACCAGCTGCAGATACCAGGCGATGCCATAGGGGCGCTCAAATCCGGCGCGGTCCGCATGCGAATAATAGCCAAGCTCCGCCCCCATAGTCTCAACCGTAAAGGATTGCGACAGCGCCTCACGGATTTCTGCGTCCAAAGCGGAGCCGGATTGCGTCTTAAGAATACGCACCAGAAGCCAATGGCCGTGCACCGCCGAGTGCCAGTCGAAACAGCCATAAAATGCCGGCGTCAGCTCACGCGGCGGGGCGACATCATCGTCTGATGTCATCACATGGCTGATCTTATTGGGATATGGCCGATGAATACAGTCGAGCGCCAGGCGCGCGAAGCGTAAGCTTGTTTCTGTGTCTTCAGACATCACAGACTGTGGCGTTTCTGCAGGCTCATCGCCCGACTTGCCGCATGCCGTGAGCCCGAGCGCCATGCCAAAAACAATTGCTGCTGAAACAATTTTCACCTGTCACTCCTGTTTGAGTTCAGGTCTATCTACCACGAATCGCGTCGTCCACCTGACGTTTGATCTTATTGTTCATCGCCCGAACATAAGGCAGAAAATTCATCTTTAAATCTGCTGCAATGGCTTCGTTGGAGCGTGCCTTCCGAACGCTTTCAATCGGACTGAATACCAACCCGATATGGGACCAGAATTTCAGCTGATAATCGCCAACGACAATCTTATTTCCGTCAAAACTGCAATCGTCGCAATCTGCGTATTGGGTCTCGTAAATGGTCTTCAGAACCGGCAGCAGATCATCTTCTTGCAGCACATAACCAAAACTCGCTTCATCGAGAATGTATCCATCCCCGTCTGGTGACGGCAGGCAAGTGGTTGTGAAGCTAAAATAACCGTAATCGGCGAAATAATCAGCGAACATAGCCTCATATTCGTCAGACACGCTTCTGGAGACATCATCTGCGCAAGCCGACCTTTCACATCTGACGTCGACATTATGAAAATATTGAAAACCCGGATACCCCAGATCAGCCGAAAACTCCCTGAGTTCATGAACCATTGAACTGCTGACTCTGGAATCCAGCTTACCCCAGTTCTCTAATTTCTTGATACTTGCATCAATCTCCACAGAGATCGCATCAATCTCTTTGACGACTTTGGTCAGCTCAGCAGAATCCGAGATTTTTATCCCCATCCGGTCAAGACGGTTTTCCAAAGCACGTGAGGGTCCGTAAATATCCATAATATACGGGTTCATTGAAACAGAACCGTATGACCGCTGATAAATATAACTATTGCCCCCCAGCGAAGATTTCCGTTCAATCTCGTTAGAAACCTTCTCCTCACTGCAATATTTTTGCTCCAGATCAGCAAAAGTCATGCCGTTCATCACGGTGAGGTCTGTCGCCATTGCCTGCGGCGCAAAAAGCCCAGCAAATACGAATGCTGATGCAAAAAGATTTTTCATGAGTTAATCCCCTGTTCCAGCTTTGATTTTACATGCTTGACTTCAGGGTTCAACCGACCAATTGCAGTGCCAAAAAAAGAAAAACGCGCGACAACATAAAGGTCCCGCGCGCTATTAAGTGAACATTTTCAGAAAAAGTCAGCCGTCCGCGAGTTCTCCCTGACGCGCAGATTGCTTCAGCAAAACCTCGCCGACTTGAATCGCGTTGAGCGCAGCGCCCTTGCGGAGATTGTCACCCACCACAAACAGCACAAGGCCATTCTCAACCGTTGGGTCAGGGCGAATGCGGCCCACGAAGACAGGGTCCTGTCCGGTCGCTTCCAGCGGATTAGGCACGTCCGAAAGCACCACGCCATCGGCTTTCGACAGAAGTTCTGTCGCCTCAGCCACAGAAATCGGGCGATCGAATTCGAGGTTCAGAGAGAGTGCGTGACCGGTGAAGACGGGCACGCGCACACAGGTGCCAGACACGGGAAGATCAGGAATTTCCAGAATCTTCCGCGTCTCATCGCGCATTTTCAGCTCTTCTTCGGTATAGCCATCTTCGCCCAGAACATAGTTCAGAGGCACGACGTTAAATCCGATCGGCACGGCCCATTTTTTCGGCGCGGGAAGCTCAACCGCCTCGCCATCGACAGACATGGCATCGCCCTGACCTGCGCCAGCGCGGATTTGCTCGTCAAGCTCATCCACACCGGCGACACCACCTCCGGATACAGCCTGATAGGTGCTCGCCACAATACGTTTCAGGCCCGCCATGTCATGCAGCGGCTTCAACACTGGCATGGCCGCCATTGTGGTGCAGTTCGGATTGGCGATGATGCCTTTCGGCAGATCGCGCAAAGCATGTGGGTTCACTTCTGACACCACTAGCGGCACGTCCGGATCCGACCGATAGGCCGAAGAATTGTCGATCACCACCGCGCCAGCTTCCGCCACTTTGGGCGCCAGCGCTCTGGAGGTTGATCCACCTGCGGAGAAGAACACCAGATCCAGACCGGTAAAGTCTGCAGTCGTGGCGTCCTCAATCGTAATCGTCCGGTCCTTCCACGTAATCTGCTTTCCGGCGGATCTTGCAGAGGCAAAGAGGCGCAAATCACCGATCGGGAAATCCCGCTCGGCCAGAATCTTGCGCATCATTTCCCCAACCATTCCGGTAGCGCCGACAATGCCGACATTGGGTGTGGTGGAAAAAGCGCGAACGCTCATAATGAGTCTCCTTATTAGCCGCGCAACAACTTGCCCTTTGCGCGGTGAATGGCGTCACTAACGAGCATAACCATCAAAGTAAATGCGTCATTGCTGCAAAGTTTTTTCGTATTGATAGTTTTGCTGAAGTAAGCGTGACATTCAGACAGTGCACGCTATCTAAAGAAGAATGTATCGTTCTGTATTATTTGTGTGCCTTGGAAATATTTGCCGATCACCCACAGCCGAAGGCGTTTTCCGAAAATTCGCAGAGTCTGAAGGCCTTAGCCTCAGGATCGACAGTGCCGGCACCAGTTCCTGGCATGTCGGCGAACCGCCTCACCCGCCCATGAAGAAGGCGGCGATCGCCCGCGGGTATGACATCACAGATTTGCGTGCCCGACAGGTCTCCCGGCTCGACTTTGAAGACTTCGATCTCATCCTCGTAATGGACGAAAAGAATAAGAGCGAGATTGAGCGCTATCGCCCGACGGACAACACGACCCTGGTCGAGATGTTTCTGGACTATGCGCCCGACCAGCCCATTCGCGATATGCCGGATCCCTATTTTACGCGCACCTTCAACCAGGTGATCGATTTATGCGAGGCGGCAAGTCAGGGGTTGTTGGAAAGGTTGAGGGACCAGTAGGACGTTTTGCGAATTAAGCCCTTCTCCCTCTCAGGGATAAGGGTTTGGGATGAGGTTCGCTCGACAGAGACGTGTACAAGTGTTGGCCCATCTTTTCCTGGCGCACTTTGCGGAACCCACGCAATGCATTGCAAAGCGTTGGATTGCTGCACCATTCCCAATTGCCAACCCGCCTCCCCTCGCCTAATCGGCAGCGATGACCACCGCCTCTCTCACCCGATCGAAAGTCCTCGCGCTGGCCGTGCCGGTCATGCTGGCGCAGGCGGCGACGGCGTCGACCGGCGTGGTCGACACGCTGATCATGGGCGTGTCGGGCGACAAGGTGGATATCGGCGCAGTGGGCATTGCCGCCGTGGCGATGAACTTCCTTTATTGGGCGTTCGGCTTCCTGCGCATGTCGACCACCGGTCTGACGGCGCAAGCCAATGGCGCAGGCGACCGGGTGGAAGCCGATTCCGTGCTGCAGCGCGCGGCGCTGACGGGGGCCGCGCTTGGCCTGATCATACTGGTCAGCTCACCGCTTCTCAAAAACCTCGTCTTCGAGCCCTTTGCCGCGACGAACGCCGTGAAAGACCTTGCCAAAGAGTATTGGAATGCCCGCATCTGGGGCGCTCCTGCCCTTCTTATGACGTATGGCATTACGGGCTGGCTGCTTGGCACAGGCCGGACGGGCCAGCTATTGGCGCTGCAGATCATCATGAATGGCGTGAATGCCGTGCTGGACGCGTATTTCGTGTTGGAGCTCGATCTTGGCCCGGCGGGCATTGGCGCAGGCACAGCGATTGCCGAATGGGTTGCGCTGTTCGCGGGCCTCTTTTTTGTGCGAACGGGGCTGAAACGGTCTCAGGGTCTGTTCGACCGGGCCAAGCTTGTCGCTCTGTTCAATGCCAATCGCGATATCCTGATCCGCACGCTCGCGCTGCTCTTCACCTTTGCCTGGTTTGTGAATTCGGGTGCGACACAAGGCACGGCCATTTTGGCGGGCAATGAGATTTTGCTGCAATTCGTGACGGTCTCGGCCTTCATTCTCGATGGCTATGCCTTTGTGGCGGAGAAGGAGATTGGCGAGGCTTATGGCGCGAAGAACCGGCCGCGCCTGATCCGGGCGATGCGGTTGACGACCGAGCTGGCACTTCTGTCTGGGGCGCTGTTGAGTTTCGCCTTCTATCTGGGCGGCGGCGCGCTGATCCAGAGTTTCGTCGCCGATGATGAGGCGAGAGAGATCGCTCTCGCCTTCCTGCCCTATTGCGCCATCATTCCACTCATCGGCATTCCCTGTTGGCAGCTCGATGGCTTCTTCCTTGGCGCGACCCGAGGCAAGGCCATGCGCAATGCCGCTGTTATCACGACTGTGCTCTATGTGGGGTCAGACCTGATCCTGCGGCATCAGTTCGGCAATACCGGCGTGTGGGTCGCGTTTCTGATGATGTATGTGATCCGGGCATTGGCGCTGGGAGCGTATCTGCCGGGATTGTTGGGGCTGGCAGCTACATCAGCGCGAACCGAAAAAAAGTGATCCCCACCGCCCTTTGGGCACCTCCCCTTTTCAAGGGGAGGAAACGAGCGCTGCGCCGTCCGCGCATCAGTCACGGTGGGGCTCTCCCCTTTGAAAAGGGGGAGCTGGAGGGGGATCGGACTGTCTACAACATACCAATAGTTACGACCGGGCTTCCCTACTCCGCGTCAACCAGATTCGAATCCATCACGCGGACATTTTTCCAGTTCTCACGGAATTTGCCGATGAATTCGAGATGGCTCGGGTCGGTATCATAGCCTTTCAGGCTTTCGGGCGTATCCAGCGTTACCACCAGCGCCACATCATAGGCCTGATCGTTCGACCCTGCCGTCCGGTCCGTCATGCGGGAGCCAACTTCGCAGGCTGTAACGCCATCAATATCACACAGAAGCTCCTGTGCGCCATCGATCAGTGCTTCGATCTTTTCCGGGCTGTTATCGTTAAGTTCGAAGAAGACGACATGCGAGACATCGGCCTGCGCCACACCGGCAAATCCGGCAAAACACGCGGCTGCTGTCAAAGTTTTGAATAGAGCCATCTGGTGACCTCCACTTGTTTTCGTTCACGGCACATTGCACAGCTCCGCAATCAACGGCAATGAAGATTGTCAGATGGGTCCTTTGTCTCCCGGACAATTGATCTAGATGTGAGGCGGTATCAGAACCCGAAACGGAGCAAGCGCGTGGATAAACCCGCAGACCACCCAGTCATCCCAGCTGAAAAAGTTGGCGTCCTGCTGATCAATCTCGGTACGCCGGACGGTACAGACTATTGGTCCATGCGGCGCTATCTGTCGGAGTTTCTGTCAGACCCACGGGTGATCGAAGTCCCACAACCGATCTGGCAGCTCATCCTTCAGGGACCAATCCTCACCTTTCGCCCATCGAAATCCGGGGCGGCTTATAAAAAGGTGTGGACTGAAGATGGCTCGCCCTTGCTGCATTACACCAAACTGCAGGCAGAGAAGCTGAATGATCGCATTGGATCTGAGACGCTGATCATTGATTTCGCAATGAATTACGGCAATCCGAGCATTGCGTCGAAGGTGGATGCGCTGAAGGCGAAAGGCTGCCAGCGCATCCTGGTCTTCCCGCTTTATCCGCAATATTCGGCAACGACGACGGCGAGCGTGTGTGACCGCACCTTCAAGGCGCTGATGAAACTGCGCTGGCAACCTGCTGTGCGGACCGCGCCGGCGTTTCACGATGATCCGGCTTATATCGATGCGCTTTGCGCGTCGCTTCAGGACAGCCTCTCAATGCTGGATTTCAAGCCAGATGTGCTGCTCATGTCCTATCACGGCATTCCGAAAAGCTATTTCGACAAGGGCGACCCGTATCATTGCCATTGCTATAAGACGACCCGTCTGGTGCGGGAGAAAATGGGCTGGAGTGAAGACTTCATCCGCACGACTTTCCAGTCTCGTTTTGGGCCTCAGGAATGGCTGCAACCCTATACGGACAAAACGCTCGAAGCTCTGCCCGGCGAGGGCGTGAAAAACATCGCTGTCGCCGCTCCCGCCTTCATTTCGGATTGCCTCGAAACGCTGGAAGAGATCGCCATGGAGGGCCGCGACAGCTTTATTGAAGCGGGTGGCGAGAACTTTGCGTCACTGCCCTGCCTGAACGACGCTGGGCCCGCGATTGATTTGCTCGAAACACTTGTCACTCGAGAACTTGGCGGCTGGGTCTGAACATCAAATGACGGAATTGCCAGAGGTTTTCGAGCCGCCCCCAGAGTCCATCTGGAGATGGTTTTCACTCATCTCAAATCCTGTTCTGGTCCTCATATTCCTGGGCATGTCGTATTTCCTCATTGATTATCAGGTCGATCCACCAAGCAGTTTGCTCGACAAAGTTCTAACCTTCGGCAGGCCATCACTCATCAGCATTTTACTCTTCTTCTGGTCAATTCGAATCGCTGTGATTTGGGTGGACCTACTCCGGCGAACACTGCCGCAGAACCCAGAGTTACTCATCAATTCCGATGGCATAACGGTAAATCGCTTCCCATCCTCGAAATTCTACGCCTGGCCTGATGTCGTAGCACTGCAACTCAGGCGCGCGTTTTACAATCGCAGAGAGCCCATGCTGACTGTGAGAACTCATTACGAAGCATCGAGACCACTCGTCACCTCTGTGATGCGGATCTTTGGCTATCGGGATATTCCAGAATTTCCATTCTTTCAGGATAACAACAGGAATTTACTGTTTCACAGATTTCTGTTCCGCTACGCTCCGAACGCGCTGATCGATCTCAAGTCTCACAATGGCCGCCGCTAATCTCTCTATGGAGGGTCGCGCTGTTTATTTGGCGGCAAAGCCCCTTCAAACCTTCTTCACAAATTCTGTCTTGAGGCCCATCGCGCCAAATCCATCAATCTTGCAGTCAATGTCGTGATCGCCTTCCACGAGGCGGATATTCTTCACCACCGTCCCGACCTTCACCGGCTTTGACGCGCCTTTGACTTTCAGGTCTTTGATGACGGTGACGGTGTCGCCATCCTGCAGGATATTGCCAACGCTGTCGCGCCAGACAGGTTCGTCCGCTTCAACCGGCTCAGCACCCGACCATTCATGCGCACATTCCGGGCAGACAAACAGCGCTCCGTCTTCATAGGCGTAATCGCATCCGCATTTCGGGCAGGCTGGCACGTCACTCATCGAAATCTCCGGACAATTCTGATTGCGGCAGCACCTAGCCGCGTTGCGCCCAGATTGTCGAGCGGTGGGTGCTGCGACCAAACAGCGTTCCTGACTGTTAAATCGTGGCCACACAGCGGTACGAACCCATACGGAACGCGCCCTGCCCCCATACGTTTTGTCGTGAGAAGGAGATGAGTCATGAAACATGATATTCCACTCAAAACGGTGAACACGACGGGCCGTAAATGGATCTATGCTGCGTTTATCGGCGGCGCGAGTGCTGTGGCCTTCGCACTGATGATGATCGGCCCCTTCACGGTGGCTAATGACAATACCAGCGCCATCGGAATTGCGGTGGTTGTGGTAGAAGCCCTCTTGCTGGCTGCAGGTCTCACCTGGTTTACGCTTTTGGTCACAACCCGTCGGGGTGTTAGCCAAAAGCGAGGCTAACGCCGATTAACGATGCGTTAATACATTGAATTTGTGAGATTATTTCGGAACTTTCGTGCCGGATAGTGCATTGCGCAACTGGAACAGGAGAAGTCCAATGCTCGATGAAATCATCACAGACGAACCCACAGGGCACTGGCGCTATTACGCGCTGACATTTGGCGCGTTGTTTTTGGTGGTATTTCTGACCGTGATCGGGCCTTTGGCCTTGCCGCAGTTTTCAGCAACTTTTGTTGTATTGAGCCTTATATTGCAGGCTCTGCTGATCGGCGCAGTGCTGCTCGCGGTGACGATCTCGACGATACAATTCCTTTATCGCCGTCTGTCGCGATAGACGGTCCTCTGTCACGCTATGGACTGATGCAAATTTCTGCAGCACACCCGGAATGAATTATGGGTGAGTTGCGATGGATGATTGGGTCGGTAAGGGAAAAGTGCGGGCGCGCCTCGTCGAGGACGATATCCTCGAGGCGAAGTGCAACGGACTCACCACGCAGGCGAAATATTACAAGCCGCTCTTCAAGGAATTCTTCCGGAAAGACTTTCAGATCCGCCCCTCCTATGGTGATTTTGAAGTCCACATCATCATGGAATACACCGGCGACCCGCCGATGATGGATCTCGACAATTTGGCCAAAGCCTTGCTCGATAGCCTTACTGGCGCGGCCTTTTTCGACGACAGTCAGGTCGCCCGGCTACTCGTCGAACGCCGCGAGGGTGAGCGCGAGCGAATTATGCTTCGGTGCCGAAGTTTCGCATCTGGTAGCGTCGCAAAATTTGTCTGAATTCAACGCAGACCATCTGGACAGGCCGAACGGGTAGCTTTCTAACGGACTCTGAGGATCGCTCGGGAGTGGAAATGTCTATGAGATTCGTGGTAATCGTGATGGCCCTGGCCATGCTTTCAGCCTGCGCCAGCACGCTGAGAACGGATTTCAGCTACAGCCCGACTGACGGCAAATCGCTTTTTATCATGGAAGAACGGTCAAACTTTTTCAGCGCCAGCTCGAGCGTCATGTTTGTCGAAGTCGATCTGGAGAATGAGGTTTTTCTCAACGATCGCGTATCTGTCCAGCAGGGAATGATGAGTCGGTTGGAACCCGGCACAAGTTCGCGACTCTTTTCTGTCGATCAGTTTGATGGCGGGCAGTACGCCCTCGTCTCGACCTATACCGTGAGCGGAAATACGCACACGACGCGATGCTTCTCTCTTGGCACCATGGTGTATGATTTCCCCGAGGCCGCCGTGATTATTCTGCCGCTGACACCGTCTGAATATGTGGAGGGCATGGCGCGCATCATGCCGGAGAAAGTAGAAGCGCGTCGCCAGGATCTTCTGGATAATGTTCGCAGCCAGCTCACAAGCTATCCGGACATTGACGCATCAAATCTCGTCATTGCTGAACCGGTCGCCGCGATCAAATTCGAAGGCAAAAAGCAGGTTTTCGGATCTGGCTGTCCTGTCGGCAAAGACCTAGAAATCACATCTATAGATGAGATGCTGGACCAACAAACCGATCCGATGTCGCAACTTCGCGAGATGTTCCAGCAACGCGGTCTCGATCTGGACCAAATGCTTCAGGATAGCAGGGACAGAAGAAATGCGGCAGACGCAGGCGAGTCTGAAGACTAACGCGCTGCCAGCGTGCTTCACAGCTAAGCCTGATCAGTCTTTCCAGGGCTGTTCGCCGAACAATGGCGGCACAAGCGATTTCATGACAATGCGTCCCACTTCCGCATGAACAGCATTGGCCGCATCGCTTTGCGGTTCCTTTGTGTTGTAATAACTGGCAATGGCCACCGGCCCCACCATCCCCTTGAAGACCGGATAGGTTTTGACGATGGCGACATCGACATTGTGATCTGTCGTATTGGTGCCGGTTTTGTCTCCGACGATATACTCGTCTGTCACGCCCGCCCTGATGCGATTGAGTCCTGTTCGCGCCTCGATCATCCAGTCATGGACGCGACGCACATCATTCCGGGCTTCAAAGCGCCCAAGCAGAAGCTCTGACATGAGAAAGGCCATGGAGTTGGGCGTCGTAGTGTCCCGGTTATCTCCGGGTTCCCAAGCATTCAGATCGGGTTCCCACCGGTCAAGCCGCGTTACCTCATCGCCTGTTGTTCGGATGAATGCTGTCAACGCTTCTGGCCCGCCAATGTCGCGCAAAAGGACGTTTGCCGCGGTGTTGTCACTGGTCTTGATAACAGCCCCGCACAGCTCACCCAATGTCATGCCACCATCTGCCAGTCTGGGCTCCGTGACCGGCGAATAGGAAACGAGATCGTCTTTTGAGAATGGGATGAACCGATCCCAGCTTTCTTTGAGCGCGTCCTCCTCGATCGACCAATTATCCCGCATTTTATACGCGTAATAAATGCCGAGCAGCCATTTGAAACTGGAGCATATGGCAAAGCGCTCATCTCCGCGATGCGACAACCGTTTGCCGGTTTGCAGATTGACCGCCGTCACACCGAGCCGTCCGCCTGCGCGCGCCTCAAGTTCCGCTAAAGCAGCCTCTCCGACTTCCGTCGTCTCGAAATGCGGCTTCGACGTTTCACACCCGGTGATCAGTGGCAGACTTGCCGCCCCCATCAACCAACCCCGGCGTGTTATGCTGGCTTTGAAACCATCACTCATAAGAAGCCCCTCATCATTCGCGACCACCTCTACTTGCGGGTCCGTAGAGGCGATAACAGGATGAAACTATGTCAATTATCTGACTTTGGTCAAAGCCGCTTGAACGGCTTTGGTGCTGCCGTCGCGCTGGCTTTTGCCACCACGCGGCCTTCAGGATCGAGTAATTCGGCTTCCATGAAGGCGATGGATTTGCCGAATTTCAGGATCCGCGCATTCGCTTTGGCTGGGCCCGGAAAGAGCGGCCGGAAATAGCTGGTCTTGAGCTCCAGGGTTGGTGCCGTCATCGTGACATTCGACGCAATAATGCAGCAAACCGACATGGCTTCGTCCAGCATGGCCGTCAGAAACCCGCCCTGAATAGCGCCAGTCGGGTTGGAAAAGGATGGGCTGACGTCAAAACCAAGCGTCAACGTCATCTCATCCTGATTGAGCGCCAGAACCTCCATTCCGAGTGTTTCGGAACACGGCGGTCGTGTCTTAGGGTTCTGAAACCGCGCCAGCATCTCTGCATCAGAGACCCGAGGTGGTGCGTCTTTCTGATCAGACACCCGCCCTATTTCCGACGGAAGGTGTCGAGCTGAACGACGGTGCCATCGCTGGCTGGACGCGCTTCTTCAGCCTGTGCTTCGTCCTCGACATCCGCTTCGGGTGTATCAGTCGCCTCGTCCAACCCTTCCGGAACAGGATCTGAGATTTCGGCCTGAGCACCAGCAGACTGATCAAACACCATCATGAAGTCGACGCTTGGATCGTGGAACCGTGTAACCGCAGAAAACGGGATTTCGAGATGTTGAGGCACACCAGAAAACTGCAGAACAATTTCGAAATGGCGAGGATGAATTTCCAGATCCCAGAACTGGTGCTGGATCACAATCATCATCTCTTCAGGGAATCGACTCTGAAGATGCTCCGCGATTTTCACACCCGGCGCTTTCGTCCGAAAGGTGATGTAAAAATGATGGCCGCCAGGAAGCCCCGTCCCACCGGCGGCTTGTGTCAAAGCCTCCCGCATGACTCCCCGCATCGCAGCCTGCGTGAGCGCCTGATACCCAATATCGTCGGTCATTCGCTTTGCTCCGTTCCACCCTCTAACTAGCGAGCCGGATCAATTCTCACAATGCCACTCGTTCTATAAGCGAGCTTATTTTTCGTGATGATCCAATAAAGGCGAGTGAATTTCTGTGAATTTTGAAGTTAATCGAGTTTCTTCCGCATCCGTCCGAAATCAGGCCGTTGCAGGCCGGCCGATGGCATCAACGCGCACAGCCACGCTCCAGCCCTGCGCCATCACGCCCGTATATGTATAGCTCACCTCATGTTCGGCGACGAACTCCTGCCAGGCTTTGTACTCATGGTGACGCCAGCTTGGGTAATTAAAATACTCATCGAACAACACCATGGTCCCGGGACGGATGAGGTGCGCTGCTTCGGTCAGAATAATTTTTGTCCCGCCGTAGAGATCGCAATCCACATGCAGAAGCGAAATCGGGTCTGTGTTTTCTTTCACAAAGCCCGGCAGAGTGTCGTCAAACCATCCCACGTGAAAGGTCACGTTGGACGGAACTTTCGGCAGTTTTTTGTTCTGGCTAAACTGTCCCTTCTTCGCCAGCGCACCGGACCAGTCTTCGGGTAGCCCCTCAAAACTGTCAAAGCCGTGAACCTGGCGGTTGGGCGCGAGCGCTGCGATCTTGCGGATAGAGTTTCCACCCGCCACGCCGAATTCCAGGATCTGGCCGTCAGCCGGCGCCTCTTTAATCGCCGCCCGGAGATAATCGGTGAAGCTTTCATAGATCATGGCCTCAGGCATGTTGGCCTGCACATAATCCACAGACTCGTTCAGCGCCCGCAACTGCAGCTGATACAAAAGGTTGTGACCGTAATTCTTGTACACGATCCGCCGCAGCCAGCGCGATATCCAGCTTCGTCTCTCTTTTTTCAGCCGCGCCATGTTACCACCCCGATAAAAAACAGAACCTCGTCTCTAAGACGTGTCGAGCCAAAATACAAAACCTAACCGCCCAAAAACCAACCTCGAGATGGAAGTGATGAATTCATGGTGGTTTGGTTTTCCATAATGCTTTTCTGATAGTTGCGCTCAGGTCTTGACCCTGGTCCTCAATGAGCGTTTCAAACTTCCATGTCGGTTTCGAGTTCAGTTACTGAAGAAATCAAAAAACGCGCTGCGCAGTCGCGCACGATCATGGCGCGTTACAGCCGGCGCAATCTGGTCTCGGAATCGAAAGTGTGGCTGGTCGCCCTTCTCTGTGGCGTGCTTGTCGGGTTAATCATGTCGGCACTGCGATCGGCGATTGTGGGTGTCGAAATCATCGGTTTCGGCACGGATGATGAACGCATTACTTCTGCCATTTCCCGTCTGCATCCGCTGAAGGCCCTCCTCATTCCGGTCATTGGCGGCTGCGTGGTGTCTCTCCTTTTGTGGATTGGCCTCAAACTTGGCATTCGCGGCGATCCGCGGATTGGCGGCATACGCGATGTGATCTATGCGCGGCGTCATGTGCTCGACCGGCGCGGCCGCACGACACCACTCGTCTCCATGCACATGTCCTTGCGTGATGGTATTCAGACTTTCCTTCTGGCTGTTGCGTCTCTGGGCTCCGGGGCCAGCGCCGGCCGGGAGGGACCTGCCGTGCATGTTGGCTCGGTGTTTTCCGGCATTATCGCACATCGTCTGAAGTTCACGCCGGCACAGATCCGGGCGCTTCTGGGCTGCGGTGCAGCAGCAGCCGTTGCGGCCTCGTTCAATGCGCCGCTCGCAGGCCTTCTCTTTGCGCATGAAGTCGTTCTGGGGCGCTACCGAACGTCCGATATTGGCCCCATTGCCGTGGCCAGCGTATCGGGTTCGCTCGTCACGCGGATTATCTTCGGCAACAATTCCGTCTTCATCTCTCCGGATTTCAGCAACACGCCTATCGTTTTCTTCGCGGGTACTCCGTTTATGGGCCTGATTGCGGCTGTCATTGCCGTCGTGATCATCCGCGCGTTTGTCGTCGCGCCTGCTATCGGTTCGCGTTTTGCTGACAAGATCAAAATCCCGCATTGGATGCTGCCTCCGATTGCGGGTCTGATTATTGGTGTCTTCGCGCTCGCCTACCCGCAAGTGCTTGGCGTTGGGTATGAGGCAACGGCAACCTCGATTGCCACCGGATACAGCGCTGCATTCATGCTGATCCTGGCTATTGCCAAGCTGGCCGCGACGACAATTTGCCTTGGTGCACGTTTCGGCGGCGGCGTCTTTTCCACGTCAATTTTCATAGGCGCAATGATTGGAGGCGTCTTTGGTGCCATCATGGCATCCCTCACCGGACATGGCGATCTGGCACAGAGCTTTTTCACGCTTGTCGGCATGGGGGCGATTTCGGGGGCGGTTCTCGGTGCGCCAATCTCAACAACGCTGATCGTTTTTGAGTTGACCGGATCCTACGAAACCTCTGCAGCCGTGTTGATTGCCGTCTCAATGGCGACCGTGATCGTTCAGGCGACCCTGGGGGGTGGCGTGTTCGAGAAGCAATTGGGCACGGAACGAAAATAGCCCATCAGCTTTCAGATCGTTTTCGGGCGGGGCGTTTTTCACCCGTGTCTCCGCGGAACGGATAGTCGAATGGCCGACCGGCCTGCTGATCGAGCAAAAGCCGTAACGCCACTTTCGCAGGTTGAGGCACAGCAACGGCGCCGGAAACCCAGCGCCGCACTGTAGAGCCATTGACCTCTAACACTTCAGACAGGCGTGTCTGCCAGCCCCAACTGCCAAACAGAGCCTCCCCCACACGCTTCAGATCCTCAGGCGAGAGTACCTGACCGGGCGCGAGGGAGGGAAACCGTTGATAGGGGCTGGCCATAACTCACTCTCCTCGCAGAAAGTCAGCTATGACCGCAGGTGTTGCGGTATCAAACCCGACAACATCCAGCATGCCCGCATCGTCCGGGTCGGCGATGGAGAAATTGTTCGCCACCATTCCGACCACGACCAGTTTCGCAGGAATACCGGTTTTTTCCCGGTATTGCCGCAAGGCCTCGGATGGGTGGATATCACCCGCCCAGGTTTCCGAGTCCGTGTACACCACGAAGGCATCCACCTTCAGCCCGCGTTCCATGGCATAGAGCATGGGCAGCGCGCAGTCCGTTCCGCCGAAGGGCAGACCGGAAACGGTATCCACAACGTCCGAAAGCCGCTGTTTCGGCGAAATCGGTAGCGTGGAGACGCTGTTCGTCCACCCGGAGAACCGGGCACTTTGTGGAGCTTTCCACTCATCGCCACCTGCCGAGGTGAAGCCGATCGTGTGAACCTCCGGTTCCGTTGCCAGTGTGACAAGTGCCATTGCCGCTGAAGCCTCCCGCGCAGACAGGGGTGTGCCTGCGATCGGAGCCATCATCGAACCCGACACATCGAGCGCCTGAAGAATGCGATTTCCAGATGGCTCTACAACCTCAAAGGCCTTGTAGAACGCCTCGTCCAGCGCATCCACGACATCACGTACAGGCTCCCAGGTGAGAGATCCGCGCAGCCCACGGCCTGACGCATACGTCGCGTGTGCGATCAGCAGTGCCAGCGGGTGAATACGGGCTTTCTCGAGGGCGACTGGATCACTGATCCGCGACCCGACATACCGGGCCGCATCGCTCATGGGAGCGATCAAGCCGACAGCGGTCATCCGGTTCAGCGTCCGGATCATCGCCGTCATGGGCATATCGGCCAGCATCGCATCCCAGACTGCGCGCTCCTGCATCCATTCGGTCGGCACAGCCTCACGCGGAAGCCCGGCCTCACGAATGAGCGCAGCAACGGCGTCTGGCGTCTCGAGCGTTTTCACCTCTTCCGCTGCCCGCACAATGGCAGGCAGAGCCGAGAGATCAGCCTCACGGCCACAGATCCAGTCGAACAACACACCACGCGCCTCATCGCCCTCACCCGCTTTGGGGTGAGCCAGACGCAAAAGGTCGCGATGGGTCCAGCCCTCACGCTGGCGATATTTCACCGCCTGATAGGCGAGACTGTCCACCGGACGGTCGAGATACCAGTCCGCAACCGCCCGGCGGAGCGCGCGTCCCCATCCTCGCATGGCGTTCACCGCCCCTGCGAACTGAAAGAGGTGTGTACCGGTCCGACAGACCTGACGTAGTGCGCCAAGTGCCGCCCGACGTGTTGCCTCATCTTCGACAGACGCAGCCAGCGCCAGCACAAAGATTGCCGGATCATTCTTCGGGGCTCGTCCTGCCTGTGAGATCTGAACGACACGTTTGACGACACGCTGACCATCCTCGGCAAGGCAGTCGAGAACAGCGCTCGCATTCTCACGGGTCAGTTCACGCTCGCCAGCATAATAGCTGCCGCCTTCCGAGCCGAGCACAAGAAAGCGGTCAAGCCGCATCCAGTTATCGACCGGGTAAGCAGCCCCGCCAGCAGGGTTGGGAACCATGCCGGGGAGAACATCTGATTGCGTTCGCCCCAACAGGTGGCGAAAAAGTTTCAGCGGCATGACACGCCCCAATTTATCAAAGCAATAACAGGAACGGGCGTGCGAGCGGCTGGAAATAGGGATTTGAACCCTGCGCCCTCAGAAAGGACGATCCACCAGACGATAACCCAGACCTTTCGGCCCGTTCCAAACGGATAAAACGACAACCGGGCATGATCGCCAGTGGCCCTGATGTCGCGAGACCTTAACTAGTGCATTTTGCACTATTTGTCTACAGGCTGTTTCAGAAAGTTTTGTGACGGCTCACGCGCAGCGTCAGACGTCGGGGAAGCGGGCGGTCAAAAATAACTCAAACAGTCGATGTGAAGGCGCGGGCATGGGACTGGCCGGGAAAGGGCTTGCGCCCCACGCGCTCTGCCAGACTGAGCTACTCCCATGAACCTCATGGAAGACGGGAGTCGAACCCGTGACCTCGTGCACCTGAAGATAACCCGAACCATTCGGCCCACACCATCACACCGACTATCAAGCATTGCCGCTTCGAAGGATCGGGCATGGGGCTGGCTGGGAAAAGGCCTTGCGGCCTCATGTGCTCTACCAACTGAGCTACATCCATCAAATTGGATGGATGGCAGGAATCGAACCTGCGACACCAAGATTCACGTTAACCCAGGCCAATCGGCCCAACCCATCGAAACGGCAATGGATGTGGGCATGATGCTGAAACCGGGGTCGTTTGGCAAAGGATAACCCGGCCTCTCCGGCCCACGGCAGCAGATATAGTGCATTATGCACTATGCGTCTACATGGAAACTGCGGATTGCCATTGGCGCTTGATCGAATCTGCTCGCAGCCATCTGCAACAACCACATCTTAACCGGTGCTGCACATCGTCACCGGCAACGAGACCCGGCCCGAAAGAGAGACTGTGCGAACGCTACAACTCATCCTGCCTGCGCTTATTCCATCCTGGAATTTCTTCGACGTCATCGCGCCAAGCCCACGGATTGAGTATGCCCTGCTGACATCCGCGGAGGATGCACCGGTCCACTGGCAGGCTTTTCGACCCAGGCCAGAGACACTCTCAGCTCTGACACTCCTCCGACGTCTGTTCTGGAACCCGCGCTGGAATGAGACACTGTTTCTGGTCTCCTGCGCCGAACGCCTGTCTCAGGGGATTACGCCAGACCACTCCGCCCGCGAAATCCTCACCCGCATGAAACGGGAACTGGCTCAGACGACCCGGGCAAGCCATTTCTGTTTCCGGCTGGGTGAAGATCAGAAACCCTGACTGGCGCACAGGCCGCGCATTGCGGGATGTCTTTGCCTTCTCCGCTTATCCTGTTGCCGAGAATATGCGTGCCCTCGCTGACCGACCAAAGCTCCTTCTGGCTGGCAGCTGGCTCGTCATCACCTGCGAGCTGCTCTTTCCATTCAGCCTGATCTCGCAATGGACGCTGATCCCGTTTCTGGTGCTGGCGGCCAGCTTTCACACCTCGAACGCGCTGTTCTTTGGCCTGAATCGGTTTGTTCTGGCCTGGATCGCCGCTTATCCGAGCATACTCTGGCTTCAGGCGCGATTTATCGGGGGGTGATGCAGGCTATTGCCCGCCACCACTCGCCGCTTGTTCCTGCGCCGCTTTCGCCGCATCGGCCTCTTTCACACGGGCGCCGCGCAGAATGCCCGGCAGAGCGTGATTGCCCTCATGGCAGGCATATTCATAAATCGGCCCCTCAGCGGCCCAGAGCGGCATTTCGCCTTTCCAGGGCTGGGTGAAGAGTTCGGGATCGGTGACAATAAACTCATAGAAAATCGTATCGTCCGCCACACGTGTGAAGCGTTCTTCGACATGGCTGGTCGGCTGCAGATAGAGGAAATGCCGGATCGCCCCGCGCGAGGAGGAGCCCTTGTGGAAATTGGTGGTTTCTACCACCAGCGTATCGCCCTCCCAGCGCCCGATTGAATCGCCCACCCATTGGTTCATGGCTTTCGAACGGAACTCACCACCCATGCGCACCATGCGGGCATTATGGTTCATCTCCGCCAGAATGGAGACCACATCCGGCGTCTGAAAGAATTGAATATGATTGTTATAGAGAACGTTCAGCATGGGCGGCGTGCCAGACGAACCGAACCCGACCGTGCAGCGTTCGCCATTCGGGCGGATTTCCGGGTCATCGAAATTGCCGCGAGATTTGGCGCGCCATTCACCGAGTATTTTCATGCCATTGGCGGAATAGGGAATTTTGCCATTCGCCGGATCGACAATCCATGACGACCGGTATTCGCCATTCACCACACCAAGGCTGTCGCCCTGATCGAACCAGAAGGAGTTATAACCGCCAATATCATCGCCCGCCTTTGGCGCACCCTCATTCGGATCGGTTGGCGCATCGCCCGCCGCCATGAACTCGGCATTCCCGCGCTCGATGATCAGAGCTTCTTCGGCGGTAAGAACCAGATTGGGCCATTCCGGCGTCCGCTCGAGCGCGGTCAGGCTGGCCTTGGACCAGATGCCGTCAAAGCTCGGCGTGCCATCCGCCATGCGCGGTGGTTCGTAATCCCGGTCCCATTTTGGCGGATTAGGGCCGTGCGACTGCGCGCTGGCAACTGCGCCCCCCAGCACAGCTGCCAGCGCCGCCCCAACCATTCCAGCCTTTATCATTCCGCGCACGATCCACTCCCTCATATCTCTTCTGAGCCTTTTATCAGGCTATTATTTTATATTTTCCTTTTTTAGTTATAGACGAACTCGCCCCTGAAATCCAAGTCAGCTTAACGCATTTATTTCGCCTCGCCCAATCGAAATCGCGTGAGACAAGCCGAAACGCGTTACCAGTCATCAAACCCTGTTTTCAGTCGGCTCACACCCGTTTGCTGCTCAAGCAAGGGCATCAATACGTCCGACAAGGCCTTCATCGCCGCCCGTCGCTTTGCTGAAGTCCAGGGAAACACAGCATCATAAGAAATGATCATTCGCATCAGGCCGTCACGATCCCAATCGCCATAACTGCCCAGAAACAAGGCTTCATCATTATAGCAAACCGGCACCACCCAGCCCCAATCTTCCATGATTGGACTGTCCGTCACCTCAAGCCCAGGGAGAGTTGGTGCGAGCCCTGCTAACCAGTTGGCCAGTTTTTCACCGCCCATAATGACATCCAGATCATCGTCATGAATGTCTTCTGACAATTCAGGCTGATGAAACTGGATGAAGACCTTATCGCGCTCTTTGACCATGTGCCTGCCTTTTGGGGCTAAATGCCATCCAGCGCAGCGCGCACTTTGGCGGGGTTGTGGAAGGCTTTCTGGAAGGTCTCAACCGGGTAGAAATCGGCCTCCCGGTCGTCTCCGCGATTGACATGCCAACCGATCAGATCATGCCCGCCCGGGCTCGCATCATAATGCCCATCCGGCATCCACACGACCCAGTCTCTCGCTTCGCCCGCCTCCACATGAATGAACAGTGCGAGCAGTTCCTCCCCATCCTCATATCTGTGCCAGCGAATTGTGCCATCGCCATAGGCGGCAAGGATCAACCGCCCCCCACAGGCCAGATTCACGCCCCAGCATGTGCTGGGCACGGCTTTCTCCCAGACAGAGTCACCCTGATCATCAAACCGGCGCAGCCACCATTCGGCACCCAGCACAAAACCGTTTCCCTCCGGCGCAATGGCAAGGCTGCGGCTGGGTTCATAGGATCTCAGCGCCAGCTTTTTGTCTCTTGTTTTTCCGAACAGGCCTGATTTTACGCTCAGAGTTGGGGCGGTCTCATTTCGCCAGCCTTCAATATAAAGGCGTGAAATCTCCGGCGCGATGAAGCCGTCTGGCGCTGCTTTAAGGGGCGTCACGTCAAGCGCGGCCAGATCAAACACGACAGGCGACTTGTCTCGGTATTCCAACCCTAACCAGGCTTTCTTGCCATCTGCTGAGACGAGGAAATGGCCTTCGCGTTTGCCGCGCAAATCGGCAAAGGGCGGGCCGTGCGCAACACGTTTTTCGCCGTCCTTGTTTAGAACCGACCATGAAGGCTCGCCGCCCGCAAGCGCGAGGCCACCGCCTGCGCTGCCCGGCAAACCAGAGAGGTCCATCACAGTGTTGTCCGGCCCCGGCCAGCGAGACCGCGTGCCAGAGCCGCCATCTTCCCAGACGAATACTGGAAAGTCGCCATCGGCATGCTGTCCCCCAGCCGCCAGCCGCCCATCGGCCAGAAACGAAATCTTGCTCAAATCTCCGCCCGACAGCCCGGAAGTGTCTGCTTTGCCCAACGCGTGGAGGCTTTTCGCGTCAAGCAGGCTGACCTCAAGACGGTCGGTATATCCCACGGCCAGCCGGGTTCCGTCCGGGGAAAAGGCAATGCCAAAAGGCTGCACGCCATCTGGCGCAGTTTCGCGCTCTAAAAGCCTGCCGTGCAAATCATAAAGACGGATGTCGCCATCATAGCTTGTCGCGGCCAGTCTTTGCCCGTCGGGCGAAAAGGCAAGCCCGTAAATATCGCCGCCATAGTCCTCATCTTCTGCCAGCATCTCCCCATCCGGCATGGACCAGATTCGCAGACCTTTATCGCCAAGTCCGGCGGCAAGGCGCGCGCCATCTGGCGAGACGTCTAGGTCAAGCACCACTTCTGGCAAAGGCCCGAGCCGGGCTGTGATTGCGCCGGTTTCAGTATCAAAAATAAAGATATGTGTTTGAGTGGTTCCCCATTCGCCAAGCCACCCACCCGCTGAGAGCCATTTGCCCTCCGGGTCAATCGCCACGGCAAAGACCTTGCCTTCATCCCCCTCACCAATGGGCGGGCGGAAGTTGCGGATCAGCTTTCCGGTTTCCAGCGACCAGAGTTTGACCGTCTTGTCATGCGAAGCCGTCGCCATGCGTTTGCCATCCGCCGTCACCGAAATACGCCTGATTGCCGCCGTGTGCATGTCCGTGTTGATGCGAAGAATGCCTTCCTCAGGCGGGGTGTTCCGCTTGCGAATTTCGGCTTCCGCCGCACGACGTGGGTGAGCAAATTCTTCAGTGCGCTTCGGATCCTCCTCCGTGAAGTCTATGAATTCCTCAGGATCAAGTTCGATAAACCGAGCGCTGATTTCGTCCGACATCTCGGCCGGTGTATTCGGCGCACGTAGAAAAAATTTGAAACCATCTGTTTGGTTCTGCTGAATGGCCATGTCAAAAATGGCCTGCATTTGAACATCGCCTGTTAGACGGGCTTTTAGCACATTCAATCGCCGCGTGATGATTTGGTACAGCATGGGCGCACGTTCATATGACGCCGCGAACGCTTCCAGTTCTGCAATGTCTTGAGAGAACTCAAGATTATTGCGCCATTCTCGCAGGCCTTCCATTTCCAACTGGTTCTCAAGCGGCAGGTCGTCTCGACTTTCGGGTGTGACGCCTTTTTCGATCAAGGCATTGAACAATCGCGGGAATTCACCAATCGGCTCACTGTGGAGGCCGTGAAAATCGCCGGGCAGCAAGGATGGGTCAAAGTCCTCGGTGTGAACGCAGAAAAGCTTGCCCTGCCTTTTGGCACGGGCCGATTCATATTTGATCCAGGATGACTTGATCGCGGGAGGCGACCAGATAGTGATGACAGCTTGAGCCGCGTCCACTTCCGCGTCGATTACCTGTTCAAAAGGCGGGCCGCCCGTTTTGAGGCGAACGTCCATCCATGTCGAATATCCCTCTCCCCAGAGCTGGTTCGCCAGGTCAAGTGTAGGCTCTCGAACTGCCCGAGAATAACTCAGAAAAATATCCGCCACGATTTTCCCCTCAGTTCATCGCGAGGGAGAGGTTAGCTGTCGCCATTTCTGAGGGAAAGTGCCGCGCGCTACAATTTTCAACAAATCTGCGCCTCGCTTTCCCCTCGCCCAAAACATGCTTTCCGCCCGTGACTTCCCCCATATTCTCCCCATGTTAGACTGGAACGAAACGCGAATCATTCCGCGCACACTCAGACCAGCAGAACGCCAGATCAGATGTCCTCATCCATCCCCCTTTCCCAGCTTGCCATGGCTGGCCAGACGCAATCGCCAGACTATCTCGACGGGCTGAATCCCGAACAGAAAAGCGCCGTGGAAAGCGTTGATGGCCCGCTGCTCGTGCTGGCAGGTGCAGGCACGGGCAAGACGCGGGTTCTGACCACGCGGCTGGCGCACATCATCCGAACCGGCCGCGCCAAGCCCTGGCAATGCCTGTGCGTGACCTTCACCAACAAGGCCGCCCGGGAGATGCGGGAACGCGCGCTGAACCTGATTGGCCCGGATGGCGAGGGCCTAAGATGGCTCGGCACCTTCCACTCCATCTCGGCGCAGATTTTGCGCAAGCATGCCGAGCTGGTTGGCCTCAAATCCAGCTTCACCATTATCGACACGGACGATCAGATCCGCCTGTGTAAGCAGATCATCGAGGCGGACGGCATTGACCCGAAGCGTTGGACGCCGCGCTATATGGCCGGACTGATTGATGGCTGGAAGAATCGCGCCCTGATGCCGGACAAAGTGCCCCAGGACGAGGCGTACAATTTCGCCGATGGCAAGGGTATTGAGATTTACAGCCAGTATCAGAAGCGGCTGAGCATTCTGAACGCCTGCGATTTTGGCGACCTCCTGCTGCTCACCATTCGCCTGTTTCAGGACCATGCCGACGTCCTCAGCGACTACCACAACCTCTTCCGCTATATTCTCGTGGACGAGTATCAGGATACCAACGTCGCCCAATATCTCTGGCTTCGCCTGCTGGCGCGCGGGACGGGAAATCTCTGCTGCGTCGGCGATGACGACCAGTCGATCTATGGCTGGCGCGGCGCGGAAGTGACCAACATTCTGAAGTTTGAGAATGACTTTGAAGGCGCTGATGTGGTTCGCCTTGAGCGCAATTACCGTTCCACCGGCCATATCCTCGCCGCTGCCTCGCACATTATCCGCGAGAATAAAGGCCGGCTCGGTAAAACGCTCTGGACCGAAGGCGAACAGGGCGAGAAGGTTCGCCTGCGTGGCCTGTGGGATGGCGAGGCCGAAGCCCGCCAGATCGGCGATGATATCGAGGCCTGGCAGCGCGAGGGCCGCGCTCTGAAAGACTGCGCCGTTCTCGTCCGGGCCTCCTGGCAGATGCGCGCCTTCGAGGAACGCTTCATCATGCTCGGCATCCCCTATAAGGTGATTGGCGGCCCGCGCTTTTTCGAGCGCGCCGAAATCCGCGATGCCATGGCCTATCTCCGCCTTGTCCGCTCAGAAGATGACGACCTTGCCTTTGAGCGCGTGGTGAACCAGCCCAAGCGCGGCGTCGGCGCAACCAGCCTGCAAAAACTGCAACAGATTGCCCGCGGCGATGGCCGTTCGCTCTCCACCATTTGCCGCATGGTCTTGCAAACGGATGAAGTGAAGGGCCCGGCCAAACGCGGCCTGACCAGCTTCATGAACCATCTCGATATGTGGCGTGACAAGCATCATGCCGGGGTCAGCCATACCGAGCTGGCTCAGCAAATCCTTGACGAGTCCGGCTATACCGACATGCTGCGCGCGGACCGCAGCCCGCAGGCCGCCACCCGGCTCGACAACCTTAAAGAGCTGATCACCGCCATGGGGCAGTTTGACTCGCTCGCCGCCTTTCTCGAGCATGTTCAGCTGGTCATGGATACCTCGACCGAGAGCGGGTCTGACGATGAGGTGCAGATCATCACGCTGCATGGCGCGAAGGGGCTTGAATGGCCCATGGTCTTCCTGCCGGGTTGGGAGGAGGAAGTGTTTCCCTCCAAGCGCAGCATCGACGAAAGCGGCAATAAGGGCCTCGAGGAGGAGCGCCGCCTCGCCTATGTCGGTATTACGCGGGCACGCGAACGCTGCCTGATTTCCTTCGTCGCCAATCGTCAGATTTATGGCCGCTGGCAATCCGTCATCCCGAGCCGGTTTGTCGATGAACTGCCACACGAGCATGTCGAGGCGGTGAGCGAAACCGGCTATGGCACGCGTCAGGGCTTTGGCGAGACCTTCAGCACCTATAACGCGAATGACAGTTTCGAGGATCTGGGCGAGCGCTCCAGCTATTCCTCACCGGGCTGGCAGCGGATGAAATCCACCAATCGCAAGCGCACCTCTCCGCCGGTTATTGATGGCAAGGCGGAGCTGGTCGCCTCATCAGCGCCCGGAAAGTCAGATTTTGCCATCGGCCAGCGCGTGTTTCACATCAAATTCGGCTATGGAAAGGTCGAAGTCATCGAAGGCGCCAAACTCACCGTCGACTTCGAAAAAGCCGGTGTGAAAAAGGTCATCGCGACGTTTCTTGAGGCGGCTTAGGGGGACCAAGAATATGATGCTGAAAAATTCATTCACGTCTGAGGCGGAATTTGCTGACAAGCTCTCCACCGTCTTTCAGCCTGCTCAGCCAATTAAACGAGAAGAGCTCTTAAGAGGCAGATCAACCCAGCTGACGGCAATACGTCGTTCATTGGCATCTCCGGGGACCCACGTTTTCATTTATGGGGACCGCGGAATTGGCAAGACTTCGCTGGCCCAAACTGCGTCCAGTCTGCACCAAGATGTCGAAATCGGCGATATAATCGTTTCATGCGCAGATGACGCAGACTTTTACTCTCTCGTAGAAGACATGGCATGTGCCCTCGATGATAAGTTCTCATCAACTGAACGCAAAGAGATTGAAAAATCTGGCTCATTAAACCTCGGTATCGGCGGAGGAAATTTGAAGGAGAGGCTCGAGCAAGGAATTATCCCTAAAATCTCAAGTATCAATGAAGCCACTCAACTGCTTCGCGAAATATGCGAACGCCGCAACATAAACCCAGTCGTTATCATCGATGAGTTTGACCAGCTATCTAACGACAAAGACAAGAAGCTGTTTGCCGATTTAGTCAAAAGAGTCTCAGACACATCTGTTCCGGTCAGGTTTATCTTTTGCGGCATAGGTAGCTCTTTGGAAGAGCTCATCGGAGTCCACCTTTCTACCGATCGATATTTAGCAACGATTGAACTGGACCCCATCAAACATGAAGCGCGCTGGGAAATAATACGCTCAGCCGCAAACGAATTTGGGTTGATAGTCGACCGCGAGACAGAAATCCGAATTGGTCATATAAGTGATGGTTTTCCCTACTATATTCATTTGATTGGCCAAAACATGTTTTGGGCAATGTATGACGATACTGGCTTCGAAGGAAAAGAACTCACCGTTGATCATTTCCAAAGAGGTGTGAAAGGCGCAGTTCAAAACGCAGTGCGGTCACTAAAGATGACTTATGAAAAAGCCACACAAAAATATGAAAGCACTCAGCAATATGACCATGTATTGTGGGCAGTGGTGGCAAACGCAAACTTCGAACGCCCTTTGACCGACATTTTTGAAAAGTCTTACCTACCCCTGTGTCGCGCAATGAGTGTGGACCCGGTAGAGAAGCGAGCATTTTCAAATCGACTTGCTCAACTCACAAAATCCACACACGGAGAAGTCCTGATGCGCCCTCGCCGCAGCTGGTACAAGTTCAGAGAAAACATTATGCGAGGATACGTCCATCTCACGGCTGAAAACGCCGGTGTTCAACTCAATCCAGATCACTATCTCGCATCTAAGGCTGCGATCACTTACGCGAAGCCAAAGAATCCATAGACGCGTAGGGTGGATTAGCGAAGCGTAATCCACCGCAATCGGTTGCGATCATATTATTCTGGTGGATTACGCCCCGGATCAAGGCAGACCCGTAGGTCG
>CEPO01014779.1_pt1 | contig 26063 bp, 22 predicted proteins | sample 530481 | NCBI WGS metagenome assembly CEPO01 (sample SAMEA2620198, study PRJEB7988) | marine metagenome | biome: marine biome (ENVO:00000447); feature: surface water layer (ENVO:00002042); material: "saline water (ENVO:00002010), including plankton (ENVO:xxxxxxxx)" | depth 5 m
GGTAGACATTTTCTGGACGCGGGTTCAAATCCCGCCAGCTCCACCAACTACAAGGGTACAGAGAGGTTACAAATCAATAACTTACCTCTTTTACTCGGACTGAGAACGGACACGAAAGGGACACGAAATGACACGAGTAGGACACGAGTGCCGTTTCGTGTCAAAATCCGACTCAAAGCCACAAAAAAGCCCCTTTAGTTAGGGGCTTTTTTATTTTCTCGGTTTGAAAGTTTTAGTCTGGGCTTTAGGGCTCGTGTCTTTCTGGTGTCTTTTCTTCTTCCTCTAACCTTTGCCGGTCGAGTTCTTCTTTAACTTCACGGGACAATGCCTCAAGGTAGGATTTCATTGCAGGAACGTCGTTATCAAACCCCGCATCGATTAAACCTACTACGTTATCGTCGATTTTATTGTCGGTGAAGTTTGTGGCCAGTCGTAACATAAACATAACCATGTGTTGGGTTAATAGTGCTGCCCCGAAGTTCCTAAGTAGTAATAGTATGGCTACTTTCATTTTGATTAGCTCCAGTTATCGTCGTTTCGTAGTGAGATTCGTTTGTGTATCCATCCAAATACAAAATTCTCATCTGTCTCTCTGGCCTCGGCCAGTTCGATATAATAAGAACCTTGTAAACAATTTAAGGCCTTAAGCAAAACACATTCAGCCTTTTCTTTCCTGAATTCGAAATAACTCTGCAATGCGTTAAGAGTTTTACTGCCACACACTCCATCTACTTTTAAATCTTCGTAGACTGAGCCCATCTTATTAAACGCATTCAAAGCCCGTTGTAAGAATTTAATCCCTGTGCCACTTCCTAAGTTAACCCCCGCCTCGAAAACCTCCCACGCAATATCTGGACTGATAATTGAGATATCCGCAATACGGGGCTTTATCCAATACGTCTGTAGATAAATCTCTCGGGCTATAGTCTGGGGTAAGTCTCTCATTTTACCTTTGTAACCGTGCTCTCTAGCGACACGTTCAGTAATCCCCCATTTAGTCCGGCCACCTTTATCGTGGGGGTTATCTACGTAACCCGCTTCAAGTTTCACTAGTCTAAAAATAAAAGCCTGGACTCGAGGGTCAGAAGCATGCTTAACCATTATTCTTTTTCTCTTGTAACAGTTGGGTTAGGATCGTAATACTCTCTTTTTGATACTGGCCAAGGTTCTCCATCCCTTTGATAACTTGGTCTTGGTCAGTCTCTAATTTCTGTAGACGGTGGCTTATACCAGATAAAGCTTGATCGATGTGTTGCCGGTTAACTTCCATCTTCTCATTTACCCGTTCCTCACGGGTGTAGGATACGGCCACGTATTCTTTGAATTCTGAAAGCTCGTCACGCACCATCATTACGGCGCCATTGATACTTTCTCTATTAGAATTAACAGTTTCCCATAATAAGGTGTGAGATTTTGAGAATGAGGCGTGGCTATCTTTAATATCTTGTTTTATTCCAGAGATTATAAAGAGAGCGACCGTTACCCCGATGCCACAAATCGTAGCCAGTACACCTATTAACGTCACAACCAAACTAAGTTCCATTCCACAACCTCAAGAGACTCAAAATACTAATATTTAAAAGGAGTGAAATTACAATTAGAACCCCCCAAACAAGCCTCACTTTGATGTGTTTTACGAGACTTCTAACGGGAGTAATATTATTAGGTGCCTCACTTAAAGAAATAGCCTCAAAATCACTGAGAGCACCACGTTTCTCGGCTCGTAAATATGCGTCTAAAAGCTTAGATACGGCAGAGTTGTATTCTTCTTTAAGGAGAACGGAAGTAAAAACATAACGGTCTTTCTTAACGGCCATCGGCGAACAAATAGCGAGAGCAATTAACGTTCGATTTGAATCGAATATTCTTATCACTTCACTGTCAGAGGGGGTTTCTTGGACTGTTAAACACAGGTCCGAAGCTGGTAGTAACACCATATCGTCACCCAATTATCGCCGATAGCCTAATTTTTATCCAAGCATACTATGCTTAACTCAGGGAGTAAATCATATCCTCTGGTTAGACATTTCTATAACTTTACTTACATCCTGTGCTGAGGTAAATGCGACGTATCCTCTAGGGTCTGCACCAATATATAAAACAACACCAATATAATAAGCCCCTGAATACGTGTTTAAGGTTGTTTGACCTAAATTACAGATAAGTTGAGACCCCGAAAGCGATAAATTTTCATTTGTTAAATCTAAAGATACCGATTGTTTCCAATTATATAAACAAAGTTCAATATTAGTTATCTGATTGGCTCCACTATTTAAAATCAAATACCCCTGGCTATCTAATTCGAAGTTCGCAGTATTTGGCTTCAACCGGAAAGCTGTTCTATTTGATCGTTGAGGGTATATAGTTTTATCCCCCTCTATAACTAAGTCAAACTTACTCAGATGGTAATCTTGTAACTTATTAGGCTGGCTACCAGAATAGCTCTCAATTACACCCATTAAATGAGAGATTACGGCCAGCGGTCGAGGATTAGAAATAGCACTGTTATAAATAACCAAACCTCGGGGGTCACTACCAAAGTAGACAACTATAGCGATATCCCAATTAGACCCCGAAGACAATTTATCAAACCCTCCAGCTCTATAGGATAATTCACTTCCACTTAAGGTAAGATCACTCCCACTTGAATCAATAATGGAACTCAAGCCCTCGCTAAAGGATACCAACTCAACTCGGGTAATATCATTTAACGGGTCCGTGAAATCTAAATAATCCTCATCGTCTGTAATTAAACCGGAACTGGTATTAACTCTAAGTTTTAAGGTTGAAATATTTGTACGATTAGGATAACCCCATAAAACCGGATCAGATATCAACTCAAATTCCGTAGCTTGAGCGTCTTCTAAAACTGGATTTGAATAAATAACATTAGAGGCTGGGTTCGTTAAATCTGGATAGACTGAAAACAACCCTAAGGTTTGTAACGCAGTATTCCCCACGACAACCCCTTGGATATCTCCATCTGAATAAATAACAACCCCTAGATAATATTCTCCTTCGGCATTGAAGTCCTCAGCATCCCAATAGCAATGAATTTTTGTGTTATCTAAAATTACTTGCCCATTCACACTGCTAGAAACCAAACTACCCTGAGTACTGAATAACAACACTTCGATTTTATCAATATTGTTATCAGGGTTATCAAAAATTAAATAACCCTCGTCCGTTGCTAAAAGAGTGTCGGCCAAAGCTTCTAATCTTAATGTTGTTCTATTGGCACGCCCTAGGTATATATTACGTCCCGTTTCCACCCAGAGCTTAAAAGGCACATCACTAAAGGCTTTTTGCGTTTCGGTTAGTGCCGCAGTTGAGGGGGTAGTCCCCTTTAACATGAGCATAGCGGGGAGACTTCCGTTAACGAAATCCTCAGGGCTGGTGATAACTAGTCCAGACTGGTCGCCTTCCACGTATAACACTAAGCTTGGGGTATAACCCTCTAGGTATTTTGTAAGAGGTAAGGCACTAAAATCACAAATCAAAGAAGTGCCTATAGCCTCTATTTCTCCGCGGTCTAAACTGATCGTAAAGGACTCGCTATCACTTGCTAAGCGAACTTCAATATTATCCATACGAGATTGTTCTGCAGAGAAATCTACATAACCCTCCGACGTCGTTGAAAGGTCAGTATCTAATAAAGCCCTAAGTTTTAATACCACTCGGTTTCTACGTAGAGGATAAATTACCACCCCACTCTCGAGTGAGAGTTCAAACGGAACCGTGTCTAATTCTAAGAGTAATTGGGTGTTTAGGTTTACAAGTACCGGAGTACCATAAAAATTAGCGTTGTCGGATTGGTTCTCATACTCGGTATAGATTTTAGCTTCGCTGGGTATTGCTCTTTCCCACCAAATTTCACTTAATTGACCGTCAAAGTATCCCCCTGGGGTTCTATCTCTTAACCCACCAATGGCGAATCTGTCATAGTCTTTTGTGCTTTCAGAAACGGCATCGTTTTCGGCGTAATAGGCGTCATTTAAAAATACTTGCCTTTGCGTCATGGAAAAGGTTGTTACCAATCTTTCCCACACCCCATACGTCGAGACACCCCCTCCTGTGGCCGCAGCATAACCAAATACACTATGTTCTTGTCGCTTCCATGCCGACACGCTATTGGCTTCCATTTGATTTGAGTCCACGGCTCTAATAAACGTGTTACGGTACTCACCCGAACTAGATGAAACGAAAATACCCACCGTTGCCCCTTCGGAGTCAGCGTTTCTCCGCTTGCTCCACGTTCTAAATGAATCCTCCCCCCCATTGCGAGGGGTTATAGAGCCTTGCAAGTAAGCCTCAGTTGTAACATCTAAATCTATCGAACCGCTAACATCACCAAATACACCTGTTGACGGGGTTAGCGTGCCTACTTGGTCTAGTGTTAAGTTCCCTGTCACATCGTCCACCCCATTGTGACTAACAAACGAGAAATCTTGCCATGTGGCATATTGCCCGTAATCATGAGATAGGGGTAATATGGAAGCAGAACTGTTCTTAAAAAAGAGATAGAACAAAGAACCAACATCAAATTCGGGCAACCGTAACCAAATAATTAACTTCCGACTAACTGTGTCACATAATACTACTTGAAGTGGGACCTGCCCCGTACCATCTAAATTTTCACAAAGCCGGAGATCACCCCCACCATTACTTACATTTTCCCAAAAATGGTTCTGCTCCGTGGTCGGCAACTTTTCGATAACCGCTTCGGTTAACACAAGCATCTGGCCCGTGGTGGTCTCGGCGGGGGTGTAGTTAATAGGGATTCTAAAAGCGAACCCCCAATTCTCCAGATTTATAGACATTAGATTAACTCGTTGCTGTACTCAGTTAAGTCGATATTATATTTTTCAATACAATCTTCAACTGTCATTGTCCCAGCCTGAACGGCTTGCATATCCATTAGTTTTTGTGCCACTTCGTTAAAGGCCGCGGCACAAGCATCAAAATCCGGTTTGGTAATTGAAATTAGTTCATCCGCCCCGTTATTATCTGGATTGACACGCATATAGGCTTGCTGTTTTAGCGCTGAGTTTGCGGCAGCGTTCAAATTACTAATCGCTGTTGCAACACTGCGTTGAGTGCTTTTACGCTCTGAATTTAAGTTGGTAAATTTTAAGTATTCTAGTGACATTGTGTTTCTCCAGTGCTTAATTAGCGATTAATTCGCCGTTAAAAGTCATTTTATAAAGTGGGTGCTTTGGGTATTTTTCAATTGAAATTGGGCGCTTTCTCAGGCTGTCGTAAACCATTCCGTTTAAAACCAATGCTGCATGATTGACATTATCGTTGTGCGTAAATGCCCAAACCTCACCGCCAATTTGAAGTTGTAGGGTAAAAGCAAAGTCTTCACAATCACCCTTAAAAGGTTTATCAATGCTCGTAAACGCTTTATGCTCATCTGCAATATCGTCTATGTAAATAAAGTTGCTTAGCGCCTCGTAATACGCTTTATCATCAGATGATGATAAGTAGTAAGTTGTCACCGCTAAGATAGCTAGCACTGCGATAAGTGGTAATAAGTATTTTTGCATCACATAAGCTCCTGAACTTCAACATGAAAATTATCTACCCACGCGTTAACACTTGTAGGGGTAGCTGTGTTAGTTAACACCTGTATACATACCTCAACTCGCGCCGCCCCTTTAGGCGCAACAACTCCAATTTGACGGTATGTCCAGTCTTCGACACGTGTTTGATAACGCCCAGGCACATAACTTTGAATTGTGTTTCCATACTGGTCGGGGAAATCAATTCTGTTACCGGACGCGTCAAAGAAATAAATAATTACCTGAAACAAGCCATTATTATCCGAAGCATCCCAGTCGTTTTTCAGGTATACGCCCCCTGTGATTATATCCCCGCTCTTACAGGGGACACCTTGATACAATTCACCACCTTGTACACCACCGCCACCACCGTAGTTAGCTGTAAACTTGCCTACGTAACTACCGCCTCTAGGTACGTCCTCCGTAGCCTCTGCAATCAAATCACAAGACGCATTATCGCCGCCCGACGTATCAATCACGCGGATAGACCAACCCGACGTATCGCCTTGCTCAAATCCCCCGTTACCTAGCATGTTTGTCCATTCTGCAATCGGTTGGGCAAGGTAGGTCTGCCAGTTAAGGTAATTCATCCCTTTTGCACCGCATCGGCCTGAGCCACCGATTATGTATTGATGGTCGTAACCATTACCGCGAGGATCATAAACATCGTTCATATTCCATGTAACATTGTCGAGAAAAAGCCCTCCGGTCTTGTCGTCGGGCACTTCACTGATTAGCGGGGGTTCAATCAGTGCGCGGTTGTTAGTGGTTATCCAAGTATCTCTGATGACAACTCTGGCGTAGCCTTTGACGGTAACAAATTTTGTGGTCAATGAGTTGTTTAGTGGGTTTTCAATGTGTGAACCCATCATTGTCCAAATACAACCGCCCAGTACTTCAATAGGGTGGTTGTTAAATGATGTGCCTATAATTTTCCATTCACCGCGCCTGAAATAAGATGTTTTGTTGCTGGTATCTGCAAGGAAACAGTCACGGATGACCATACATTCGCCCATGTCGTAAGCGCCGTTCCACGCCTCCGGTGGTGTCTCTATGCAACCGCCGATTGTACGGCAGTTTGTGAGGTGGATTTTCCAGCAATAATCGTGGTAGCGGAATGTGATTTTAAACCCACGGATATTCACTTTTTCGAGAGCGCAGCAACTTAATTTAGTCGCTGACGTGTTACCGCTTAGCTGAACGGCATCTGCATCATACTCGTTGTTTTTACTGGCACCAACAATATTGATACCCTTGAACACTGACTTGCTCATTCGGTCGTTTTGTTCATAAACGTCTTCACCGTAAAGCTGAACGGCGTATCCGTTTTCAGGTATCGTATTCCATTTCAGGTATGTACCCATGCCATTAGTGCCTTCCCAGCGAGTGCGGTAGACGTTTATTTTGAAACTCTTGTTGCCACAATCGTAGTCTTGCCCTTTAAAAATGAGCGGGTATCGCAAAGCCGTTGCCACGGCATTAGCAACGCTGATAGCATCACCAGAATTAAACGTCGTAACGGGTTTTGCCCCTGCTTGTTCAGGGGTAACTATGCTATCGGGGAACAAGCCAACTAACGTATTGCCATCATCGGTGTAGATATACCTGCACAAGTCCTGAGTGTAACTTTGCCCACTGATTTTTAAATACGTGTTACCGCCATACGCTTTTTTCTGGTCTGCAAAATCGCCTAAATACGAAACGGTTTCTACTAACTCGCCCAAACGTATTTCATCGGCGCTAATTGCTTCAAACACTGAATTGACTTTTACGGCTCGTTCTGCGGCCAACCGCTCTAATGAGGTCGTTTGAGTCAATTGATAAGCTAAATCCAGTGCAGGGGTTACGTTAGGGCCATGTACAACAGCGTCTAATAGTTCCCAGTGGGTAGGGTCGTCTTCAGGTAATTCACTAGACCCGTTAGCGGTGTAAGGGTAAAGGCAGTAGTAATAATTCCCATTAGCGCTTCTCACGACCTGATCTTTAAGATAGGCACCCTCTGTAAAATCCCCTGTAAATTCGAATTTATCAAACGCCTTGGTTGAGGGCTTATTTAGTATTGTTTGAGTATCAGTATTGAACGTTGAAAGTGCTTCTAAATTTGCGGTTAAGGCACTCATTTGCGCCGCTGCACTGGCAACGGGGCTTATCTTTACTTCTACATTTTGCGCATTGTCACGCGGCCATGGTCGGCTAAGTGTAATCGTCCTAGCAGTGTTATTCACTGTAACCAGCGTTTCGGGTATGTCTACGCCGGTCACGAATACCTGGCTACCTTCAATCGCCCCAAAAACACTGTCAGCGTTGTTTATTTGCGCCGTCGCATTGTCATTCGTGAATGTTACATCTGTTAAGAAAAACTCATATGTACTCATTAATCAGGCTCCCTATGGCTCGGAATGCTGTCTTTCCACCACGGTAACTCTGGCACTGTTGGCTGGGTGTCTTCGGGTTCGTAAGTGTCTCCTGTAATTGTGTGTTCTGTTCTAGGGCTTGAAACGTTATTAAACGCTTGAATTTCTAGCGACAAAGACAAGGGTTTCCCCGCGCTATCCGTACTGTTCGCCGTTACTTGAACACTGAGCGTTTCCCATGGCTCCTCTCGGGTTGTGTAAACATACGGCATGTATAACGTCCCGTAATAGTATGAATAGTTAACCGAAATGCTACTTATTGTTTCCCACGTATTGTGAGCCGGATGTGCTGTATCTACCATTGTGTAAAAAGTTTTTACTTCAACGGTCATTGGTTTGTCATTCCCAGAATCTTTAACGCACAACACCTTTAACCACAAATCACTTTTATAGTTAACCAACCGCCAGTTGTCGTATATCTTCCCTTCTTCACGCTCATATGTAGGACCCACAAATTTATTACTGGTTAGCGACCTAAATACTCGTGCGTTCGAGCGTGAATTAGCCATACTCATAACAATGATTGGGGCGGTCTTATTGGCGTCTGAAATCATTAACCCTGAACCGACCCGAAGGGCGCTGGTTTCCAGCACTCCAGATAAAGTAAGACCACCACCTTTGAATTCAAAGCCATCCTCATCTTCCCAAGCAACACCATTAGATTTAGTGAGATTGGCGTAGTCGGGTTCATTATTTGGTCCTAAAATAACAGGCCCCTTCCATAATCGTAGGTTATCCGGCCCGAAAGGGGCTGCTCTCTCCACTTTCATATATTCATCACCAATCATTTCATATGTTGGGGATTTTAAGGCCCCTGAAAAGGTCCCGCTCCCATGGAATTCAAGCTCGTTGGTAGAGGAATTAACACCTAAGACGATATTGCCTTGCAGATCGACCCAAGAAGTATTTTGAGATTGAAATGTTATTCTTGATGCTGACTCACTACCGTCAATAAATATACCGGTCACATGCCCATTAGCATCTATCGCAAATTCAATGCGTCCCGATAACTCTCCTAAAGCATCTTCAATCGCATGGAAGTATGAGAACGCGGTTACGTAATCACCTGAACTATTAAGAATTTTTGCTTCACTAAAAGCTTGGGCAAAGGCCGCACCTTCAACCCAATTTCCTTGCGCATCTTCGTAGCCTATCTGGACATTTTTAAATTCCGTTATCTGAGCTTGAACACTCGTATCCCCAACTTTTTCCTTAATCGCTAGTATATCGAGCGCACGTAATTGGTTTTCTGAAACTAGGCCCGAAACGTTGTATTGCAACGTAGAATAATTTTGTCCAAGTTCGCCCTGTTGTTCACTCCATACCTCAAGGTCCGCAGCAATAGTCGATAATCTCTGGCTTAGCGAAGCTCCCCAAGGGGTATCTTCTTTATTAACAATACCATCAAATATCTCGTCAACATCCGGCGTGAAGGCTTTTTCCGCTATTACATTATGATGGCGCCAAATTCCGAATCCCTCCCGAGAGGATAACCTATACCAGATATGGAATGATTGTCCGGCGCGTTGGGCATATAAGGTTATTGAGTCACCATTCGAGTAATCCGCCGCATCACTAATGACATTCTCAGAATGATATTTGAATTCATAGTAAGACGTGTTTACCGAGACCTTAGGTGGGGTAAGAGTTATTACCCCTTCTTGATTAAGGATCGTCGGGTCGTCCTCTGGGGTTGGGGGCGCACTAACATTAAAAGTTATTTTTGTAGGTGTCCCATACTTCAATGTTGAAGATACCCCCGCCACGGACGCCACATAGCCAGTCTCAGCCTTAAGAAACCCGAAGGCTTGGCTAGCTGAATAAGTCTGGTAAGAATCCTGTATCGTGCGCCCATCAGGCTTATAGATTATTACTTGATAGGCGTAATTGTTATCGTCCCACGTCAATAAGTGCGGTGTTTCATCTGAATCAACATACTCGTAGCTAAGATTCGTAATCGCCGCCACAGGGGTACTAACCAGAAATGATAGAGGACTTTCTAATAAATTAGGGTAAGTTCCCCCTGCAAGGTCAATAACCCTAGCCGTTATATATAAATTACTAGGAAGTTCCCCGCCGGAGACCGCAATTTCAAAATCACTTTTGGTAACTTGAAGCGTAGATTTACCTATTTTGGTAAATAATAAAGGCCTATTCTCAGGGTCTAAATCATTGTGGATGTTGAACTGTATACCTTGAACGCTACTGGTTTCTAAGAGGTCTATCTGTTGAATATCCAGTTCCCCAAACTGATACATAACCTTGCTTTCTATCGTAAGGGTGTAGTTCTCGTATTTAATACTGATTTCAGGGGATACCCCTTGGTCTTTCATATCTGCAGACAGTACCATCGTGGTCACCCAGTCTAAGGTTGTCCATGCGCTCTGGGTATCTCCCTGCACACTGCGAACCTCAATACGGACTTCCCCAATTTTTACGTTCTGTATTTCAAAGTATTGGTTAACGGTTTTAGAAATATACTCGCGACCATTCGTAGATTCCTCTTTAATCTTAATCTCGAAGTAACCCCCAGGCGGTAAAGGTGCAACGATATCCCAAGCAACCCATAAATTTATTTGCTCTAATCCACGCAACTGTAAATGTTCTTCATCAACAATCCGTAAATTCGTTACTTTACGAACTTGAGGCTTTAATAGAAATGAGTGTTGGGGCGCTTCCGAAATTATCAGGTTATCCGCATCGACGTGTTTATTAAGATTCACCTCTTGGCAAACAAAATCATATACCCCTTTTATCGACGTATTTTCACTGCATTTTAATATCCGATAAGGTTTAGGAAGACCAATTATCTGACCTTCTTCCGACGCGGAAATAACCACGGGAGGATAGCGATTGAACTGTGATAAATCGGGTAAAAAGCCTTGTATTTTTAACCGGTAAATAGGTTGATCTAGGTTTGAGGAAGAAATTTGCGTGGTGTAACTATAGTCCTCGCTAGTCCCCATAACCGTGACGTTGTAAACCCCAGCCTCATCAAAATACACAGGGTCACGTAGTGTTATAGCTTTAGTCTCCAGCTTCACCGCTCGACCGGAATATGCGTATCCAGCAACAGGATCAACGATGTTGATAATATCCATGGGCTCAAACGCCATACCTTGTAAAGTACTACTAAAAGATATCGTTCGCGTTTCTGTGGTGACGGAGGAAAGATAAAAAGTCATACGACGCTTAACTTCCCAAATATCAGTAGCGCCTACGGCTTCAAATTCGTAAGGGTTAAGCCCGTATTTATTGATTGAGTCCTCGTCTCTTATCTCTGAGACATACTGCTCTTGATAATCCATCGACGCATCAATGTAACTTGAGGTTAGCGCGTTGTGTCTTTCAGATATCGCCGAGAAATTGTAATTGTAAGGACTCCCCCCTGAGGAAGACACACACATTTCGGGGGTGATTGTGGCCACAGGGGCTTCGGGTAAATCCGCAAGAAATTTTATTTCCCCTAAGTCTGTTTCTATCGGTCGAGCAAAAGCACTTCCCAACACATACCGTAGGATATCCCATCCGTTTTTTGGGCTGGTTAACACAATATTGAAGGTATAACGTGCGGCCTGTTGCTCACCCGTTATCGGGTTAGTTAAATTCTTTTCATCTGTGTGAAGGTCGTAACCGTCAGCGTACTTAGCCATACGATAAACCGAATAGCGATTTATCTTCACTCGAGGGTTGTAACGAACCATACCCCAGTCGAGATTAGTCACCAATTCATAAGCAATCCAAAAAGGGTTATCTGTCCAATGTTTCTTTGCTTTAAATTGGCCATTCCAAACCTCTGTTTCGTCATAGGTTTTAGTGATGGGATCGTAATTGCTCGGGATAGCGCACTCAAGCCCATAGTAATTAGCATTTACGGTGGGGATGGATGTAAGTTGCTGGCCTAAAACTCCCGCAACATGCAGCATCGAAAGCCCTGGGTGGTACTCAAGGTCTGGGTCGTCATACTCAACACCATTATCGGTGTAAGCGTCCCCTGTCTTCGTGAGTAATTCATAGGAGGCCCAGTTAACTTCGGCAATGTCTTCATCTGTTGAATCTTGAGATAATCGCTTAACACGTATTTCAAACTGGTCCTCAGGTTTTGTGCGAGGCATCACGATATTATGCACTTTTACAAAAGGGCTAATCGTGGTTTTACCTGTAAAAGAGACGTTTTTGATCGTCCATTCACTATCTAAAATATTTTTGTAAGCTATCTCGAGAGATAAAGTATTATTCTTCGACCCTTCATCCGTATATTTAACGAGTTGAGAAACGATAAAACGCAGCTCTATCTCATCAAAACCTTTCGTAGTTGGGACGGTAGTTCTTGTTACGGGACTGGCATAGGCGAGATTGCTGGAAACTTGCTGCGTAATATTTTGCCCACCTAAGCAAAACCAAATAGGAGTCTGACCTTCCTCGGCATCCTCTTTAGCGCTAAGTGGAGTGCCATTTTCAAAACGAATCATCAGACTCGAGTTATCGAAATTAGACTCATTTATGCTATTAAAAACCGGTACATCATCGACAAATATATTTTGTAACTTTTCCTCAGGGGTATCCCCGACAATACCACCAATAGGCCCCTCGGAAATCCCTAGGACAAATTCAAAAGCGTCTGTAGAAAAGAGATTATCTTCTTGGTTAGAGGCGCTACTTCCGCCACCACCACCGGTTCCCTTAAATTGGTTATTAGCCACTTAAGTTCCTAATATCGTCGATAAATTAAATTATTTAAGGCTTAAGGGTTATTTGGATTATTAGGAGAACGAATTCCATCCTTATAAACCGTTTGCGCCCCTGTGTAATATGTTTGGCCAACTTGATTTGATTCACTGTTGTAATAAAGAGTTAGCCACGAATCACGCTTATTCTCACTAATATCATCCCATATTACATCCGTAAACTCTCGGATGGTAGCGGAATTTCCTCGAACGCTCTCAATATTGAATTGAAATAAATGTCCGCCAAAGCGGTGCTTCCCAAATATCATTGCCCTTGTAGTCCCTGAGGCTACGGTGTTGGGATAAGACGTGGCCGTGTTACTCGAGTCCTCGGTTTCACTACCCCCACCTACTTCCGGTAATAATTCTTGCGCAATACCCCCAGAAATAAACGCTAGCCCTACGCTTCCTATAAGAAGATTAAGATTTACCATCCCAGCAGAACCTAGCGCAGCGAACCCCGCTGAAACCGTGGGCATATAAACAGCCACGGCAATTAAAACGACGCCTACAATCACTTTAACCCATCCGTTACTTTCACCACTACCTTGAAAGCCCCGCAACGTATTGAGGGTTTGCTTTCGCTTCAAGGTTAATAGGCCATTAGCTACAGGTTCATCTAAGTCAATAATTGATTTTACCTCAGGGATTTCACACACGTAACGAACTTTAGACGTTCTAGGGTTAAAACCTTCTTGCATCTTTAAAGCCTCTAAAGCTTCACGATAGCTCGTAGCTTCGGTTTTTATCTCTTGAGGGATTTTCTTATTAAAACCTACTAATTTAATCGTCACCATGTGGGATAACCTCCCCTACAAATACGTCTTTACCCTCGACATAAAATTGAACGGTTTTATGTTGAGAGACTATCCAATGCTTCCATTCAGGTAGAGCTAAAAAAGTATAATAATCCGACAAGCTTAGATTTGAAAAAGTATCCGTGTGAGTGTGCCATGACGCCACAGTGTCGGCGTAATATTTTTCGAAGTCCTCATCTGAGACCTGAAATTCTTTTTCAGGGTTGTTAGCGATATTAGTAACCTCGACAATCTCCCCTGATTTTAAGATGAAACCACAACGCTCGAACTCAGAGCCCCAATATTGTTTCAGTTCCTTCATATCGTTTTACCCCTTAGCTTCGCTTTTAAGTGGGCAGGGAGTCCTTTATGAAGATTACGAAATACTTCGGCAGTTAGCATCGTTTCTATCTGATTATGACGGACTACTTTCACTACACGGTTACGCCAGCGGGGACTATAATCAACAACCTCACTTAAACGACCTTCCAAATGGTGTAGGATCTTTTGACGTCCCACATATATCGCCACATGATTTACAACCTCGCTTCCAGCGATACGCATCATAAGAACGTCACCATAACGAACACGATGTGCGGAGTTACCCGTATCCTCGAAACCTTCGGCTTCAAACTTATCGGTAAAGAAGTCGAGGCCTGGGACCCCTGCCCAATTGGCCGGACGTGCGTAGTTGCGCACCAATATTTGATACTTGTCTTTATAAAAGTCTTGCACCACGGTAAAGCAATCAACAATACCTTGCTCATAAGGGCGACCAAGATAAGGGGTTAAGTCATTCATCATACTATCACCGTACTAAACTCGGGTTGAGTATACCGGTTCGGGGGGATTTGATATTTGTTGGCATCCGATAACCGGCGCAATTGCAGAGTAAGTAGGTCCCCCGCGATATTACTCGGGTGAGATACGTAATATACGTGCTTAGAAACAAGGGAACTGGCCGACTCATGGGGCATAGCTTCATAACGAGTTACAATTGCATCTTCCAGCAAGCTTCGATTTATATAGTAACTATAAATGCCGCCTTCATTCGGTAACGTTAGACTTGGCCGATTTCGTTCGCTGCTTGAATTTTTAGAAACCCCTGAAAGCTGGAAAGGTGATTTAACCCATGTAACTCCATTCCAGTCGGTGGTTTTCTTATCCGTAAGTCGGATAACGACGGGAGCGCCATCAGGATCATCTATCTCTAATTGTAGGTAGGTAGTTAGTTCGTCGGGGGTCAAAGAATGTCGTTGAGACCGCACCTCGTTAGAGAGTTCTTTCATCGTCGATTTCCTTTAAATTTGCCTCAGTATACCGAAAACAATAAAGGATTGAATATTTTTCAAGCGCCAAAATAGAACACCCTAGCTAAAAGCTAGGGCGTTAATTTGGAAATCGACGATAATTAGGAACCACGTGGGCTGCTAACCGACTTCAAGATTAGGTGTTTTTGATTCACTTGTCAATAAAAATATATCGAAAAATAAATTTTATACTAAAGACTAAAGTGGAATCTCTCTTAATGTGACAATAAAAGGGAGTGATACCCCATCACCTTCGGTATAGCCCTCAGGGACTTGTAACGGTGAATCAAAACGAACCACGACATTTCCAAACCTATGATGGTTGTATAAAAATTCACTCCAAAGTTCATGTCTTTGGTAAAAATCATCTAAGTGATCAATACTATATCTACGTTCCATCGGCGATAAAGTTTGAGGTGTTTCAAAAGATTTCATAGCTTCAAACGACAGCTTAAATAATCGAGATACTGGCGTTGAGGGCTTGGTTACATACTCCCAATCATTACCGAGCGTGATCCTAGAGGAACGTTCACGATACGAATAAGAAACCTTGTGATACGGAAAGTCAAAAACTTCTAAGCTCATTTGTTCTTACCTCTAGGAATTGATGCTATTAACGTGGCGATTTCCCCGTCTCTAGCAATGTCGTCGCCAATAATTACTTTAACGTCATTCGGGCCTAACTGGGGTTGTGCTTTCTCCGACATAACATACACATTTACCTCCCCCGATTCCGTGGAACTTATTTGGGAAATAGTTTCTTTCGCTTTAAGTGTGGACGCTTCTTTTTGTTTAATCGTGGATTTGTCCACCGAGTTAAGCGCCCGAACGTTTTCAATCCCTAGGGCATCCACCGAGGGTTTACGTAAAATAAACTCACCTCGGCTCACTTTCGCATAAGTGGAATCTCGGGTATCCATCCCCGCCGTAATCAAACCACCAACCTTATAAGAACCCGCAAGGATTGGCCCCCCTGTAAAGCGAAGCCCCGCCAAGTTACCTACCGCCCCCGTTGAAGCCATCCCTCCTACGTTCGCGGCACCACCACCCAAACCTATCATAGAAAATATTGAACTGATCAGTTGGTTCGCAACAGCTTGTGAAGCAATATTGGCCATCTGGGTTAAGATACTGGCGCCTAAACTACGAATAGCATTTTCACCACTTTGTGCCCCTGTAACTAAATCCGTGAAGGTATCACCAAATGCCTGTCCTAACCCTTTAGCGGCCTCGGTCGCCTCTAGGGTCATTTGCTTAAGCATATCGTAGCTTCGATAATGCTTATTTACATCATCAACAACGTACTGCCCCGCGTTACTCAAGCTAGACCCTAGAGACCCTTCGTTGGCTCCGGCATAGTTTTCATCTACACCGGTACCGTTTAATGGTCTATAAGAACGACCATATATCGCAGCCCCAACTTTATTGTATTTGTCCGTCTCATAAGGACTCATAGATATAGCTCGAGTGACGTCCTCCATTTTCATACGGAAGTCGCGTAGGCTTAAATCTGCATCTTTCGAGGCTTGGGACAAATCAATAAGATTTGAGTCTAGCGACAAGGTTTCAGACTCAATGCTCTCGACCGCCTTCGTGGCCTTTATCGAACTCCGGCCCCCTGTTAAATCAGGGTTGTCAATAATCGTTCTTTTAAGATACTCCGCAAAATCCGCAAGCGCCTCTTTGGCTGTTAGTACCCCTTGTTCTTCTAACTCAATTGCCGAGCGCTCGAGCTCCGTGGCTTGGGTCTTAAGTTCGTTCGCAATCCCTGAGGCCCTTTCCCGCGTCTCGTCGGTATACCCGTCATTTTCAGCAATAGCAACATACTCATTTGACTCACGCAGCTTATCCTCCGAGAGCCTACGAAGTTCCTCCGCCGAAAGGCGCACCTCTTTTAACTGGTTAGAAATACTGGTGCGTTGTTCATTAACCACATCAGACAACAACCGAGACAATTCATCATCATCCCCTAAAAGCCTAAACTGGCGAGGGTCGATGTTCTCTTTTGCTAAGAGTGATTGTTCAAAGCTCTCCCTAATTAGGGTCTTTTCTTGAAGGGCATCAAACTGCTCATTAGCGAATTTGATACGGGCCTTTAATTCTCTATCACGCTGGGCTACCGAAACCGGAGAATTGCCATCGATGGCTGCAAATAAAGTGTCTTGCTCATTCGCAACCGTTTCGCGTTCTGTGTTCAGTGTTTTAAGCTTGTTCTTTATTTCGTCGGACGTATCTCGGTCGGTAACTTGACGCAGCCGTTCTTTCAAAACCTCAATTTCTTTATCCAATTCAGCTAACCGAGCGGGGTACGTTAGGTTAGCATCCGGTCTCGCCGAAAGTGCCGCAGATTGTAAGTACTTTTCTAACCGGCCCCGAGCATTCCCTTGAGCCTGAAAGTATCCTTGCTCTTGAAGAACCAGACGAGGATTAGCCACACCCCGTTCGGTTAACTCGGAAATCGTCTCAGCTTCATGCTCTACAAGCTGGGTAAGACGGTCTCTTACGATATCTCGTACCTTTTTGAACGTGTCTAAATAATCACTCGTCTCGTGGTTTTCATCTTCCTTAAATAACCCTTCGATATCCTGAGAAATATCAGCAATCCCATTGAGCCCGTCACGACGCCTCGTTAATATAAACTCCGACAGTTCGCGGTCGCCTTCTATCTTCTCAGGATCTAAGCTATCCCACTCTTTTTGATTCGTTTCTATATCCAAAAGAACATTGGCCCGAGATAGCATGGCCGCTGCAAGGTCCTCGATATATTTCTCGGCGTTTTCTCGCGCCTTACCCTCAAGCTTAAACTGCCCCATAAGGGCATCTAACTGCTCCGGCGATTGGTTTAGGATACGGGTGAGCTCACCTTCAAGTTCCCGCGTTTTACTTCTCGCCTTTTTTACTTGCGACAGCGCCCCTTCCTTTGTCAAATCAACATTCTTTATTTCATCATTAATTTCCTGCAAATCCTCAAAGAACGTAGGCAGTACCGAAGCAATTATTTTATTGTAAAAATTAGAAACCCCCGCATTTTGTCCTCGGCGTCTTGACGTTGCAGCATTACGCTGGGAGTTCTGGCCATTGGCCAAAGGGTTTGTTTGTCCAGTAAGCAATCGCTCGGCATCAGAATCAAACCACCCTGTTGAAAAAATCTCAGAACGCTTAGCTTCACTGTTTTCTAGGTAAAAGCGACGGTTATTTTTCTGCAGATAATTAACACCGTTGCGCGTAGACGTTTCGAACTCAAGCATTTTCGCAATGAGTTTATCGTAGCTATCCACCGAGGAATCGATATAGAGACCTTGCTGGCGGAATTCATCATTTAACCGACGAATCTCACGCTGCAGAGCATCATTATCCGCGAGGTTATGTTGCTTAAGTATAAGTGTGTCAATCGCCCCACCAACTTTCTTAAGTTGGTCTTGGTAGGCTTTTGTTTCAGCTTGGCCTTGATTAAGCCTCGCCTGAGTATTATCAACACGATCATTTGCTCGTTGACGACCATCTAAGTATTGGTACCCATACACGGCACCAGTACCTAACAGGGTAGCAGTACCCACCCCAGGTATAGCACGGGCTGCTAAACCTACAGCACGGCCTACACCACGGCCTTTCGCGACATTGATAAGACGAGAGAAAATATTACCTTTAGATTTTCCCTTTTTGCCGCCCCCTGTGAGCATTTCCACCCCACCCAACAAACCCGCACCAAGACTCAGTACGCTACGTGAAGCCAGTAAGCTACCGAAGATTGACGCAGGAACCGCCAGCACACTTAGCGCGGGGCCTAAATCACGTACCACGGATAAAAAGTCCGCCGTGGTTTCAGTTAAACCGGTTATAACATCTAAGAGGGGTTCAAGAGACTCATAAACAATCGACTTACTGATAGAGCTTAATCGCGCTAACTGGTTAGACAACGCACCCATCTGGGTTTCGTTCGCTCGCGCCGAAGAACCACCAATACGCATTTGTTCGCTTAATTCCTCCGCAACTTCAATGTTGTTGGCAAAGGCCCCGTAGGCTGATGCTGCCCGAACTTCCATACTCTCCATGGCGTCACGAACGGTAAACCCTCGCTCTGCGAGAGTTCGCATCACAGGGATTAAACCATGGGCAGTGATATCAAGATCAGACATTGAAATACCTAAGGCCTGAACCGTTCGTATAAATGTGTCTGAGGGCTTCTGTAACGAAATAATTATTTGACGTAAACCTGTGCCCAACGTTGAACCCGCTCTAATCCCTGAGTTGGCCATTGCACCTAACGCCGAGACTGTTTCTTCAAAGGTCACATTCGACTGAGCCGCAAGGTTACCCGAGTACTGCAAACCTAAAGTCAGTTTGTCGAGGTTTAGTTTCGAGTTGTTTACCGCGGTCGTCATTTTGTCCACGATATTAAGCATCTGAGAACTATCTTTATTAAATACCCCCAGCGTGGACGTGGCGAGGTCTACGGCGCTTTTTAAATCTGAACCTACGGCGGTAGCAAAGAGTGTAACGCCCTCTATCGCATTTTGAATATCCTTTTGACCTAAACCGGCCTGACCCAGTGTAATCGCCGCATCCGCAACCTCGGTAGCCGTAAACTTCGTTTTCTCCGACACATCAATAAGATTTGTCGAAAGTTCTTCCATTTCCACATTGGTAAGGTTAACTATCGACTGGAGCTGCTTAAACTGCCGGTCAAGCTCGGTGGAGAATATCGCCGAGGTCGTAATCCCTCCGATACCCGCACCCATAACCGCATAGTTACGTAGAAGTTGCCCTTGGTTTCGAAATAACTGAGCACCCCCATCGAGACGTTGGTTTGTTCTCGCTTGCTGTATCTGTTCAATTCTTCGGTTTACGCGTTGCTGCTCAGTGACAGGGGCCTTAGCTTTAGCTCCCTTAATTTTCTCCCGTTCTAGCTGTTCGGCTTCACGGCTTTGTCTGGTAAGGGCCTTAAGTTGTTCTTTAGCTTCGTTGGTACTTTTCTTAAGTTCTTTTAAGGCTTTGCTACTATCCCTTACTAATGCTGTGTTACCTGTGTCCAACCCTTGCTTTAAAGCTTTATCTGCCGCACCTTTTAAGACTTTATTTTTATCCAGCTCAACTTGGATTTGATCTCGAGTGAGAGAGCGTAAACTACCCCCTCTCAACGGGTCTGTCTTAGGGACAGTGGGATCAAGACGTAGCGCCTCCCTACGGTAGTCCGCAAGAGTTTTACGCTCCGCCTCGTTACGTGCCTTGTTTGATTGTTTAGCGGCCTCTCTGGTCGTATCTTCAAATTTCTTTAACTGCTTTTCAGCCGCAGCAATACCGGCATCTAAACGTAGTAAGTTCTTTTTGAATTTAGGGATAGCGTCCGTATCACCCAACCGTTGCGCGTCTTTTAAAGCATCACTCGCCCCTTTTCTAAAAATACGCTGACTGGCCAAAGCATTCGCTAAATCTCGCTGTTTATAATTGCCAACATTATTCGGGTCAATCTGGCGGCGACGCTTAATCGCGGGATTGCTATCAAATTGTTTCTTGTAATAGGTATCCAGAGACGCCGCTTTTTGCTGAGCTTTTTTCTCGGCATCTGCCGCTTTACGACTCTCAATAGTTAGCTGGGAAAGCTGTTCTTTAGCTTCTTTGGTACTATGCTTAAGTTCTTTTAAGGCTTTGCTACTATCCCGTATTAAAGAGGTGTCACCTGCCGTCAACCCTTGTTTTAAAGCCGAGTCCGCAGCGCGTTTTAAAACCTTATTCTTATCTATCTCAACTTGGATTTGGTCCCGAGTTAGCGACCGTAAGGCGTCTTTTCGTAATGGATCTGTCTTAGGAACCGTGGGGTCAAGGCGTAGCGCCTCCCTACGGTAGTCAGCAAGCGTTTTACGCTCCGCCTCTTTACGTACCTTGGTTGATTGTTTAGCGGCCTCGCTGGCGGTAGTTTCAAATTTCTTTAACTGCTTTTCAGCCGCAGTAAGACCCGCGTCCAAACTCTGTAATTTCTTTTTGAATCTCGCGATGGCCTCGGTGTCACCCAACCGTTGCGCATCTTTTAAAGCCTCACTCGCCCCTTTTCTAAAAATACGCTGACTGGCCAAAGCATTCGCTAAATCTCGCTGGTTGTAATCACGAACCGCATTAGGGTCAATCTGGCGGCGACGCTTAATCGTGGGGTTGCTATCAAATTGTTTCTTGTAATAAGTATCCAGAGACGCAGCCATTTTTTTAGCTTGCTCTTGGGCTTGTTTCGTAAATCGGCCGGTGATTTCACCCATTGCCGTATTTAGCCCTTTTAACAACTGTTGCTGTTGCTGAGGATTTAACCCTTTACCAATAGTGAGGGCCAGTTGGTCAAGTATCGCCTTAGCATTCTTCTCATTTTCTTGGAGAATTTTACGCTGGGTGTTGACTTCGTTCTTAGCATTTGAAGCAAGCTTTTCACGACCCGCGGGAGTATCGGGGATCTGAGCCAAATACCCCTGCAACTGCTTACTCGAGCTTTTCGTCACCCGCTCGAGTTTTTCAAATTCCTTAACTAGCGATTCGATTTGCTTTTGTGAGTTACCGTCAATGGTGAAGTTTAGAAGTGTTTTACGGATAGTATTAGATGCGGAGCTACCTTTAGCCATCGTCGATTCCCCTGATTGTTAGCTGAACACTGCTTGAGCCAGAGCCATAGCCTCATTTTCGTCTTTTGGTATGCGACCTTTGGGTGTGGCCTTAGTTCCTTTCGAATTGCCGCCCCCGAAAATAGCTCCCGCAGCATTTAATAACGTCACATATTCTTGTGTCATAGTGACGACCCGTAACCCGAGTTTGAGTTTTGTTTGGGTTTTTATATCGTGGTCGGTATAGCTCCAAAATATTTCAGGCAACCGGCTAGGTGCCGTTTCAAAAACGAAACACAAACGTTCTTCGAAACTTAATTTCAAGTACCAACTATTGAAGATTTCTAAGCATTCGGGGCTTTCATCTTCGCTTTCAATCTTTGATTGGCCTTCTTGAAGGCCTGAGTAAAAAAATTTTCAACGTGCTCCGCCACCCATTCAAGCAAATCCAATACGTCGTTAGGGTCAATAAGTAAGCTTGACGTATTAAGTTGCTTAGTTATCCGCCCCGTGGGGTTTCGTTCAGACAAGAGTTCAACCAAGATACTTTCCCTAACCTGGGGGTTAAGAAAAATTTCACTCAATTGTTCAGGGTTTTCGAAATAACCTGTAATAGTATTTAAGAGGGCAAAGCTCATAAATACTTCTTTTTCACTATCATTAATCTTGATAATAAAAGTGGTTTTCAGTGCGTCACTCATCGTCGATTTCCTTAAAAAAGGCCCCGAAGGGCCTTAGTTATATTATTGGCCCAATAGACCTAGCTTAGAGGGGCCTTAACCGAATCTTTAAGCATTTTACCCGTTTTACCTTTAAACTCCGCATAGTACGGGTCTGTAGGGTTAACACGAATCGGCGTGAACTCAAAAGGGATATTCCCGAAGTTGTCCGTACCAAAGGCCATCGTTAGTCCAGAACTCACACGGAATTTAGGGATAAGGAAGGTAACCCAAATACCATTAGCGAGCTGCCCGATAACTTTTGCTGCGTAACGAAGCTCGTCGGAGGTTGAGCCTAAGTCCAGGACATTAACTACCGAGACATAAGAACCCGCGGCTAAGGTCTGAGTAGAATCGCTATCAGGGATTGTTAGTTCAATCGTGGCCGTTGTCGCGGTACCCTCCGAAATACCAGTAACGTCCGTAACCTTCGCAATAACAATATTTTCAGATACTTCATCACGAACACTTACCGTATTACCGACTTCCACATTTTGGCCAACACCGTCAATAAGCTGTAGGGTTGCAGTCCCCGAAGCAAATGAAGCCTCAGCCGATAGCACATGGGCATCGCCGGTAACTTCAACCAGCTCACCACCGTCTAAACCTAACGCATAGGCTAAGTTTTGCTCGGTGTATTCGTACATTTCAAAGGTACCTCGGGTAGTAGATCCCGTGGTAATAGAGAACGCAATCTCGTTAGTACGGCCTTGAGGAAGGTCGGTACTTTCTTTTTGCGATTCGATTGTGAAATTCTTAACTAGACCAACCGAATGTTGTTCTGGGTTAAGGTCGTATAATTCTTCGGGTTTACCAATCATTACTGTGGCAGTACCCAACATAAAATTAGTGGTTTTAGCTTCACCAGCCATCGTCAATCTCCAAATTTTAGGTTACTATTGATACCTTGTTGAAGGAGGATGAATCATGGCAAAATTAACACCAATAACAATCATCACACCCACGAACATTTTAATTACCGCCGCTCAAGCTCCTATTGATGGAGAATCGAGCGCTGATAAATTAAGGGCTTTATTAGACCACTTTTTGGACAATAACTTAAGTCCTATAGATATGCGGTCTGTCCCTATGTCGGAATCATCTAAAAGCTTTACTTTAAGACTCCAGAAAAAATCACTGGAACGTCTGGATAAGTACTGCCAAAGAACACTATACACCCGTCCACAGGCTTTTCAAATTGCTGTTTGTACAAGTCTTAGACATTTAGGTTTAACTCAGTTTTGTGACTCATCCAGCGCGGACGCTTGAAAAATAACTGATTGAAACACCCTTCCATTCTTCCCGTCCTGTACTGGTAGTATCTGGGTCATTCTTACACACGTAATTTGGCCCAGCCTAGCGGCGGTTGATTCATCATAAAGAATAAAGGATTTTGTGGGTCTTAAGCATTCATAGATATAATCTATGGCTTTACTTAAGCGCATATTGTTTATGTCCGAAACTGTACTTAGGGTTACGGATGCGGATAACGAGTCCAAAGGTGAGGAATCCGACGCTGATTGCATTGCCAAGTTCTCTATCCCAATAAGATCACCGTCGGGTAAATCATCCTCGTTAGAAAACGCGTCAAGGTTTAAGCTCTCGAAATTACTCCCTGTAAGTGTTTTCAAAATACCCGCACTATCTTTGCAAAATCGCAGTACTGAGCTTTGTATATTTATATATTGGGCCATTTAAAGGACACCCTCTCGTTGTAGATAACCGGTAAGCGAATCTTTACCCGTTCCGGCCAGCAACCCACCGAAATATGGTAACAATATCGCGTGGTTATATTTGTGAAGGAAACCAATCTTAAAATTTTCTTTTTCGGTAAGTATGCCTAATTCTCCCATCAAATCCGCTAAATCGTCATAGGTGGAATTAGCCCCTGTAAAAGTATTAAGTTTGGCAAGATAGGAAACCGAGATCCCCGCACTTACTAAACCTTCAACTACGGCCCTTTGTATCGATATCCAGCCGCTTCGACCCTCAACCGTTACACGGTTATCCGTACGTATTTTCACCCCGTTCTTGGCCTGTAAAGCTCCTTGCCGAAGGTAATGATTTACCGCAGGGTCTACGGCATCTTTCCATGAGACATATTCTTTGGTCTTAGGGTTGTAAGCTTTTCCCGTCCATCCTGAAACTCTAAGCCCCGACTTTAAGGACTTAGCGCCCGACGCAATGGGTGATAGTGTCAAGCCACCTAAACCCGTGTAAAGTTCCGCGCCTACATCATCATCTCCCCCCAAGCGGGTAAGTAAATTCACCAACGAGGTTTCTTTTCTAGGACCATCAATCTCATTCTGCCATCGAAACAGATAGGGCTCATCGGTTAAGGGGGGTTTATTAAAATCCTTGTTTTTCCTAATCTGCCACCGTGGGCTAATAGGTGAACTTTTACCACCATACCCAAAGGCATTCGGAGGGTATTGAATTACCTTGGCGGTTTTCGACATACTATTTAACACTCCGGCGAGGGAGGTAAAGACATTCTTTAAGAATTCGACTGTTGCAGTCTCTATTTCACTTCGAACAAAGGCCGTTTCCCCTTCGGTTAATCCTGTAACAAGGGCTTCGAACTGGGCTTGAAAATCCGCCGTAACCGACATGATTACACCTCAACGCGATAGATGCCGGAGGAAAAAATTACTTTTAATACTGGCTTACCGTCTATTTTGCAATCTTTTGGGATGGGGGCCGCAAAGTAATAAACTTCTTTACTTACTGTTAACCCTTTCACTTCTTCGGGAGTTTGAACTTCTTTAACACAGTCGTAGGTCTTAGCTTTTGGAGAAAAACCATTTGTCTCCAGACCGGTCACTGGATGTTTTAAACGTATTGAATAAACAACCTTAACACTATAATTTATGGCTAAACCCACAAAAACATCATTATGGCCATAGCTATGATGCTCGGCCAGCAACCAAGAACGTCCCTCGGGTTTGCTTATTACATCCCCCCCCTTTAAACCGTAACGCTTGGGGATATGAATGAGTGATCGGGTGGGGACCAAAGTGTAAAGTTTATCAGAAGGAGAAGTCGCTTTCGCTTCCACCACTCGATTGCCACAACGATACTTGGTAAAGATATTCATGAGTCTTCACCCGTGAACGGGTCTGTTCGAGTAATGAACTCAATAAGGTTTTCTTCTGGTAGCGGGTCTACACCCTCAAACGTTAGCTTATGGGCCCAATATTGAGATTCTATTTTTTTCTGCAATGCGGGGATGTTGATGCTCGAGAGACGTGATTTCTTCGTGTCGTCTAGCTCGTTAGACTTCAACGTTTTTAACTCGAGGGATACGGCGTGACGCATAGCTTCATGCAATAGTATTAATTTATTTATTCTTGCGCTGGTGTCTTCTAAGAACGTTTCACCAATATCTTCTACCAACTCACTGTAGGAGCCAATAAAATCTATTTCTTCATCAGGAAGTTCTTCTGAGAATAACCCTAACAACGTCCTAACCTGTGAGGGTTGTACGGTAATAAGTATCTCCGTATAAACACGAATAATATCTGTGAAAATACGTAATCTATTTTCACTACTAAACTTTACGGTAAGCTTAAAAAAACTCAAAACCTCACTGCCGCTGACTGTCAGGAGGTCTTGAGGGATGCTAAAATCAGCATCGAAGGACACACTCGTTTCATGAACTACTACACCCTTGCTATCCGTGATGCGAATATCTACAGTCCCAAAGTCCGGCGTAAAAATGTAATCCCCTATTTGAAACTCAGACAGCGGTAAAGGATCATTATTTGAGACTGTTATCATGGTTACACCTTAAGACTGAGCTTTAGTGGCTTGAGTCCCAGTTTTCCTAGTGGTTGGCTTAGTAGCACCGTCCTTGGTGGCACCGTCCTTGGTGGCATCGTCCTTAGTAGCACCGTCCTTAGTAGCATCGTCCTTAGTAGCACCGTCCTTAGTGGCATCGTCCTTAGTAGC
>CEPO01000515.1_pt1 | contig 25923 bp, 20 predicted proteins | sample 530481 | NCBI WGS metagenome assembly CEPO01 (sample SAMEA2620198, study PRJEB7988) | marine metagenome | biome: marine biome (ENVO:00000447); feature: surface water layer (ENVO:00002042); material: "saline water (ENVO:00002010), including plankton (ENVO:xxxxxxxx)" | depth 5 m
AATGTATCGTTAATACTAACGCTTATTAAACGATAAAAAGCCTAATTGGTAATACATTAATTTAGTTATTGGTAAAATAAATTGGTTGTTTTTGGTTTGTTTATTGGTTAGATTCTAAAACAATCGGTAACAAATAAATAACAGCATAATTGCGTTTTTGCAAAACAACGTGACCAATTAATGCGGTTAGAGCAATAAAATTTCAATACTTGCTCGGCAAGGAGAGGGATGTATGAAGTTAAAGAGCACCTTTAAGTCAGCGGTCGGCGTTGTTACTTTGTTGGCGCTAAACTCGACTGTTAACGCTGAAGACTTTTTCGTAGATTCTAAAGCATCCTATTACGATGCTGTTAGCCAGGTAGGTCCGGGAGACGATATTGTTTTTAAAAACGGAACGTATCGCGATTTCGAAATTAAGTTTCAGGCCCAAGGCAGCAAACAAGCCCCTGTTACTTTGCGTGCTGAAACAAAAGGCGAGGTGGTTTTTTCTGTGACGAACAGCCATTTTGAAACAATTTCTGGAAACGTATTTGCGTTCAATAAAGAAAAAGATGACTTGGGTATCTACAACGTTGAAGTACTCAACATTAGCAATAATGTTTTTGAAAACGTGAGCGGAGCACTAGCCTTGATTTATCGTGGGGGGACGGATGAGAGTACATTCGGGCCCAAAGTAACGTTGAGTGATAATACGCTGACCAAGGTGGGTCACGGCAAAAGAAATAAGCGCAAAGCAAGCATCTTCCTTCATGGCGTCCAAAAAACAAACATTCGAAATAATACGTTCGACTCTAGTGCGAAGGTACGCATTGAACACACGGTCGGTGAGCCACAAACGACGCTCAGCCAAAATAGCTTTAGTAACACCGATAAGCCGTCAATTATAGATTTTCTAACGGCTAAAGACGGCTGCCAGTGTCAGTAATTATAGTCATTAGAGTAAGTCAATTGGCGTTGCTTGCAGCAGCGCCGAATAACGTTAAAACAAGCAAATAATACAAAGCTATGAGTTCGTAGGGTGGAATATATGAGAGTTGGTTTTATTGGCGAGTGCATGGCTGAACTTAAAAAAGTGGATGGTTTACTGCAGGAAGGTTTTGCAGGCGATACCTTTAATTCTGCCGTTTATTTAAAACGCACATTCCCAGCATTAGAGAGTTATTTTATTAGTGCGATAGGGAGTGACCCGCTTTCTAAAGAGATGCTGGAATTTACTCGAGGTGAGTCAATCAATACGCGCTTTTTATATGCTCACCCAGACAAACATATCGGGCTTTACAAAATTTATACTGATGCGTGCGGTGAGCGTTCATTTACCTATTGGCGAAATGACTCTGCAGCAAAGGGTTTGATGTCGTTATTAAATGAATCAGATACAGCGTCGCTTACCGCCATGGATATGGTCCTTTTTTCTGGAATTTCTCTGGCGGTGTTAAACAGAGAAGATCTTAATAAATTTTGGCGTTTACTAGGCAAACTTAAAGACAGCGGCACCCAAATAGTTTTCGACATGAACCATCGGCCCGCGTTGTGGAAAGGCAGAAACGATGCAAAAGCCTTATATGAAAAAGCGTTTGAAGTTGCAGATATCGCTTTACCAGGGCTTGAAGATTTTAACTTCTTATACGGGTTTGAATCAGTAGAGGAAATTGTTTCGTTTTTAGCCCCGTTTTCTTTCAAGCTGCTAGTTATTAAAAACGGAAGTTGCGCGGTAACCCTGGTGGATGCCGAGGGGGAAGTCTCTGAAGTGGGATTGACGCCTGTCAAAAACGTCGTAGATACAACATCAGCAGGGGACGCTTTTAACGGTGTTTTCCTAGGTGCTTACCTCTCGGGCGAAAAACCAGAAAGCTGTGTTAAAAAAGCCGTCCAGTGTGCAGGCTTCGTCATTCAACATCCCGGGGCTATAGTGGATAAAGCATCCTACTCTGATTTAGTTTCATCCTTTTCCCCTTCGCTCGCTTAGCCCTGGAACGCGTTAACTAAAAAATTCAGGCCGAGATGGCCCGCTCAATATCAAGAGACGATACATGAAAAAGATATCAGAAGTTATGGGCAAGCAACAATTGCTTCCTATCATTCAAGCAGATAATGAAGCTGACGGCGTGGCGATCGCTCGCGCAATGTCAGAAGCGGGACTGACGACCGTAGAAGTGGTTTTGCGCACAGAGCACTCTGCGAAATGTATTAGCGCTATTAAAGCGGCGTTGCCGCACATGATTGTTAGTGCTGGTACCGTCATTGATAAAGCATCACTTGATGCCGCGATAAATGCCGGGGCAGACTTTATTGTTACACCAGCGGTAACTGAACGTTTGCTTACCATGCTAGTAGCATCGGGGTTACCTGTGCTTCCTGGTGTGTCAAACGTGTCTGATATTGTACTGGCAAGAGAACATGGCTTTAGAGAAATGAAATTGTTTCCAGCGTCACTATCTGGCGGCGCGGCTTTTCTAAAAGCCGTAGGAGGTTTGTTTAAAGACACACGATTCTGCCCAACCGGTGGAGTATCGCCCGACAACTTTAATGATTACCTTGCATTAAATAACGTATTTGCTGCAGGTGGTACCTGGGTTGCTAAACCGCAATGGGTTGCAGATAAGCAATGGGACCTTATTACACAGGCGTGCCTACAGGTTTAATAGGTAAAAGACAGAATAAAATAAAGCACGAAAAAGAGCCGGCATCGTTGCCGGCTCTTTTGTCTAAAGTCTCTATTGTCGATTTAGCAAACTACCACTATCATTTACTGATATGCCAGTTACGCTCTATCATTACAGTACGAAAGCCCTCTTATTGGCTGTTTAGAAGTTAATACAATGTCCTTAAACAAATCGTTACTAGCCGTGATGGCCACAGTCGCATGCTTATTCTCGTTAGAGGGAATGGGTGGCACTGACAAACTCGAACTTTCGGGCTTTGCCAGGGCGGTAGGTGGGAAGTTAGATACAAATCTTGCCACCTATGAAGGTTACGATAGTGGCGTCAGTTTTTCTGAAAAATCGCTTATTGCTGTACAAGCTGACTATGGGTTTTCATCAACGTTATCAGCTTCCGTTCAGTTTTTACTTCATACAGACCAAGACCGAAAGTCTGGCGTCGAATGGTTATATCTTACCTATGCCCCAGTCGAAGACTGGCAGTTTAACGTTGGTCGTTTACGAACCCCTTTTCTGAAGTATTCTGATGTTATTGACGTAGGGTTTGCATACCCTTGGATAAATGCGCCCCAGCAGCTTTACAGCAGCTACATATTTTCTCAGTATGAAGGAGCTAATTCCCGCTATCGCGCCACGTACGGCGATGCTGTGGTCGATTTCGAAGTGTATTATGGAAGATACAAAGATGACATCATCTCAAACGGAGTTGACGTTGAAGTTAAATTAGACGAGCTCTATGGGGGCGTCGTCGAGTTAAATTATGGTGGCTTTCAGCTTAGAACCGCTATCATCAGCGGCCCGAAGGTAGAAACAACAATAGACGAAGTTGAGCCTCTCATTCAAGGGCTGAGAGCGGCCGGTTTTGACGATATTGCAGAGCGATTTGATATTAATGATAGTGCCAATGCCGTCTTGTTAGGCGCAAGCTACGACACACTAAGCTGGTATGTAAGCGGCGAATGGATGAAAATATCATCCGATATCGACGTTTTAGCAAATTTAGAAAGCTTTTATGTATCTTATGGTTATTACTATGAAAGCGTGTTGTTTCATCTCACTTACGCTTCTTCTAATCAATCAGTTAATATTGTTGATAATACGATCCCCGTTGGCGTCACGCCCGAACTCGACCTGCTCTATTATTCGGTTGAGGCGTTAAATGCCTTTCTTCCAACCGATGATCTCGATACGTGGACGCTGGGCGCAAGGTGGGACGTTAAAACAAATTTAGCGCTTAAAGGTGAAATTTCCTTTCTTGATGGCAAAGAAGGGAAAACATCTTTCTTTGATGTTGAAGAGCAGAGCTTTGATAGAAACGCAACGCTTTATCAAGTTGCACTGGAGTGGGTATTTTAATGTTTAGATACACGCTAATAGTGCTTTTGCTACTAGGGGCTCGCGCCGCAATCGCCCAAGACAATATTTGGGTTGTGGCTAATGTTTCAGAAAGTAGCTTAGCGTTTACCAAAGCAGACGTAAGAACGCTTTTTATGAATAATAGTTATACACAGGGAATGGGCTTACATCCGGTTGCTATGGCGCCCGGTAACCGGTTGCGCTCTATTTTTAATGCCAAGATCATTACTCTGCCTGAATCTCGCATTCAATCTTATTGGGCACAAATGCGTTTTAGCGGTCGTATGACCCCACCGAAAGAGTTCGATACGTTGGAAGCAATGCTAGCGTATATTTCTAACAACAAAGGTGCCGTGGGGTATATACCTGCTGAAACTGAATTGCCTGAACACCTAACTGTGATATACGAAAGTCTTTAATAAGCCTCATACAACGAAAGCGCCTTGCTTATAAGGCGCGCCTTCGTGAAGTAGCTAAAACGTCTTCAAGGGGAGTGGGTTTACTGTAAAGAAACCCTTGAAGCGCATGACACCCATTTCGAAGTAAAAATGCCGCCTGCTCTCGGGTTTCTACGCCTTCCGCACAGACCGAGAAGTTTAAGCTTTTTGCCATTTTTATAATGGTTTTTGTGATGAGTTCTGATTGCTCAGAAATGCCAATGTTGTTGACGAAGCTTCTGTCTATCTTCAATGTGTCGATATCAAACTTGGTCAAGTAACTTAGCGATGAGTAACCGGTACCGAAGTCATCCAACGCAAGCTGACAACCATAATGCTTAATCGATTCGAAAAAGCTATTAGCCACGTTGAAGTTATTCATATACGCGGTTTCGGTAATCTCAATCTCAAGGTTTTTTGCCGGTAGCTTGTTTTCTCTCATTCCCTTCAATATGAATTGGGTTAACTTTTCGCTATTTAAGTCTTGTGGACTCAAGTTTATCGATATAATAATTTGCGAACCGAAGGACTTGATTAAGCGGGGGGCTTCAATTTCCAATCGCTTTATAATCCACATACTAATTAATGAAATCTTGTCGGTTTGCTCTGCAATTGGAATGAATTCTGCGGGCGACACGTGACCGAGTACATCATCATGCCAACGCAAAAGTGTTTCGAACCCTATGATATTTTGTTCAGCGTCGACTTTTGCTTGATAAGCCAGATAAAACGCATCATTTTCTAATGCACTAGATAGACGGGTTGAGATGAGTACTTTTCGCTTAGTGTCGGCAAGCATTTCCTCGTTGAACCACATAAACCTCGCCTTACCACTGCCCTTGGCTTTGTACATTGCTACGTCTGCGTTGGTTATGAGGCTTGAAAGCTCATAGTTACAGTCACTGGCGAGGGCAAGCCCAACACTTACGCCTGAGTCTAATCGCAATGTGTTAAAAATATGGGTACGAGACACTGCGACTACAAGCTTGGCAGCCATATCTTCTAGCGTCTTTGGGTCACCTATATCTGGTGCTATTATAATAAACTCATCGCCCCCCAAGCGACCTAGCGTATAGGCTTCGTCAAGCAGCTTGCTCATGATCACGCTTATATGTAATAAAAATTTATCGCCGGTATCATGGCCGAATGAGTCATTAATAGACTTAAAGCCATCAATATCCACAAAAAGAAGGCCAAGTTCACTACGGTTCGTTCGCGCCTTAGTCAGTTCACTAGACAGGATTTTCATTAAAAATTGTCGATTAGGTAAACCGGTGAGCGCGTCGAAATTGGCAAGGCGTTCCATCTGTGACTGCTGCTTTTCTAACAATGCATTCTTTTGCTGATTGGCTTCAGATTCGGCCTGTATGTTGCCCATCATATTGTTAAAAGCGCGAGAAAGGGCAAGGGTTTCTTTTCTCTCCGTTTCTTCTACTTTTACATCGTAATTTTTATCATCAACCACACTATCCATGGTTTTAATAAGGGTATTGAGAGGTCTGAACACCTTGCGTTGGGCTCTTACCGAGACAAGAAGAGAGAGGCAAATAAGAAAAACAACGGAAGGGGCAACTAAGGTGATATAGCGTTCTCGACTATCTCTTAAGGCCTCTTGGAGATTGAAAATTAGGATAAACTTTCCAAGCGGGTATATGGGTTCACCTATTGTTTTCACCATTACCACTTTGTTATTAATGTGGTGTAGACCCAGTGCGAGGGCGGTGATCGAATTGACGTCTTCTAGCGCATTAGAGGCCTTTGATGATGTATCTATTTTAAAAATCTGGCTACCGTCTACGTTACTTTCAAATGCGTTAGGTTTAGCTCGCGCCTTCAAACCCGCTTGCCCGATGTAAACGTTCAATAACTCCCCTTGGCTATTGAAAATGTAAGCCGTTTCCGCATACTCATACTCATCTAGCCTAAGCAATACTTCAGTTTGATTAAAGCTGCCTGCAGGCTCATTGATATAATCAATAAGATCAACCGAGATATTTTCACCAATGGCATTAACTTCGGTAGATACAAATTCAATGTAGAGTTTTTCATAAACGTAAATTGATAAGGTAATGATCAACGCGCTAATAATCGCGATTGATGTGACAGTGTTGAAAGAAATTTGAGAACGAAGACTTTTCAAGAAAAAAACTCTAGTTGTTGATACCGGAAGAAAGCGTGCATTGAGAGAACGTACATCAGTAAAATTTAAACGTCTCTAATCCCCTTTGAGTATAGACGTTTTATCTTTTTTTCTTGTGTAATTCATCAGCAATTAGTCTAAAAAAGGCCGTAATACGATGCACTCGCAAGTGATAGATTCCTTTTTACACTTTTTTAGTAAAAGCGACGTTTTAAACAAATAGCTTTCTTTAACAAAAACAATGTTTGGTAGAGTTGAACAAAAAATGCGCTGGTGGCGTGGGGCGTTTAGTGATAGACTCCGCGCGCAATTTGTAAGAGTAAATACATACGTTCTTTTCTTGATTTCAAACACCAGTAAGCCAAGTTGGCGATGGCGTATCTCTTTAGGTTTCCCCAGTAATCTATAACCCCTGCGGTTAGCAATAAAGCACTAGCGCTTATACCTTGCGGTAGGCAACTTTTATTAAAATACCCATGACAGGAGTTTATTAATGTCATTTACCCAATTAGGGCTCGCTGAACCTTTGTTGAAAGCTATTGAAAAACGTGGGTTTAGCACACCATCACCTATCCAAGAAAAGGCAATTCCAGAAGTATTGGAAGGGAAGGATGTGCTAGCAGCGGCGCAAACGGGAACCGGGAAAACGGCGGGTTTCGGCCTTCCAATTCTACAAAGATTGATGTCGGGTCCAAAGGTGTCTGCTAATAACGTTAGGGCGCTTATTTTGACGCCAACTCGTGAATTAGCTGCCCAAGTTGAAGAAAGTATTTGCGCATTTAGCGAGTTTTTACCGTTAAAAACAGCCGTCGTATTTGGTGGTGTAGGCATTAACCCTCAAATGATAAAGTTGCGCAAAGGCGTAGATGTACTTATCGCAACACCAGGCAGGTTGTTAGATTTATATCAGCAAAACGCGGTGAAGTTTTCTCAACTTGAAGTTTTGGTATTAGATGAAGCCGACAGAATGTTAGATATGGGCTTTATTCACGATATTAAGAGAGTGCTTAAACTGTTGCCTGAAGACCGTCAAAGCTTACTTTTCTCAGCCACCTTTTCTGACGAAATAACCACGCTGGCCAAAACCATTACACGCAACCCGGTAAGTATTTCAACCGCGCCGGCTAACACTACCGTCGATGCTGTAGAGCAGCATCTAGTGACCATTGATAAATCGAAAAAAACCACTGCGCTTATTTGTTTGATAAAACAACAAAAGTGGGAACAGGTACTCGTATTTAGCCGCACAAAACACGGCGCCAACCGCATTGCAGAAAAGTTGACTCGGTCAAAAATTCCTAGTGCAGCTATACATGGTAATAAAAGCCAAGGGGCGAGAACAAAAGCCCTCGCTGATTTCAAAAATGGTGATATAAAAGTACTGGTTGCCACCGATATTGCGGCCCGTGGTATTGATATCAGTGAATTACCTATTGTGGTAAATCTTGATTTGCCAAATACGGCAGCTGACTACGTACATAGAATAGGCCGTACTGGACGTGCTGGTGCCAGCGGCCAAGCTTGGTCATTTGTTAGCGCCGAAGAGCTACAGAATCTTAAAGATATAGAGACACTTATTCAAAAATTGCTTCCTCGTGAAACGCTAGAAGGGTTTGAGCCTCAGCAAGTTGTACCGCCTACAACGCTATCTAAACCGAAAAAGCCCAAGAAAGCGAAAAAGCCGAAAGCCCCCCAAGGTGAAGGTAGCAGCCAGAGTGAAAAAGGCGCGCAAAGTAAAAGAAATGGGCAAAGTACAAATAACAGAAGCGGAAACGGTGGTAATCGCTCAAGTAAATCCAATGGAAGAGGAAATACGAGTGGTAAACCTGTTAGGCAAAGAAATACTGGCTCTGAGGGCAATGGTGCTCGTCGCCCATCAAAGCGCCGAAGCAGTAACGGGTCAAACCAAAGCAGCGCATCGAGTGCTAAGGCTTAAATAGACGAAACTAGCGGGGCTTAGTGTAGTACGAAGGCCCCGCAGCACTGCCGTTCTATTGGTAACAGACAGCGTTAGTTTCGCTCCCAAGAGAAAGGATGGTAATGGCGAAGTGCTGGTTTAGTATTAACGCCGTTACCGCCTTCAGGATCTAGCGTAATTTCAGTTCGTTTTACTAAGACTTTTTGTAGCTCTGTACGAAACTTCTTCGTTTCTTTCCATAGTGAATTCAACCCGTCAGGCGTATTACCCGCTAAATCCTGCGCTAGCAGCGGGCCTAATTTGTCATACGCAGCTTGAAGCCTCGCCGCTTGCTTTTTATTGTACGCACGTTCTTCTTCTGTTGCTTTCCAATGGATTAACTTCGCTTTTTGCGATGTTGTCATAGCTGGAAAGCGTGAGAAATACGCCATGTATTCTGCCAAAGGAATACTATCAGCGCGCCCCCAAATATCCATAGATGCTCTGTTTAATAAGGCGCCTGACTGGGGCTCAATAACCATAACGGTAGGCGTGGCGTAGTAAATTGGATAATCAAACCGCTCGGTAATATTTCTTCTGTCTTCTAGCGTTCCGACATCAACAAATACGGTTTCGTAATGGGCACGTAAGATAAGATCCATCTCTTTAGTTGAAAAGCGCTCAGCTAAGCCAGTGCTGTCGTGGCACCACTGTGCACCAAGCACAACTAATAGTAGTTTGTCTTGCTTAACTGCCCTTTGTTGAGCGCTCACAACATCTTGATAGGGCGAAGGAGAAGATATGTATGCATAAGGGGTTGTATCTTGCGTACTCACACAACCACCAAGTATAAAAAATGAAGCAATAACGATAAGCTGCCTCGAATTGGGTTTAATAAGGCCAGCTAAGCGGGTTAAAAAGCAGAAATTAACAAAAGGTATTTTATGCATAAGACTGTCAAAATATGTGTGAAATCAACGACAATGTAGCACAAAAGGAGGCAGAAAAGCGGTAATTAACCGTATCGGATTACCGCTTTGTCAGAAACGCTATGGCGTGACAGGAATTAACTTCATGTTGATGTTGCCAATGCCCTCAAAGCTTACCGTAGCGCTAGCCCCGGCAACGGTGTCGTGAACACCGGTGATAGCACCAGAACAAATCATACAACCTTTAGGTAGCGTAATGTTGCGTGCCGCAGCTTGATCAATTAAATATGCCACGGCAGCCATAGGGCCACGCAATACGTTGTTAGAAGGGGCAGAGTTAATATGTTCATTGTTGATAAATACAGAGGTCTGTATGTTCTCAATCACTGAATCCCATTGCTCGATAGGTGCGCCAACGACCATCCCTTGGTTAACCCCAAAATCGCTGATGATCGCAGTAGGTCCATAGCTATTTAAGTCTATTACCGGGCTTGAGGCTATTTCAACGCCGGCATAGACTGCGTTAATTAGGTGTTTAAGTGGCCCCTTAGTATCAATTGAACCTGGAGTAACTTCTTTTCCTAACTCGAATACTAGCTCAGCTTCAACAGCAACCATGCCGCCCGCGTATACTTCTAGTTCAACGAACTCATCATCGTTATGAGGGCGCCCAATGAAATGAGTGACCTTCTTAAAAACAGGGCCCATTAATCGCTCGCCACCCATCTGCTCAGCGTGATTCACCGAAGCGCCTAGAATAAGGCAGCTTACACACAGCGCGATGATATAAAATTGATGTTCAAGCGGAGACAAATCGCTTTGAATTGCCACAACAAAGGCGGTTACCCCCACTAATAAGCAGGATAAAGCGCTGCCCGTAACTGCATAGCGATAGGATAGGAACAACGCGGGGAATACAGCAAGGTATTTTACTTGGTAGCTAATATTCGTCCCGTGGCTATAGGCATAGCTACTTAGTAACAGCAAGAATAGCCAAGCGCCAATTATCCAATACAGGGTGGTGTTGACCCGGTGTAAGTGCTCACGATCGTATAATACAAAGAGAAGAGGGCACAGTACGATGAGGCCGACAAAGTCACCTAATGAGAAATCAAAAAGTATGGGAAAAAACACCGTGATATCAGTTTGAAGCTCTATCGCCCTTCTTCCAATAAAGACGGCCCCAAGTACAACACTAATAATTAAACCGACCCCGAGTGTGGCAAGCGTGCTGTTTATGTTGCTGATATAAGGTGCTTTAAAACAGCGTCTGAAGATATAAACGCTAGTACAAAGTAAAGCGGGTGATAGGAGTAAATGAACAAGATACCACCCTAAGCTACCGCTTAAAAATGCGGTGTTATCGAGTATTCCACCAGGGTGAAATAAAACAAAGTGAGTGAGTTTTTCTGAAAAAAGCAGTATAGGCCAGCTTCGTAAGGGAAGTAGCATAAACGCAGCAAAGCGGACGCCTGCGGGCAAATACCAGCTTACCGTACTGGCAATTATTTCGAACTGGGTGCTGATTAGCCATACGCTGTGAAATAGGGCGGTGTACATCAACCCCATGAACAAAAACGAAGTGTTTATGTACGGTTTCAAACTCATCAAATGGTTTTGACTAATGCATCGTCATTAATGACATCGTAAACATCAAGGTAACCTATTTCCAATGCAATTCTTAGCAATCCGAACTGAGAGGTTACGTTTAATTTTTTATAAATATTCGTTCTGTGAACCATGACCGTTTTGGGGGCGGTATCGATGTGGTAGGCAATTTGTTTGGGCTGAAACCCTTTTGCCAAAAGTAGAAAAATTTCTTTTTCTCTATCGGTGAGGAGCGAGGTTAAGCACTTGTCTCCAAATGCTAATTTCTTGCTAATATCAGAGCTTAAGTAGTTTTCATCTCTTTCCAGCGACTCTAATGAGTTCATTAACTCTTTCGTCGCTGCGTTTTTCGTTACGTAGCCGTCGGCTCCAAGTTCGAGCGCTTTGCTGATATAGCCGACATGTTCGTACATGCTAAGCATTAAGCATTTTACAAAAGGCGCTTGCTGCTTAATCTTTACTAGGGTGTCGAAGCCACTTTCATTTACCAGTGAGATATCCAAAATGGCGACATCGACTTCATCAAACGATGCGTAGGAGGGAAGCGCCCCTATCGAATCTACCGCATAAACAACGTGCCAGCCATACTCTTGTTCAATGAGCGCTTTGATTCCGTCCCGTACTATCTCATGATCGTCAATGATCAGTATATTCATGAAAAATTCTTGCTGATACTTAATGCATCTAGTTTACGTTGAATTTGGCTTATAGTGAATAAGCCGATGACTTAGGCGCGTTTGCCTTTTAATTAAGTAAGCGCACAAAAAAGCCGGCCCTTCCATGGGCCGGCAGTTGCTCAATATGGGGTTTAACCTATATTTTAATTAAACAATATTTGGCATATCTCGCTAAAACAGAAAACCTTAAAGGTTTACCGTCACTGGCGCAGAGCATGCTGATGTTTCGTCACATACCATATAAGTATATTCACCAGGTTGAACACCTCGACTTCTGTCGCGATAGCGGCCAGTGTTGCTCACTTCCTCAAGCAATTCACCGTTGCGATAAATCATAACAGTATCTGCCATCGAGCCGCTGTAAGATAAGTCAACTCTTAGTGAACCGAAACGAGACAGCATAGCGCGGTCAATTTCTGCAACAATGTTGCTATCAGAAACGGCTACAGTTTCAGTAGCGACATCTGTCTGCCCCTCTGAATCAGTTACCGTTAGCGTGACATCGTAAGCACCAGTCCCCGCATATACGTGGGTAGGGCTTTCTTCTGTTGATGTGGCGCCGTCACCAAAATCCCAGCTATAGCTAACAATATCGTCGTTAACGTCACTGCTGTTGTTAGTAAAGCTGACCGATAAGCCAGAAGCACCGTAAGTAAATGCTGCGTTTGGCGGTGTTGGCCCCACTTCTCCAATGCCAGTAACGACTAGGCTCCAATCGTTTACTGTTCCGTTATCGCCATTAAAGGTATCAAGTACGTTCAGTGTCCAATCGCCTGTAGCAACTTCGCCGTTAAATGCGTCGGTATCGTAGCTTTCAACAATGTCGTCAGTGCCGCCGCCTTGGTTTTGGCGCAGAACGGTAGTTGTACCTTGAGGAGAAGTAAGCGAAAGCACCAAGTCACCGCTATAGGTATGAGTAATATTTACCGAAGCCTGCATACCGAATACGGTTAAATCATCTGGTATGTTAATAACAAGGTCTACGCCCACATCATCCGGATCTTCTTCGTTAGGAAGGGTTGGAACGGGGTCGCCCGAGTAATCATAAGGGAAGTCATTGAGACCCTGAGGGTAAACATACAAGTTTGCCGATTTGGACTTTTCAATCTCGCCACTCACGCCGTTAACGGTAAAGCTGTACTGTCCCCACGGCGTGTCTTCAGCGGTTTCAACCATAAGTAATACAGTATCGCCAGGCATCGCAGTGTTAGCACTTAGGGAAGCAATGTCGCTCTCTTCAGCAAGAGATAGCTGAACTTCTTCCTCGTAGCCAGCAATAGAACCGACTTCGATGGTGAAGGTATAAGCTTCGCCTGCTTCAATCTCAGCAGAGCCCGGCGTAATACCGAGCTTAAAGCCTGGCGTAGGATCTGCTTCTTCAAGGGCATTTAGCACATTCAACCGGTTGCCCGACACTGTGCGCCCGTCAGCCCATAGGCTGGTTTCACCGGTTGCCATCAATAACTCTTTCATTTCTGAAGGCGTAAGCTCTGGGTTTAGCGACCATACTAACGCAGCGGCACCAGCAACGTGAGGCGTTGCCATCGACGTACCTGAATAAGCCGCATAACTATCGCCTGGAATTGTTGATAAAATTGCCGAACCCGGCGCGGCAATATCTACGGTTTCAATGCCGTATGAATAGCCACTATCGCTGTCGTTACGTGTGATACTGGCAACAGCCATCAAGCTGTTAGTCGTCGTCACATAATTAGACGGGTAGTTATCGACGTTGTCGTTGTTTGACCCCGCGTTACCCGCTGCAGCAACGAATAGTATGCCTGCCTGCCCAGAGACTTCAATGGCAGTTTCTAGCGCTTCACTGTAGCCGCCGCCACCCCAGCTATTATTGGTCGCTTTAATGTTTATGCCGCGGTTTTCTTTTAAGTCGGTAAAGTAATCAATACACTCTATAGCCCCTGCTGTAGAGCCTGTGCCATCGGCGCCTAAGAATTTACACGCAGCAATTGATACGTCATGGTTTACGCCCACCACGCCGATACCGTTACCGCCTACAGCACCAATGGTACCTGCGACGTGTGTACCGTGAGAGTCGTCATCAATCGGATCGGTATCTCCGTTTGCAGTATCGATACCATATACATCGTCGATATATCCGTTACCGTCGTCATCAATGCCGTTTCCTGGTATTTCGCCTGGGTTCATCCATGCATTGTCAGCGATATCTTCATGGGTGTAATCAACACCCGTATCTATTACGCCGATCACCACGTCACTGTCACCGGTGGTGATATCCCACGCTTCTGGCGCATCAATATCCACGTCGTCAGTACCGCCGGCTTGGCCTGTATTGTTTAACCCCCACAAGTCACCGTAAGACGGGTCGTTCGGCACAAGTGCTTTACGGTACAGGTAATTTGGTTCTGCAATTTTAACGGCAGGGTTTTTCTTGAGTGTTTCAATGGCATCTTTAACAGATTTACCGCGAAGCTGGAGCTTAGCGATACGACCATTTAGAAGGTTCGAAAAGCGATCGTCAATCTCATCTCTATTGGCGTCGCTAATTCGAGCACCCACCGATGAACGGGCACGCATTTTTTCCGCTTTGCTTACATTCTCTTTGTAAACCACGATGACGCTATCATCGAAGACTTCGGCTGTTGCGGCATGTGCATGACTAGACGCCATTAGCGGAAGTAGGGCTAATGACAATGCTGAAAGGCCTGTTTTAAAAGGCTTTGTTTTCATAATTAGATTCCATAATTAGCAATAGTGCTGTTATCACGAAATCTTCTCGCTCGGTCTGATATAACTAACGATTAAAACTTATAACTCAATTTTGAAAACCTGCCACCTTTAACGCACAAATTAGTACAAAAATACAACTTAACCACTAGGACTCGAATATAAATAAATGGTGAAGTGGTACTTAATTATTAGACAGGCGTCTTACGTGAGGTGTTGTGTTTAAACCTTTAAAGAGGTCTTACCAATAAATCTTTCCGTGTGTATTTTTTGAACAAAAATAGTACTAAGGTATTAGCTTGAGCCGCGAAATTACCAGTGAAACCGATGCTGATGTTATTTCGATTGTAATAAATACAACTTAATAGTGATGGATTCTCGCGCTTTTAAGGCGTTTTATAGAAGGGTCACCTTTGTTGTTAATCAAGGAAGCAGTCGTTCACATGGACAAGAAGTTAAAGGTTAAAAAATACCAATTCGCTACATACGTAGGAGCAATAAAAGCCACAGCGTTTTTAGCGTTAACGGTATGTGGTCTTCTAACCGTCAATTCTCCTGTCTATGCCCAACAGTCCGATTTATCAACAAGCTCCGACATGGTGGAATCTTCTCTTTCAATGAGTCTGAATGCCCAAGCTATTACGATAGATGATGAAACGGTCTTCATCTCTGTCAGCCAGTTTGGGTTAAATAACATAACTAACATCATTCAAAGCGGTAACGGCGCAAACCTATCAAATGTTGTTCAAAATGGCAGTAATAATGAAGCGATCATCACCCAACTTGGTGAGGGAAATGTCGTGAATCTATTGCAGCAAAACAACAACAATTACTTCGAGATTATCCAAGATGGGTTTGACAATGTAGCCAATGTTAATCAACTGGGTGAGCAGTCTTTTACTGTTTATCAGATAGGGAACGAAATGGTAATTAACATCACGCAATACAAAGAATGATGCAATTGCCATAGGGAGACAAACGTGAAAATGAAAAAAACAAAAATAGCGAGTGCATTGCTTTTAGTAGCAGCGACAGGGTGGGCATCAGCTCAAGAGATTCCAGCGAGCAAATCAGTCGACTTTAATGCTTCAGCGGATTTCGTTGCCGCAGCAGAAGGTAATGAGATTACGCTAACCCAAACGGCGCCAGAAGGGAACGAAGTAGGTAATGAATCAGTTCTAAGCCAAGAAGGTGACCTTAACGCTATAGTTGTAGAGGTAACCGGTGACGCTAACGAAGTGCTTGCATCGCAAATGCAATCGGGTAACACCTTTTTTGCAAGCGTTACTGGTAACGGAAACTTCTTGGAGTCTGAGCAAGATAGTTTAGACAGCACGGCAGAGTTCGTTGTCGAGGGCGATGATAACCTAGTTTCACTTGTTCAATTAGGCGACGGTGGACCATTTGGCTTTATTTTCAGCCGCTCTATAAACAGCATAGCGGGTAGCGGCAACACGTTATCTGTGTATCAAGGTGATGGTGGTAACTGGGCTAACAATGCGATTGTAGGAAACGATAACACTGTCTTTGTAGATCAAAGTGGCGACTGGCATGAGTCTTACGTTCGTGAACTAAGTGGCGACGCCAACCTTATTGATGTCATCCAAGACGGGTTTTATAACATTTCTGATTTAACGGTGGTAGGTTCTGATAACGAGGTTGAAGTTGATCAAGACGGTGATGAAAATCTTATTACTTGGAACATGGTTGGCGACGGCAACGTACTTGAATTTGAACAAGACGGTGACGGTAATGAGATTACCACAGGTGTGTTCGAAGGCTCAGATAATGAAGTGAATATCGACCAAATTGGCGATGTTAACCTTGCTACGGTTGAAACGATTGGCGGGGGAGTTAATACGTTTGAAATTAATCAAGTGGGTGAAGGAAATGTAGCCTACGCAGGCGTTATTGGCTTGTTCAATGAGTTTGACCTAACGCAGGTAGGTGATGCCAACGAAATAAGTACAGTGAACTTTGATGGTTGGTTTAATACCGTTGAAATAGAGCAAGACGGTGATGCTAACTTAGCGCTGGCGCAAGCCGGTATTGGTGATGCAGCGTATATCGCAGATGCCAACTTAATTGAAATGTCTCAAGAAGGTAATGAGAATATAGCGTCAGTTGAGTTAGCGCGTGATATCACATCAAGTGGCAACGAGATTATGGTTGCCCAAACGGGTGAACTAAACTTGTTGGATTTACTGGTTAATGGTAACGACAATGTCATCAGCGTTATGCAAGAAGGCGCAGGTAACTGGGTAACGGATGATATGGGTGGTCAGTTTGTTATTTCAGGTGATATGAACACGTTTGAAGTAACGCAAATGGGTAACGACAACCTAGTAACAGGTAGTATAACTGGCAACGGCGGCACAGTAAGTGTTACGCAAGTGGGTGATTACAACGTAGCTACAGTTGTTCAAATGTAAGCGCGAGTAGCCGGGCACAAGCCCGGCCTATTTTCAAAATAATGAAGTACTTGTATCGTTTCTCTCTTTTCACGCTGTTTTTTAGTGTGCTCTTTTCTCCGATTCATGCAGAAGAAATTCGGCTGGGTGGACTGTTGTTAGATAACAGCATTAGCCGCCAGGGTCATGAATTTGCCTCTAAAATTAGCCAATATTGGCGCGAAGTTCCTGATAGTTCGGGTAAAAACCTTGTCGTTAAAGAAATTATTGTGCCGCAAGCAGGAACATTACTCTCTGTGGTATACGACAATAAAGTGGTTTACCAGACATACATGGGGCGACGCCAAGTACCGTTAGATGAGAAAGTTCAGCAGGCTATCGTTTTAGTCTTAGACGCTGTCGCTAACGCAAGTATAGATAGTAGAAGCCCAGATTTAGCAGGGGATGAATGGTAATGAAGAAAAGGACGTTAATCACCGCATTAATAACCTTGGGGGCTGTATTTCAGTTCAGTGCCTTTGCGACAGAGTTGGTCTATGAGCCTATTAACCCATCGTTTGGTGGCAACCCACTTAATGGGTCATTTTTACTTAGCAAAGCTAATTCACAGAATGCGCATAGCGCACCGCTAAGTGAGCGCTCTTATGATGAACGCTTACAAGAGTCACTTGAGCGTGCGTACATTAATCGTATTGTTCGCGAAATTACTGATATCGCCTTTGGCGAGCAGGAATATGACGAAGATGGAAACCCCATAGATAGTATATTTAACCAAGACAGCATATTCGTCAGTGGTGATTTTCAGGTAGAGCTGATTACCAGTAACCCTGATAGCATTGTAGTGAATATTACTAACCTGCTAACAGGTGAAGTTACGGTTGTCGAAATTCCACGGTTTGGGTAGGGAAACACATGAGAAGTACCGTATTTTTATTATTGGCTATAGCACTTTCTGGCTGCCAATCAATTACCAACACGCTGCCGCCAGATACGACTGCGGCAGGGATCATTAAAGACAGCGAAACCCTTTCGGAAGTAAAAAGCTTACCCGCACCTATGGGGCAAATCCCCGTTTCCGTTTATGCGTTCAGAGACCAGACAGGCCAGTACAAACCCAGTACGGGGGCCAGTTCTTTTTCTACCGCTGTGACGCAAGGTGCTACGTCGATTCTTGTTCAAACCTTAAGTGAAACATCGTGGTTCTTACCTGTAGAACGTGAAGGTTTACAAAACATTCTTACCGAGCGAAAAATTATCCGCGCAGATGAAAGCAACGTTAGTGAATTGCCCCCGCTTACCACGGCTAGAATCATTATTGAAGGCGGTATAATCAGCTACGATACGAACATTCGTACAGGGGGCGCTGGCGTGGAATATTTTGGCATTGGCGCAAGTGAACTATTCCGGGAAGATCAGATCTCCATTTATATGCGGGCGGTTGATGTAAGAACAGGGCAAGTACTAGTGTCGGTTTCTACCTCTAAAAAAGTATTGAGCCAAGAAGTAAGAGCTGGGCTCTTTAGGTATGTATCGCTAAAGCGCCTGCTTGAAGCTGAGACAGGGTATACTACCAATGAGCCTATGTTCGAGTGCGTTAAGCAAAGTATAGAAAAAGCGGTGACCGAATTGGTACTGCAGGGCATGGAAAAGGGCGTATGGCGCGCTAAAGCGTAGGCGCCACACGCACGTAAGGAGAGTACTTAATAACTTACTTGCTGTGGCTGACTAAACTGATGATCGAACCACTTAATGAGCTCTACGCGGTTGCGGCAGTCAGTTTTCCTGAAAATACTGTACACATGAGTTTTCACCGTATTGACGCTGATGTGTAAACAATCCGCAATCTCTTGATTTTGCGCGCCATCTGCAATTTTGCGCGTAATGGCTAGTTCTCGTTTGGTTAGGACTGTAGTTGACGATTGAAGCGCAGCAACCGGCTTAGTTTTTGGCACTAAATTGGCATCAATATAACGGCTCATAATTTCGCGACTAAACCATTTGTTACCTGCCTGAACCTGCTGAACACCTCTAACTAACAACTCTAAACTATCTTCGATATGAAAAACCCCATTGATGCCGTGCTGAAGTGCCGCGTAATGAAAATCGATGTCGGCTTGTGGAACATTGAAAATAACTTTATTCAAATCGGGATAATCATTAACAACGGGCAAGTTGAGCATGGCGATTGAGTCGCAATACTGGGCATCTATAAAGAAGGTATAGGTATTGTTTAAAACGCTACGTGGTGGGTGTATAGCACCACTGGTAACGCTGAATCCACACGACGGTAAAATACTAAGGAATCGTTCATAAGCTTCGTCCCTTCTTGTATTTTCGCCGTAACTGTTTCTTGTTAGTACGAACGCGTGATGTGACATGAAAGCTCCTTTTCGTGATTATCAACCTTACGAACTATACAAGGTCTTTACAATACTCCATTAGCCTTACTTGACCGACCAAAGCGTAACAAAATGTTACAGTGAAAAAGACCTGTAGGCTTGGCTTAAAAGCCTCACGGCTTAACGCTTTAAATCACCTACCATACCTAGTGCCTATCGACTTTATAAATACCAAAATAGTTAAGCGTTTGAAATAAATAAAGTAGCCGAAAAATGCCATAGAAGTTAACCGGCGTAATAGCAGTAGTGAGGTCAGCACAGTGCATTAAATATAAGTAAATTATCTCTAGAAAAAGCGCTCGCCCCCTTTGTTAAAATTGGCGTTAGTGTATAGTTCATAACCACATTATTTCTTCCCATTTGAAACATAGAGAGAGCCATGACCGTAAATGTTGACACTCAGTCTTTGATTGCATCTATACGAGATGTAGTAGGGCAAGCCTATTTGTTAACTGATCAAGCGAAAAAGCAACCGTACACCAAAGGGTTTCGCTTTGGTGCAGGCGAGGCGCTTGCGGTGGTGCGACCCGGTACGCTTGTCGAAATTTGGCGAGTGCTCAAATTATGTGTCGAGGCCGACGTTGCAGTTATCATGCAGGCAGCTAATACTGGCCTAACCGGTGGCTCTACGCCAGATGGTAAAGACTATGACAGACCGCTGGTTATTATCAGCACCATGCGTATTGACGACATACAGTTAGTGGATAGCGGTAAGCAAATCGTAGGGTTAGCGGGCAGTACCCTTTTTGGATTGGAAGAAACGCTAGCGCCTTACGGGCGCGAGCCTCACTCGGTAATTGGTTCATCATGCATTGGCGCATCTATTGTGGGCGGTATTTGTAATAACTCTGGCGGCGCATTGGTTAAACGGGGTCCAGCGTACACCGAACTTGCGCTTTTCGCGCAAATTGATGCCAACGGCGATTTATCTTTGGTTAACAACCTAGGTATTAACTTAGGGAGTGAACCGGAAGAGATATTGAATAACCTTGAGAATAAGCGCTACAGCGATACCGACGTTCAGCATCCGGATGCCCGCGCATCAGATAATGAATATGATGACCGTGTGCGCGACGTAGACTCTGACACGCCGTCGCGCTTTAACAACGACGGTAGAAGGCTTCACGAAGCCTCAGGCTGCGCAGGTAAACTCGCCGTGTTTGCCGTGAGACTAGACACTTTCCCTATACCTGAAAAGAAACAGGTGTTTTACGTAGGGTCTAACGATGCTGCGGTTTTCACTAAAGTGCGTCGCGACATACTTTCTACATTTAAAAACTTACCTGATTCAGGTGAATATCTGCACCGCGACTGCTATGACGTATCTAAAAAGTATGGCAAAGATATGTTTATCGTTATCAGTAAACTTGGCGCGAAATTTATTCCGAAGCTATTTGCTTTTAAACGCAAGTTCGACGCATTTACCGACAAACTTGGTTTTCTACCCAACAAAATGTCAGACCGTGTTATGCAATATATGAGCTACTTGTTCCCAAGTCATTTGCCTAAGCGCATGGAAGAGTACAGAGACAAGTATCAACATCATTGGATTTTGGAAATGAGTAACGACGGGGTAGAAGAAGCTAAAGCCTACCTTGATGAATTCTTCAAAACGAATGAAGGTAGCTATTTCGAGTGTACGCAAGAAGAAGCGGATAAAGCAATTTTACACCGCTTTGTTGCCGGTGGCGCGATTGGTCGCTACCACGTGATGCACAGTAAAGAAGTGGGCGCCATGATGACCATCGACGTCGCGCTTCGCCGTAATGACCCAGATTGGTTTGAAGTTTTGCCTAAAGAAATAGACGACCAGATTGACACTAAGCTTTATTATGGTCACTTGTTTTGCCATGTTATGCACCAAAACTACGTATTGAAAAAAGGGGCCGATGCCAAACTGCTGAAAGGCAAAATTTTAGAAACCTTTGACGCGAGAAACGCGGAATACCCAGCAGAACATAACGTGGGGCACGAATATTTTGCGAAAGACGCGCTTAAAAACTTCTACCGAGAGTTAGACCCTACCAACAGCTTCAACCCGGGCATAGGTAAAACCACCAAGCGTAAAAATTGGGCCGAGCAGAGCGGCGGATGCTGCGGCGGAAACCATTAGGCTTAACTTAAGCGTTAAATACGACAAGGCTGCTGATTTTTGTGTTAAACAAAGGTCAGCCGCCTCATGTTCTATCAACCCATCACGTAAACCAATCTGAACCAAACTAACCACCTTTCAGTAGAAAAAAGAAGTTTATTATGTAGTTGCAGGGTTTGATTTTCCTGTCAATTAAAAAGGACTTGATATGAAAGGCAAAGTACAAAGCTCTACCATTCTGCTTCCTGTATTTATCCCCGCGGTCGCGATCATTTTACTTCTGGTTATTGGAACAATCAGTGACCCTGAACTTGCCGGCGAAGCTTTCAGCAGTACGTTAGCCTGGATAACTCAGACCTTTGGCTGGTTTTATATGTTATCAGTGGCAATTTTCCTTGTGTTTATTGTCTCGGTTGCAGCGTCGGGATGGGGAAATATCAAGTTAGGTCCCGACCACGCTGAAGCGCAATACAGCTTCCCAGAATGGTTTTCAATGTTATTTTCGGCAGGCTACGGGGTGGCGCTGCTCTACTTTGGTGTGGCAGAGCCAGTACTACACTACTCATCACCGCCAGCCGGTGCCGCTGAAACGGTTGATGCAGCAAAACAGGCAATGCAAATCGCGTTTTTCCACTGGGGGTTTCATATATGGGCGATTTACGGGCTTGTGGGCCTCGTTCTTGCGTACTTTGCCTTTCGTCACGGGCTCCCGCTTTCCATTCGCTCTGCGCTATATCCGCTAATAGGTGATAAAATTTATGGTCCTATTGGGCACGCGGTAGATGTATTCGCTATTCTCGGTACTCTGTTTGGTATTGCTACCACGCTGGGGCTATCTGTTACGCAGATAAATGCAGGGCTCAATTATCTCTCTGGCGATATCCCAATCGATATCATGGTGCAGGTAGGCACTATCGCTATTGTGACTATCGCAGCCACTATATCGGTTATTGCCGGGATGGATAAGGGCATAAAACGGCTATCAATTATTAATATGCTACTGGCAGTTTCTCTTATGAGTACTGTGTTTATTATGGGTGAAACCATTCATATTCTGGAAACCTTCCTTCAGAACACTGGAAGCTATATCAGCGGGATTGTCGAGCGTACTTTTAATCTGCAGGCCTACAGTCGCAGCGACTGGATTGGTAACTGGACGCTGTTTATTTTCGGTTGGACTATTGCCTGGGCACCATTTGTGGGAATGTTCATCGCCAAAATTAGTCGCGGTCGAACCATTCGTCAGTTTGTTTTCGGTGTCATGCTGGTGCCCACTATTTTTACCTTCCTTTGGTTTTCAGTGTTTGGTGATACAGCCCTTAATGCAATAATGAATCAGGGCGTGACAACACTTATTAGCGACGTCCAAGAAAACGAAGCCGTTGCCTTATTCAAGCTTTACGATCTGCTCCCTGGTGCGTCAATTATGTCGGGGCTGACGGTACTACTTATCATCACCTTTTTTGTGACGTCATCAGATTCGGGATCGTTAGTTATTGACTCTCTTGCATCTGGCGGTCTAGAAGAAAGCCCTGTATGGCAACGTATATTTTGGGCGTTTTTAGAAGGTACGGTCGCAGCGGTACTGCTTTTAGCGGGTGGGCTCAACGCCCTTCAAACCATGACTATAGCCAGTGCTTTGCCATTTGCTTTTATCATGCTGATCGCTGCCGCCGGTCTTTGGCGCGCGCTCGTCATCGAAGGCTATAGAAATAGCAGCTTGCAAGCTAATACATTGAACAGAAACCGCGGTCGAGCGGCAAACCTCAAAGGGCTACTGGCGGCGATGGTCGAATACCCTAGTCGTGACGTGGTTCATGACTTCATTAAAAATACGGTGACTGAAGCGATGAGAGACGTACAGTCTGCGCTTAAGGCACGGGAGTGGAAAGCGCACGTTGAATTTGATGAAGACATGGTAAGGGCGACCTTCACTGTGGAACGACATGAGCATATGGACTTCATCTATGATATCCGCATAACCGAGTATTTAGTCCCAGGTTTCAGCTATGCTGAAGTGCGCTCAGAAGATGATGAGTCAGAGAAATACTATCGCGCTGAAGTGTTCTTGCGTCGCGGCGGTCAAGCCTACGATATTTATGGCTATGAAAAGGAGAGTATAGCTAAGGATATCTTGGATCAGTTTGAAAGCTACTTGCATTTCCTTGATACCAGTCCAGGGGAACTTCCTTGGGAAATGGATGCTTACGACGATATGCTGCAAAAACCGGAAAGGTAGCAAAGCCGTTTTTACACCTTGTAAAATAAAGGGAAAGCAAACTTGCTTTCCCTTATTATCCCCTAGTACCTGGGTGTTGACCTCAGCGCTTTTTTCCCGTTATTACGCTCATCGTAATGAAACATAAAAGCTTATATACTATGCCAGTCGATTAATTATCGATGAGAAATCCATCCCTGCATTGCCTTCATCGCAATGCATTTCAAACCACTTTGCAGCAAGCTCACCCATAGGTACTTGGGCATTTACGCCCTTCGCGCCCTGCATGGCAAGACCTAAATCTTTAAGCATAAGTGCAGAAGCGAAACCGCCGGCAAAATCGTTATCAGCAGGGGTTTGTGGCCCTACACCTTTAACAGGGCAGTAGGTGGTCATTGACCACGTTTGACCCGAGGCATTTGACGCGATATCGAAGAATACCTGCGCGTCTAACCCGAGTTTCTGGGCGAGCTGGAAGCTTTCACACGTCGCAATCATGGTCGCGCCAAGTAACATGTTGTTACAAATCTTCGCAGCTTGCCCTGCGCCGTGGCCGCCTGCGTGAACAATCTTTTTACCCATGGCGCCAAGTGCGCCTTGGGCTTTATCGAACGCGTCAGCATCTCCTCCCACCATAAAGGTAAGTGTGCCGCTCGCAGCAGCGGCAACACCACCTGATACAGGGGCATCAAGCATCTTAAGGCCTTTTTTCTCAGCGAGCTCTGACACGCTTTTGGCCGTTTCTACATCGATGGTCGAACAGTCAATTAATAAGGTGCCGTCACGCACGTTATCGAGGATCTGATTTGAATAGATATCCTTAACATGTTTACCCGCAGGCAGCATGGTGATGACGATGTCAGCTTCAGATACAGCTTGCTCGGTACTTTGTGCAATAATACAGCCTGCATCTTTGGCTTTTGCCAGTGCCGCTTCGCTTAAATCAAAGGCCATTACCTTGAAATTGTGTTTAACAAGGTTGTCTGCCATGCCTGAGCCCATGTTACCTAGGCCAATAAATGCAACAGTGATCATGATAGTCTCCTCGCTTAGCCCATGGTTGGAATAACAAAGGCGTTGTCGTTCGTATCTGAGCCATCAGGCCAGCGCTGCGTAATGGTTTTCACCTTGGTCCAGAACTTCACACCTTCCATACCGTGTTGATTAGTATCGCCAAAGGCTGAGCGTTTCCAGCCGCCAAATGTATGGTAGGCAACCGGCACTGGAATTGGTACGTTGATACCTACCATTCCCACGTTAACGCGCTGTGCAAATTCACGTGCTGCATGACCGTTACGGGTGTACATAGCAACGCCGTTACCGTATTGATGGTCACTTGCTAAATTAACGGCTTCATTGAAATCTTTGGCGCGAACCATTTGCAGCACGGGGCCAAAAATCTCTTCTTGGTATGAGCGCATGTTTTTAGTTACGTGATCAAAGAACGTCGGCCCGATGAAATAGCCGTGGCTGTCACTTGGGATTTGACTTGTTCTGCCGTCGTAAACAAGCTCTGCGCCTTCTTCTATCGCAAGGTCGATATAGCTTTCAACGCGCTCTTTGTGGGCGGCGGTAACGACAGGGCCATAGTGGGCGTTAGGATCTTCGCTATGGCTTACCATGATGTTTTTGATAGCCGGAATAAGTTTAGCTTTGAGTTTTTCGGCGGTTTCATCGCCGACAGGAACCACAACCGGTAGTGCCATACAGCGTTCACCGGCGCTACCATAGGCAGCACCTACCAAGTCCGTTACCACCTGATCAAGATCGGCATCAGGCATTACGATACCGTGGTTTTTCGCGCCGCCCATTGCTTGAACCCGCTTTCCTGCACGAGCGCCGCGCTCATACACGTAGTTAGCAATATCAGAAGAACCCACGAAGCTTACTGCTTTAATGGTTTGATCATCTAAAATTCTGTCTACCACTTCTTTGTTACCGTGAACAACGTTAAGCACGCCTGCAGGAAGGCCCGCTTCTATCATAAGTTTCGCTAATTCAATAGGAACAGAAGGATCGCGCTCTGATGGCTTTAATATAAAGGCATTACCGCAGGCAATGGCCACGCCGAACATCCACATAGGGATCATGGCAGGGAAATTAAACGGGGTGATACCGGCAACAACGCCTAACGCTTGGCGCATTGAGTATACGTCTATGCCCGGACCTGCGCCTTCCGTGTATTCACCTTTTTGCGCATGAGGAATGCCGCAAGCAAACTCGATAACTTCAAGGCCACGCTGAATATCACCCTGCGCATCAACCAACACTTTGCCGTGTTCGCTAGATAGCAGCGCGGCTAGACGGTCGCGATTGGCTTCAACGAGCTCTTTAAATTTAAACATGACACGAGCGCGTCGTTGAGGATTTGTTGCTGCCCACTCAACCTGTGC
>CEPO01013484.1_pt1 | contig 25396 bp, 21 predicted proteins | sample 530481 | NCBI WGS metagenome assembly CEPO01 (sample SAMEA2620198, study PRJEB7988) | marine metagenome | biome: marine biome (ENVO:00000447); feature: surface water layer (ENVO:00002042); material: "saline water (ENVO:00002010), including plankton (ENVO:xxxxxxxx)" | depth 5 m
TCTGGCTGCGACAGCCAGTCTTGCGGTCCTCTCTTCTCCAATCGCTGCCGCGCAGGAAACTGCGCCGGCAGCGGGCCCGGAAAAATGGGACCCGAATTACGAACCCCCTCGCCTGCCTGACGGCACTCCGAGCTTTGCCGGAGTCTGGTCAAAAGCTTCCCTCACCGTGCTTGAGCGGACCCCACAATTTGAAGGTCTGATCATTGCACCAGCTGTTGCCTCCGCGATTGAAAGCGGCCGGGAACGCGCCATGGAAGCGGCGAACCGTCCGTCAGATCCGAATGCCGGTGCACCGGAAGCCGGAGGCGGCGTTGGCGGCTATAACACGTTCTGGATGGACCCGGGCACAAGCTTCGGCGTCGTCGACGGTGAAATCCGGTCCTCCTGGATTGTAGATCCGGCCGACGGCAAAATCCCTTACACCGAAGCTGGTGGCGAAGAAGCCAAAGCGGCTGTTGCAAATATGCGGAACAATTTCGATGATCCGGAAGTCCGCTCTGCAGGTGAGCGTTGCACAGTGGGCTTCGGCTCGACCGGTGCTCCGCCAATGCTGAACGTGCTTTACAATAACCACGTCCAGTTCTTCCAGGCCCCTGAAGTGGTCTCCATTCTCGTGGAGATGAACCACAATGCCCGCATGATCCGCATAAATGAAGATCATCGTGGCGACACCAATCATCAGTGGCTGGGCGACTCGATCGGCACTTGGGATGGTGATACGCTCGTGGTAGAAACCACCAATTTCCACCCGCACAATTCGGTGCGGACGGCAATCCGCCATGAAGTTTATCTTCAGCCGGATTCCGTGGTCGAAGAGCGGTTCACACGCGTGGCCGATGACGTGATCTTCTATGAATTCACCGTCACAGACCCGGACCTCTTCACCCAACCCTGGAAAGGCGAAATGCCGCTTTGGAAAACCGAAGAGGAAATCTTCGAGTATGCTTGCCATGAAGGCAATCATGCACTTCCAGGCATTTTGGCCGGTGCACGCCGTAAAGAAGCTGAAGCTGCTGCAGCCTCTGCTTCTTCCGGTAGCAAATAAGTCTCAACCTGAAATGGGCGCGGCGGTTCTTGATCACTTCTTATTGAGATCGCCTCGCGCCCATTTTCCAGTCTCTGACTCCCCGGTATGGTGACGGCAGAATAAAAGGGGGAGGATTGCACGTGAAAACACTTTCAAACCGATTGCTGGCAAGCGCGCTTTGTCTGGGACTGTCTCTGGCAGCTCCAATCGCAGCTCATGTCCAATCCATTCAGGCTCCGGAAAAATGGGATCCGGATTACGAGCCGCCACGCATGCCCGATGGCACCCCAAGTTTCGACGGCGTCTGGTCTAAATCATCCCTGACCACGCTTGAACGTCCCGATAATTTCGATGAACTCGTCATTCCGCCTGCGGTTGCGCAGGGATTGGAGCGCCGGAATGCGCAAATGGCTGAGGCATCCAATCTTCCCACCGACCCGAATGAAGGCGCCCCCGAGGCAGGCCAGGGCGTGGAAGCCTACAACACATTCTGGATGGATCCCGGCACGCATTACGGTGTCATCAATGGCGAATATCGCTCGTCATGGGTGGTCGATCCGGCAGACGGCAAACTTCCTTATTCAGAAGATGGCCGGAAACGCATCGGAGCGAACCGTGCGCGTCGGGCAAGTTCAGGCAGTGCTGATCACCCGGAACAACGCTCATCCGGCGAGCGCTGCACGGTCGGGTTTGGCTCATCCGGCGCGCCGCCCATGCTGAACGTGCTCTACAACAATAATATTCAATTCTTTCAGGCGCCTGATGTTGTATCCATTCTCGTCGAGATGAACCATAATGCCCGTATGGTGCGCCTCGGCGGGGAATACCGGACGGATGATCTCCATCAATGGCTTGGAGATTCGATCGGACATTGGGAAGGAGATACGCTGGTCGTGGAAACCACCAATTTCCATCCGGAACACTCAATGCGCGGCGCAATCCGTCACTTTATGTATCTTGAGCCGGATACAGTGGTGGAAGAACGCTTCACCAGAGTTGCTGACGATGTGATATTCTATGAATTCACAGTCACCGACCCGGACCTCTTTACCCAACCCTGGAAAGGCGAAATGCCGCTCTGGAAGGCGGAGGGCCCGATCTATGAATACGCCTGTCATGAGGGGAATTACTCGCTCCCCGGTATTCTGGCAGGTGCCCGCCGGGAAGAAGCCGAGGCCGCGGAAGCGGCATCCGGCCGATCCTCCGGCACACAATAATAACGATAAGGAAGAGCAGAATTGGATGACAGGAAACAATCACACAAACGTGAAATTCGCGCCTGCATTACAATTCAACCATCTCATTTACACTGTTTCAGGAAGGAGAGTTGAAAAATGACTTCACTGCTTAAGAAATGTCTGGCCGTCAGCGCCAGCGTCATGGTTCTCACAGGCGCATCAGCCCTGGCGGCAAATGCTCCAGAGCCATGGGATCCAAACTACGAACCACCGCGCCTGTCTGATGGCACGCCCGATTTCTCAGGCGTTTGGGATCAGTCAAGCATGACCGGCATCGATCGCCCGGCAAACTTTGAAGGCCTGGTGGTTCCACCAGAGCAGGCACAGGCAATTGCCCAGTCCGCTGCGGCACGTCGTGAAGCGAGCAACGCCCCGACCGATCCAAACGCGCCGGCACCACCAGCCGGCTCTAACCCAGGTGGATACAACGCGTTCTATATCGACGCAGGCGATGGCCTCGGCGTTGTGAATGGTGAGTATCGCTCGTCATGGATTGTCGACCCGGCTGATGGCCAGCTGCCATACAGCGAAGAGGGTCGTGCCGAAATGGAAGAGGCTGTTGCCCTCGCCTGGCACAATTACGACAACCCGGAAAACCGCTCTGCCGCTGAGCGCTGCACAGTGGGCTATGGCTCAACCGGCATTCCACCAATGCTGAACGTGCTTTACAACAACCATGTTCAGTTCTTCCAGGATCCGAATGGCGAGACCATCTCCATTCTGGTTGAGATGAATCATAATGCCCGCATCGTTCGTATGAATGCTGAGCACCGCGAAGACTCCATGGATTTGTGGATGGGCGATTCGATTGGTCGCTGGGAAGGTGACACGCTGGTTGTCGAGACCACGAACTTCCACCCGGATGTGAATCAGCGGTCATCTCAGGCGCAGCGTTTCTATCTTCAGGAAGATACACTGGTGGAAGAACGCTTTACGCGCGTCGCTGATGACACCATGTTCTATGAATTCTCAGTGACCGATCCGGACCTGTTCACGCAGACCTGGAAAGCTGAAATGCCAATGAAGCTGTCCGATCAGCCGATCTACGAGTATGCTTGCCATGAGGGTAACCACTCTCTTCCAGGCATTCTTGCAGGCGCACGCCGCAAAGAGAGTGAAGCGGCTTTGGCTGCAGCCGGTAATGCCGGAGGCACCCAGCCATAAGGCATAAAACATGACATAAGGGAGGATCATAATATGAAGTCACTTTTAAAGACCTGTCTGGCGGCCACCGCCAGCTTGTTAGTGCTCACAACTCCGTCTGCGACCGCCAATGATGCGGCCCCGGCCGGACCTGAGAAATGGGACCCGAATTATGAACCTCCCCGCATGCCTGACGGGACGCCAAGTTTTGATGGCGTCTGGTCGAAAGCGTCCCTCACCGTGCTCGAGCGGACGCCTCAGTTTGATGAATTGGTGATCTCGCCTGCCGCTGCGCAGGCGATTGAAAGCGGACGGGCGCAGGCAATGGAAGCGGCAAACCGCCCGTCTGACCCTGATGCCGGTGCGCCGCCGGCTGGCTCTAACCCTGGTGGATACAACTCCTTCTGGACCGATCCGGGCACCAGCATTGGCGTTGTGAATGGCGAATACCGGTCCTCTTGGATCGTAGATCCGGCCGATGGCAAAATCCCCTATTCCGAAGCCGGTCGCAAGGAAGCCATGGATGCCCGCACCGAAATGCGGGAGAACTTCAGCAATCCTGAAGTCCGGTCCGCAGGCGAACGCTGCACGGTTGGCTTTGGTTCAACCGGCGCGCCGCCCATGCTGAACGTGCTCTACAACAACCACGTCCAGTTCTTCCAGGCCCCTGAAGTGGTCTCCATTCTGGTCGAGATGAACCACAATGCGCGCATGGTTCGCATGAATGCCGATTATCGCGAAGGTGAGAACTATCAATGGCTTGGCGATTCCATTGGTCGCTGGGAAGGCGACACGCTGGTCGTCACCACGACAAATGTTCACCCACAGAATTCAGTCAGGTCAGCCATTCGCCACTATGTCTACCTGCAGCCTGACAGCGTCGTAGAAGAGCGCTTCACGCGGGTCGCTGACGACACCATGCTGTATGAATTTACGGTGACCGACCCGGACCTGTTCACCCAGCCCTGGAAAGGCGAGATGCCCCTCTGGAAAACGGACGAGCAGATCTACGAATATGCCTGTCACGAAGGCAATCATGCCCTTCCTGGAATTCTTGCAGGCGCGCGTCGCAAAGAAGCCATTGCCGCGGAGGAAGCCGCTAACGCATCCGCAGGCAGCAGATAAGGCCGCTCTGAACCTATATTGATCCAAACGAAAAGGCCGCACGCTGTGCGGTCTTTTTTTGTGTTAGACTAGCCCCAACCAGTTCAAATCCCGAGGCCGGACAAAACCTTGTGATCGGTCCCCTATTGCCGTGAAATTCGGTTGATCTTGAAGCTGGTGAGAGTAAACTATATTTATAAAGTCTATTATAATGATACGGGAGTTCTCATGACTATTTCGCTTCGCTCCAGTTTGCTCGCTGCCGCAGGTCTTGCGCTGCTTGGAAGCCCAGTCGCACTGGCTCAGAATGCCGCCCCGGCCGCACCAGCTGCCTGGGATCCTGATTATGAACCACCTCGCATGCCTGACGGCACACCAAGTTTTGATGGCGTCTGGTCAAAATCCTCCCTCACCGTGCTCGAACGGTCTCCCCAATTCAAAGAACGCACCATTCCGCCCGCAATGGCCGTTGCCATTGAGCAGGGCCGCGAGAAGGCGATGGAAGCCTCAAACCGTCCCTCTGATCCGAATGCCGGCGCACCTGAAGCAGGCGGCGATCCGGGCGGCTACAACACTTTCTGGATGGACCCGGGCACGCATTTCGGCGTGGTGGATGGTGAAATCCGCTCATCCTGGATCATTGATCCGGCGGATGGAAAAATCCCGTACACCGAAGCCGGAAAGACCGAAGCCGAAACCGCCATCTCAACCATGCGGACCAGTTTCAGCGACCCTGAAGTCCGGTCGGCAGGTGAGCGATGCACGGTCGGGTTTGGTTCTACCGGTGCTCCGCCCATGTTGAACGTGCTTTACAACAACAATGTGCAGTTCTTTCAGGCGCCCGATCTCGTCTCCATCCTTGTCGAGATGAACCATAACGCCCGGATGATCCGCTTGAACGAGGAGTTCCGCGAAGACGACCTTTATCAGTGGATGGGCGATTCCGTTGGTCATTGGGAAGGCGATACGCTGGTTGTGAAGACCACAAATGTCCATCCACACAATTCGGTCCGCACAGCGATCCGCCATGAGCTTTACCTTCAGCCCGATACGCTGGTCGAAGAGCGGTTTACCCGCGTTGCCGATGACGTGATCCTCTATCAATTCACCGTGACTGACCCGGATCTGTTCACTCAACCATGGACAGGCGAGCTTCCATTGTGGAAAGCTGAGGGGCCGATCTATGAATACGCCTGTCATGAGGGCAATCACGCGCTACCAGGCATTCTCGCAGGTGCGCGTCGCAAGGAAGCATTGGCGGCAGAAGCAGCTGAGAACGGCGGTTCTGGCGGTCTATAATCGCCCGACCAAATGCAGTTGTTCAGTTGATATTCATGCTGCTCATGTTATTAAGCTAACATGAAGTGGCGAGAACACTTTGTATCAGGAGGCAAAACTATGTTTAATAAAATGGGGAAACGCGCTTTGGCGACTCTCGGTGGTGCAACCGCCGCTATTGCCCTTGCCGGTGTTGCTTATGCTCACCACGCATTTTCTGCGGAATTTGACGCTGACGCGCCAGTTCTGCTGAAAGGTAAAGTTACGAAGGTCGAGTGGGTGAACCCACACACTTGGATCCATATCGCTGCAGAAGACGAAGAAACTGGCGAAACCACAGCCTGGATGGTTGAAGGTGGTACGCCAAACACGCTTCTTCGCGCAGGCCTGAATCGCCGTACGCTGAAGCCAGGCACCGATCTGGTTGTTCGCGGCTATCAGTCTATCGACCGTCTTTGTGCCCCGGCTTGTAAAGCCAATGGCCGTGACGTGACCTTCCCGAACGGTGAAAAAATGTTCGTTGGTTCGTCAGGCACAGGTGCGCCAGACGATGGTTCTGATCCAACCGAATAATATTTGGTCTGGATACCAGATCATGTTTTGAGAAAGGCCGCCTTATGGGTGGCCTTTTTTATGCGTTCGGCTGGAGCCCCACCCAGAACTCTAATGACGCTGAAGCCGCGCGCCAATGATTGTAGCGCCCTGCGGCAAGCCAATGCTTAATGGTGAGCCTGTCGGCAACGATCAGTCATCGTCCGTGGTGCCTTATGAGACCCGACAGGGATAAGAGAGGAGGTGCTGCGATGGGATCAGCACGTGACCTGTGACACTCAGCACCTTCAGGGCATCCATCCGAATGCTTGCGCTTCTGCGGAGCCTGTGCCCCCAGCTGCTGGAAATCACCACAAAAAAAGCCCGCAGCGTGAACTGCGGGCTTTCGTATTTTGCTGACGTTCGGGCTTACCAGAAGGCAATCCAGCGGCCGGAAATCGCCACAGAGAACCAGAGGAAGATGCTCATCACGCTCACAAAGCGCATGCTGAGCGGCTGGTTTTCTGTCGCGCCCATACCGATCCAGACAACCAGTCCGGCGATATAGGAGACCAGCATCATTCCAAGAATGGACGGATGGACAAAGGCCATCAAACCCATGGCATTCAAATCAAGTTCCGTCAGGTATTGATAGTCGATCTTCGCCAGAAGAAAGGCGATTGAGATCAGAACACCAAAGGTGACCAGAATAGCTGGAAGCGACACAAACATTGGAAGCTTCTTGATTGTTTCACGCAGGCTGGTTGGAAGGAACATAGGTGCCGTCACCAGACCGACCATGGCAAAGATCAGGATCAGATAGGCTTGACGAGCCGCAAACCGCCAATCGGTCAGTTCGATCCAGGCATACCAGAAGACGGCCATGGAAATGACGAGGCCGACAATGGCGACCGGCGTGAACTTTCCATTATTGCGAACCACGCTGTCGCGTGTCGTAAAGGTGAACACAATCGCGGAGAACAGACCTGCCATTTTCAGCCAGAATGGCGGACTGTTATAAATCCGCATGACTTCGCCGAGGCCAAGCAGAATACCTGAGATAATCAGGGCGATCGTCGACCAGATCAGAAACGGGTTCATTTTCCGGTTCAGTTCAGCCGGACTTTTGGCCTCTACGCCCTGACCGACAATGCGAAGATCCGCAAGAAGGATCGCACCACCCAGAATGGACAGAGCCACAAGGTGGATACAACCTGCCATCGGCGTGAAATACCAGGCCTCTTTTACGAAAGACGCTGCTGGGCCTTCGTCGACAGCTCTGAACACCGGCTCGACATTCTGAGAGTAAAAGTCGGCATTGCCCGCGAAGTTAAACAAAAGATCAAGCAACATCAGTGGCCTCCCAATTGCGGGCAGTTATTGAAGAAGTAGATCAGCCCGCCTTCATCGACTGCTCCGCAATGGAACCAGTCGCCATAGGCGATGAGACGTCCGAAAATGACCACGAGAATCCAGCTGGATAATGAAATCGCGGCAATTACACGGGCACTGGATGGCGGCTTCTCAGCATCATCCCATTTCGCCTGATTGTGCTGGACCCGGAAATGGAAGATCATGATGTTGATCATCGCCAGCGCAATCACGATCAGTTTCAGCCGGAAATACATATTATTATAATATGTCAGCGGCTTGGCATAGAATAGCAGGATGCCCGTAATGAGCAGGACTGCGAAGCCGAGCATTGTGATCGGCAGGATCTTTTTCTCGATCGCCGAAATTGGTGTCTTGGTAAACAAGACGCCCAAAAGCCTGAGATCGACCACCACGATCGTTCCCACAAATACCATCAACGTCATAATGTGTGACGCTTCAAGCGCAGACCAGACAAGGAACGATTCCCGGAGCATGATGCTCCAGGACTGCCCGTCCAGCCATACCATTAAGTCTCTCACGTTTCTTACTCCCCGTTAATTGGCATAGGTATTTCACCGCCATCCCGAAACAGCGTTGCCGCCGTGTAAAAACCTCTTGTCGTCAGTGTCACTTCAACTGGCTCAGTGCTGAGGTTCTCAAAAAATATCCCGTGAATCCCGTCATAGGGCGCGACATAACTGCCGGAGACACCATCGGATTTCGAGATTTCAAAACTGTCAGAAATTTCTTCGCCATCCATCATGGCATCGGTGTGGAAATCGTATTCGACGGGCGCAGTGGCGGTCCAGCTGAAGACCATGCCTGCGCCTTCTTTCATAGTGTATTTGTATTCAAAACTCTCAAAGGGCAGTAGCTCCCAGGTTTTGGTATCGAAAGAAATCTCGCCACCCTCCACTGTATTGTAGAGCTCTGTCTGCGCAGGCTGGTCGGAAAGTGCCTTAAGCCCTGTCAACTTTCCGACGCCTGTCGGATCAAATCCGAATTCTGCCGGCCAGACGGCAAAGACCAAAACCACTGCAGCAGCGGCAGCCGAGAATAGGAGTGGCTTTATCGGATTGGTCTGAACCTCAGACATCTCACTCTCCTCCGTTTGTCAGAAATGCAAAGAAGTGCTGACCGAACAGCACGAAGCCTGCAAACATCAGCAGACAGTTGGCGAACCAGGCCTGGCGCTCAAATCCCGGCGCGAGACGCCAGACATTCAATAGGCTCACGACAAAGATCAGCACCAGCATCTGGCCGAGTTCGACCCCGACATTGAAGCTGATCATGTTCCAGAACAGGCCCTCATCGGAGACAGACAGCGCCTGAAGTTTTGTTGCAAGACCGGTTCCGTGAGCCAGTCCGAAGGCGGCCACAGCCCATTTCGGATTGATCCGCAGCGCGCCCCATCCATCAAAGCCGCCGATATTGTCATAGGCTTTGTAGATGACGGACAGGCCGATGATCGCATCCACCAGATATTCATTGGCGTGAAAGCCGCCGAGAACCCCGCCCAGAAGGGTCAGACTGTGGCCAAGCGTGAAGAAGCTCACATAGATCAGAATGTCTTTGAATACGCGCAGAAAGAACACGACGCCCACAAGGAACAGGACATGGTCAATCCCTGTCACCATATGTTTGGCACCCAGATACAGAAACGGGATCGGCGCGATGCCCGAAATGCTCTCGATATAACCCGCATTGCGTTCCGACACGTCGTGCGCGATGGCCGGAAAGACCAGCCATACCGCCAATAAACCCATCGCCCCGAGGAGGATGGATTGGCGTTGCAGCCAGCTTGCCGACATGGGTGGCAGGAATGTCGTCACACCTGCTTGCATCAGTTGGCCATCGTCGAATTCGGAACGGAATAGCGCTGGTGACAGGCGACACAGGCTCGATAGATATCGCCGCCAACATCGAACAATTCCTGCTCATCCTTGTTAAGAGCGGCCTGTTTGGCTTCTTCGGCAAAAACAATCACGCCGTCAGCAATAGCTTTCCATTCCTGATCCCCGGCGGCGTATTTGTCATCCTGAAGCTCGCGCGTCAGATTGACCAGATTGTCCGCATGGTCGGCAACTTCCTGCCACTCGGCGTCATTTGTCGGGAAGAGCGATTCCTCTCCCTCCATGGTCAGCACCCAGCCAGAATTTGTCCAGATGCCATCAGCGGCGGGATCGTAGACGTCTGCCATGAATGACTTGATCGCTTCCTGCCGTGCTTCCTCAGATTGCCCACCGCCGCATGCGGCCAGCATAAACGCCGCACTGATGGATGCTAGAATAATCGGGAATTTCATATTCATCTTCTCCATTACCTCTGGACGGATCCAAGGACTGCGTGACAGCATATCATCATCAATAAAAAGAAGGAGAGACAACCAGGTCACTCTTTCCTCCCAGACCAGCTAATCACGCTCTTTCGGCATGTTTTTGGCTTTCTTCACACTTACCCCGCAGGATATGATAGTCAACTAGCATCAACTGTCCTGAGCCGTTCTCACGAGGATGTGTTCAGACGCGTAACGCGACGGAGATGAACGAGATACTCTTTGATTTCTGGGCAGAAATGCTGCAGGAGGCAGCAGATTAACATGGGAGAGTCAAAAGCCATAACGTTTATGTGGTTAATTGACGCAGGTGAGGAGACACACGTTTTGAGTATGGAATTCAACGACATGTTTTCGGTCAAAGGTAAAACCGTTGTCGTCACGGGCGGCTCGCGGGGGATTGGCGAGATGATTTCAGCCGGCTTCCTGAGCGCTGGCGCGAAAGTATTTATTTCATCCCGGAAGATTGATGCCTGTGAGCAGGCTGTCGAGCGCCTGAAGGCCTATGGCGAGGACGTGATGGCCATTCCGTCTGACCTGTCCAATATGGATGGCATCAAGCATCTCGCGACCGAGCTCGCCAAACATACCGACAAGGTCGACGTGCTCGTCAATAATGCGGGCGCTGCATGGGGCGCACCGGTTGATGAATTCCCGGAAATCGGCTGGGACAAGGTGATGGATATCAACGTCAAAGGCGTGTTTTTCATGACCCAGAAACTGCTACCAATGCTCCGTAAGGCAGGCACGGCTGAGACCCCGGCAAGCGTCATCAATATCGGATCGATTGACGGTCTGCGGACACCAGCCATGCTGACGCCGTCTTATTCCGCCTCGAAAGCGGCTGTACACCATCTGACGCGCGTTCTGTCCGCGCATCTGATTGGCGACCACATCACCGTCAACGCAATCGCGCCGGGTCCATTCCCGACCTATATGCTGTCAACCGGCGTTGGCTTTGGCGGCAAAACCGAAGGCGATGATGTGGACTGGGATGCCATTGGCAAGAACAATCCTGCGGGCCGTGTAGGTCAGCCAACCGATGCTGCCGGACTGTCTATCTTCCTGGCTTCGAAAGCCGGGTCTTACGTCGTGGGTCAGACGATTGCACTTGATGGTGGAGTTGTCTCCGCAAACGGAAGCATCTGATCTCTCAGAAATCGCCCTGGCATACGGTCAGGGCGATGCTGGCAGGACGGGCCATTCATCCACGATCTGTCCATCATCATAAACGAGGATCGGCCCGAATTGCAGAAAAACAGACTCGCTCTGTCGGGGTCTGAGAATAACCATATCATCGGGCTCGACTGACAGGTCAGAGGGACCGATCAAAAGATCCTGATTACTCGACCGCCCAAACCCTGCATTATAGCTGACGCCGGCTGGATAAACCGGCTTTGCTTTCCAATAGCCGCCATAAGTGAAGACCGACACTGGAGCGTCGTCCGCTATAGTAGCGGGATCAAACGCTTCGCCCGGTACGGCGAGTCCTTTCCAGGTTTTCAGGATAGGTGTGGCAATGAAACTGGCTGGTTGGAAGGGTGCCAGTAAGTCAGTGTCGAAGTTTGTGGGCTTCACCAACGCCGACCCGATCGCGACCTCATTGGCAATCTCGCCAGAGGACCAAAGCCGGAAAGTCGGGCTTCCAGCGGCGTTGAGAGTGAGTTTACTCAGATCTTCCGAACCGGCATGTTCGAGCACCGATGTGAGTGCCGCTTGATAAATGCCGAAGGCCGTGCGTCGCGCCGCGTCCTGCTGCGCCTCCCCGTCTAGCGCAGGGATATGTGGCTCATAGCCCATCAGGCCGGAAAATTCGCCAAACGGGCTGTCATGCAGGGTTTCGAGGGCCGTGTTCAGGTCGTCGCCCGGAGTGAACCCGCCCCTGTGAAAACCGACATCGAGCTCTAGATTGACCCGTATCGTGGCGCCGTGGCGTTCAGCGACCTTCAGGTATTGGCTCAGCCGCCGAGGGGTATCGACCAGCCATTGCACCTTGCGCTGAGACTGCGCATTTCGTGGCCGGTTCTTGATGAAGAACTGATCCATGGCGGCTGCGGGAAGCGGCTTGCCGAGCAATTGGTCTGCCATGGGATAATGCTCGGCGAAGGATTTCAGCATGGGCAGGTTGAAGGTCATCAGCCGGTCGGTCTGGACCTTCTTCATGATGCGCGAGACAAGCTCCGGACTTGGCAGGGATTTCACAACCACACGCAGCGCCATATCCTGTGGCAGAAGCGAGGTCAGCGTCGCGATATTTGCGTCCAGTCTGGCCCTGTCCACAACCAGTCTTGGCGTCGCAATGCCAGCCTGTTTCAGCGCGTCTGCAAGTTTTGAAAAATACGCGTCACCAGTCATCTGTTTACATCAACCCCACGCCAATACTCATGCCCTGCAGATGACAAGGCAAGCTGATTTCAACGTCAACCCGGCAAGACAACAAGAGGAAACCGCATTTTTTTGATCAATGCGGACCAATTTGCCTGATCAGAAGCCGTGCGGAATGGATGACGTTATCACGATTGCGTAAATGTCACGCGCTCTTACTGACATCCTTGTCGGAGGTGCTAGATACTTCATAAAGCATAAGTCGTTTTAGGATTGAGTACCGTTCAACAGAAAACGGGATCATGACAATCCGCCGAGGGAGTAAAATATGCAAATGAGCTGGAAGACGAGTCTTCTCACTGCCGCAATGGCACTTGCGCTGACCGCGTGCGCCTCAAACAGCGAACAGGAAACGGTGGTTGAAGCCGGGCCGCCACCTGTTGCAACACCAACTGCAACGCCAACACCCACTGAAGTCTCTGAAAAACCAGAAGACAGCAAAGTGTCTGGTAAAGTTGTGTATGAAACATTTTGTGCCGCCTGCCACGAAAACCCGAATGACACGCGTTCGCCTAATCTGGCGGGCCTGAAACGTCTTCCGAAAGAGCAGATTGAGCTCGCAATGGCTGAAGGCGGTGTGATGTATCCGATGGCGGCAGGTCTGTCACTCGAGCAAAAGACCGCTGTAATTGACTATCTGACTGCCGAACAGAAGCCGGCTGTCGCCAGCGCAAATGACTGGACCGAAGCTATTATGTGCGCTGCGGACAATCGCACGGTTGATCTGGGCAATGGTGAGGGCTGGACGAGCTTCGGCTATGACGAGAATGCAACGCGGAATGTTCCGGCTGGCGCACTTGGCTTCGACAAGACTGACATGCCAGAGCTGGAAATCGCATGGGCACTTGGCTTCCCACGGACGACAAATGTCAGCGCGACCCCTGTTGCAATCGGCAATACTCTGTTCGTCAACGCAACTGGCAAGGTTGCTGCTTTCGATACGAAAGATGCCTGTGTGAAATGGGAATTCGAGAGTGGTTTCTCCCGTTCTCCGCTTCACTTTGGTGAAATCGATGGCACGCCGACGCTGTTCTATGCGACGGGTCGCCAGGATGTTCAGGCTGTAAACGCACTGACGGGAGACTCCATCTGGAAAGTCTCCGGCAAGCCAAAACGTGGTAAAGGCGGCAGCATCCGGTCGGGCGTTACCTTGCACGAAGACAAGATTATCGTACCGATTTCGGCCTCTGGTGTTGGCGGCGGCGGAGATTATTGCTGCGAAGGCCATGGTGCTGTAGTTGCGCTCAACGCAAAAGACGGAAGCTGGATCTGGGAATATCACACCATGCCGGAAGCCACAGACAATGGTATGGTAAACAGCAAGGGTCAGAAAATGCGCGGGCCGTCCGGTGCGCCGATCTGGACCCAGCCAACGGTTGATGTGAAACGCAATCGCGTCATCGTCACAACCGGTGAGAATACGTCTTTCCCGCCAACAAACACATCTGATGCCATCATCGCGCTCGATCTTGATACCGGTGAAGTCGACTGGCTGTTCCAGGCAATGGAAAATGACCTTTGGAACATGCACTGCCGCGGCACCACTGAAACCGCTGGTCCGAACTGCCCATGGCATTGGCAAGATGGCGAAATCGGTCGTGACTTCGACTTCGGTTCTGCCGCTGTGATTGCGCCCGCCATGGTTGACGGTGAGATGAAAGACCTCGTTCTAGCCGGCCAGAAATCAGGTCACCTTTGGGCGCTCGATGCTGAAACCGGCGAACTTGTCTGGTCTGTCCGCGTCGGTGAAGGTACACCTCTTGGCGGAAACCATTGGGGCATTGCAGTCAATGATGATCTCGCCTTCCTGACAATCAATGATGGGCTGACTTACGGCACGTCGAACCCGATGCCAGGTGTATTTGCCTTCAAGCTCGGCAGTGGCGAACCTGTTTGGGAGTATAATGCCGAACCAGACTGTGATGGCGAACGCGGCGAGTATGTCGTGAACTGTCCTCAGAAATACGGCTTCTCAGCGACACCGATGGTTGCTGGCGGTGCGGTCATTGCACCGACGCTCGACGGCAAGGTATTCGTCTTTGATGCAGATACCGGCGAAGTTCTGAGAGAAATCGACACCGCAACCACCATCCCAACAATCAATGGTGTTGAAGGTAAGGGCGGCTCGATTGACAGCCACGCAATCAGCGCGGCTCCGGGCATGCTACTGGTTGGTTCGGGTTATGCGAGCTTCAGCCAGACACCGGGTAATGTGCTGATCGCTCTCAAGCCAAAAGAATAAAAGTCAGCTTGACCTCTAATCATGAAGGGCGGCGTCATAGCCGCCCTTTTTATTGGGCGAACATCAGCGCTCCGGAACGCCGGGGGAGTAGGGGTGCTGCTGTCCATCGCGCCCACGCAGCTCGAGCGCCTCGCCCTCGCCGCTCACTTCTGAGCGCGCCGCATTCGCCTTTGAGACACCGCCCGGAATATCAATCACATAGTGCGGCAGAGCGATCCCGCTCACCTGATCGCGCAGATCTGCGTAGATTGCCTGGCCCTCTTCCACGGAAAGTCGGAAATGGCCTGTACCAGGGGCAAGGTCAGGATGATGCAAATAATAGGGCTGGACCCGGTTCTCCGTCAGGGCGTGAAAAAGATCAGCCAGCGTTTCAGCCCGATCGTTCACGCCACGCAGTAAGACGGTCTGTGAGAGAAGCGGCAACCCGGCATCTGCCATATTCCTGATGGCCACTCTTGCGTCTGCCGACAATTCGTTCAGATGATTGATGTGAACTGAAATATAAACCGTGCAGGACTTGGACGTGAGCGCCTCGATAAACTCCTGCGTGATCCGCAGCGGATCTGCGACCGGCATTCGCGTGTGCCAGCGGATAATCTTCACATGGGGTATGGCGCCAAGACTGTCAGTCAGAGCCGCCACCCGCTTTGCTGAGAGCATAAATGGATCGCCACCCGTCAGAATGACTTCTCGGATGGCCGGATTCTCCCGGATATAAGCGAGCGCAGATTGCAATTCGTCCGGAGACAGGGTTTCGGCATTTTCTGGTCCGACCATTTCGCGCCGGAAGCAGAACCGGCAATAGACCGGACAAACGCCCACTGGCTTCAGCAGAACCCGGTTCGGATAGCGGTGCACAATACCCTTAGCCGGAGTGTGGGTGGCATCGCCAATCGGGTCGGCGAGTTCTTCCTGTGTGCGCGTTAATTCCTCAACTGACGGAATGAACATGCGTGCGATCGGGTCTGCCGGGTCTGTCCGGTCAATTTGCCGGGTGAGGGTCGGGGTGACCGCAATCGCATAGCTGTCGGCAACAGGCCTGAGCGCCTCGCGCTTTGTCTCTTCAATCAACCCCGCATTCGCAAGCGAATTGAGAGACGATAGCCTGCCACGTTCCTGGCTCATCCGACGGGTGTCCAGAGCACTTTTTCAATTGACGGCGCACCGGTCACCAGCATGACCAGGCGGTCAAAACCGAGAGCAACACCACTCGTATCTGGCATGTGCTTAAGCGCAGCCAGAAAGTGTTCGTCGATTGGATAGCGTTCGCCATAAAGCTCCTGTTTCAAAGCCATGTCGGCCTCGAAGCGGGCGCGCTGTTCGTTCGGGTCGGTCAGCTCATGAAAGCCATTGGCGAGCTCAACCCCGCAGGCATAAAGCTCAAACCGGTCAGCAAAGCGCGGATCGTCCGGGCAGGCGCGTGCCAGCGCGGCCTCACAGACTGGGTAGCGGTAGAGAATGGTCATGCGCTCCATACCGAGATTTGGTTCGATCTTTGTGACCAGTACGGCAGAGAAGACATCGCTCCAGCTCGCACTCTCTGAGATTCCGACACCTGCGGCCTCCGCTGCGGCAACAAAGCCATCCCTGTCATCGAGAACGGCTTCAAGATCAATCCCGGCATAGCGGTCAAACGCCTCAACCAAAGTAAGCAATTCAGGTTCTGCAAAGGCAGAACAACTCGCCTGCCGCCAGGTCAGCCGTGTCGCACCAGAAATGTTCGCCGCCTCCTGGCATAGGGTGACGGTGTCTTTCATGACTGTCAGAAGATCTGCGCCCGCCCGATACCATTCCACCATGGTAAACTCCGGCGAGTGCAAAGGCCCAGCCTCGCGATTGCGATAGACGCGCGCAAAATCCACAATTTGCGTTTCGCCTGCTGCGAGAAGTTTCTTGCAGGAAAACTCCGGTGAGGTGTGCAGATAGTACGGTTCGTTCCGCCCGTCATCACCCACGAATTCGGTCCGAAAGGCATGAAGATGGGTCTCATTTCCGGGTGAGGTCTGCAGGGCACCGCACTCGACTTCCAGAAACCCCTGACTCTGAAACCAGTCTCCCAGCGTCTTGCGAATGGTCTGGCGTCGGAGCAGGAAGGGCCGCCGATCGGCGTAAGCATCCTTCTGCCACCAGGCTGCGCGGGTCATGAGAAATCCTCTGAAATCCGGGAATCTGTACACTGGAGCTTGGCGAAACGGTCAACTAACGCTAAGGCCTTGCCGAAAGAAGCAGCTCCGTCCCGGAGCGCTTATCCCATCCCACCCATCCGGGCAACTCGAGATCGTATCATGGCCGTTGAAGTCGCAGCTAATATCCGCAAGGGAAACATCATCGAACACACGGACGGACATCTGTATGTCGTCCTGAAAGCTGAATCCTTCCGGCCGGGTAAAGGCACGCCAACCACGACGATCGAAATGCGCCGGATTTCTGATGGCACCAAAACCGTAATCACCACAAAGACTCAGGAAAAGCTGGAAAAGGCCTTCGTTGAGGAAGTCGACCACACCTACCTATATGCGGATGGCGACAATTTCGTTTTCATGCACCCGGAAACCTTCGAGCAGATCTATGTCTCCGGCGCGATGGTGGGCGACAGCGCGCCCTTCCTCCAGGAAAACATGACCTGCATTCTTCAGATGTTTAACGGCGAGCCGGTGTCCATCACCCTGCCAAAGAGTGTGATCCTTGAAATCACGGAAACCGAGCCGGTGGTCAAAGGCCAGACGGCGTCTTCGTCCTACAAGCCAGCCATGACCGACATTGGCGTGCGCGTTATGGTGCCACCGCACATTGATGCCGGAACCCGAGTCGTCGTGAACACCGAAGATTCCAGCTATATGGAACGCGCAAAAAGCTAAGCCTGACGCGAGTTCACAAGTTTTCAGAAAGCCTGCCGATCACTCGGCAGGCTTTCTTTTTGTCTGATTTGGGAAGGCTGGGCAGGCCCAGTCTGCTGACGCGTCTTGCACCCTACTCATCAGCTCAGACCGGGGCCAGCTGGCCTCAGGGATCCGACAACACCTCTTGTAGAACTTGCGCGGTCAGCTCGCCAACGCGTCGGGATTCATCCTGGCTGACAAAGTCGCCGAGTTCGATCGTCATGCCCGGAGTGTTGAAGGTCTGAAGCGCCCAGTTCTTGGATGTCCCCCTGCCGTCATTATGGCTGGAGATCCAGTCGGGTTGCGGCGTGAACTCGGCATCCATGGCGGCTTTCAGAGCTTCCGGAAAGCTAGAATCCGCGCTCGGCGTGTCAAACGGATGGAAGTAAACCAGCGTTCGCCAGGTCGAGTGAAAATCGAGAAAGGCGTCAACCGTTCGCCCCTCGGCTTCGGAAAGGATCAATGTCTGCGCGCTGGCGACTTCAGGCTGGCTTGCGTCGAACCAGTCGCGGTTGAGATCCACCGCGCCGGTATTGTGCCGCCAATGGCCTCGTTCCACCCCGTCCGGGTTCATCATCGGAAAGAAAAGAAAACGGGTGTTTGCCAGGACCTCATCCGAATAGGATGTGAGTATTTCTGAGGCGAAGGCCTGGAACGCGATCGAGCCCGCGATTTCGGGCGGATGCTGGCGCGTGAGGGCCACCACCAGATGTTCGGCCTCCGAGCTGCCGCAGGTCATGGCAGTCAGTTTGCGGCCTTCTGCTGACCGTCCGTACTCGACCAGCTCGACCTCATACCCGGCCACGATCTCATTCACCCATTGATCAACCTTTGACGTCGTGACCAGCGGTAGTCCCGCCACCATGAGAGCCTCAGAGGTGAGGGTAAGGTCCAGAACGGCTTTATGCCCGTCTTCCAGTTCGGTGATTTGCGCCTTATCTAGCGGTCTCCAACTCTCATCAGACTGCTGAATGACCGGCGCATAGCGATGCGTGTAAGACCCATAATCCAGCATCAGCTGAACATTTTCGCCAACAGGACCTTCTACCGAAAAGGCATACCAGGGGCTTGGGTTGATCCGCCCGTGCAGGGATGGCTCAGGCAAGACGGTAAGAACGAAGCCATCCTCACGCGGTGCGCAGATATGCTGGCCAGCTGACGGGAAGTCCGTTCGGATGGAGATGCCGTCGCGTTCACACAGGGCAGGAGACGTGGTTTCCGAAACAGGCGCCGTCGTACAGGCGGACACCAGAAATAAAACCGCAGCACAGACAAAGCTGTGCTGCGGCAGTACAGTTGGGGAAGGAAACATTAGAAAGTTTTCCGGACACTCGCATAGACGAAGCGGCCCCGGGATGAGTGCAGGCTTCCGAGGTAGCCATAGGACTCATCCGCCAGAGGTGGTTCGGTGTCAAAGACATTCCGCACGCCAAGGCGCAGACGCATTGGCGCCTCAGTTTCATTGTCGAATGTATACTGGAAATAAGCGTTGTGACGCGTTGCCGAGTCGACCACCCAGAAGTCGCCTGTGGTGTCATTCGTCGCGCTGGTATCGAGGACGTCATCGACGAAACTCGTGAACCATCCCGCGCCAAACGGCCCTTTCCGCCAGGTGGCTGACGCAGACCAGCGCCATTCCGGGAGACCGTCCTGACGGACCAGATCACCCACACCGCCAAGCGTGGCCACACTGCTGATCTGGCCAGCTTCCTGCGCATCCAGAATGGTCTGCTCGATCGGTGAGATGTCCTGATAGAAGGTCAGAAGCTGGGCGACATTCGCACGCAGAGAGAAATCCCCCCACGCTGTGTCGTCGATCGAATAATAAGCGCCAAAGTCCAGACCCTCCGCTTCGCGCGGCAGGAAGTTGAAATAGTTATCATTGATCTGAATGATCTCACCGGCAGGCACCAGACCGACCGCTGTATAGGCATCCTGTTCTGCCTGGGTGAGTGTGTCGCGAACGACGGCCGGGTTGGTCATGCCCATCGTCCGGAGGAGATAGTCATAAACAAGGTGGTTTTCGTCACCGAAAATACCAACCACTTCTTTCTGTTCAATCGACCAGTAATCGACGGTGAATTGCAGTTCACCGAATTCCGGCGGAATGAACAGAGCATCAAACACGATACCGGCTGAGAAGTTCTCTGATTCCTCCGGCCCCAGATCGGTCGACCCCTGACGTTCACTGACAACGGCTTCTGAATTTGAGCAATCCGAGAAGTTGGCAATCACACCCGTGCGGAGTTCGAACTCACACTGGATATAGTCAGAGCGAGAGTTTGAACGGCGCAGAGCTCGGTCAAACTGTTGCTGCAGATTTGGCGCCTTGAACCCTTCAGACCACGCAGCCCGAACCAGCAACGGGTCTACCGGACGCCAGGCCAGCGCCACCTTCGGCTTGGTAACGCTGCCGAAGAGGTCATAATCCTCATACCGCACCGCCAATTGCGCATCCAGAGACTGGACAAGCGGAATACTCATGTCCTCAGAGACCAGAGGCAGGGCGAACTCGGCATAGGCCGAGAAGACATCGCGCTCACCGCTTGAATCGAGCGTCGGGCTTGAGCCCATAACATCACTTGTCGCCTCACCGGTGCGCGGTGAGATGAACTGGATCGTGCCATCAAGGCGCGGATCCCGATCATCTGAATAGGTCTCATGGCGACCTTCAACGCCCAGCGCGACCCCAAGCGGGCCAGCCGGAACCTCAAACAGATCCGGGCGACTGAGATTGAAGTCAAACAGAGATAAACCCGTCGAACTGACACGTGAGACCGGAACAACGAAATTGCCGAATGTCGCCGGGTTGCTTGGCGTGCCATCGCCAGAGGCTGAGAGCGGCAGACCGGCCCCGTTGAACGGGTTGTAGGCCTGTGGCGTGGTGAGACTCAGCGCCTCAGTGAACAGCGTGTTTGAAATCCGCGTGGTCGTGTCATCGGTTTCCGCCTCGGAAATTAGAACGGCTGTTTCCCAGTTCCAGTCATAGGCTTCACCGCGCAGGCCGCCCAGAACGCGCCAGTTTGTATTGTCGACAGAGATTTCGCGCGGGCCTGCATCAATGACGCGATAGCGGCGAAGTTCGACATCATAGCCATCAGATGGCGTGCCAATACCATTGATCCGGTTTGGTGAACCAACCGGGCCAAACGGGTTCCAATAATTCTCGGCCGGAATAATCGTCCGGTCAGCGGTCAGGTTTGCAGAGCCTTCACGCTGACTGTCAGACGTCGCACTGTACCAGCCAGCCTCAGCAAAAAGTTCAACCCCGGTTTCCATCTCGTGATTGAACGTGCCGAAGAGGTTCAGGCGCGTGACGGCCGATGAAATCGTGCGGTCCGAGTTCCGGTTGTAACGTTCCGGAATATTGCCCGAGGAATCATTGTCATCGACACAGATGCCGCCCGGGAGATCAATCCGGCAGCCTGAGAATGTGTCCGGCTGGATATGAAAGTCCTCGCGGCCGAGCGCAGGCGAATCTACCTGTGCACCGGTGTTCGGATCATAGAGAATGAAAGCGCCCCAGGGCGTATTGGTAGACGTATTCCGGAATTGCGTATCACCTGCCCAGTCATCCGGCAGGCGGTCACGCAAATCTTCATTCGCGGCGAACGAACGGTCTGACGCGAAGATGGCTTCGCGATCCGTAAAGGACCCGAACAGCGCTAGATTCGTGCGGTCCTGATTGAAGTTCTTCCCGGCCTCAAAGCTGAAGTTCAGCTCTTCACCGAGGGAGTCTTCCGGCTCAATACCATAGCGGAAGGACGCCACCAGACCATCAAAATCGTCTTTCAGGACGGTATTCACAACACCGGCCACAGCATCAGAGCCATAAAGCGCGGCGGCGCCATCCAGAAGCACTTCGACGCGTCTGACGCCCGTTACCGGAATGGCGTTGGAGTTCACCGTTGTCACCGGAACGAGGTTTTCTGATTGCGTGCCCGGGTGATTGACCATGCGTCGGCCATTCAGCAGTACAAGCGTGTTGCCCGTACCGATGGCGCGAAGGTTGATGCTGGCCACATCACCGCGCGCCGCATTCACACCGCCGACAAGATCTGTCGCCGTGTTGAAATTCACATCACCCATTTGCGGGATGGAGCGGAAGAGATCATCGCCATCGAGCGAGCCAACGCCGTCGATCTGATCGCCGCCCAGAACAGTCACAGGAAGCGCGCCATCGATCTGTGCGCCAATGATCTGTGTGCCGACAACCTGAACTCGATCGAGCTGGCGCGGCATTTCCTCCAGGTCTTCCTGCGTGATTGAGGTCACCGGCGCCGGGCTTTCAAGCTGGGCCAGTTGCACCCGACGCGGCTGAACCGGCCGGACCGGCTTGGGGTCGCTGGTCTGGGCCTGAGCGAACACCAGAATGGCGCCGGAACTGTCAGATCGGGTTTTCAGATTGGAGCCATTCAGCAGTTTTTCGAGCGCTTCCAGACTGGAGACCTCGCCATCAAAGCCAGGCACTTCGATACCGTGCACCGTCTCCGACTGATAGATGAGGTCTTTGCCGGACTGGACGCTCCACGCATTCAGCGCCTGATCGAGTGGACCCGCTGGAATTTCGAACGTCTGTCCCGGTTCTGCGTGCGCTGCATTGAGACTAACAAGCGCACTTGCTGCGATGATTGCTGCTCCGGAAAACAACCCAGTTTTAAAATGTGCCATTCGACTTCCCCGCTTTGTGGCCGATCCCTCAAGATTGATGCTGATGTAAAGGGGGACGTACAGCCAAAGAAAATCCATCAGTCTCCGGTCTAAATTATTTGCTGCCGAGCTCCACCCGATCACCGAGACGGCTGACTCTCAGGCCGAGACCCGTTTCAGCCAGCCGAAGAAATCCATCAACATTATCAACCGCAAACGTGCCGCCTATCCGCAAATCTGCGACATTGGGGTCCTGGATATCAAGCTGTAACCTACTGTATCTGTTGAATTCTTCGGCCACGTCTGACAGCGGCATATTCTTGAACCGGATACGACCGGACCGCCAGAGAAGGCGATCCTCAACTTCCTGGAGCCCCACCGTCTCTGAAATCACATCCGCCGCATTGGCATATCCGATCATGCCCGACGTCATTTCCTGTCGGCGTTCGACCTCGCCACTTTCAGGAGCGAGCGCGACATGACCTTCGATCACCGCGACCTCAAGCGATTCCGAGCGCAATTCAGCCGCAAAAATTGTCCCCAATACCTCAATATCGCCCGATGGCGTGTCAATCCGAAAAGGGCGCTCGGTATCACGCGCAACATCAAACAGGACTTCACCGCGAACAAGACGAACACTTCGGACGTCATCTTCGAATTCGACATCCACCCGCGAGTTTGTATTCAGCGTGAGCACGCTGCCATCGGACAGTGTGACGTCACGTGTCTGACCAAGCTGGCTGAAATAGATTTCCGGTTCAGAGGTCGGAGCCGGACTGAACCAACCCATAAAGGGTGCCAGAACCGCAATCAGCAAAGCCGCAGCCATGGCCGAGACGCCGCCAGCCCACATAGCGGCTCGATTTGGCTGTTTCCTCGTCGCAATTTCTGAAAGGTCTGCGCCCGCCTGCAAAATTTGCAGCCGCTCTGTTCGTTGCCAGGTGGAAAACAACTGCAAAAAAGCCACACGATGCTTGAGATCAGCAGTCAGCCAGGCGTCAAATTCCGGGTTTTGCGCAGCGAGGTCTTCAATCTGAGTCTCGTCGGTGAGGCTGTCTACCCGGTCAAAATGTGCGAGCCAGTCTGCTGCCGCTGCATCTGTATCAGCAACAGACTCCTCATCTTCAGGCTGAATCATCGCGGCGGGCCTCGGACAGTTTCTCTTTTCGAACTGTCCTTACCACACCTTGCCGCCGGAAATAGTCTGCTAGTTGCCGTGTCCCCCGACTAATGTGCCGTTCGACCGTGGGCTCTGATATCTGGAGTTTTTTTGCCGTTTCCCGCTGAGAAAGGCCATGAACACGCCGAAGCACGAGCACATGTCTCGTCCGTTCCGGTAGTTGTTCGAGCGCGTCCTGCAACATTTGCAATTCCTGTCTGGCTGATGTGGTATCAAATGGATCAGCTTCATCAGAGCAGACGTTCAGCGCTTCGAAATCCATCACCAGATCCATTGAAATCACACTCTGCTGACGAATTTTATCAATGAGCAGATTGCGCGCCGTGCGATACAGGAATGCGCGCGGATTGGCCGGGCGCGTCTCCAGAGCATACCGGTAAACACGCGTCAGAATCTCTTGCCGCAAATCTGGAATGTCGTTTGCCGAGCGCCACCGACGCCGCAGAAAATGCTCCAGCTCGGCTTCCAATGGCAGGATTTCATCCATGAACCATCGGTCCGCGCTGGCGTGCCTATCTCCGGAGTTTGAGGATGTCATGACAAGCGATTTCGGCAACACTTCAAATTGAACTGCCCCGATTGGGCGCTAGCCCGCAAAAATTGCAAATGAATTCTGCGAAAGCAAATAAATCCAGCGTTGCAATCGCACTGGCTGCCAAACAAATTGCCAATACCGCGATCCGGCTATTCAATTCTTTTGCAGATGATCTCTGTCTGTCGGCACCAGATACTATCTTCCGGCAGGGGATTTACTCTGCTTGATCACCAAATTCTCTGATGTCAGCGATTGAACGCCGTTGTGAGTCTCTTCATGGCGGCGGTGAACTCGTCTGCGCTGATGGGTTTAATCAGCTCCAGCAGAACGTCCTCATGTTCTTTCATGGCGATCAGGCAAGCACTGGCGACCTCATCACCGCGTTGCGTCAGCGTGAGCCAGTTGGTCCGGCCATCAAGCGGTTTGCGCTTAATCAGCTTTCGCTTTTCCAACTGATGTAGTTTCGGGGTCAGATTGGCGCTGGAGATGTAAAGCGACTTGCCGATCTGGCTTTGCCGACATCCCGGATTTGTCTGAATGGCCACTAGAATACTGGCTTCAGTCAACCGCATATCATATTCGCCCAATCGCTCGGACAGACGCGATATCGCAGCCTGTGAAGCCGCACGAAGCAAATAGCCCGGAAATTCTTTGATAGGTACGGAAAACGTGTCGGAAATATCGTCGCTCATAACGGATGTGATGGACTGCCTGGAAGGCTCAGGAGAGGCTCAGTCTTAGGAAGCTCTGCTGAGGACTGCAATTCTGAACACGATAAAATGACAATATACTGTTGAGCGGACCATCTTAACGCTATACAACATAGCGTTTATGGCACACGGCGGCGGATGTTTGGGTCAGGGTCATAACGCACCATCCCAACACCGGCACCTTGTCGCAACCAGAAACCGATCGCTTTTCCCGCGGGAATAGCTTCAGATATAGAGATGGACAAATGCGCAGTCAGCCACCGATCGCCGATACCTCGCTAATGGAAAAGACTCTTTCGGTTATTCCGGAAAAAGCACTTGTCACGGGACTGTCAGACGCATTCGCATCTGCCGATGATGACACCGTTTCGGCAATCCTGAACGAGGCAGCAAAGTTCGCAAATGAGTATCTGGTCCCGCTGAATGATGTCGGCGATTCCATTGGTGCCACGGTCGTTGACGGACGTGTGATTACGCCGCCGGAAATGAAAACCGCCTGGGAAGCCATGAAAGAAGCCGGCTGGCTGGCCATGGATGTACCAGAAAAGTTTGACGGACAGGGCCTGCCCCTCTTCACGACGCTCTGTGTGCAGGAAATTTTCGATCGAAGTTGTCCGGCAGCCAGTATGCTGCCCACGCCAAACCGGTCGGCTGCCAAACTTCTGGATGCGTTTGGACGTGACGAGCTGAAAACAGAATGGATCCCCAAACTCGTCAGCGGCGAATACGCAGCCTCAATCTGTATTTCAGAGGTGGGCGCCGGGTCCGACGTAAACCGCATTCGC
>CEPO01004181.1_pt1 | contig 24988 bp, 19 predicted proteins | sample 530481 | NCBI WGS metagenome assembly CEPO01 (sample SAMEA2620198, study PRJEB7988) | marine metagenome | biome: marine biome (ENVO:00000447); feature: surface water layer (ENVO:00002042); material: "saline water (ENVO:00002010), including plankton (ENVO:xxxxxxxx)" | depth 5 m
GATCCTAACCGACATCCATATCTTCTCGACGATGTCCGCGACCTGGCCAAACAGCTGATCACAGAGCCAGAAAATTCGGGCGAGAACCAGTTCTTCAGAAATGGTTCGCGTAAGCTTATTTCCTTCGCCATTGTTTATCTCGTTACACGAGACGGCAAAGTTACGCTATCGGACGCGCTCGCTTTGATTTCCGACATGACAGAGCTTGAAACCTCACTTCATCTGGCCAGAGCCTCCGGAGCGCTCAATGGCGATCTTTCGCGCATGGCGAAGGACATGCTCGGCAAATTTGAAGATGGCGACAGAAAACAACTTGAAAGCTTCCGTGAAGGCGCTTTGCAAGCGCTTGAAGCCTTTAGCCCAAGCGGCGCGCTTGCTGCCTCAACGTCTCGCTCTGATTTTTCCTTCGCAGACCTCAGGAAAGGAAAAGTCTCGGTTTACATTATCTGCGATCCAACCAATGCCGAAGTCTATCAGGGCTGGCTTGGACTGGTCATGAAGGCCGCGCTTAAGGAGTTAATGCGCGCACCGGACGGCGAGCCCGTCTGCTTTATGCTGGATGAGGCCACAAACTTCAAAGTGGAAGGGCTTCCCAAGCTACTGACGTCGGCGCGGGAGTTTAAACTCCGCATGTGGATCGTCGTCCAGGAAATCGAGATGTTCACCGAAGTCTATGGCAAGGCAGGTAAAGACGCGCTCCTATCACAGACCGAAGTTAAAATCGTCTTCGGCACACGGTCTTACGATACCGCCAAATACTTCTCTGACTATTGTGGAACGACGTCCTATCGTGAAACGAGTTTCCAAACCGGACGAGATAATCGTGACCAGATCACACGCTCGGTCGCAGAAAAGACGCGTCCGCTCCTACTGCCCGAAGAAGTGATGGGACTGAAGCACATGCTTGTCCTGACAGACAAAGCACCTCCCGCCCTCGTTGAAGGCGTCGGATACAATCAAATCTGGCCTTTGCAAAAATGGGCCGAACCTAATCCATATTTCGGGAAAAAGCGCTTCAAAGGGAAAATCCGTATTCGCCTCTAAAGCTTAGTCATAGATGTTTGAAAGATAGTGCTCCTGCATCGCAAAGGTCAGGAGCTCTAACTTTCCTGAGAACCTGACCGCCTGATTATATCGTTCATAGGCGCACCAATAGCTCTCTTTAGGGCGCTGCTGCGCAGACCGGTACATCAGATCAGTCAGCAGGGAAAAAGCTTCTTCGAAAACCACCGCATCATCATAGCCCTCACGAGCAAGGTCAGCGAAAGTGTGAGCCAGAGCGTTTCTGATCACATCTCTCGATGCGCCCGCATTCGCGACAAGAATGAAGTGATTGTCGTTTGCTGGAGGCATTTGGGTGGTTTGGTTTTTCGCCATGCAATTAGTCTATCAGATCTGATCTGCCGGTTTCAAATTTCAGTCCTGAACCTGAAGGAAACCGCGCCATGGAAGACGATCAAGACAGAAACCTCCGTTTGCAATTTCACACCGTCAATCCGCCAGAATTTGAAAAACTGGCAGGGAATGCTGACGCCTTTCGCTCCATCAAGGAGATCAATGAAGCATACGAGCGTGCCAGGACAGAATTCACACATTTCGTCGAACGCAATCGCTCTCAAATGATCGAGGAGCAAATACAGAAAATCACGCTGGAACGTGACCGGCTTGAGCCAGGATTAGAGCCTGATTTTCCGAAACAACCCATCACAGATGCCGCACGCGAGCGGGTGAATGGATATATTCTGAAAGAGTTTAAGCGCCTCGAGGCTGATCGGGATGCGCGCAGAGCCGAAATCACACAATCGGTGCAAGATACGCGGGCTCAGGAGCAGCCCGCTCAGACGAAGACCGTAGCCCATCCCTTATCGAAGGACACACATCGTACCGTCGATAAAACCTGGGACCGGCTCCACGGTGCGTTCAACTATTTTCTGGATCAGGCCGGTATTGATCAGGCCTCACCTCAAGCCGAAGCCTTTCGGGCAAGACTAGACACTGAAGGTCGCCAGCATCACCGCGATATCGGCAGGGTTTTCAACGAACACGGTATTACGCGCCAATTATCACAAGACAGGGACGGTCCAACCCAGACCTGAACACGTCTGTATTCATAGGACGATATTCCTTTTTTATTCCGGAATTTTTTGAGATGATCCCTTCCATGCTGAGTACACAGACAGAACAGGCGAGCGCCCCAGACGGCCGAATTCAATCCTCACAAATTGACTGGTCACAAGGCCGCTCGCTTGTTTCTGATGACGACCTCGCAGACTATCTCGTTGAAATCGAAGAGTTGGACGCCTCAGACGACGTCAAAATCGAAATGATCTACGCCTGGGCGACAGCGCTCTGGTACATTATCGGCGTCAGGTTTGGGGTCGATCCAGTCTCTCTCGCTATGCCTGAGCCGACTGTGGATAAATCGCTCACAACGAGCGCCGAAACAGTCTTCCCTCCTCAGAATGTGGTAAGATCAGAGCATGCCAAATCTGAAGAAAGGCCAGCCGATGACTGAGCCAAAACTCGCTGTTATTTATGCGCGGGTCAGCACCCACAAACAATCAAAGGAAGCCAACGGGCTTTCCTCGCAAATCCATAATTGTCAGGAATTTGCCAACCGGTCTGGGCTGCAGGTCGTTGCGACATTCTCCGACGACATTTCAGGAAAGGAAATCGACCGCCCCGGTATGACGGACATGCTCAATTTCCTGCGCGCCGCTCCTAACGGCTCCTGCGCAGTATTGGTCGACGACATCTCAAGATTTTCTCGTAACCTCTTTGGGCACCTTCTCCTCAGACAAAAGGTTGAGGAAGTCGGCGGCGTACTGATGAGCCCCTCAGGGCAATTTGGCAATGATCCGCACACCAAGCTCTCGGAGAACATGCAAGCCATGGTGGCCGAACACATGCGGGTGTCTAATGCTATTCAGACACGCAACCGGCAGCGCGCGCATGTCCTACAAGGCCATTGGCTCTGGGGGCTCCCGCCGGGCTACAAGCATGCAGGTGAAAAGAACAATAAATACATAGCGCGTGACGAACCCGCAGCGAGCATCATGCAGCAAGTTCTACATGATTACGCAGATGGTATTCTGGAGACACAGGAAGAAGTCCGCCGGGCTCTTAATACCAATCCACGCTTCCCGAAGGGTCGATCAGGTCTGATCTATAAACAGCGCATCCGAAAACTGCTCGAGAATCCTTTATATGCCGGTTATTTGCAGCTCCCGTCATGGGACATACCACTCACCAAAGCCAATCATGAACCGCTTATCTCGTTAGAGACATGGCAGCGCATTCAGGATCGATTGGCAGGCCGCGCAAAAGTCCCTGTCCGTAAAGACGTGAACGAAGACTTTCCTCTGCGCGGCTTTGTAAACTGTGGTGGTTGCGATACGCCCCTGCGCGCCAGCTGGAGCAAGGGAAGAAGCAAGACCTATCCATATTATGTCTGTCAGACCAAAAACTGTGACCACTACGGCAAGTCAATCAAACGTGCAGACCTGGAAGGCGAGTTTGAAACGCTTTTGACGCGTATCGCGCCAAGCCGTCCCGTTCTGAAAATAACGAGAAAGATTTTTGAGAAACTATGGGCGCGCCGCGCGATGGAATTTGAAGAGCGCAGAAAGACACTGAAAGCAAATCTATCTCAGATCAACAGAGAACTCGATGCGCTTGTAGAGCGAGTCCTGAACGCTTCACAGCAGACACTGATCGACGCCTATGAACGAAAGATCGCTGATTTAGAGCAGCGCAAGTGCGTCCAGCAAGACACGCTGGAGCGATACGACGCTCAAAACCCGACAAAATCGGACAATTTCGAGGACGCGTATAGAACCGCACTAGAATTTCTCTCAAACCCTTGGATTCTTTGGAATTCTAACAGGATACAGGACAAGAAAGCGGTCCTTAAACTCGCTTTCGCTTCACCCCTGACTTACGACCGAAAGGAAGGTTATAGAACCATGTCACTCTCGTTACCATTCAAGGTGTTAGAAGAGGTTTCCACTCCCTCTATCACCCAAAACTTAAAAATGGTGCGGGCAGCCGGACTTGAACCGGCACGGCCTTACGGCCAACGGATTTTAAGTCCGGCGCGTCTACCAATTCCGCCATGCCCGCATCCGAAGGAAAACCTCATAGCGGACTCGGAGGCTGATGACAGCCCCTTTTTGCACCGGGATCCCTGGCTGAGTGATTTTATCGCCTGAATTGCTGTCTGCGTGTCACCGCGTGAGCGTCACGCAGACAACGGATTTCAGCTCTATTCAACCGCCTCGAACACAGCCGCAAGGCCCTGACCGCCGCCAATACACATGGTTTCGAGACCGTATTTCGTACCCCGACGATCCATTTCACGGAGCAGCGTTGTCAGGATGCGCGCGCCGGTCGCACCGACGGGGTGACCGAGTGAAATGCCGGAGCCATTGACGTTGATCCGTTCAAAATCGTCATCGCCAAGACCCAGCGCGCTTGTGCAGGCCAGAACCTGAGCCGCAAAAGCTTCGTTGAGCTCGATCAGGTCCACGTCAGACAGGGACAAACCTGCACGTTCCAGCGCGCCCTGGCTCGATTTGACCGGTCCAATGCCCATGACTTCTGGTCCAACACCGGCAAGGCCCCAGGATTTCATACGGGCGAGCGGCTTAAGGCCATATTTATCGGCGAGTTCACGGGTCATGATCAGACAGGCCGCCGCGCCATCATTCTGGCCGGACGCATTGCCTGCGGTGACGGTGGAGTCTGGATCGATCTTTGATCGGATCGCGCGGAGTTTGGCCAGCGCTTCCATATTGGAATCGTGACGAATGTGCTCATCCTTATCGACAATGATATCGCCCTTACGGTTCGGCACCGTGATCGGCACAATCTCTTCGGCAAATTTGCCAGACGCTTCGGCCTCGCTTGCGCGCTTGTGAGAGCGGACAGACAGTTCATCCTGAGCTTCGCGGGACACATTGTATTCCTTGCGCAGGTTCTCGGCCGTTTCGATCATGCCGCCTTCGACAGGGTGATAATCACCGCCAGCCGTGACACGGCCACGCGTCAGGCCGTCCTTCAGCATCACGCCCGGAGACCCCGCGCCCCAGCGCATATCCACGCTGTAGAATGGCGCGCGAGACATGCTTTCGGCGCCGCCCGCAATCACACAATCCATGCCGCCAGACGCAACAGACATGACACCATTGATGATGGCCTGCAGACCGGACCCGCAGCGCCGGTCAATCTGATAGCCACAGGCCGTGACAGGCAGTTTGGCGTTCAGGGAGATCACGCGACCAATGGCTGGCGCTTCCATAGTTGGATAGCAGTTTGCGAAGATCACATCGCCGACCAGTTCGCCCGGAAATTTGGTTTTTTCCATGATGGCCTTCACGACCGTGGTCGCCAGCGTCTCTGGCTGGATATTCTTGAAACCGCCTGCAAAGGCGCCAACCGGCGTGCGCAGGGGTTCACAGATGACTACGTCTCTCATGCTGTTCCTCGATCAGTTTTTGTTCAGGGTGCGACCGCGTTCTGTTACGGCCTTACGAGCTTCCTCAACACTTTCCGCAGACACGCTGTTGGCGTGCTCAGCAGAACGGCGGATTTCCTCCTCGAGCGCTTCACCGAACGGCATGGCCATGCCGTCATCAATGAGTGCCTTATATTTTTTCAGCAGCACGGGCTGCGTTTTTGTAATGTCTTCAGCCAGTTTCATGGCGGCCGGGACAAGGTCCGCCGGGGCATAGACATGGTTCACCAGACCCCATTTTTCAGCCGTCTCGGCTTCCAGGAAGTTCCCGGTGAAGGACAATTCCTTCGCGCGGGAGGTGCCGATCAGGCGAGAGAGTTTTTGCGACAATCCCCAGCCCGGCACAATGCCGACATGGGCGTGGGTGTCCGCAAATTTGGCATTGGTGGATGCCAGAAGAATATCGCACATCAGGGCCAGCTCAAAACCGCCCGTGATCGCATATCCGTTGATCGCGCCGATAATCGGCCAGGGGTAATTCTTGAGCGATTTGGCCATGTCGATATTACCGCCATCCGCGCCAAGCGCGAAGCCAGTCTGACCAGCTTCTTTGAGGTCGACACCGGCTGTGAACGCCTTCTCGCCAGCGCCTGTCAGGACTACAGCACGGATGGTGTCGTCCGTGGCCAGTTCATCAAAGGTGTTGCAGATCGCTTCCCGAAGCTCCCGACTGAGCGCGTTCAGCGCGTTGGGACGGTTCAACGTCACCAGCGCGACAGCCTCTTTCTTTTCGACGAGAATTACGGGTTCTGACATTGCGCCCCTCCATGACTTTTCAATGTTTCAGAGGTCAATTCACCCGCTGCGAACGCAACGTCAAGTGATCAGTCGACAGAAAGACGTTCAGCGATTAGGCCGGCTTCGCTCACCATTGCGGATGCATCTGTGACAGCCTGCTCCATCAAAGCTTCATCTATGCCGCGAATGACAATGTGAACGCCCGTGTCTTCCGGGCTGCCATACCAGGGATAGGATCCGACGGAGAGATCAGGATAGGCTTTCGCAATCTCGCCGAGTTTTTCCGCCAGGCTTCCCTCGCGTGCGCCTTTTATGCGCAGAGTGGCGGACTGCACCACGGCCCCGCTCTCAAGCCGCCAGCCGACATCTTCGAGCATGCCGCGAACGATGGAAGGCACACCCGCCATAACGAAGACATTTCCGATCTGAAATCCCGGAGCCGTTGAGACCGGGTTTTTGATCAGGCTAGCGCTGTCAGGAATTCGGGCCATGCGCTTGCGGGGTTTTGTGAACTCAATCCCGGTCAGCGAGTAATGCTCGGTCAGGAGATCGAGCGCATCGGGCCGCACGTCGATATGGTCTCCAAAGGCTTTGGCGACGCAATCTGCCGTGATGTCATCATGCGTGGGACCGATGCCGCCCGTGGTGAAAACATAGTCAAACTGCTCGCGTAACTGGTTGAGCGCTGCGATGATCTGGTTTTCAGTATCAGAAACGATACGAGCCTCTGCAACCTGAATTCCCAGGGGCGCGAGAAAGGTCGCGATGGTCTGTAAATTGATGTCGCGCGTACGCCCGGACAGCAATTCATCTCCGATCAGCAAAACAGCGGCGGTTTTCTGGTTATTCAATCTCTTTGCCCCTGTTTCTTCTTCCAACTCAATCGCTATATAGTCCTTACACGTCGGGACACCAATTTACCTGACACTAACCGAAACTCAGCAGGATTATCTGGACGGTAATCAAGGAGACACATTTGGATACGCTCACTGACAAACGCGTCAACGGTATTCGCATTCACACCGAAGAAGACTTCGAGGGAATGCGCAAAGCCGGTCGTCTGGCGGCGGCGTGTCTGGATATGCTGGCGCCGCACGTCCAGCCTGGCGTGACCACGGCCTCGCTTGATGATCTGATCCGGGAATTCGTGCTCGATCATGGTGCCCATTCGGCAACGATTGGTTATCGCGGGTATCGTCACGCCTCCTGCATTTCGCTCAATCACGTGATCTGCCATGGCATTCCGAGCGACCGCGTCCTTAAAGACGGCGACATCGCCAATATCGACGTGACTGTCGTCGTTGATGGCTGGCATGGCGACACATCGCGCATGTACAAGGCCGGCGAAGTGAAGCGCAAAGCCTCACGCCTGATGGATGTCACCCATGAAGCCATGATGGCAGGGATCGCCGCCGTGAAGCCGGGTGCGCATCTCGGTGATATCGGCGCTGCTATCGTAGAAATCGCACACAAGAACCGCGTCTCCGTCGTCGAGGATTTCTGCGGCCACGGATTGGGCCGTGTTTTCCATGACGAGCCAAGCGTCGTTCATGCGGGCCGAAAGGGCTATGGTCCGGAATTGCTGCCCGGCATGTTCTTCACCATTGAGCCCATGCTCAACCTCGGAAAGAAGGATCACAAAGTCCTCAGCGATGGCTGGACCGCTGTGACCCGTGACAGCACCTTGTCTGCTCAGTTCGAACACTCAATCGGCGTGACCGAAGAGGGCTACGAAATCTTCACCACCTCTCCTGCTGGCCTCCACACGCCCCACACGCTCTAACTTTTGAATGGTGGGGGCATGAAAGAAGACAACGCGACGCCGCTCTTTCCTGCATCCGCCAAGGCAAAGCCTGAAGCGGACAAACCCCACTATGCCGGCCATCGAGAACGCCTCCGGAGCCGGTTCCGTGAAACGAATGGCGATGGGCTTCAGGATTACGAATTACTGGAGCTCATCCTGATGGGCTTTCTGCCCCGCAAGGATGTCAAACCGCTCGCCAAACGTCTGATCGACCGGTTTGGCGGGCTGTCGCCCCTGATGGCAGCCTCGCCTAAAGCCCTGGAGGCCGTGGATGGCGTTGGCGAGACCCTCGCCACCTATCTGAAGGCAATCCATACGCTACAGCTGCGAACGGGACAGGAAGAGATAAGACAAGGCGAAGCGTTGAGCTCCTGGACGAAGGTTCAGGACTATCTCAAAATCCGGCTTCAGCATGAGAAAACAGAATCCTTTCGTGTTCTGTTTCTCGACCGGAAGAACAAGCTCATACAGGATGAAGAGCTGGGGCGCGGCACGGTGGACCATGCGCCGGTTTATCCGCGCGAAATTGCCCGCAGAGTGATCGAACTTTCGGCCAGTTCCATCATTCTCGTCCATAATCATCCCAGCGGTGATCCAACGCCATCACAGGCAGATATCAGCATGACGCGTGAAATTATCGACGCGCTCGACGCCTTTGAAGTTTCTGTCCATGATCACCTGATCATCGGCAAACTTGGCATTGCCAGCATGCGCGCACTCGGCCTGATCTGACCCGTCTCGCCCGCCCCACGAAACGCCTTGCCAATTCACAAAGCATGGATAGTGTGAGGTCACTATAATGAAGCTTCGGTCCAGACCGGAGTTCGGGGAGAGCGCAATGAGCAGCACAACAGCCAGTGAAGGTAATGGACACCTTACAGGGTTCGGCACGAAGGGCTATCGCACCTACGTCCTACTGACCCTGACAATTGTCTACACCTTGAATTTCGTAGACAGGATTCTGATCACCGTCGTCGGACGACCGATCATTGATGAGTTCCAGCTTTCGAATTTTCAGTTTGGTATTCTCACCGGTTTCGCATTCGCGCTTTTATATACACTCCTCGGCATTCCGATCGCCATCGCATCAGAACGCATCAACAGGGTCCGGATTATCGGCGCGTGTGTGATATTGTGGTCCGTTGCAACAATTTTGTGCGGCTTCGCAGTTGGTTTTGCGACGCTTCTTGCTGCACGCGTGCTTGTCGGCATTGGCGAAGCAGGCTGTACACCGCCAGCAAATTCCATCATTTCCGACTATTACAAACCGTCATCGCGTGCGACGGCACTCGGGATATACGCCATGGGAGTGACGGCCGGCGGCTTGCTCGCACAGCTCTTCGGCGGTTCACTTCTAAAGTTCTTCAGCTGGCGTGAAGCCTTTATTTTCGTTGGTGCTCCAGGCGTACTGATCGGGCTTTTGCTGCTCTTTACGGTCAAAGAGCCTCCTCGCGGATATTCAGAACCGCCAACCTCCCGAAAAACAGATTCTATCCCTATCCCACAGGCACTCAGGGAGATCATCACCAAGCCGACCTTCTGGATTATGTCTGCTGGTGCGACAATTGCGGCGTTTGCAGGCTACGCTCTGATCGGCTTCCAGCCTCTCTATATCCAATATGTGAAAGGCGTCAGCGTCAGCGATACAGCCTTGCTCTATATGGCTCCGCTTGCGGTCGCGGGATCTGCTGGTGCATTCCTTGGCGGCTGGCTGACCGAGTTGGCAAGCAAGAAACACCCCACCGCAATTTGCTGGGTGCCCGGGCTCGCTCATCTGCTTTGCGCGCCGATTTATGCGTATTCCTTCGTGATTGGTGGCCTCATTCCTATGCTGATCTTCATGGCGATCGCAGCTGTGCTTCAGTATTTTTATCTCGGCTCACAATACAATATCGCCCAGTCAGTCGTTAGTGTTCGGGTTCGAGCAACCTCCGTGGCGATCCTGCTCTTCATTGTGAACCTGATCGGTTACGGCGCTGGTCCTCCATTCTTTGGCTTCCTCGCTGATATGTTCACCAACAATTATCTCGCAAGCATGGATCTTGGTACAACGCTTGATGCCAGCTGTAGCCTGACTGAGGGTGGCGATGAATTGATCGCTTCATGTCTTGAAGGCAAGGCATTCGGAATACGCTGGGCGAACTTCTCGGCGGCAGGTCTGTTTGCGGTCGCTGGCGTGTTCTTCCTGCTCTCGGGCATGACATTCAAGCGCGATGCTGAGACGGTCACCGGACCAGCAGATCAACCAGCAAGCTGAGACGCAAGACATGACAGATGCAACTCACCCGACCGCCATGGCCCGAGACGGCTATGGCTCCAAGGCCTATCGTTCGTATGTTCTCGGCTCGTTGATGCTGGTTTATGTATTCAATTTCATAGACCGATCCATCATCAACATCCTGACCGAACCCATCAAAAACGAATTCGGGGTCGAAGACTGGATGATGGGCCTTCTGGGCGGGCCCGCCTTTGCGGTGATGTATACCCTTCTGGGCATTCCGATCGCGCGAATGGCGGAACGTCACCACCGGGTCTGGATCATCTCGTTTTGTGTCGCGTTCTGGAGCATCATGACCGCACTATGTGGTCTGGCCATGGATATTTCCTTCATGGGCATCACCATTGGCGGCTTCTGGGTTTTGTTCTTCTTTCGGGTTGGCGTGAGTGTTGGTGAGGCCGGATGTACGCCGCCCTCTCAATCCCTCATGGCGGATTACTACAGCCCGAAAACGCGAAGCACTGCGGCATCTGTCTACGCTTTGGGTGTTCCGATTGGGACGATGCTGGCAGCAATATTTGGCGGCATTATTGCCGATCAGTTGAGCTGGCGCGTCGCTTTCATCGTGGTTGGCCTACCGGGTGTACTGGTGGCCATTCTGGTGAAGATGACCGTCAAAGAGCCACCCCGCGGCTATACCGACCCGTCACTGGCGCAAACGACTGAACATGTGAGTTTTCTGTCTACGCTCAAACTATTGCTGGGAAAGCCGACCTATATTCACATCGTGTTGGGCGCCACCGTGACCGTCTTCGCGAACTACGCGCTCAATCAGTTTACTGTCTCCTTCTTCCGACGCACCCACGAACTGTCACAGCAGAATGCCTCTCTCCTGTTTGGCATCATTCTGGGCGGCATGGCAGCCATTGGCGTGTTCTCATCCGGTTATCTGGCGGACAAACTGAGAGAGCGTCACCCGACCGGCCTGACATGGATTCCGGCACTCGGTCTGATTATTTCGACACCGCTTTATGTTATTGGCTTCATCTCTCAGAATATCTGGATTGCTATACCGCCGCTTATGGTGGCTGCGGCGCTCCATTATTTTTACCTCGGGCCGATGTACGCCATTGCCGGAGGTGTTGTGGATAGTCGCTCAAGAGCGACATCTGTCGCGCTGTCGCTCTTTTCCATGAACCTGCTGGGATATGGTCTAGGTCCGCCCCTGATCGGGACGCTATCAACTTTCCTCAACACACGATTTCTCAATGATCGTGCAGAAGCGCTGGACCTCGAAGTCTGTCGGGCGCCGGAATTGCTCACGGATGCGCAAAACGCTATCTGTACCTCGGCCAATGCTGACGGCCTGCAATGGTCGATGATCATCTTCTCATGTGCTTATGCCTGGGCGGGCATTCATTATCTTCTGGCGGGTCGCCACTTCAAGAAAGACATGATCAGTCTTTGAAGAAGAAATCGTCCGGGCGTTTGCCCTCGGGCTTTGGCCCGTCCGGACGACTGAAGATAAACAGACCAGAGCAAAGCAGGATGGGCACCTGAATGCCGAGCGTCCAGAGCGGCGCACCAATCAGGAGACTGATGACAGGTGCCAAAGCCAGACAGACGCCAGCGCTGATCTTCGCCCGGCGACTGATTGCGCCATACTCATTCCAATTGGTCAGCAAGGGGCCGAACCATTTGTGCTCATGTAGCCAAGTGTGAAAGCGTTTGGACGATCTGGCAAAACAGAACGCCGCCAACAGAAGGAAAGGCGTGGTGGGTATGAGCGGCAGAACCACTCCGACAAACGCGCATCCCGTAAAAAACACGCCTGTAACAAGCCAGAAACCCCGTTTTATCACGTGTTTAGACATGGTCTGAGGTCCGCGAAACGAGATCAATCAGAAGTATGTTCATGTGTCTCGCAGGCAAAATCCGGAAACCAGTCTTAAGGGTCTAACACAGACCCGACAGTCTCAGAAGCTCTGAGACGCCGCCTGTTCGGGTCGCCGTTTAGTTTGAGACAATCAACCGATGGAAATAGGCCATCAAAGCCGGGTCTGCACTGTGTGCAATGATCCGATCGACCTCGCGACCAATGCAGCTGGAGGTGACGGAAACCGTCCGAATATCCGTTCCATCAAACCCACGACAATTGTGCTCTGCCTGCTCTTCGACGCGTCGGAATTTTTCACCAATATCGGCAGCGGGTTGGCGTAAGCCTCTCGGGTCTACCTCAATGATGATCTGTCCCGCCATTTGTTGAACTTCGATTACGGGAGCTGTAGGGCGTGCCAAGGGCGGCAAACCGCTCCCGGCAAGCGGATTGGTCCCGGTCAACATCATCGGTGGGTGATCTCCGATAACTGCATAAGCGCCGGCAGTCTGCGCACCCGGATAAACTCCGGCGATTTGAGGCGCACGGCGCGCAGCGGTTACCAAGGGTTTGGTCGGCTGGGTTTGGGCAGGCTGAGCCTGAATGAGCGCCTCGCGTTTATCCATTTCCATGAATTTGGGCTTTGCGGCGGGTTGTTGTGCGCCCGATTTGCGTATGTCTGGTGTCGTGACGGACACCGGAACTGGCTTTTTGATGTGCCGGACTTCCAGCTTCTGCGGTGACGCCATTGGCGGCACTGTCTGCGCCTTCAGCTCACGCTCGGGCGCAGACTGAGACACCTGTGCAAGTTTTGTTTCCGGGCTCGTCTCTGCCGATTTCAGTGGCGGATCGTCTATGGTCGCCGACGACGGCTGCGGTGACGTCTTTATTGGGTCTGGCCGGGGCTTTTCAGAGGCGATGTCCGTTACGGGTCGTTCCTCGACACGCGAAGGTTTTGATGGTTCTGGCTGAGCTGCTGGCGCACTCACTTTTGCTTCGACGGCAGTTTCTTTCGGCGGTTTTGAATTTGCTGGCGACAAGGGCGCCGGTTTTGGTGTCGCCTTTTCTGACACGACAGGCTCTATCTCCTGCGCCGGCTTAGTCGATGAACAATTGCCTCCAAGTAGCTCTCCGCAATCATCCTCAACAAAGGCCATAGCCCCAAGGCTCACCCAGCCACAGAACAATGCGGCGGACATGCCAATGAAGAGCGGATGGCGCACAGAAACAGATTTGGAACGTTTGGTCATACCAAAAGACTAATCATGGCCATGCGCAGATACGAGCGACTTCCCCCACGACGCTAGAGATTGGGTCCGGAACTCGCGGATTAGGTGGTGTGCGACAGCCCGCTCAGAACACACCTGTATAGACTGTGGTCACAAGGTAACGCCCGTTATAGGGACGACAAAGATACACATCATATCCCGAACGAATATAGACATAACCGTATGCCGGGCGCGGCAGATAATAGCGCGTATAATCTCTGATGATGATCGTGGTGCGCGTACGCTCAATATAGGTGCCTGTTCGATAAGCGGGAGTATAGGCTTTGTATCGCGGCGCCTGATTATAAGGGATATAATATTGATGCCCCGCAAAGCTATGCGGCACATAATAGCCGTGTCCCTGTCCACCATGGGCTGAGGCTGAGTGCACGTCAGTTAGTCCAAAGATCACAGCAGCCGCCAGGAATCCCGTTTTCAATCGCATTAGCTCGTTCCCCTCACCTTTATGGTTAACAGAGTAGGACGAGGCGAGAATCCACAAAAGCGGGTTCTCTTTTCAGGGGAGTTTTCAGACACAAAAAAGCCCGCTGTTTCCAGCGGGCTTTTAAAATCAGATCAGTCTCGTTGAACGAGATCCTGGATCAGGTCCGGGATTGTCTCGTAAGCTCACGCTTATTCGACAACCTTAGACACGACGCCCGAACCAACAGTCCGGCCACCTTCACGGATCGCGAAGCGGAGTTTTTCCTCCATTGCGACCGGCTGGATCAGCTCAACATTCAGCTTCACATTGTCGCCTGGCATAACCATCTCTGTACCCTCTGGAAGGGTCACAACACCGGTCACGTCCGTCGTACGGAAGTAGAATTGTGGACGATAGTTCGAGAAGAATGGCGTGTGACGGCCCCCTTCTTCTTTCGTCAGAATGTAAGCTTCCGCTTCGAACTTGGTGTGCGGAGTGATCGAACCTGGCTTACAGAGAACCTGGCCACGCTCAACGCCTTCACGGTCGATACCGCGAAGAAGCGCACCAATATTGTCGCCAGCCTGGCCCTGATCGAGCAGCTTGCGGAACATCTCAACACCCGTACAGGTCGTTTTAGAGACCGTTGGACGGATCCCGACGATTTCGATCTCGTCGCCGACTTTCAGAATACCGGTCTCGACACGACCTGTCACAACCGTACCACGGCCTGAGATTGAGAACACGTCCTCAACCGGCATCAGGAATGGCTTGTCGACCGGACGGTCTGGCGTTGGGATGTATTCGTCAACCGCTGCCATCAGCTCGAGAACTTTGTCCTTACCGATATTGTCGTCACGGCCTTCAACAGCTGCCAGAGCAGACCCTGCGATAATCGGAATATCGTCGCCCGGGAAGTCGTAAGAGGACAGAAGTTCGCGAACTTCCATTTCAACGAGTTCGAGAAGTTCTTCGTCGTCGACCTGGTCAACTTTGTTCATGAACACAACAAGCGCCGGAACACCAACCTGACGCGCGAGCAGAATGTGCTCACGGGTTTGTGGCATCGGGCCGTCTGCTGCGTTCACAACCAGGATCGCGCCGTCCATCTGAGCGGCACCTGTGATCATGTTCTTCACATAGTCAGCGTGGCCCGGGCAGTCGACGTGCGCATAGTGACGATTGTCCGTCTCATACTCAACGTGTGCCGTGTTGATGGTGATACCACGTGCTTTTTCTTCCGGCGCTGAGTCGATGTCAGCGTATGAACGCGCCGCACCACCTGTTGCTTCCGCAAGGACCATCGTGATCGCCGCTGTCAGCGTCGTCTTACCGTGGTCAACGTGACCAATCGTGCCGATGTTGACGTGGGGCTTGTTACGCTCAAACTTTGCCTTGGACATTATTTCCTACTCCTGAACTTTAATCTGTCTGGCGCTCGAATTAACCGGCGAGCTGAGATATGATTTTTTCACTCTCAGCGCGAGGCACTTCTTCATAGTGATCGAACTGCATGACGAACTGTGCGCGACCCTGTGACATGCCGCGAAGGTTGCCCACATACCCAAACATGTTGGCGAGTGGAACAAAGGCATTGATCGCTGTGACATTACCGCGTGGCTCTGAACCCTGGATCTGTCCACGACGAGAGTTCAGGTCACCGATGATGTCGCCCATATAATCTTCCGGCGTGACAACCTCAACCTTCATGACAGGTTCCATAATGCGTGGAGCACCTTCGCTCTTCAGCTCACGGAATGCCGCGCGGGCCGCGATTTCGAACGCAAGAACGCTCGAGTCAACATCGTGGTAAGCACCGTCGATCAGCGTCGCTTTCAGATCGCTCAGCGGATAACCGGCAAGCAGACCGTTTTGCATGGCGCTTTCGAGGCCTTTTTCGACGCCCGGAATGTATTCCTTAGGAACCGAACCACCCACGATCTTGGAGTCGAACACGAAACCAGAACCCGCTTCACCCGGCTCGAACTGAACCTTGATGCGGGCGAACTGACCAGAACCACCAGACTGTTTCTTGTGGGTGTAGTCGATCTCCGCAGGACGGCTGATCGCCTCACGGTAAGCCACTTTCGGCGCACCGATATTCGCTTCGACTTTGAACTCACGCTTAAGACGGTCAACGAGAACGTCGAGGTGAAGCTCGCCCATACCCTTCATGATGGTCTGACCGGATTCAATATCGGTCTCGACGCGGAAGGATGGGTCCTCTGCAGCAAGACGCTGGAGACCAACAGACATTTTTTCCTGGTCGGCTTTGGATTTCGGCTCAACCGCAATCTCGATCACCGGATCTGGGAAGTTCATAGTTTCCAGTACGACCGGATCAGACTTGTCGCAGAGCGAGTCACCTGTTGTCGTATCTTTCAGACCAGCCAGAGCGATAATATCGCCTGCAAATGCTTCCTCGATTTCCTCACGGTTGTTCGAGTGCATCATCATCATACGGCCGATACGCTCCTGCTTACCCTTGGTCGAGTTCAGCATAGATCCGCCCTTGTTCATTTTACCGGAGTAAATACGAACGAAGGTCAGAGAGCCAACAAACGGGTCGTTCATGATTTTGAATGCAAGGCCGGAGAACGGCTCGTCATCATCGGCATGACGCGCAATGTTACGAACTTCGTCTTCGTCGCCTGGTTTGAAGCCCATATAAGCCGGGACATCGAGCGGGCTCGGAAGATAGTCGATCACCGCGTTCAGCATCGGCTGAACACCCTTGTTCTTGAACGCAGAACCGCAGAGAACCGGAACGAACGCCATTTCGAGCGTCCCTTTACGAATGAGCTTGCGGAGCGTTTCCAGGCTAGGCTCTTCGCCTTCCAGATAGGCTTCCATAGCTTCTTCGTCCTGCTCAACAGCAAGCTCGATCAACTCGCCGCGCAGTTCTTCGGCTTTGTCTTTGAGTTCGTCGCGAATGTCTTGCTGGAACCAGGTCGCGCCAAGGTCCTCACCACGCCAGACCCATTCTTTCATGGTCAGCAGATCAACATGGCCTTCGAGTTCAGTCTCAGCACCGATCGGAATTTGGATCGGCATTGGGGTCGCACCCGTGCGCTCTTTAATCATCTTCACACAGTTGAAGAAGTCAGCGCCCAGTTTGTCCATCTTGTTGACGAACACGATACGCGGAACCTTGTAACGGTCAGCCTGACGCCAGACAGTCTCAGTTTGCGGCTCAACACCAGCGTTGGCGTCGAGAACGCAGACTGCGCCGTCGAGAACCGCGAGAGAACGCTCAACTTCAATTGTGAAGTCAACGTGTCCCGGCGTGTCGATGATGTTGAAACGGTGCTTCAGAGAGTCAGGCTCTGTACCGGTTTCGGTACGTTCCCAGAACGTGGTCGTCGCAGCAGACGTGATGGTGATACCACGCTCTTGCTCTTGCTCCATCCAGTCCATGGTCGCAGCGCCGTCATGAACCTCACCAATCTTGTGAGATTTACCTGTGTAGAACAGAATGCGCTCTGTAGTCGTGGTCTTACCGGCATCAATATGAGCCATGATGCCGAAGTTGCGATAACGTTCGAGCGGATAGTCGCGAGCCATTGTGGAGCCTCAGCTAAAAATAGGTTTGTAAGATTATTACCAGCGGTAATGAGAGAAGGCGCGGTTTGCTTCTGCCATGCGGTGCGTGTCTTCACGCTTTTTCACGGCAGTCCCACGACCATTGGATGCATCGAGCATTTCGCCAGCGAGGCGCTCACGCATTGTGTTCTCGTTGCGGCTGCGCGCAGCGGCAACCAACCAGCGGATAGCAAGTGCCTGGCGACGCTCAGGACGAACTTCCACAGGAACCTGATAGGTCGCACCACCCACACGGCGGGAACGCACTTCTACCGCTGGAGACACATTGTCGAGCGCATCGTGGAACAGCTCGATCGGATCGCGTTTTGCACGCGCTTCAACAACATCGAGCGCACCATAGACAATGCGTTCAGCAGTGGATTTCTTACCATCAACCATGATCTGGTTCATGAATTTTGACAGGACGAGATCTCCGAATTTCGGATCCGGAAGAACTTCACGTTTTTCTGCGCGGTGACGACGAGACATATCTTTATTTCCTACTTAGGACGCTTCACGCCGTAATGCGAACGGCGCTGTTTACGGTCTTTAACGCCCTGCGTATCCAGAACGCCGCGGAGAACGTGGTAACGAACACCTGGAAGGTCGCGTACACGGCCACCACGGATAAGCACAACAGAGTGCTCCTGAAGGTTGTGACCTTCACCCGGGATGTAGCAGATGGATTCATAGCCAGAGGTCATACGAACCTTGGCAACTTTACGAAGCGCAGAGTTCGGTTTCTTCGGTGTCGTCGTGTAGACACGCGTACACACGCCACGGCGCTGAGGACAAGCCTTCAGCGCTGGAACTTTGTTTCGTTTCGGCCGCGGAGAACGCGGCTTACGGATCAGCTGGTTAATCGTTGGCATAGGCCTATACTTCTATCCTTCTGTCGGGTCCAAACACCCAATTTCCATAACCAAAACCGGAGCGATCTGAACAAATCACCCCGGTAGAATTCGACTTGGGGAGGCTTGGACCCCTAACCCTTTCGGGAGGACGCGCGGTACTAGAGCCGCAGCGAACCTGCACATCGAGCGGCGCTAATAGTCTGAGTGACGGATCAGGTCAACCCTTCTTAACGCAATCCCGATGATTTACATGCCTTTCCCGGTATGGCCGGGACCGTTCAGCGCGCCGGAATATGAGGTAAACCTCTGACGATCCGAACGGGTGGAAAAAGGGGCTGCAGAACTACAGCCCCTGATTCGTTATTCCGCAGCTTCCGGAGACGGAAGAGCCGGTGCCGCGAGTGCCGCTTCTGTTTCAGCACGCTTGGCTTTGAGCTTCGCATCCCGATCGCCTGCGAGACGACGATAGCGACGGAGCTGACCGCCTGTACCGGCCGGGATGAGACGACCAACAATAACGTTCTCCTTGAGGCCTTCCAGCGTATCGACCTTGCCCTGAATAGACGCTTCGGTGAGCACGCGGGTGGTTTCCTGGAAGGACGAAGCCGAGATGAAGGAGCGGGTCTGCAGGCTTGCCTTGGTGATACCGAGGAGAACCGGTGTACCAGTTGCCTCAGTCCGACCTGCCTTGCGAGCGGCAGCGTTCGCATCTTCAAAGTCCAGAAGCTCGACGGTTTCACCTTTGAGAAGCGATGTCTCGCCACCATCGGTGATTTCGATCTTCTGAAGCATCTGACGCACGATGACTTCGATGTGCTTGTCGTTGATCGGAACGCCCTGCAGTCGGTAGACCTTCTGGATTTCGTCCACGAGGTAATCAGCCAGAGCCTCAACACCAAGAACGGTCAGAATGTCCTGCGGCGCAGGGTTACCATCCATGAGGTAATCACCCCGACGGATCATATCACCTTCCTGAATGGACAAGTGCTTGCCCTTCGGAATGAGATATTCCATCGGCTCGACGCCCTCTTCTTCCGGCACGATGCGGATACGGCGCTTGTTTTTATAGTCGCGACCGAATTCAACACGTCCATCGAGATCAGCGATGATGGCGTGATCCTTCGGACGACGCGCTTCGAAGAGTTCAGCAACACGCGGCAGACCACCGGTGATGTCTTTCGTCTTCGCACCACCCGTCATGACACGTGCGAGCGTTTCACCCGGGCCGACCGTATCGCCTTCAGACACAGACAGGATCGCGCCTGCTGAGAGTAGATAGCGCGCTGGTGAGCCATTCGGCAATGTGACCGGTTCGCCATCATCACCGACAATGATGACGGTCGGACGGAGGTCCACGCTTTTCGATGACGAACGATGATCGACGATGGTCCGGGAGGAAATCCCCGTCGCTTCGTCGGTTTCTTCTTTCGCAGTCGTGCCGTCGACAATGTCTTCGAATTTGATCGAACCACCGACTTCCGCGATCACAGGCTGAGCAAACGGGTCCCAGTCTGCGAGCTTGTCGCCGCGTTTGACGGATTGGCCTTCTTTGACGAAAAGTTGCGTACCGTAATTCGCTTTGAACGTCTGACGAACGCGATCATCGGCATCCACCGTATCGACTTCCATGTGACGACCAATGACGATGAGACGACCATCTGACCGTTTCACTGTCTGAGCCTCACGGAAGACAATCTTGCCTTCATAAGCCGCTTCAACACCGGATTGGTCAGCAACCTGTGCCGCACCACCAATGTGGAAGGTCCGCATGGTAAGCTGCGTACCCGGCTCACCAATGGACTGCGCCGCGATCACACCAACCGCTTCACCCTGATTGACGCGCTCACCACGGGCAAGGTCACGTCCATAGCAGCTTGCACAGCAGCCATTACGGGTTTCACAGGTCAGAACAGAGCGAACGAACACTTTGTCCACGCCGGCAGAGTCGATCTGCTTGGACAGCGCCTCGTCGAGATAGGTGTTGGCTGGAACGATCAGCTCACCGGTACCCGGCTCCATCACATCTTCAGCCGTTGTCCGGCCAAGAATACGGTCTTCTAGCGAGACGATGATCTCAGCACCATCCATGACCGCACTCAGCGTGATGCCTTTGTCCGTGCCGCAATCATCTTCTGTGATGATTGAGTCCTGCGCCACGTCGACGAGACGACGTGTGAGGTAACCGGAGTTTGCGGTTTTCAGAGCCGTATCGGCCAGACCTTTACGCGCACCGTGGGTCGAGTTGAAGTATTCAAGGACGGTCAGACCTTCCTTGAAGTTCGACACGATCGGCGTCTCGATGATCTCACCTGACGGCTTGGCCATCAGACCACGCATACCCGCCAGCTGCTTCATCTGGTTCTTGGAACCACGAGCACCGGAGTGCGCCATCATGAAGACCGAGTTGGTTTCACCTTCGCGGCCGGTTTCAGGATTGATCTGCTTGGCCCCTGCCGCTTCCATCATCGCGTCAGCGACTTTGTCAGTACAGGTCGACCAGGCATCAACAACCTTGTTGTATTTCTCGCCACGCGTGATGAGACCGTCAGCATACTGGCGCTCATACTCAGAGGCCTGCATACGGGTGTCTTCCACCAGTTTGTGCTTCGCTTCAGGGATAACCATGTCATCCTTACCGAAGGAAATACCGGCTTTCGCAGCTTCACGGAAACCAAGGCTCATGATCCGGTCACAGAAGATGACCGTCGCTTTCTGGCCAGTGTTCCGATAGACGTGATCGATCATCCGACCGATGGCTTTCTTCACCATCAGCTCGTTGACCACATCAGGGGTCATTTTCGGCTCTTTCGGCAGACAGTCAGCAACCATATAGCGGCCCGGTGTCGTATCGAAAACGATCATCTCGCGAGATCCGTCTTCGTTGACGACTTCGAACTTGGCTTTGACTTTGGCGTGAAGTGAAACTGACCCTGTAAACAGAGCGTGTTCAACTTCACCCATATCCGAAAAGCACATGCCCTCGCCCGGCTCGTTCTCTTTCTCGAGTGTGAGATAATAGAGACCGAGAACCATGTCCTGAGACGGAACGATGATCGGGCGACCGTTTGCCGGCGACAGAATGTTGTTCGTCGACATCATCAGAACGCGGGCTTCGAGCTGTGCTTCCAGAGACAGCGGCACGTGAACGGCCATCTGGTCACCGTCAAAGTCAGCGTTGAACGCTGTACAGACGAGCGGGTGAAGCTGGATCGCTTTGCCTTCGATCAGACGAGGCTCGAACGCCTGAATGCCAAGACGGTGCAGTGTCGGCGCACGGTTCAGCATGATCGGGTGTTCGCGAATAACCTCTTCGAGGATATCCCAGACTTCCGGCTTTTCTTTCTCGACGAGCTTTTTGGCCGCTTTCACGGTGCCCGCGAGGCCCTTAGCGTCGAGACGTGCATAAATGAACGGCTTGAACAGCTCGAGCGCCATCTTCTTGGGAAGACCGCACTGGTGCAGTTTGAGTGTCGGACCCGTCACGATCACCGAACGACCGGAATAGTCGACGCGCTTACCGAGAAGGTTCTGACGGAAACGACCCTGCTTACCTTTGAGCATGTCAGACAGCGATTTCAGCGGACGCTTGTTTGTGCCCGTGATGACACGACCACGACGACCATTATCGAACAACGCATCAACGGATTCCTGAAGCATGCGCTTCTCGTTCCGGATGATGATGTCCGGCGCGCGAAGCTCCATCAGGCGCTTCAGTCGGTTGTTCCGGTTGATGACACGACGATAGAGATCGTTCAGGTCAGACGTCGCAAAACGACCGCCATCCAACGGCACGAGCGGACGAAGATCCGGTGGGATAACCGGAACGACCGTCATGATCATCCATTCAGGGCGGCAACCGGAGTGAAGGAAGGCTTCCACGACTTTCAGACGCTTGGCGATCTTCTTTGGCTTCAGTTCGCCGGTCGCTTCTTTCAGATCGTCGCGCAGTGTGTCGGCAGTCGCTTCCAGATCGATATCCTTCAGGATTTCGAGAATGGCTTCTGCACCAATCGACGCCGTGAACGCATCTTCGCCGTACTCGTCGCACGCATCCATATACTCTTCTTCAGAGAGGAGCTGTTTAGGCTCAAACGGCGTGAGACTTGGCTCAATGACGATATAGCTTTCGAAGTAGAGCACACGCTCTACATCTTTCAGCGTCATGTCGAGAAGGAGCGCGATCCGGGATGGAAGAGACTTCAGGAACCAGATGTGCGCAACAGGTGCAGCAAGCTCGATATGGCCCATCCGCTCACGGCGAACGCGTGCCAGAGTGACTTCCACACCGCACTTCTCGCAGGTAATGCCGCGATATTTGATGCGCTTATATTTTCCGCACAGACACTCATAGTCCTTCTGAGGACCAAAAATACGCGCACAGAACAAACCATCTTTTTCCGGCTTGAACGTCCGGTAATTGATGGTTTCCGGCTTCTTCACCTCACCGTGTGACCAGGATCGGATTTTCTCCGGGCTGGCGATTGAGATCCGAAGCGCCTCGAAAGACGGTGCCGGCGTGTTCGGGTTGAACAGGTTAGTAACTTCCTGGCTCATTTAAGTCCGCTCCCTAGCGGTTGTTTGAGCAGCTGATCTGGGGGCGCCAGCCGCTCATAATCCTCGACAATGATATTCCGAATTGATGATCAGTCTTCGTCCGACTCGCCATCGATCATTTCCACGTTCAGTCCCAGAGACCGCATCTCTTTGACCAGAACGTTGAAGCTTTCCGGAATACCCGCCTCGAAATTGTCCTCTCCACGAACGATGGATTCGTACACTTTGGCACGGCCCGCCGTATCATCCGACTTCACTGTCAGCATCTCCTGCAGTGTATAAGCCGCACCATAGGCTTCAAGTGCCCAGACCTCCATCTCACCGAAGCGCTGACCACCGAACTGGGCTTTACCGCCCAGAGGCTGTTGCGTGACGAGTGAATACGGTCCGGTCGAACGAGCGTGAATCTTCTCATCCACAAGGTGGTGAAGTTTCAGAAGGTGCTTGTAGCCAACCGTCACCGGGCGAGCGAATTTCTCACCTGTCCGGCCGTCATAGAGCGTGACCTGACCTGAAGCATCGAGCCCTGCCCGCTCCAGCATGACAGAGATGTCATCCTGGTGAGCACCGTCGAAAACCGGCGTCGCGATCGGAACACCGTTTGTCAGGTTCTGCGCGAGTTCGATGATGTCATCATCGGACTCTGGCATTTCCACACCACCGCCATAGGCTTTCTCAATGGCGTCACGCAGCATGCCCATATCGTTATTACGACGATAGACTTCCAGACTGCTTTCGATCAATCGACCCAGACCCGAACACGCCCAACCAAGGTGGGTCTCGAGGATCTGACCAACGTTCATACGCGATGGAACGCCGAGCGGGTTGAGAACGATGTCGACCGGCGTGCCATCTTCTGTAAACGGCATGTCTTCAAGCGGATTGATCTTTGAGATCACACCCTTGTTGCCGTGACGACCCGCCATTTTGTCACCTGGCTGCAGCTTACGCTTCACAGCGAGGAAGACTTTGACGACCTTCATAACGCCTGGAGGCAGATCATCGCCGCGCTGGATTTTCTCAACACGGTCGTTGAAGCGAGCCTCAATCTCTGCGATCGAGTCGTTGAAAGACGCCTGCAATGAGTCAAGCTCAGCCTGAGCGGCCTCGTCCGCGAGCTGGATCTGCCACCATTGTGACCGGGAAACAGCTTCAAGCTTGTCCAGGGTGACGTCGCCCTTTTTGAACCCTTTCGGGCCAGCAATGGCTTCTTTACCCAGAACAAGGTCAGTCAGACGACCATAGGCGTTGCGCTCCAGAATGGATTGCTCGTCTTTACGGTCTTCTTCCAGACGTTCGATCTGCTCACGCTCGATCTGGATTGCGCGCTGGTCCTTGTCGACACCATGACGGTTGAAGATACGGACTTCGACAACAGTACCAGCATCGCCCGGAGGCACGCGAAGTGAGGTGTCACGAACGTCAGAGGCTTTCTCACCGAAGATCGCGCGGAGGAGCTTTTCTTCCGGCGTCATCGGGCTCTCGCCCTTTGGGGTCACTTTACCGACGAGAATGTCACCGGCTTTGACTTCGGCACCAACCGCAACAATCCCCGCTTCGTCGAGGTTGCGAAGCGCTTCCTCACCAACGTTCGGAATGTCACGCGTGATTTCTTCCGGACCGAGCTTGGTGTCGCGCGCCGCGATCTCGAATTCCTCGATGTGGATCGAGGTGAAAACGTCGTCACGAACGATACGCTCAGAAATGAGGATGGAGTCCTCATAGTTGTAGCCGTTCCAAGGCATGAATGCCACGCGAACGTTCCGGCCCAGTGCCAGTTCACCCAGGTCAGTCGACGGGCCATCCGCAATGATGTCGCCTTTGACGCAAGTGTCGCCAACTTTCACAATCGGACGCTGGTTGATACATGAGTTCTGGTTCGACCGGCGGAATTTCACCAGACGATAGATGTCGACACCCGAGCGACCCGCGTCGAGATCTTCAGTTGCCCGGATCACGATACGCTCAGCATCGACCTGCTCAACCACACCGGTTCGCTTGGCAACCAGAGCGGCACGCGAGTCACGCGCAACAATGGCCTCCATACCAGTACCAACGAGCGGCGCTTCGGTTTTCACAAGCGGCACAGCCTGACGCTGCATGTTTGAGCCCATGAGCGCGCGGTTGGCGTCATCATTCTCGAGGAATGGAATGA
>CEPO01047350.1_pt1 | contig 24918 bp, 20 predicted proteins | sample 530481 | NCBI WGS metagenome assembly CEPO01 (sample SAMEA2620198, study PRJEB7988) | marine metagenome | biome: marine biome (ENVO:00000447); feature: surface water layer (ENVO:00002042); material: "saline water (ENVO:00002010), including plankton (ENVO:xxxxxxxx)" | depth 5 m
GAGGAAATGATGTATTTCCGCGTGAACTATCGCTGGCTCGACGAAACACCAGAGAACGTCACAACGCACACTGAAGAGATGATGAAAGATCGTCTGTTCGCATCTCTGGATGACTCGCTCGACGAGAAAGTTCAGAAGGCTGAAGTGATTGGCCGCCGCAATACCTGGCTGGCTGAAGGCTTCGACAAATACGACACAGACGGCGATGGTGAGCTGACACGTGTTGAGTTTGCAGCCGCTCAGAAAGACCGTCCACGTCGCAATATGCGCGCAGGTGTCAACGAATTCGGTGACATTGAAGAAGGCGCTGGCGAGGAGAAAAAGGATAAAGAGGCAGATATGACAAGCCTCGAAACCGAATCTCAGGCTGGTCTTCAGTAAGCTCTGACATAAGCAAATTAAAAGAAGCCCCGGCCCATTGGTCGGGGCTTTTTTGTGACGCTGGCCTAACTTTCAGAGCCTTTAGACTCGCCTTCGTCCTGAAGTTTCTTAAGAAGCTCTTCGCCCGCAGCACCAGCAGGATGGCTGTAATATTGCCAGACAAAGCTTTCCAGCGCACCTCTTTGAACGAACGGCTCTGTTAGCTTGAAATAATCTCGCCAGATAGAATCTTCTTCACTCAGTTGCCGTTTGCGGGACTCTGATATGTCGTGCATGTTTCCCCCCTGTTTCTCAAAGACTAAGCACAAGTCAGAAGGCTTCCCAAACTTTCTGAGCCTCACCTCGACCTTAGCAGATGTTTGCGATCCATTGATTGTTGACGGAAACCATCCGATCATCCGTCTGTTGATGACACTGGCGAGGCCTGATGCTGATATATAAAATTTTCCGGACAGAAGAGAATGCCGACTTCGAGGCGCGGGGTGAAACGCTTGGCGCGCCCATCGATTTGCAGGATGGCTATGTCCATATTTCGACCGCCGAACAGGTGAAGGAAACAGCGGCCAAACACTTTGCCGGCGAAGATGGTCTCTTTCTGCTGGCCTTGGAAACCGATCGCCTAGGTACAGATCTCAAATGGGAAGTCTCTCGCGGAGGTGCTGAATTTCCACATCTCTATCGCGCGCTAAAAACGAGTGATGTCGTCTGGACCAGGCCACTTCCGCTTGGCCCGAACGGCCACGAGTTTCCTGAAAACCTATAGAGAGGACTGACATGCTTAAATGCTTCAGAGTAACGAGCTTGGTTGTTTCGGCCCTGGTGGTCAGTGTGCCGTCTCACGCTCAGGATCAGGCCTTTATCAATGCGGCCTACGAAACCTGCATTCAGCATATGAAGCATCATTTGCCGCCGCCGACCGACGGTTCGATCGAGTTCGCTTCGGTGGATGATGTCGTGATGGCCGATGACTATGAGGTGCTGATCAGCTTCCCGATTGGTGCCATCACGGGCGCGGACAGTGCGGAACCAGATGAATTGACCGGCTCGGTTCAGGCGGCGGGCTCGTGCATTGCCCGGCCAGGCAGCCGAGAAATCACGCGCATTGTGGTGAATGGCAAAGTCGTCAATCACCACAACATTGCCGTGAACTGACCGACTTAAAACGGCTTCCATTATCCACATACCCTGTGTTACACGGGTTATGTGGAGATAAGCCTTGGCAACCAGAAACATCACACTCGCGATTGATCAAGACCTGCTCGACAAGGTCCGCGTCCTCGCCGCCATGAAGCGGACGAGTGTGAATGAGATGGTGCGGGATTTCCTGCAACGCCTGGTCAATCAGGAAACCGCACATGATGAAGCGCGCGCCGGATTACTCCGCCTGATGGACGCCTCTGAGGGCCGTATGGGTGACTGGCGCCCCGGGGCGGAGGCCAGCCCATGTTAGACGGTGCCGATGTCTTTCTTGATACAAGCGTTCTGCTTTATGCGGCTTTGTCCAAACAGGATGCGCCAGCCAGTTTTGAAAAGGCGCGGCAGATCATTCTTGAAGAGAATTTCGCGACCTCTTCGCTCATTCTGACGGAATTTTTTGACATCGCGACCAATCGCGGCGCCGTGCCACTGAGAAAGCAGGCGGCAGCGGACTGGATCGAAAAACTTGCGCTGAAGCCCTGTCAGACCGTGGATTCAGGACTGGTAAAAGAAGGCGTTGCCTTGTCCGCCGAACTTGAAATCCCGCTGCGTGACGCGCTGCTGATCCTGTCAGCCAGACGGCTGAGCTGCAGCAAAATCTACACCGAGCGTCTTTACGGCCTGCGCCTGCCGGACCTCGAAATCATCAACCCCTTCAAATAACGCAATTTCGGATCAAGCAAGGAAAATCCCATGTCTATTCTGATCGATAAAACCACCAAAGTTCTCACCCAGGGCATGACCGGTAACACCGGATCATTCCACACCAATCAGGCGCTCGCTTACTACGGCACGCAAATGGTTGGCGGTATTCACCCGAAAAAAGGTGGCACCAACTGGACAGCGGATAACGGCACCGAGCTGCCAATCTTCGCAAGCGTCGAAGAAGGCAAGAAAGCCACTGGCGCGACGGCGTCTGTCGTTTACGTCCCACCAGCAGGCGCAGCCGCTGCGATCGAAGAAGCCATCGACGCAGGCATTGAGCTGATCGTTTGTATTACTGAAGGCGTGCCGGTCATGGACATGGTCCGCGTGAAAGACAAGCTGGTGAAATCCTCTTCCCGCCTGATCGGCCCAAACTGCCCGGGCCTTCTGACCCCAGAAGAATGCAAAATCGGCATTATGCCGGGCTCTATCTTCTCTAAAGGATCTGTCGGCGTTGTGTCCCGCTCCGGAACCCTGACTTATGAAGCTGTGTTCCAGACGACTCAGGTCGGCCTCGGCCAGACCACAGCTGTCGGTATTGGTGGCGACCCGGTCAACGGCACGAACTTCATCGACGTGCTCGACATGTTCCTGTCCGATGATGAAACCCAGTCCATCATCATGATTGGTGAAATTGGTGGCTCCGCGGAAGAAGAAGCCGCCGAATTCCTGATCCAGGAAGCCAAAAAAGGACGCAAAAAGCCAATGGTTGGTTTTATCGCTGGTCGTACGGCCCCTCCAGGCCGCACAATGGGCCATGCTGGCGCGATCGTCTCTGGCGGTAAAGGTGGCGCAGAAGACAAAATCGCAGCCATGGAAGAAGCCGGCATTGTTGTGTCTCCATCGCCAGCACGTCTCGGCGTGACACTCTCAGAAGTGCTGAAAGGCTAGGCCTTTCCAACAGAACTTTTCCGAAAAGGCTCGCTTCGGCGGGCCTTTTTTATCGGCCTGCTCAAACTGACTCCATGCGTATCCGTATGGTCAATCAGCAATATCGAATACCTGCTGCAAGATTTTTTCAAAAAACTGCAGAGAACGGTCCTGTTTCGCATTGCTCCGCGTGAGAATATCATTTAGCGGAGGGCAATTTTTCAGCGCTGACCTGCTGAGGGACTGGCCGTTACAGAGAATCTCGGGGCTTAGGCCTTGGTCGGGTTTCTCTTTGGTTTAAAATTCCCTAAATAGGTTAGTGATACACAAGCTGTTTCGCCAGATGGCGGACAGATTTCAGGACGAGAACAATGGCAGATGATGGTGCTCCCTCCAAAGGATCCGGACTAGACCGCTCAGAAGCGAACGCAGCAATGCTCGACTCGCTATTCCTTTACGGAGGCAATGCTGCCTATATTGAGAAACTTCAGGACGATTACGACCGCGATCCGAACTCGGTTCCGGCCGAATGGCGCAGCTTCTTTGAAGAAGTTGGCGATAGCGGCGAGCCGGTCAAACACCAGGCCAATGGCCCGAGCTGGACACCATCTGGGTGGCCGCTGACCCAGCGTGATGCGAACACCGATGCGATTGACTATCAGTGGACAGCTGATGAAGGCCATTTTCTTCGTGAGATCACTCAACGCTCAGCGCCTGGCGCGACTCAGCAGGAAATCTCCCGTGCGGTTCAGGAATCCATTCGCGCTATCATGATGATCCGCGCCTATCGGATCCGAGGCCATCTGGCCGCTGACCTCGATCCGCTGCGTCTCAATAATTTCGAAAACCAGCCCGAACTCGACCCGGAGACTTACGGCTTCACCCCAGATATGTGGGACCGCCCGATTTTCATCGATTTCGTGCTGGGTATGGAGTACGCCTCCATCCGTCAGATGCTGGACGTGCTCCGCCGGACCTATTGTTCGACAGTCGGCATCGAGTTCATGCACATTTCTGATCCTCAGGAAAAATCCTGGCTTCAGGAGCGGATTGAAGGCCCCGATAAGGGCGTCGCCTTCACCCGTGAAGGCAAGATTGCCATTCTGAAAAAGATCATCGAAGCCGAAGCGTTCGAGCAATTCCTGCACAAGCGCTATCCGGGCACGAAGCGCTTTGGTCTGGACGGCGGCGAGTCTGCCGTCCCGGCGCTCGAACAGATCATCAAGCGCGGCGGCGCGATGGGCGTAAAAGAGATCGTGCTCGGCATGCCACACCGTGGGCGTCTCAATGTTCTGGCTGCCGTGATGGGCAAGCCTTACAAAGTCATCTTCCACGAATTCCAGGGCGGATCATCGCAAGGGGCAGATGAGTTCGGATCAGGCGATGTGAAATATCACCTTGGAGCGTCTTCTGACCGAAGTTTTGACGACAATGACGTGCACTTGTCGCTGACGGCGAACCCGTCTCACCTCGAAGCTGTGAACCCGGTTGTTCTGGGTAAAGCGCGCGCCAAACAGGGCTTCCTGAAACGCGAAACCAAAGGCAAGCGCGCCGAAGTGATGCCGCTGCTTTTGCACGGTGATGCGGCGTTTGCAGGTCAGGGTGTCGTATCTGAGTGCTTCGCGCTGTCGGGGCTCGCCGGATATCGCACAGGTGGCACCATCCACTTCATCGTGAACAATCAGATTGGCTTCACGACCAGCCCGAAATATTCGCGCTCTTCACCTTATCCGTCCGACGTTGCGAAAATGGTGGAAGCACCGATTTTCCACGTAAATGGCGACGACCCTGAAGCTGTGACATATGCCGCGAAAGTGGCCACCGAATACCGTCAGCTCTTCGGCAAAGACGTGGTGATCGATATGTTCTGCTATCGTCGCTACGGTCATAACGAAGGCGACGAACCCATGTTCACGCAGCCTTTGATGTACAAGAAGATCAAGGGCCATCCGAGCGTTCAGAAACTCTATGCCGACCGCCTGATCAATGACGGCGTGGTTGAACGGTCTGACGTTGAAAAATGGATCGCCGATTTCGATAAATTCCTCGATGAGGAATTCGAAGCCGGAAAGACTTACCATGCTGACCGCGCCGACTGGCTGGATGGTAAATGGTCGGGTCTTGGCCTTCCTGAAAATGACGAACGGCGTGGCAACACCGCCGTCGAAATCGATACGCTTAAAAAAATCGGCAAGTCGATCACCACGCCTCCGGAAGGCTCTAAACCGCACCGGACGCTCGCGCGCGTATATGAAGCGCGCTACAATGCGATCGACACGGGACAAGGGCTTGATTGGGCAACAGCTGAAGCGCTGGCTTTCGGGTCACTTCTTGATGAAGGCTTCCCAATTCGCCTTTCAGGTCAGGATTCTGGTCGCGGCACATTCTCCCAGCGTCACAGCCATATTGTGAACCAGGATGATGACACGCGTTACACCCCGCTGAACAATATCAGAAAAGGTCAGGCCAAATACGAAGTGATCGACTCGCTCCTCTCTGAGGAGGCGGTGCTCGGGTATGAGTATGGCTTTTCACTGGCTGATCCAAATACGCTGACATTGTGGGAAGCACAGTTCGGCGACTTCGCAAACGGCGCACAAGTTCTGTTCGACCAGTTTATCTCATCTGGTGAGCGGAAATGGCTGCGGATGTCAGGTCTCGTCTGTCTTCTGCCCCATGGTTATGAAGGTCAGGGGCCGGAGCACTCGTCGGCGCGGCTTGAACGCTTCCTGCAAATGTCCGCTGAAGACAATATGCAGGTCGTGAACCTCACCACTCCAGCAAACTATTTCCATGCATTACGCCGTCAGATCCACCGGGATTTCCGGAAGCCATTGATTATCATGACGCCGAAATCGCTTCTGCGCCACAAACAGGCGGTATCAGCGCTTGAGGATATGGGGCCAGGCTCCTCTTTCCACCGGGTGCTTTGGGATGATGCTGAAACGCCGGGCCGTGAAGGCGAAGTGAAGCTGGCTGCGGACGACAAGATCCGCCGTGTCGTGATGTGTTCGGGCAAGGTGTATTATGATCTGTTCGAGGAACGCGAGAAGCGCGGAGCCAGCGACATCTATCTTCTACGTCTTGAGCAATTCTACCCTGTGCCGCGCATGTCTCTGATGAAAGAGCTGAAGCGCTTTACCCAGGCCGAAATGATCTGGTGTCAGGAAGAGCCACGCAATATGGGCGGCTGGACGTTTGTCCGGGACGAGTTGGAATGGTGTCTGGAACAAGTCGGCGCCACCCATACACGCCCAGTTTATGCCGGACGTCCGGCCTCAGCCTCCACGGCGACAGGTCTTATGTCCAAGCACATCGCCGAGCGCGATGCGTTCATCGACGCTGCCCTTGGTGACAGCGGAAATTGTACCACAGTTGAAACGGCCTGATCGCCGCACAAGTCTGAAAGAAGGCAAGAGTAATGACCGAAATTGTTGTCCCAACGCTGGGTGAATCCGTCACTGAAGCCACTGTCGGGCAATGGCTGAAATCCGCCGGAGACGCCGTTGCCAAAGACGAAGTGATTGTCGAACTGGAAACCGACAAAGTTGCGGTGGAAGTCACTGCAACCGAAGACGGCGTCCTGTCCGAGATCGTGGCCGCTGAAGGTGACACTGTCGAGATTGGCGCGCTTCTGGGAAAAATCGAGGCTGGCGCCTCAGGTGCCGCACCGAAGCCGGCTGAAGCGGCTGAAGCTAAGGCTCCGGCTGAAGAAAAAGTCGCTGAGCCCGTTGGCGCGCCGTCAGGGGATGCTCCGGTTGCACCATCTGTCCGTCGCATCGCTGAAGAGAATAAAATCAACCCGGCCGATATTCCGGGCACCGGCAAAGACGGCCGCGCGACCAAAGGTGATGCGCTTGCTTACCTCGATTCCGGCAAGGCTCAGAAAACCGCTGCGCCGGCATCGACGGCAACGCCACGCGCGATCGGACCTCGCGAAGAGCGCGTGAAAATGACTCGCCTCCGCCAGACCATTGCCCGTCGCCTGAAAGAAGCCCAGGACAATGCGGCCATGCTGACCACATTCAACGATGTGGACATGACCAACATCATGGAAATGCGCAAGCAGTACAAAGACAGCTTCGAAAAGCGCCATGGCGTGAAGCTTGGCTTCATGTCTTTCTTCGTGAAGGCCTGCGTCAACGCGCTTCAGGAAATTCCGGCGGTGAATGCCGAGATTGATGGCACAGACATCATCTACAAAAATTTCTACGATATCGGCGTTGCTGTGGGCACAGATAAAGGGCTCGTCGTGCCGGTTATCCGGGATTGTGATGCTCTGACGCTCGCAGGTATTGAAGGCGCGATCGGCGAAATGGGTAATAAAGCCCGTAAGGGCGAGCTGCAAATGTCTGACCTTCAGGGCGGCACCTTCACCATCTCTAACGGCGGCGTCTATGGCTCCATGATGTCGACCCCGATCCTGAACCCGCCGCAATCCGGCGTTCTGGGCATGCACCGCATCGAGCAGCGTCCTGTTGCGATTGACGGCCAGGTCGTGATCCGCCCGATGATGTATCTGGCTCTGTCTTACGACCACCGGATCGTTGACGGCAAAGAGGCTGTGACCTTCCTTGTGCGTGTCAAAGAAGCGCTTGAGAACCCTGAGCGTATGCTTCTGGGCGTCTGATACGCCTTTCAGAAGATTAAATTTAAGAAAGCCCCGCCTCGTGCGGGGCTTTTTTACAGTCAGATTTTTTGTCCGGACCCGGCACCAAAACAACATCTAAACAAGTACAGCATCTTGTTTTCATGATGAATACTTTCAGAACGGATGTGTTCGCCACATTTGAGCCATGAAATACGCGCCGTAATACCTTGGTTCACCCACTTAAAACTATAGCAAAGCCGCTCATTTCCTTGTACTGCGCAGCCGCCGACACGGAACCAGACAAAGGCATGATCCGTTGTGCAGCGGATGATGGAGTTAGGGCACATGCTGAGATCAAAAACACTGATGGGCGCGCTCGTCGCTGCGAGCGTCGTTTTTTGCGCGCCATCCCACGCCAAACAGGACAAAGTCACATTTGGCTATCTTGAGACCGTCTATCTTGGCGATCTCGCTCTGGAAATGAGTGCCAAGCTGGATTCAGGCGCGGATTTCAGCTCGGTCTATGCACGCGAGATTGATCTCTACCGGGATGACGATGACGATGAGTGGGTGCGTTTCAAACTGGTTGGCGACGACGGACGAACCATTCGCTTCAACAAAAAGGTCATCCGCACGGCGCTGATCAAAACCAAAACAGGCGGCACGGTGGACCGTCCCGTGATCTCGCTGCGCGTCTGCATTAATGGCCTTGCGGCGGATACACCCGTCAATCTGGCGGATCGTTCGGAATTCGATCATCCGTTTTTGGTGGGGCGGGAATACCTCGCGCCACGCATTCTGATCGATTCCGGACAATCATACACCGCTGAAAACGAATGCGACCCAGTTTCCTCCGAAGATGAAGAGGATGGCGTGTCATGACCGGTCGCACCCAGGCAAGATCGCTGGCCGCAGCGCTGATCATTTTCAGCGCCGTGTCCGTGGTTTTGCGGCTTGCCTTTCTGCCGCTGGATGCCAATGGCGTCCCGGCGACGCTGACGTCACCTTTTCTGATGTTCTCAGAAGACCTGCAGGATACGATCCATTCGCTGCTGACAATCCCGCTCGGCATTATCGCGCTTGTGTTCGTGCGCCAATTCATTGGCCTGCCAACCATCGGCACCTTCATGCCTGTTCTGATTGGCGTGTCGTTTCGCGATACCGGCGTGCTTTACGGGTTACCTCTGTTCATTCTTATTGTGGGCATCGGCATGATTTTCAGGTTCTATTTCGAACGCCTGAAGCTGCTGCTCGTGCCGCGTCTGGCGGCTATTCTGATCGTCGTTGTGATTGCTATGCTGGGCGCAGCCTTCCTGTTTACGAAACTTGGTCTGAATATCGGCCAGTCTGTGTCGCTTTTCCCTATCGTCATTATGGCGATGTCGATTGAGCGCATGGTCATGTCCTGGGAAGAGAATGGTGCGAAAGAAACACTGCTGCACAGTGCCGGAAGCGTTTTCGTCGCTGTCATCAGCTATTTCATCATGACCGCCCCGTTTGCCGAGGATGTCATGTTCCTCTTTCCGGAACTTCTGCTCGTGATGTTGGCGCTTGCCATCATGATGGGCCGGTATATCGGTTTCCGGCTCACGGAATACTATCGCTTCAGAGACGTGGGACGAGCCATATGATTTCCGCATTTTCAGGTCTGCACAAATCCGGTGTGATTGGCATTAACCGCCGCAACCTCACCCTCGTCAGTGAGTTCAATTCCCGTCGGAATATGCGTCTGGTTGATGATAAGACGATCACCAAGCGCCTTGCACGGGAGGCCGGAATTCCGACGCCTGAGCTGTATGGCGTCGTGGAATGCACACGCGATTGTTCCCGCGTGGATCGCTACATCAATAAGGATGTTGGCGCGGTGATCAAGCCCGCCAAGGGCTCGCAGGGCCAAGGCATCCTCATCATCACAGATCAGTATGAGGCACAATGGCGTCGCGGCAGCGGCCAAGTCGTCCAGGGTCACGAACTGAACCATCACACCATCAATGTGATTTCCGGGCTCTACAGCCTTGGTGGCATGCCCGATGTCGCCATGGTGGAAGAGCGCGTTCAGTTCAACGATGTGTTCGACAATGTCGCCTATAAGGGTGTGCCGGATATACGCGTCATCACCCTGAAGGGCATTCCGATTGCGGCCATGTTACGCCTGCCGACGGCGGCGTCTGATGGAAAGGCCAATCTGCACCGGGGCGGCGTCGGTGCAGGCATCCGGCTTCATTCCGGCAAAACCTATGGCGCGATGCAGTGCGGCAGGAAAATCAAAGATCACCCGGACACGAAACATCGTCTGGACGATCTGCAGGTGCCGCACTGGGAAACGATCCTGGAGATGGCTGCACGAGCTTACGACATGACCGGCCTGGGCTATCTCGGCGCGGATATTGTGCTCGATAAAGATCGCGGACCGCTTTTGCTCGAGCTGAACGCACGTCCTGGCATCGCCATTCAGATCGCGAATGGCAAGGGTCTTCAGTCTCGGGTCGAACGCGTAACGGGCCTCGAAACCTCGCAAATGAATGCCGAACAGCGCGCCATGCTTGGCCAATTGCTCAGCAAATCGGAAGATGATGACGCGTGATTACTCCGCCCACATGCGGAGGAGGTTTGCGCTCGTCTTGGATAAGGTGAGCATTTCGGGGCTGTTGACGTCGTGGGTCCGGCCCAGCTCGGCTTTGAGATTATCGAGATCATATAGAATGGTGCGCTGGTCTTCCCCACGAATTCGGCTCTGAATCCAACCCACACAAACATAGCGCGTTCCAGACGTGACAGGCGTCACCTGATGCAGCGTGTCAGAGGGATAAATCACCATGTCTCCAGCCGCCGCTTTGACCGAATGGGTCTGGCCAGACTGTTCAATCTGTAATTCACCGCCCTCATAGGTTTCCGGGTCGGACAGGAAAAGCGTGAAAGAGAGGTCTGTGCGGACTTCGGCGTCCCCCTTCCCCATCAGCGCATTGTCGATGTGCAATCCATAACCACCGCCCGCTTCCGTGCGACTGACAAGAAGTCGGGACCATTTCTTCGGCCTTGCAAAAGAGCGCACAACGGCATGGCTCGTGACAACTTCGGTCAGAATCTCTTTCAGGCGCGCGCCAGCGCGGGTTGTGAGGTCAGCCTGCTTATTTTGTTTGACCATACGAGCCACGCTGCCTGCGGTCCGCGTGCCATCTTCCCAGACGAGCAATTTGAGACGCTCCTGAGCAGAGGCCAGCATTTCCGGGCTGAGAACTTCACCAATGAGCAGAGGCATTCCACTCCCTCTTGATAATGAGTTGCATTATTGCTTCGAATGGGTTTAGGTCGCTTTGCCTGGAAAAACCACACCAAATTCTAAGGAATCGTCTCGTGAAGACTACGACAAACCGCATCACACGCCTCGGACTGACTGCTGCATTGGCTGGAACGACCCTTTTGACCGCATGTGGAGGTGAGGGGGAGGGCGAAGGTGAAGGCGAGGGCAATATCGCCAGCATCAATGACACATACACCGGCGAGGGAGAAGGTGAAGGCGAGGGCGAAGGCGCTGCTGAAAGCACCGTTGTCCCGTCTGGTGGGGGCGAAGGCGAAGGCGGCGTAGAGATCGAAAAAGCCGCGACCGACCCCGTTGTTTTCCGGGCAGCACTTGCCATCACTGAGGCGCATATTGTCGCCGCCCGTGACGCCTATGCCGTTGGAGAAAAACAGGCCGCAGCCGAGATGTTTGCGCATCCGGTTTCGGAAGTACTGCTCGATGTTGGTCCATATCTTCGCGCGCAGGGCGTCGAGGAGTTTGATGCCATGCTAACCGCGGCCGCAGACGCCGTTTTTGATGGCGAGACCGAAGAGCAGATCAACGCCCGCACAGAAGACATTATTGCCACATTGCGTGAAGCCGCGAAAAAAGCTCCGGATGATGGTTCTTCCGAAGCACGCATCCAGGCCGGTGTGGCCGCTGACCAGATCGACCGCGCAGCCGTCATGTACGGAATTTCCGGTGAGTCCGACGCTTATGAGCCTTATCTTGACGGGTATGGCTTCATGATTGCGGCTGAAGCCGCCTATGAGCAGGAAAAAGCTGCCATCAATAGTGAACTTCCTGAGGCTGCAGCAAGTATTGAAGCGGCTCTGGAACTCATGAAATCAGCTTATCCAACTGTGGAACGTCCAGAGACTCTCGACAAGAATCCAGCTGCTCTGACAGCTGCTTCATCGGCCATTTTGCTCGCACTGGGCGGTTAAAACCCTTTTCCTGTCAGGAGAGCTTTTACCTCGTCTAACACCGGATTACTGATGCGTTGGCGGCACATATGCTCCACCGCATCCTGTGACAGGGTCCAGCCCAGCGGAACGCTTCGATAATCGTTGGGCTCACCCTCCTCCGCATCAAAAGCTGTCAGTCTTGCGGGGTAGGGTTCGCAGTGAAGATCCTCTTCAGAGCGATTCCAGCCGACCGCCAGCTCGATACGTCTCAAACGATTGTGTGAGATATCATCGAGACGCTCAAGCGAATCCACACCACGGGCCATGCGCGTATTGACGACCGTCACGAGAACTGAATTCGTTTCGTGTGAAATGGTTGGCGGGTTAGAGGTCTTGGGCTGTTCCGCAACAATCGCGATCGGTACAATCTGAATAAGGTCGGCCACGCATTTTTGTTCACCGTCGACAATCTGTCCGCAATAAGCAGTGATTATTTCGTTGAGGCGTCGATAGGTTCGAACAGCAATATCTGCGCCGGAATTCTCGAAATAGGCCCCGTCAACAAACCGGTCAAAGCCTTTGGCCGGACAGTCATCATAGCCCTTCAGATCAATCCGTCCGGCAGGGCTTACGCCGGTAAACCGCGCTGAAAGGTGTGCCGCCGTCGCCAGAGACATGCCGCGTCCATCCGCCTCGACCAGATCGACAAAATCGCGGCTTTCACACCCACTCGAGTCTGCGTACCTGACCGGCGACACATGCCACGTCCCTCCCGACCGCACAGATGTCGTGTTGAAGGTCAGAAGCGGCACAGCGCCCAGCGCGCCGAGCGGCTGCCGCCCCTCTTCTGCATTCCACAACCCCCGAAAATCCTCACTGAAGAGATCGGACCCGGTCTCTCGTTTCCAACCATCCTGCCAGGATCCTTCCAGCCATTTTGCGCGATCGAGCGCATGTAGTGGAAACGGGACAAAGTCGGTGAACAGGTCATGATAGAGCGCGCCTGCCGTCACAGGAGACAGGAAATCCTGGGTCAGAAAGGCGTCTACCGTCATTGATGCCGACTGCCCGCTCTCTTGTTCCTCAACAATCGACGCGCCATAGGTTGCTGCACCCAGCGCGCCACCGGACACACCTGACACAAGGAAAATATGATCTCGCGTCTTGAAGCCGGAGCTCGGCGTGACGGCGTCCAGATCTGCAAGTACGGATCCGGTCCAATAGGCCGCTCGTGCCCCACCGCCCTCTGCCGCAATGATGAGAACAGGAAAGGCGGGGTCGTCCATTGTCTTTGGCAGCGCGTCCTGGCGCGCTTCAAGCCAATCAACAATATAGGGTTCTATCCTGGGCGCCCGAACCTCAGGTGTCTCGTCCGCGGACAGGCGCGCAATTGTATGATTGTCGTTGAACTGAGAGGCAAAAGCCAGCCAGACAGTAAACAACAAAATCGCAGGAGGCAGTTTCCAGAACCGCGTATAATAACAGAAGACGAATGTGCCAAAGGCCAGCAAACCCGCAATGGCAAGGAACAATATCGCCGCTGCACCAATCATTTGCGGCAGCCTGACCGGGAAGATCAGAAACCCGATCGCGGCAATCGCGTGAAACACCAGAATGCCATACAAAAGATACCGGACTTTCTGCGAAAACCGGTCTGGCATGCTTTGATCAAACAGATCGGCTTCGCGGAATTCATTCCCTGCGGCTTTCACTGCGTTCCCGGCCTGTTCAGCCAGCAATGCCACGCGATTGAGAAGATCCCTTTGCCGCTCGGTGTCGTGAGTCCGTGAGGCTTCATCGAGGGTCTCTTCGGCCTCTTCCAGCGCCTCATCAATGTCGCTGAGCGCTTCGGCCTTAGCGGCGGCGGCCTCATTGGCGGGGGAGAGCGGCGTGCCGGTCTCGCGTGCCATTTCCTCGGCTTCATCACGCTCATGCTGTTCCTGGATCCAGTCGTGAATATAGCGACGAGAAATCCAGTAGATCAGCAGAAGAATGAGCGCGAGGATGGAATAGAAGATGGCTTCCTGTGCCATCTGCATGGAGAGATAGGATAAGGCGCAACTGATCGGAAGCGCCAGCCCAAGCCCCCGGGCCACGGCCATGCGTACGACCACATGCCAGTCGGGCGGATCAAAGGGACAGGGCGTGTAAGGATAGCGAATGCTCAACAAACCACGTGCGAACGCCCAGGCGATGAAAGCATACACCGCGCAAGCTGCAAGGGTGGTCCAGTAGCGGCCAGACAGCCCCGCAGCCCCCTGAGCCCGGGCGTCAAGATTGGAATGCTCCAGCGGCATGGCGGCCAGAACATCTTTTATCTGCTCGTTCCCGACGACCAGAAAGCACAGAACCAGCGTAATCAGAATCGGCCACCAGGCTGGACGAATAACATCCCAGAGCTCGACAGCATGGTCCCAGTGATTGTCGACGGGCTCATACTCATCCAGACGAGGCCGATGCCGCCGCGTGATCTCATCGGATTTGAGGCGCTCAAATCGCCTTTCGTCTTTAATCATACGTCCAGATCCCGGAAAGTGTAGGGATTTTGCGCCGGGCATAACCGGTCGTCAATCCAATGAACAGGGTAGACAACACTTCTAGGATCGTCCCGGCTGGAATCTGGCAAATCGCCGCGTCGGTCACGCGCAGCTGTTCTTTTGATATTCGCGGAGACATTTTTGCAGTAGACTAAACTCAGAGAGGGAACCACACCATGTCTGATCACCCATCTGACACGATGCCGAAGCTTTCCCGCCGCACAGCACTCGGGCTGGGCGCGGCGAGCCTGATGGCGTTCCAAGCCAGCGCGCTCGATTCTGTGGTCCAGCCCGGCCAGCTCAAACCAAATGAATATGTCTGGATGCCGGAGATCGCGCCGCGCGGTGCTGTGGCCATCATCGTCTCGATTCCAGACCAGATGGTGCATGTCTATCGCGGCGGGATCAGGATTGGCGTCTCCAGTTGCTCAACCGGCATGAAGGGGCATATCACCCCGACCGGCGTCTTTACCATCCTCCAGAAAAACAAGGATCATTATTCGAACCTTTACGACAACGCCCCCATGCCGAACATGCAACGACTCACATGGGGCGGCATTGCCATACATGCGGGCCATCTGCCCGGCTATCCGGCCTCGCACGGCTGTATTCGCCTGCCCCGAGCTTTCTCAGACGAACTGTTCAGGATCACCCATCTCGGCACGCCGGTCATCATCTCAGGGGATACAAATGATCCGTGGAGCTTGCAGCATCCGGGCATGGTGCTGACCAGAAACCAGTCAGACAAATTCTCGACAGCGGCCCGAAAACGCCCACCAACGGACTGGAAAGACGCCTCGGAATTCCCGGTCGTCACACTAATCGCCTCTTCAGCGGACCGTAAGGTCCAATTGCTTCAAAACGGCAGTCTTCTGGCCGAAAGCCCGCTCTATGTTTCAGGCAGCCCGCGCCTTGGCGAACATGTGCTGATGCTCGAGAAAGCCGATGCAGGATATGGGGTCTGGTGGCGCGGCGTCACCACATCGCCAACAAGCCTGATGACAGGGCGTTCACCGCAATTGCGCATCGATGCCAGTCCGGAGTTTACGCGGCTTCTGCCAACTCGTCTTCACGAAGGCTCGACCTTTGTGATCACCGATTATTCGCTGACGCCTGACCGTCGTTCGAACCCGGATTTCACTATCCTGACGAGTTGATTGTATTCAGGGAGATGGCGCGCTCCGAAAGATATCGCCCAAACGCACCAAAGACCGCGACTACGGTCTGGGCTAAAGCCCGCCCACGCGCAGACAATGAGCTTAGTGAATATGTCGTGAGCGAAAGAATGGCGCACCCATCAGGATTCGAACCTGAGACCTCTGCCTTCGGAGCTGGTTCATTGCCCTATCCGAATTACGCGATAGGGCACGCCAGAGCGCGATAACCATCTGAAAATTATTGATTTTTAGAATCCGCTCTCCGAAATCCCTATCCGAGAATACGCCCGAATTTGCCGCCAAGTGCTTACGTGGTGCTTACGCGAAGTCGGGTCCGGCAGGGATTGGAACCATGGCGAAGATCACCAAGCGGGTCGTCGATACGGCTGAAACAGGCACCAAAGATTACGTCATTTGGGATGATGAACTCCCTGGGTTTGGTCTACGCGTCTTCGCATCCGGGAAGAGAAGCTATGTGATTCAGTATCGATCAAGAGGACGTTCGCGTCGCTATACGATAGGTCTGCATGGCGTATGGACTCCGGAGACCGCGCGTCGTGAAGCGAAAGCGCAACTTGGCCGGGTCGCTCATGGTGACGACCCTGCCGAAGAACGGGAAGAAGACCGGAAGGCGCTTACCATCAAGCAGCTCTGCGAGCAGTACATCGCCGACATGGAAGCTGGCCTTATCTTAGGGAAAGGCGGCCGGCCGAAGAAGGAGACCACCATTGCCACCGATGTCGGCCGTATCCGCAGGCACATCATTCCTCTTCTTGGGACACGACGTGTGCGGGACATCACAAAGCCGGACATGAACAACCTGATGAAAGACATCATTGCCGGTAAGACGCGCGTGACCATGAAAACCGAAAAGCTCCGTGGTAAGGCCATCGTTCGCGGCGGCCGTGGCACCGCGATCCGGACCATGGGCCTGCTCGGTGGCATTTTCTCTTATGCCGTCGAGGCTGGCGTGATTGAGCACAACCCGACGCATGGTCTCCGCAAACCGAAATATCAGGTCCGTGACCGAAGGCTCAGCGAAGCCGAGTATCGGGTTCTAGGCGGCATTCTTCGCGAGGCGCAGGAGTGCGACCACTACCGCATACACGCCGATATCCTCAGGCTGATCGCGCTGACTGGCTGCCGTCGCGGAGAAATCATAAATCTCAAATGGAGCGAGGTCGATCTTGAGGGTAGCTGCCTGCGGCTGGTCGATAGCAAGGAGGGATCTTCCGTCCGTCCTGTCGGATTGCCTGTTATCGAGTATCTCGAAGACGAACGAAAGCGGCGGGCAGGCACGTATGTCTTCCCCGGCAAGGGCTTGGACAACGCCGTCGGGAACTTCCCACAGAGTTGGAAGAAAATGTTCAAGGACACGCCGCTTTGGGACGTAACCCCTCACGTTTTGCGACACAGCTTCGCGAGCATCGCGAACGACCTGGGCTTCACAGAGATCACGATCGCCGCGCTGATCGGTCATGCCAAAGGATCAGTCACGAGCAAATACGTCCACACGCTCGATTCCACACTGATCATGGCCGCAGACACTGTGTCCGGCTACGTGAAGGCTTTGCTTGAAGGCGTAGAGTTCAGACGGAACACCTACACGCTGGATCGGCAGTCCCGACAGAGCGCAATTGACGACATGCTGATCGAAGCGAGGCCAACGACGGCGGTCTAGAACCGGCTCGCAGCCACCTTTCGCTTCGCGCTACCGCACTGGCCATAGCTTGCACTGAACTACCTCCTTGAAGGACGCACGATCTGGAACCTTTGAAAGGTAAGACTGGCGCTAGTCTAGAAGAGAGACGGAATCCTCGCGCGGATTTCTTCCACGAGTTCGTGATCGGGAAATCTCTCAATCGCTCGACGCCACATCTGCTTGGCTGCAATGATGTTTCCATCGTTCCAATGAACGCCTCCGAGGTTGAACATCGCAATGTCATACTCGGGGTCGAGTTCTATCGCCTTTTCATAAGCTGCGATCGCCTCAGAAGAACGTCCAGTATTGCCGTTCGCCACGCCCAACTGGAACCAGCTCATAGCATCGGGTTGAAGGTGCTCCGCCTGCTCGAGGAGGATTGGGCGACTCTCTTCAAAACGGCCGAGGAAATTGAGCGCGGTGCCTAGGCAATAGCCATAATGGCCTCCTGCCAGCTCGTACGCCTTGCGGTAACAGAGCTCTGCTTCCTCCCAATTTCCTTCGTCCTGTGCCCAGTGGCCGAGGCGGTCCCATGGTAGTGCGGCATCGTCGGCATCCACAAGCGCGATATGCTGGCCGAACATCGATCGAAACTCAGAATACTCCCCGATATCCTCGCCTTCCGAGCGCAGATAGAAGCTGGTCAGCAGTCGTTCGGCGCGTGCACGCCCCAACTTGGGATGCGTCGCTATGCAGCGGTCCCAGAAGGTCAGAGCGAGTTGTGCACTCTCGACGGAGGTACGCCCGAAAGCCGCGATCTGCCGAGCGCACCAAGGCCATATCCATGGTTCAGAATCCGCATTGCTCAGCAGACCATTGATTTCGCGGAAGGCAGCACGGGCATCGCCGAGATTAAAAAGGACGTTTATTCGCCAGCCCGAAATCGCCGATGTTCGACCCAGTTGCCGATCCGTGAAGACAACGCGGTCGAAGTAACTCAGCGCCTCCCCGTATCGGCCATTACGATGATGATAGTGGGCAAGTGCGTTATGTGCCTCTGGCAGGTTCGAATTCAATCGCAATGCTTCGAGATAGTGTTCGGCGGCGATATCCTCCTCGCCGAGCCGCTCAAAGCTCGTGCCGAGGTTCTTGTAACACTGCGCGGCCATCTCCGATGAGCTACTGAAATCGGTATCTTCAAGCGCTGCGATGTATGACGTCTTTGCTTCTTGCTCATTGCCAAGCGCCGAGAGCGCGTTACCGATTGTGTAATGTAAGCTTCCGACTTGAAAGCGGCCTGTATCAAGCCTTGATCGCAAATGCGTCAGCGCGGCCTCAATCCGCTCTACGTCAGGGGATTGATATCCCATTCCTAAGTTTATCTCGGCCATGTAACAAAAGCCCATGGCGTCGTGATCCGCGCCGAGTACCGAGAGGAACTGCTCGAAAGCAGCGCTGAGGACACGGTCCGCGCCGCTTTCATATAGCCGCTCGGCCAGCTGCCGCGCGAGGGCCGCATCCTCCGGCACATGGAGCTCCGGCTCGGCCTTTCGCAACACGCCAGGCATTGCCTCGAGCGTCGCGGTCGTTTGCGCGATCCTGCGATCCCGTGCGATCCGCGCCCCAGAAATTACAAGACTTGCTAGGCGGCTCAAACGATCAACCGTGAGTTCTTCGGTGAATGAGATCGTTAGGCTCTGCTGATCGGTCCAGCCCTTTCCGCTGTGCTCGTATCGGCGCAGGACCGCATCAACGAAGCTGACGCGAAGCGATTTCGACGGTGCATGATATCCGACATAGAAGCTGTACGGCTGTGCAATCAGATAATTCAGATTGGCTCGATCAACCGCGATGCTAAACGAGCCATCCGCGTTGAAAGTGCGCTCTGTTCCTTTTAGTTGGACATGCACCCGCACGTTCGTGGCCTGCCCATTCAAGACCACCTCTATTTGACAGTCGGTGCCATAGTCCTTCCGGTCAGAACCTTGGAACACAAAGTCGTTGCTGCGCGAGATAAGAGCCCTGAAAGCAGCTTCAGCCTCGTCTTCCAACGCATGGTTGCGATCGCGCTTGGGTAAATCATCGAACGACTTCATCTCATGTCTTCTAACCGTTCCGCTAACGGCACACAGAGGCCTGCCTTCCTCTACGTGCTACATATCATTCGAAATTTTGAGGCGAAGGTATCAACAACGAAGGACTCCGTTGAAGCCAAGACTTGGGAATGCGTGCTATTTTTAGCCGCGAGCGAGTACCCAGGCTGAACCACAAAGATCTCGAATTGGTATTCGAGCTGGTTTCGCTGCGAGCGCAGGGCCCTCAAATCGTCAACTCCGCCTTCTTCAAAACGACTTGGCTTACCAGCTCGCAAACGATCACCTTCACGCCTAAGCAACCGATCGATCAACCTCTGTGGTCGTTCGCACCTTCGAACTGACCTTTGGGCTTGACCACAAACCTCGTAGAGGTCGCCCACCCTCGCGCCAGGCGCATCCGAGGACGAATATTTGCAGTGATACAATCGCACCGTGACGTGATTGCCATCTTGCTCGAAAGCCACGACATCAGCGACCTCACCGGTCCCATCATCATTAAATATAATGTGGCTTCCCGTAGTTGAGCGAACCTGCTCGATTGTCCGCGCCTGAACACTATCGGCTCGCCGCTCGAGTCCGAGCGATTCAACGCGGATATCCACACCGCTCCAATCCCAGACCTCGAAATGCTCATCTGGGAAGTACGGCACTTCCGTATCGGGAAGTGCAAAGAGTTCATCCGCCACGAGGGAATCGCCGTCGGCGAAGTAGATCGTCGGGGGATACTCATGAAACCAGCGCGACAACGGGATAGGCGCCGCACTCTTTTCGGCTGACGCAGATTGACCTTCTTTCAACGCGTATCGAACGCCTTCGTCGTTGATCGTCATCGTAAAGTCTGCTCGCGCAGTGCCTGCCACAATCGAAAACTCGATGCGGTCCTGGGCGTCATGCGACGAAAGTTCCAGTTCGCAGTCATAAATGGAGTGCTGTTCGCCGTTGATGGTGAAAACCCAGCTATCCTCATCAAGGACAGACATCCCCTCATACCAATCGACTGCGACTGGCGACTTTTGGGGAACCTCCGAGACAAGTTCGGGCTGAATGAGGCGATCAATTATTCCGGCCGTCGAGATCGTCTCATTGAGAAGAGAACGACCAAGGTCGTGGCACCAGTCCATCCAGCGTCCGAAATCGTTGGTACGCTCCTGCGCCCAGATCTTTCCCTTTCGTGAACAGCCGAGCGATACCCTACCATCGTCAGTGAAGCCGACAACCATCCGGTTTGTCTTGCTGCGCGTCCTGTTCCCACTTCGGCTCCGCAATTCATCAGCAATATCGCTGCCTTGATATTGCGAATAGCGGATCTTTCGGCGACGCGTTTCACTCAAGCCCAGCGTGTTCAGCACAGGACGCCGTAAAGGATCGAGCGCCCGAAAGATATCTTCGCCCCGAATTCGTTCGGCATCGTCACCGCATAGAGCCTTGGCCAAATCGTCCAGCCGATCATCATGCGAAGCCGAGACATAGAGCAGGCCGGCCTCCTGATCCCAATGCACCATGAAGAGATCGTAGGTTACATCGGCGATGCCTTTGAAGCGGCTCCATTTCGGTAGATCGGCGCGTTCGGTGATGAAGATTGCCAGCGCATCGTGGTGATTAATGTGTGGACCGTCGACGATCAGCTGTCGGTGATCGAACCTTACAATGCCACCAATTGGATCCCAAGGCGATTGGGTTGTCTTGTAGACAATCGTCCCCAAGGTCGGGCGCAATGTTTCCAAGGGTATCTCTGCATCAATTCCCCCAAAACCCTCGAACACCTCTTCGCGTCGGACGGCACGCTCGGTTGCTTTTGAACCGATCTGATTGATGAGCTTGTTCCAATCCGCATCCTCAGCGAAAAGACTTGCCAAGGGACTGCCTTCATCTCGCGTCACCGCGGCGATAACGGTTGCCTCACCCAGATCGTCGCGAGTGCGCGTGAAGCGACCAACGAACTGCAGCGTCACGGCCTCTGACTTCTTTGGATCATGCAATCCCGCAATCTTGAGCTCAGGCAGATCAAAACCCTCACCGAGCATATCGACACAAACGACGATGCGATGCTCGCCTGCTCGTAACTTCGCGATCGCATCAGCTTGCTCGGAGGCGCTCAAACCGCTGTGCAGAAGGACTGGATTGTATTGAGGCCAACGACGTCGATACTTCTCATGCAACTCTTCCGCTCGGATCCGCTTGTTTCCCCGCGCCATTGCGAGGTGGCGATATCCGTTCGCCTCGTCCGCTTCGAGAGCCTCACCGACTTTCTCAATGATTTGTTCGTCGATATCGTCTCGGTCGAGCCCATCGACGGGCTGATAGTCGATTTTCCTGAAATAGCCCTCCGCTTGAGCCAGTCCTAGCGGGTAAACAAAAATGAACTTGCCATCGACCCGCATTCCATCATTGCGGAACGGCGTTGCTGTGAATTGAACGATTTTGACGTTGCCGAACGCTTCCCTGAATTCGCGCCAAGTTCTCGCAGCCACATGGTGAGCCTCATCGATGAAAAGATGCGACGTACACTCAGCCATTGCCGCTTGAATTTCCGGCGACACACCAGCGGCGATAGACATCGTTGTGACAATGACGTTCGAGATGCCGAACAGACCACGTGCTTCCTCGACACTCGTTGGCCGCTTGCGCAACAACGATACCACTGGGTATTGGGCGCCTTTATCAATCAAGCCGGCTTTAGGCAGTATGCCCAGTTGCTCGAACGCACTTGCAATCTGTGTTCTGAGCGCGTCGCTTGGCACGATCACCAGAATGCACTTTGCCCGTTCTTGAAGACCGGCTGCAATCATCGTCTCCGTCTTACCGGTTCCTGTCGGCATAACGACCGTGGCGATTTTCTCGGACACGGTCCAATGGGCTTGCAAAGCGTGTAAAGCGCCAATTTGAGGCGAGCGGAAACCTGGTTTGATGACCTGATCGCCGTCCGTTTGCTCCTTTGCGAAAGCAACGCCATCACTCCAGCTGGAGCCGATCTCATTGCAAAGCTTCGAGATTTCGTCAGCATCTTTCTTCGGGTTCAGCGGCAAGGGTGCAAGTAGTGTGAGTGGCGCATCAGAGGCCCTGTTGACGAAGGCCTCGACATCAACGGCTGAGGGGCAAACATACACTTTGTCGAACGGAACAGATGAGGTTGTCTTACGCGGAAGAAACAGGATTTCGTTTCCGTCCTGATCTTCACCGACGACACCGACGAGGTGTCGTTGTGAAAACGGTCTTATTTTAAGCCGCCGGGTAATCGCTGGTTCCGCAATTGCTTCAATGCTCGCGCCATACTGCGATCCAAAAACCGCCAGCCTGCGGTCAAACCTGATATCAATCTCAGGCGCGGGCTCCTCCATATCGAAAAGCGTACCACTGTTATCGCCGCTACCCGTCAAACCCCTTTGCCCTTTCTGCTTCTTCATGCTCGAAAGCTTCGGCATACGAACGAACTTGCTCGCTCGATGCCCCTTCTTCACGAAACGCTTCTTTCCATGATCGCGCTAGAATGACTGCGATTTCGGCCGCCCACACCTTACCAGTCTCCAGCGTCACATCGAAAAACTCGCATGCCTCCAGCGCGATTTCGAGCGACGCGTCGAACGACCCGCCCTGCATGATACCGGTCTCCAGCACTCTGTGTCGTGACGGCGAGGGGTTGATGTCGAAGGCCGGGGACAGCCGCCACCGATCTCCGCCGGCATAGATGAAGCCGTGGTTCTTCAGATGATCGTCCTTGTTGGAGACGAGGATCGTGAAGACGATTCGTCGCCAGAGTTCATGCAGATCGTCGACCGGCTTGCTCGAAATCTGACGGATCACGTCGGCGATGTCCGTATAGAACCCGCCTTCGTCGCTGTCCCAGTCGAGTGCGGTACGCGCCGAAATAAAGGGGATCCGCGTGTTGCCGCGGCGATCGAACCGCCGGATCAACGCGATCGGGCTGTCGCTGTCGCGCATCTCGAGTTTTGCTTCGGCGACCCGCAAGCCGCACTTCGCCGCCAGCTTGAGCGTCGCGACCTCCACACGTTCGACCGGCTTGGTGTCCTGGGCGGACGTGAACTTGGCGATCCACAAATGCCCGTCGCCCTCGACGTTGGCCTTCGGACGGGCTCCGCCGAGCGATCCGGCGACACCGGCCAGATCGCGGGCTTCTTCCTCCGCGCCGCCGGGATCGCGCTCGAAGCGGTGCGCAAGCGCGCGCAGGCGGTCAAGCTCGACCAGTCGCGGGATTGGCGGGGTCAGGTCGGACAGTGGTTCCATGTCGTCGCCGAGAAACCGCAACGCGCCCTGTCGGGTGCGGTCGTCGGACAGAACCAGATAGTCGAACTCGCTGAGACCGCCGCCGAGGGCTTTGGTCATGAGCGCGCGTCCCCATGAATCCGGCGCGGCGTCGGAAAAACATCCGGGCAGCGCCGAACGACGGTCACCGCGGCCCGCGCTGAAATGACCGCCCTCACGCAGAGGCAGGCCGGGAGAGAGCGCGAAGCGATCGGGCGCCGCCAACCACTCGGCGGCATATTCAAACTGCGAATGCTGGCGGCGGCCGTCAGTCTCGAACCGCAATCGCCCGACAATCCGCTTGCCTTCGCCAAGGGCGACGATCGCTTCAGGCATCAGAAGCCGACCCCTTCATCATCGTCGCTGGCCGGAAGAGCGGTTTTTTCCTTGCCCGATCCAGCGGGCTTGGCCCCTCGCTTCCGGTCAATCCGCTTAGGCAACGCCTCCCTGTCAAGCAGCAGTCCGGTATCGTCGGAGCCCGGATCGAGGAACTCCGAAATCCGGTCGATCTCGCCGAGCACCAAGCAGGCCATGGCCAGCGTGCCGATGCTGACGCCGTCGTCTCCCTTTTCCAGTCGGATGACGGTTCTCTCGGACACACCGATCCGTTCGGCGAATCCCTTCACGGAGATTCGCCGCTTCAAACGAGCGGTCTTGATGTTTGCTCCCAGCGCCTCCAAAGCTCGGCGCGCATTGAGCGAGCTTACCTTAACTGCCATATTCGGCCGCCAATTTCATATAAACTGCCATATATGGCGTTTAGCATACCCATGGTGGCGTTGCAATGGTTGGTTAGTGGCACGCCCGGCACCTTATCCGGAGAGACTCTTGTCCAAAATCTGTAGGTAGATTTCGGACGGGCTTTGGCGTCGGAAGGCATGCCCGTATCTTGAGATCCGTCGGCCGCAGAATTTCCTGAGCTGTGAGGAGCTCGCAGGTTCCTCCGCGCCTGGACCGCGACGGCGCAATGATACAAATCCTCATGCATCAGCATCCAGACTGTGAGGTTTCATATCACGTTGGCAATCTGGTCGGGCGGCCTTCAGTGGCCCGCTGGTCTTGCACGAGGGTAGAATAGTGAGTTGAGGCCCCGTCCGCGGCGTGACGACCCCTCTGCACTTGGCAGCAAAAGCATGGGAACTCTCACAGAGTGGACGAAGCATCGTCCCGCCCGCTCCGATCACTTCACAGTGGGGCTTTCTCCCCCGGCTGATCGGGAACCAACGGGCCGCTGATTGGAAGTGTGGGAAACAACCAAGATGATGGGAAGGGGAAAGCTTACCCCTGCGGCCGA
>CEPO01015348.1_pt1 | contig 24276 bp, 19 predicted proteins | sample 530481 | NCBI WGS metagenome assembly CEPO01 (sample SAMEA2620198, study PRJEB7988) | marine metagenome | biome: marine biome (ENVO:00000447); feature: surface water layer (ENVO:00002042); material: "saline water (ENVO:00002010), including plankton (ENVO:xxxxxxxx)" | depth 5 m
ATGTTGACGAGGATGCCCTCAACATTCGGGTCTTTCATGATGATTTTGAAAGCCGCGGCCACTTTCTCAGCGGACGCACCACCACCAACGTCACAGAAGTTGGCAGGCTCAGCGCCGTAAAGCTTGATGATGTCCATGGTCGCCATAGCGAGGCCAGCGCCATTCACCATACAACCGATTGTGCCGTCGAGAGAGATGTAAGCGAGGTCCCATTCATGGGCTTCGATTTCTTTCTCGTCTTCTTCGGTCTTGTCACGAAGTTCCATGATGTCCGGGTGACGGAACAGCGCATTGCCGTCGAAAGAGACTTTGGCGTCGAGAACGCGCAGATGGCCGTCTTCCATCACGATCAGCGGGTTCACTTCCAGCATGGCCATGTCTTTTTCGACAAAGGCTTTATAGAGGATCGGGAAGAGCTTGTAGCCGTCTTCTTTCGCAGTACCTTCGAGCGCCAGCGCATTGCAAAGCTGCTCGCAATCAGATTCTGTCACGCCGGTTGTTGGCTCAATATTGATGGTGAGGATTTTTTCAGGCGTTTCGGCCGCGACTTCCTCAATGTCCATGCCGCCTTCGGTAGAGACGACGAAAGCCGGCTTACCAGTTTCACGGTTCACGAGGAGCGAGCAGTAAAGCTCAGATGCGATGTCAGCGCCGTCCTCAATATAGATGCGGTTGACCTGCTTGCCTTCAGGACCGGTCTGGTGCGTGACCAGCGTGTTGCCGAGCATGGCTTTGACGTGCTCATAGACATCTTCAGGTGAGAAAGCGAGGCGAACACCGCCCTTTTCGCCGGCTTCAGCTTCTTTGAATTTACCTTTGCCGCGTCCACCTGCGTGGATCTGGCTTTTAACCACCCAAAGCGGGCCTGGCAGTTTGGCTGCGGCTTCCGCAGCTTCTTCGACCGAAAACACTGCGTAACCGTCTGCAACGGGTGCGCCGAAGGATTTCAGAACGGCCTTGGCCTGATGCTCGTGAATGTTCATGAATGCTGCCTCTTTCACTGGATGGTGGCTGGACGCCCCGGTAGACAGGATCGGGTTATAACAACAGTCGTGTGCCTTGCAACTCCGACGTTTCCGGAAAGATCAATTGGCGACGTTCGGATCGGTTTCTGGTTCAACGGCGGACAAGGTTTCATCATCTGTCTCATAGTCCGTTCGCGGGTCGATCTCGGCGCCGACGACTGAGGTTGGCAGCACATATTCATAGGATTCGCGTTGCGCATCTTTCACGCCGGCTTTGGCCTGACGACGCCAGATCATAACGGCGAAGAGAACAAAGCCGATTACTGCTTCAAAGATAAAAAGACCGCGCGACCCAAGCGGCGAACTCATGACGACGCCAAAGAACAAGGGGCCAAGAACTGAGCCTGACGCCCACACAAACAGAAGGCCGGACAGCATTCTCGCGATTTTTTCTGGTTCGCACCGGTCGGCGGCGTGCGCGATGCACAGGCCATAAAACGACAAAGCGCCCGTTCCCCATAATCCGATCAGAATCTGAACGGTCAGCGAGCCTGGTTCGCCATTGAGAACGGCCAGAACCAGCGCAACTATTCCGGACAGGAGCCCCATCGCCCCGATGACAATGCGTCGGTCGATCCGGTCAGAAATATATCCGACCGGCCATTGGCTGAGGGTTCCGCCGAAATAGGCCGCCGCCATAAGAATCGCAGCGGCTGAGGCGGCCGTCATGCCTTCCACCCGCTGTGCATAAACCGGAAGCAGAGACAGAAAGCCTGTATTCGAAAAGCCTGCGATGAAAACGCCAATGACCCCAGAGGGGGCCACCGAGAACATCCGACGGATGGGATAGGGGTCCGGATCCGGCGGGGCGGGCTGCAGACTACGGGTCGCGCTTACGGGCATGAGTGCCAGCGACAGGAAAATACCGCACCAGATATAAGGCTCCAGATCGTCGGCTGTTGTGCCGATGGCAAAGAACGGACCGGTGATCAGCGCGAGTTTCGCCACCACGTGATAAATGCCAAGCACAGAGCCGCGTTGCTGAACCGGGGTCGCCTCAGTCATCCAGCTTTCAACACTGGCAAACATAAGGGCAATGCCAATGCCTTGGGCAAATCGCGCCAACGACCAGCTATACGGATCGCGAAACATGGCCATGAAAAGCGCTGCGGCTGCGCACAGAGCGGCTGAGAAGGCGAAGGTGCGAATATTGGCGACTTGCCGAATAGCACGCGGCGCAATCGCGGCCCCGACCATAAACCCTGCCGAGTAAACCGCAGCAATCAGACCAATGACCGCGTCTGAATATCCTTCCGCGCCGAGCGCCAAAGGAACAATAACGCCCAGCAGGCCACCCGCAATCTGCATCAGGGCCGCAGAAAAGATCAGAGACGTGACGTTGCTGAAGGCTGTCATGGGAAGCTCGATCTAGCCAGACTGTTGAAACTGAGCGCCCCTCAACCATTTTTGCCAGCGTCTCGCAAGCCTAACACGGTAGGTCGCGAAGAGAAAAATGATTGTAGCCTATATCGATCGATTTGATGACGTCAGTTCGGGCTGTCGTCAGGCGGCTCGTAATAATAGCGGCCATCGCTGAATTGTACGTCGCGTTCCTGGAGCCCGTCCTGTTCGAGCAAAAGCTCATAATTTCGGAACATGGGCATGATTTTCTCAAGCGTCTGCTGGATAGCCGGTATGGTGGAATATTCCTTCTGAACCGCTTCCATTTTGGAACGGAGGTCTTCCATCGCATCAGCGGCGCGTTCAGGACTGCCGCACATCACAGCGAAATAAGCTTCGGACATTTCCATATTCAGCTCGTGATTGGCCATCACCGCAGGATGGGTCTTATCCCTCATCAGGTCGGCGAGGTAGCGTTGCCGGTGAAGGTTATGATAGGCGCGACAGACCGTTTCGATATCCCCTGCATGATAACCGACACTCGAAGACTGGATCATGCAATTTGTACTCGCTTGAAATTCATCGAGCACGTTCTGGCTATACCCGGAATAGGTTCTGTTGGCTTCCCAATAGTCAAATGCAGAACGACAGACATTGATTGCAGCCAGGCGTTTTGCCTCAAGGCTATCATCGGTCGGAATACGTTTTAGAGTGGCTTCAGCATCTGCGATCATGTTTTTTCGACGCTTTTCCTCTTCGCCTGCCACTGTGATCTCAGTCAGGTATCCAATGCTTTTATTGAGGGCTCGGCGTATACGAGGATAATCAGGATCGTGTGCTTCCAGTAGTTTGGCAAAATCAAGATTTTGCTTTCCGGCCTGCATGTACAGATTGGCTCTGGCGATTAGTCCTTTGTGGGTGTCGATCGCTTCGTCCAGATCTGAAAGTGCATCTGCGTATATATTGAGCCCTTTTTGACAACTTCCATGAAAGCAGGCGAGTTGAGCTGAGGCGCTTTTCAGAATAATCTCCAGCTTGGGCTTTTGATACGATTGCTCTGGCGGGATATTGATTTCGTCAAAGATTTGTTCTGCACGCGCCAAGGCTTCATTGGAGGCAGTCTCATCATCGAAATTTGACAGGGCAAACAGCCGGAACATTTCAATCAGATTGTATTCGGACTCGAAGTCGGTCAGTCCCAACTCTCTCAGCCGCATGAGATTGGACATCAGTGTGCGCGAGAGTCGTTGGAATGTGCCGATGGAGAGCGCCTCATCGATTGTGAGAGCTGACATGTCCGTAATCACATCATTTGCGATATCACCTGCCTGCGTTGCGAATTGCTGGGCACGTATTTCGCGGTTCTCAGATTGCTTAAAAAGGAATGTTGCAAGCGCGACGGAAACGAGCGAAACGACGCTTAAGACAATCAAGCTTGACGAGATCAGCGCGAAACGGCGACGTTCCTCGCGAACTTTAAGCAGCTCCCGGTTCTGCAATTCTCCCAGATTGACGTTGAGCAGACCTGCAACAAGTTTTGCAAATCCCAACTCTTCGCCATCAGCGCTTGATCGAAAATCTGGGGCCAAAGGCTCGTCATCCCGGAGGCTTGGAGGGAAGCATTCAGGAGGATCGCCGGAGACGATAACGCAGAAAATTTTTCGTTCCGGACAATTGTCCTTGAAGTACTCGATTTCCTTATTCACCCATTCAGAGGCTGCGGCCTCAGGGCTGCTGATGACGATAAGTGCGTCTGAGGCGAGAAGCTGTTTTTGAAGTTCTGCAGTCAGTGACGCAGACGCTGGGAGCTCGTTCTGATCGAGGAAGAAACGTCCGAGTTTCTCAGCTCGGAGATTTCGCAGGCCTTTTGGAATACGATAGGCTTCGAGGCGTTTGTGCAGATGCCGTGCAAAATGCGCATTTTTCCGAGAATAACTGATAAAGCCTGAAAACATCGCTCCCCCCAAGAACGTCTCGGGAGGATATTACAGTTGTGAAATCAGGTTGTCAGCCCGCTTGGATCTCGTCGAAGGAGAATGCCGCGTCGCGAACAATTTCGCCTTCATTAGACAGAATGGACAGGCCGATTGTCTTGGCCTCCCAGTCAATGTCTATCGCCCCGTAATTCTCAAACGTGTAGCCCTTTCCGATCTGGCGAGAATCGACTTCGGGCGAAACCGGGTCGTCCGCAAAAGCAGCGTTCAGGGAGGAGGCGGTGATTTCATAGAAGGGATAAGGGCCGCGATCAGCATCCTTATAGAGGAAGCTGGTGTGACGGTCGCCAGACAGAAAGACCACACCTTCGGCTTCAGTCTCTGCCAGCAGATCGTATAGCCGCTCACGTTCCTGCGGTAGTCTGGACCAGGCTTCCCAGCCATGGACATCCGGTATGATCTGGATGGAGGACACGAGAAGACGCAAATCAGCAGGCTTTTTCAGCTCATCTTCCAGCCACGCCCATTGGACATCGCCCAACATGTCCTGGTCTGGGTCAGTCGACGGAATATAGCGTTCCTTGCCCGTCTTGCCGTATTCATCCGTCGGTGTCAGGTCAGACCGGAAATACCGCGTGTCGAGCATGATGATCTGAGTTCGCTGGCCTTCCGGACCCACCATTTTTGAATAATACACGCCATCATGGTCGCCGGCTTCTTCCTCCAGGCCGAAGAAGTTTTCGAACATGCGTTCTGAAAGCACCTTGCCCATGAAATCCCGACCGAAATCATTCATGCCATAGTCGTGATCATCCCAGGTCGCGAGAACGGGCATGTTGCTGGCGATGGCCTGGAATTCAGGCTGTGCGGCGAGATCAGAATAGCTCTCACGAAGTTCAACCAGCTCGGCATCTGCATTCGCATAATTGCGTCCGTCCCGGTCGCCATAAACATTGTCGCCAATGAACAGGAACAGGTCGGCGTCTTCTTTCGCAATACTGAACATGGCCGGGTCCGGCACTTCTTCGTCATTGCACGAGCCAACAATAATGCGGGTCAGGGCCTTTCCCGTGTCGAGCGGGAGGAATGAGGGACCCGCCGGGAGCTCGCTGACCGGTACAGAGCGGTAATAGACGTTCAGAGCTTCAACGGCGCTGCTAAAGTTGGGAGCATCTGTTGAACTGGTTGTGACGGTCGTCGTGCATCCGACCAGCACGCTGGCTGACAACATCAAAGCGGCGATAGATTTCATTCTTCCCTCCGAACCTGAGCGCAGACAAATCGTTAGAATGTGGCTGTGACAAGGTGATGACGTCCTGGGCAATGAAGCACAAACAAAAAAGGCCGGAGACAGCAAACTGCCTTTTTACGCGTCATCGGATTATGAAAAAACGGCAGACGCCATAAGCGCCTGCCGCAAAGTCAGAGTGGAGATCATGTCTCACGGCACGCGAGAAACTATCAGGCCGACGCCCATGTTCCGTGAAAACCAAGTGGCCATGCATAAGGCGCACGGAAGCTCGCCAGCGGGCCGTGGTTGATGCGCATGGCGTCAAACACGTGAACTTCAGTCGCGCGTTCACGCATGTTCAGTGTCGTGCCAACGAGCCAGCCATCGCCTTCATTGTCGCTACCCGGCCGCGGAACAAAGAGATGTTCCTCAACCATGTGTTCGCGTCCGAAATCATGGGCGTCAGGTGTGACGCTATCCCAGTTCAGGCGTCGGATAATCGACGAACCGGGCGCATGATCGCGCTGGCTCGTATCGATCATCCAGACCTGATTGCGGACCTGCCCCTGATAACGTGGATCAATCCGAGGAAATTCAGCAGGCAGACCGGTATCTATCAGCTTCGCCTCGCCGGTTTTCGGAATCACCGCCATGGCCATTTGTGCCGGTGCTGTCTTTGGTTTCTGGTATTTCCCGGAAATGATGTCAGCCTCGCCATGCTCGACGAAGTCAGCATTTTCATAAGTGGCGATATCCATATGGATTGTGCCCGACTCGTCTTCCCAGGCATCACCAGTGTGGAAGAAGAAGCGCGGTGGCATTTCGGCCCAGCGGGTCTTGGAGAAGTCGTTTTTGTCAACGATCAGCACTTTCAGGCCGTGCTCTGGCTCCCACGCCATGCTCGCAGTGAAAGGCGGAATATTGCGCTTATACACCCAGGGCTGGACCAGAATGATCAGCGAACGCTCTGTCATCGCGAAGTCATGGATGTAGGAAGCCAGCCCAGTATCGACCAGACCGAATTCCTGCAGCGCACCGGCGGGAGAAATCTTGTAAATACCGACACGAGAGCCGCCAATTCCGAGATTCCAGATCGTGCCATTTGGCTCGACCTTTGGATGGGCCAGGAAAGGCATGCCTTTCAAATCTTCGCGCCAGGTTTTTGGCCCGCGCGTTTCAAGACTGACAGGGTCCATGGCAAAAGCCGAACCTGCTTCCCAGAGCGCGAGAAGATCATCCCCCACGCGCAGAACCGATGTGTTGGCGGCATTGGCGGCATCTGGGTTGCTCACTGCAAAATTCGGATCACCTTCCGTGCCGAAACCCGGCACGACAAATGCTTTCTGGGCCTGTTCGATGCGGCGCTTTTCCGTCTGAACGAAGCGTCCAGTGTGAACAGCTTTGCCATTTGCAAACCGGATTGAGTGAACCATGCCATCACCGTCAAACCAGTGCGGAAGGGTTTTATCGCCATAACGGAACTGTGCAGGGCCATTGCGATAGAGGGCGCCATTCAGGCCTTCAGGTAGTTTGCCACGCACCAATGTCATTTCGGTTGGCGCAAATCCTTCAGCTGGAGCTGTTTCCCAGCCCGCCTGCCAATAGAGGCTGTTCTGGTCGGCCCAGGCCGGTCGGGTCGCCAGCGCAGCCATGGCTGCGCTGGAACCGGCGAGAAATCCTCGACGTGAAAAACTCATAATCCTGATCCCTATTGAAGTGTGATGGTTTGAACGGTTTCGCCTTCCAAAGTGAATTTTGCCGCGTTCCAACCGGGCGGGCCGAAGCGAACGGGCGCATCATTGGAGAAGCCAAACGGCTCTGTTGGCATGCCGAACGGGTTGGTGTTCATCTCGCCATCATCATTCACATCGTGATAGATTTTGATGCCATATTCACCCGGCTCAAGATCGCTGAAAACCGCCGTGACTGTTTCTGCGGAGACTGGGGCCGCAGACGCTGCAACAGGTTGGGAGCCGTCATATCCCGCTTCGTCTTTGAAGACCGCAATCATCATTTTGCCTTGTGGTTTTTCGACATTCTGCACGGTGACAGAGAGCTTGGCTGCATCATCGGCGTGGACGGGTTGCGCGCTTGTCACAGCGGCGAGCAAGAGGGGGGCCGCAATCAGTGCGCTGAGTGTTTGCGAAACGTAAGTCATGAGTGTTCCTTTCAAAGTGCTGTGTGGGTTTGGTTGAGTGGATTGAATTGTTCAGGTGATGACCGGGGAGGCAGGCCGGATGCACGCCCCCTTCGGCATTATGAGAAGAAAACCTCGAACATCATGCGCCCCGGGAGCATGGAGAACATGCCAGCGATCAGCATGCCGCCGACAAACATCTGGGTCATTTCCTTGCGGTGCTTGGCGACATTGCGGCGGCGGATTGCCGTAATTCCCATCGGCAGGCCGAGCAGCGTCCAGGCTGAAAGGGCATGGATCGGGCTGAAATGGACCGGTGAGAAGGATGTGATGAAGAAAGAGGAGATCGCCGTGACAGCCATGGTCACCACCCAGGTCCAGCCCAGTGTGCGATGTAGCTGAAATCCTTTTGGCGCGAACATCAAGACCAGGCCGATCAGCAGAGTGGAGATGGCGCCTGCGACGTGAATTTGAATGGCGATGCCGGACTGGATCAGCGGTGTCGGGTCAAAGTGGAATTTCGGTACATATTGATTGGCGATCAGGATCCATGAGGAGAGCGCGATATAGACAATCCCAGCTATCGCAAAAATCCATTGATTGCGCGTGAGTTTTACGGGAAAGCGAATGCCTTGAGCTGGCGTTGTGTCTGCGTGGTTTACTAAAGTCATGATCGTCTCCGGCCATCTGATTCTTCGTGATACCGGCCAGTGAACGCCGGGTTGATGAGATCAGAATGGCAAAGAAATCGGGCAATTCGAGCGGCTCTTCATAAAGGGGCTGCCTTCCTTCGTGAATCGTCGCTATTGTCGTTCGCGAAGCGCGAATGACAGGTCAGAAATGAGGGGTTTGCAGCTTGCGTATCGCGATTGACTGGAAAAAACGCGGCCGGGAATTCGCTATCCTGATCGCGATCGGGACATTTCTCTCAATCGTCGGGCCATATGGGGCCACCGCCCGCATGGAATTCTGGCAAAGCTGGCTTTATTGGGTCGCGCTGATTTTCATCGGTAGCTTTGTCGGTTGGGGTGTCGCCTATCTGATCGACCAGCGCTTTCCTGGCAGACCTGTCTGGATCATGCTGTTGTGTACATGCAGCCTGTCTGCGCTCGCGATTACGATTGTGCTGATATCAGCAGACCTTGCTTTTGATGGGCGCACGACCGTGCTGGAATTTTTTATTCTGTATGGGTTTGTCTGGGTGATTTCCGCAGCCGTGACAGGCATTGGCTATCTGCTGCATGTTTTTGAGGAAAGTCGCGCGGTGCGCGAAGCCGCCGGGCAGCCCGCTTCGGAAGAGACGATCCGGAATTTCATGTCGCGACTTCCCTTGCCCTATCGCAATGCAGATTTGTTCGCGATTTCGTCTGAGGACCATTATCTACGCATTCACACCAGCGCCGGTGAGCATATGATGCTGGAACGCCTCGCCAATGCCATTCGCGAACTCGAAGGCGCAAAAGGGCTGCAGACGCATCGGTCGTGGTGGGTTGCAGAGAGCGGCGTGCAATCTGCATCAAGCAGTGATGGTCGGATTACGCTTGTTCTGAAATCGGGTACGTCCGCCCCGGTCAGTCGCACCTATGCCAAAACAGTTCGCGAAGCGGGTTGGGTTTAGTCTCCCGGCAGATCAACTACTTGAAGACAGGATGGCCTCGGCTTCTTCTTCGGCATCCGCCTCATCATCCAGGCGTTTCATGAGCTGGCTGACAAACAGGATGTGAGATCGAAGTCGATAAAGCTCGTCTGTATAGGATTCGGGCACTTCTACCCGGCCGACTTCAGCCTGGAGCGTTCGAAGCTCCCGTATCACCTCGTCGCGCACATGGTCATTCTTCGCGCCGCGGCCGCGGGCCTCCAGCGTTTTCAGCTCGCGATACCAGACATAAATTTTACGACGCGTGCGCCAGCGATAGATAGGCGGTCCTGCTCTGACGAGTGGGATGAGCAATGTCACCATGGGAATTAGCAGAACCCAGGCGCGCTCAAGAAAGTTTGCGACTCCAAACGGAAAGTATCGCCGAAGAAAGGTCGGTCCGTTCTCATAATAGCGCGTCGCCTCATCTGCGACGGGCAAATCTGCGCGATTGGGAGTGGGGAACACGCCAGGCTCTGATAAGAGCGTGCCAGACCGATGCACGTCCACCATGACCTCTAGCAAAAGCGCCTGAACAGCAGGATGCAGATCTTCGCGGACGACAACCTGTGCGACCGGCGCGATCAATTCAATCGGATCTGACGGAAGATTGTTTTCGAGGTCCAGGCCGCCTTCCGGGAAAATCACCTGTTTGAGATAGGGAGTGCGCCGCTCATAGGCGAGCGCGCGTTCGAAATTGAGAACGGAGATGCTCGGGTTCGCCAGCAATTGCCGGATAAAGGGGGCAGTGGGCGCGGTGACAGTCACCAAAACGTCTACATCGCCGCTGAGCAAGGCTTCGGCGCCATCAGGGCCTGACAAGGGCAGCAGGTTCGCCTCAACGCCGTTCTGCTCCAGCATCTGATTGGCGAGCGATCGCGTGCCTGAGGTTTCCGTACCAGCTGCGATCCGCAAATCGTCAAAGGCGCGCAAATCTTCCAGGCTGGTGTCCGAAAGCTGAACATCCCCGCGGTAAAACACCCAGAGTGGCTCATAGAAGACTGCACCTAATGATCTCAGAGTCTCGCTGTCAGCCGGGAGGGCGACACCGCCCTGAACAATCGCGGCATCGACCTCGCCAGATCGCAACATCTCAAGATTGTCACCTGAGCCGGTGCTTTCGAAAATTTCTAACGTAATGCTCTCTTCTTTGACCAGCTCACGATACTTTTCAGCGGTGAGAGAATACGCGCCTCCAACGGACCCTGATGCGAAACGAATGGTTTTAGGCGGCGGTGGGGCAATCACTCGAAAAAGGATGATTGAAACGACCAGCACCACGAGCGCAATCAGACCATACAGACCTATCGTTTTGGACATAACGCCTCCCCCCAACTTACTTTTTACCCTTATCTTTTTAGCGTCTCTCTGCAAGATCGCATTGCTCTGCCGGAAGGGGACAGACAGCCGAGTTGGCCATATTCGGCCGCAATTAGGGCGAAATCATCATAATTGCCCGGACCGGCTCCATAATGCTGCCCCGACAAGATTTTTAAAATCTTTGCAACCGAAGCGCACCAGGCCCGTTCCTTGCATGGTCTGTTTCGGTTCAGGAGGGACAAAATGGAACATTCAAACTGGTTTAAGAAAAGCGTCTCGTTTTCACTGATGACAGCTTTGATGATCGGAAGTTTCTGGCTTGTTGCCCATCAGGCAGCGCCATCCTTCTGAACGTGTTCGGAAAACGTACGCAGTCAGTTTTTTCTTCCCCAGTAAGCCGATGAACCCCCAGGCTATCTGACTGCGCCTTCAGCCCCTGCGTTTCCGAACGCAGGGGATTTTTTCTGTCTAATTTGGTTCGCAGCAGGACTCGCTCCTGCGTTCCATGAATTCTGAAAGTCCTGTACAAACGCCGGGATTGCCATTGCAGCATGTTTCCACAAGACCTGACAAAAGCGAGGCGACGGCTTCTATATTGGCAGAATAGATCATGTGCCGACCTTGCCGTTCCACTGAGACAAGATTGGCCTGGCTCAGAACATTGAGGTGAGCCGACAGCTTATTTGGTGCGATTTGCAGAGTCGAAGAAATCTTGCCCGCCGGCAATCCAGCCGGACCGGCTTCCATCAGCATTCGAAATGCTCTTAGTCTGATGTCCTGGGCCAGGGCCGAAAGGCCGTTCAATGTGGGAGCGAGATCAGGCATGGTTTTTCATTCTGAATATACTTGGTGTTTCAAGTAGTAATGATTAGTCATCTGGTCGAATAGTTGGGCGAATAAACACCATTTGCGACTGGCTCGCAACTGGGAACGAGCAAATAACACGAGGATATGATCATGAATGAGGCATTTCCCGAGATTCGTCTTCGTCCGGGGCTCGATGCAGAGTTCTACGCAAGGGAGTATGAGAAACATCGCTTCGTTCAAATTCCGGATATTTTTGAGCCGGAATTGGCGCGGGCCATCGAAAAAATGCTCACCAGCCTGCCATGGCGTCTTGTGTATTCAGATCCCGATGAGGGCGTGGTTCAGCTCTCAGCTGAAGATCGTCAGAGGCTTGGCCCCCAGGGCATGGCGATGCGGATGCAAAAGGTGATGGATCTCGCCACCCGCAATTATGGATATTGCTATAACGCGTATCAGATGAATGAGGCGCTGAAAGACGCGCGTGATCCAGGCCACCCTATCCATAAGCTGACGGCATTCCTCAACAGCGAAGCCTTTCGGACGTTTGGAGAAACCGTCATCGGTGAGGCTGGAATTACCAATACAGATGCACAAGCGACGCTTTACACGCGTGGATCTTTTCTTACCCGGCACATTGATGACGGCGCCCGTAATGAGCGTCGATGTGCCTATACACTAGGGTTCACTGAAAACTGGATGACAGATTGGGGTGGTCTGTTGCTGTTTCTCGACAAAAACACGGATGTCACCTCAGGTCATTTGCCGCGTTTCAACGTGCTTACATTGTTCGATGGTCATCGGATCCACGCGGTGAGCCCGATCTCAGCATTTGCTGGCAAGCCCAGACTGTCGGTTGCCGGCTGGCTCCGCAATGATTAGCCGTTTGCGGCGGCTTACGATTTCAGGGGGCGTTTAAGTTCCGGTGTGAGACCCTCGAGAACGCCGCGTGATTTCAGCAATTCGCTGATCACTTCCTCACGATTTCCGTCGAATTGAATAATGCGCCGTTCCAGCATTTCATTTCTGATTTCCCGGAAGCGTTTTCCATCGATGCGCCAACGTCCGTCCTCGCGCTCAAACCAGACATCCAATTCGGTATCGGCACCATTCTTAAACAGATCGGCCCGGGCCTGATTGTTGGTGTAACGCAAATCTTCGAGTTCAAATGTCTCGAAATCATCCTCACCCACAAGACCAGCCTGCACCAGAATGCTCAGAATGTCGCGGCCCGTGAATTTCTCCAGCGCCGGAATGTCATATCGTGCACGCAGAAAATAAACCGACAATTCGTCATAAATGCCGATGGAATTCATGCCACGGCCGCCATTCAGCGCGATAACTTTCAGCAGCGCATAATGGCGAAGCGTCGCTTCATTGACGACCTTACCCGCTTCCGGTCCATTCCGGTGCGATACCTGGCTGGAAAAGTCGTAATAAACTTCCCGTACCCGCTCCGGAGCCGGGCCTCCGCATGCGGCGATGCTCAGTATCGCAGCAAATGATACAGCGGCGGATGGAATGTTTTTTACATTGTATATTTTCATAAATCCCTGTTAGGTGGCAAAAAGCGGACCTTTATTGTGTTATCAGCGATTTGTATCAAATGATTGATAATAAACTCAAAACAAATGGTAATTTTGACTTTAACTATGTTTTGCTGGGAAACGCGTTAGTGTTTTGTTTCAAACACTTCTTAACACCTGAGCTGGCGATTTCGACAAAGTATTCAGTCCCACAATCAAGCCGCCAATGGCCGAGGTAAGGAGCGCTGCCCCAACCAGCGCAAGAACGGGCAGCAAAGGAAAGTGCCAGCGCGCCTCGAAGACCGACACAATCACCGGGTAGGACCCGACCATGCCGATGAGCGTGCCCAGCCCGGCTCCGACCCCGCCTGCGATTGCGAATTCGCCTGCATAGAGCGACAGAACCATGCGTCGCTCAGCGCCAAGTGTCTTCAGAAGCGCGGCTTCTTTTGCGCGTTTGCGTGCGACGACACCGAGCGTGCCGAACAACACCAACAAACCGGCAATTGTGACCACGCTCGCTGCGGCGTTCACTGCCAGTGAGATGTCTTCAAAGATTTTCGTTGCCGCTTCCAGGGCCGGTCGTGTTTCGAATACGAGCACGTCAGGAAAATCCTGCTCCAGCGCGGCAATCAACGCGCGATCCTGTGAGCCATCAGTCCTGGCAATGGCGATGTGGAAGGGATTGGCCGCTTCCAGCGTGCCGGGTGAAAACACGAAGGCGGTATTTGAACCGATACCGAAGCTGCCCCATTCGACAGCGCGAATAGACGATACCTCTGCTGTCAGATCGCGGCCAAATACACGAATGCCAATCGTGTCGCCAGGCGAGAGGCGTAATCCTCGGGCGGCCCCCAATTCCACTGAGAGCTGCAGTGGTCCTGAATAGTCAGCTGGCCACCATTCGCCCTCGATAATTTCCGTGTCGTCAGGTTCTGGACCAAGGTAGGTCACACTGGTTTCTCCACGGACAACCCAACGCTCGCTTTCTGCAATGGGGGCATCGCTAACCGGCAGTCCCTTTAGATGCGTGACGCGAACCAGAAGAAACGGGGCCCGCCTATAGGCGTCTCCGTCCTCGATATCGACGTTAAACCGCGCCATGAGCTGATCGAATTCGGCGCTTTTGTCCGCTGGAATCTGTCGAAAGACCAGAGATGGCGCATTGGAGGGGGCCGTTTCGCCGATCTGGCGCAGAAGATTGGCCTGGATCAGCACCACCAGCGATAACAGCGCGAGCCCCAGCCCGAGAGACGGCATAATCACGGTTGCAAGCGAGCCCGGTCCGGAAATATTGGAGAGCGCAAGCCGCCAGACGCCTGTCGCAGTTCGAGCCAGTCGCGCGGCGCTGCGTTTGACCAAGAGGGCCGCGCCCCAGAAAATGAGCCAGCTTACGCCTGCGCCGACCAGAAGTGCGAGAGTGACCAGCGGCATGGAGCTTATGAGAAGTGCAACCGTCACCAAACCAATTAAACACGCCCCTGCCAGAACGCGCTCCAATCGTGGGATTGGTGTTCTGTCTTCCTCAGCGAGATTCCGAAACAGGGCTGATGGTGGCGTTGACCGGGCGCGACCAATAGCCGGAATGGCAAACAGCCCGGCGGCCAGCAGGCCCAGAACCAGAGCGGTGAACAGCGGAACTGGGTAAATACCAAGCGCCTGAGGCAGAGCTAATTGCTCGCCCGCGAAACTCACCATCAGATAAGGAGCCGCCGCGCCGATCATCAGTCCGATCAGCCCGCCAATCACGGATAACAGACCGAGCTGAATAAAATACGCCGTTCTGAGCGTTCCGCTTGTTGCGCCAAGTGCTTTCAGAGCCGCAATCACAGGTATACGGCTTTGCAGAAAAGCTGTGGTGGCTTGTTCGACACCGATGCCCCCAGCGATTAGCGCGGCAATTCCGATAATGGTCAGGAAATTATTCAGAATGCCGAGCAGGTTCTGGAGCCCATCCACCGCATCTTCCGGTTCGCGAATGCGCAGAGTGCTGTCCGGGTAGGCCTGTTTGAATGCCGTCTCGGCACTGGCAAAAGTCTGGCCGGGCTCAAACGTGACGATAAGCCGGGAGCGGAAGAGCTGGCCCACGGATAATCGATTGGCCTCCTCAAGCGCTGCAATCTGTATGAGCGCTTCTGGGCCGAAGGCACCGGGTTCCCCCACCTGATCGGGTAGTTTTTTGAGTTTCGCCCGAATTACGGTATCAATGGAGCCGATCGTCACCTGATCGCCAATGTCAGCTCTAAACTGATCCAGAAAGCTTTGACTGACGGCCACGCCCCATCTGTTGTCTATGGGAGCAAGCGCTTCTGCAAGATTGGTGGCTCCACCCTCAAGTTCGACAGTGCCGATCAGCGGAAACACAGGTTCGATTGCGGTCACATCGACCTGACGGCGCAGGCTTTCTTTCTGCGCCATGGTGTTCAGCGAGATTTTTTCGGTCGATTGGCCCAGCCCCTCAACAAAGGCGCGTTCTTCTGAGTTGGCGCGCCGCTGGCTGGTCGCAAACATCGCGTCACCGCCAAGCAACATGCGCGCTTCAGCGGTCAGTCCGCGGGTGAAGACTTCCGTGACGGATCCGGATGCAGCAATCGCCGCGACCCCAAGCACGATACATGCGAGATATATGCGAAAGCCGCCAATGCCGCCCGAGAGTTCTCTCAGAGCAATGCGCCAGGCAACGCTCATGCCTGCAAACGTCCGTTAGCCATTGTCGCCGTGCGGTCGGCGCGCGCGGCCAGCTCCCGGTCATGGGTGACGAGCACAAGCGAGGCGCCATGGTCCTGAACGCAGGAAAAGAGCTTTTCGGCCACGCCAGTGCCGGTTTCGCCATCCAGATTGCCGGTCGGCTCGTCCGCAAACACAAGCTCTGGGTCGCAGGCGATTGCACGCGCCACAGCGACCCGTTGTCGTTCGCCGCCTGACAGTTGGCCGGGGTAATGGTCCATGCGATCCGCAAGACCGACTTCCGAGAGCAAGGTTTCTGCCCTTTCGCGCACATTTTCGGCCCGCGCGATTTCCAGAGGCACGCGCACATTGTCGAGCGCGGTCATGGTTGGAAGCAGGTGAAAGGATTGAAACACAAGGCTGACCCGGCCGCGCCGGAGTTTTGCCAATTCGTCCTCGCTCTTGCCGACAATATTGGTGCCGAGAAGTTCGATATTGCCTGAACTCGCCCGCTCAAGACCCGCAGCCACAGAAATAAGGGAGGATTTGCCAGATCCCGAAGGCCCAACAATGGCAACACACTCGCCCGGCGAAACGCTGAAAGACACGCCCTTTAGAATATCAACCGGCCCCGATTGTGCCGGCAATGTCAGGCAGACATCTTTCATTTCCAGAAGCTGAGCCAATTTTCTTTCCTGTGCGTTGAAGCATATGTAGTCGGGTTAGCAGTCTCAGCCTATTCAGGCGATAGAGTGGGAGAAAGTGACAGATGGGACGGATAGCACAAGCTTTCGTGATGGCGTGCCTTCTGACGGCCTGCTCGGGCGACATGACACCAGATCAACCGTCAACGACGGAGACGGAAAACGCTTCCGTGCCGGTGGCTGCAAAGACGAGTGAAACAGAAATGGAACGGTCAGAGCATCTCATTGTCATGTTGGGCGACAGCCTGACCGCGGGATATGGCCTGCTTGACGAACATGCTGTGCCTTATGTCACTGAACAACAGCTCACAGCGCGGGGCCATGACATTTCTATCGTGAATGCGGGTGTTTCGGGTGACACGACAGCCATGGGCCTCGCCCGATTTGACTGGAGCGTTAGATCGGTCGAGCCCGATCTGGTCATCATCGCGCTGGGCGCCAATGACTTTCTGGGCGGATTCTCGGCAGAAACGGCGAAACAGAATTTGGCTCAAATCATTGAGCGCGCCCAGGCCGAAAAGATCGATGTCATCCTGGCGGGGTTGCAGCCGCGCTGGCCTGAGACATCGGACACTCTGGAAGCTGAATATGCTGCGCTTTATCCGGAACTCGCTGCGGAATATAACGTCCCGTTCTATCCTGGCTTTATGAATGGCGTGTGGAACGAGCCGGACTTACTTCTGCCCGATGGTCTGCACCCAAACCGGCAGGGCGTGGAAAAAATGGCTGAAGGTCTGGCCGGTTTTCTGGATGGCGAATTGGATCAGCCCTGAGGCTTATGTCCGCTGACACTCGTGGCACACCCAAAGAAGTGCTTTTTAAATCTGACCTCAAGCCCATGCTGTCTGAGGCAATCTCCGAAGAATTTCGCATTCCCGAAATTGGTTGAATATGACCCGATCATCGCAAAATCCTGCGCGCCGCTTAGGAACAGTTTCTCGACGACAGGCAGCACGGTTTTCAGGTGAAACAGGTAGAGCGGGCGCAACAGCCAATCTTTCGGGTCCGACGCTTCAATGAAAGAGAAGCTGCCGCCGGGCTTCAGGATGCGCGCGACAAGGTCTGCCAATTGCGCCTGCTGGCTCTGATCAAAGGTTTTCAGACCAAAGGTCGAAATGACGAAGTCGCAACTATCAGGCGGAAGCTCGCTGTTCAGAACATTGTCACAGATAAAGCCGATCTTATCGGTTCGGCCTGCATGAAGCCGGTCGAGCGCGCGTTTGTGCATGCCTTCCGAGATATCAATCGCGGTGATTTCGGCAATATCCGGAAAGCGCTTCATCAGATGCGGCCAGACTTCTCCCGTGCCGGCCATAAGGTCATAACCGACCGGATTTGGTTTGCCGGGGTCGGGCAGGATTTTCACCGCATCCGACCGCCAGAATTCGGTGAATCCCATGGAGCAGACATAGCTGAACGCGATATATTTTCCGGAACAGCGGTCAAAGACACCTTTGACAAACTCCGGATCATAAATATCTGCGCCCGGCTCCGTCACATAATCTCTCCCGGACCGCCGCTGGTTTCGCTCGATCCAATCCGCTCTGCGCTGAGATAATCCGTGCTTCGCATCTCATAAAGGCGTGAGGCTGTCCGCTCGAATTCAAATGCGCCATCTCCTGAGACGTATAGCTCATTTGGTTCGGCATCGGCGGAGATGATCACTTTGGTCTTGGCTTCATAAAGCGCATCTATGAGCGTTACAAACCGCAGGGCGGCATTCATATTGTCGGGCTTCAAAAGCGGCACATTTTCGATCAGCACGGTATCAAACTGCCGGGACAGCATGAGATAATCCGCCGCGCCAAGGGGACGGTTGCAAAGTTCATCGAAGGTCATGCGTGCCACACCTGCCGCGACGTCAGGAATGCGCCAGTCGCGCCCCTGCACGGTCAGGTGAAAAGCGTGAGGTTCTGCGCACGAGGTTAGCCGGTCCCAGGCAGCCTGCATGCTCGCTTCGGCTTCCGCACCAAGCGGTGAATAATAGACCGGGGCAGAGGTGAGGCGTTCCAGACGGTAATCACGGTCAGACCGGATTTCGTGGACGTCGTGCGTGTCTTTGAGAAGGTCAATAAACGGCACAAAGCGCTGGCGATTCAGGCCATCTTTATAGAGGTCATCAGGCGGACGGTTCGAGGTCGCGACCACCACCACATTGCGTTCGAGCAATTGGGTGAACAGCCGACCAAGGATCATGGCGTCGGCGATATCTTTCACCTGAAACTCATCGAAACAGAGCAATTCCGCTTCGGAGGCAATCTTCCGTGCAGCGGGCGGTATCGGGTCGTCATCGCTGCCTTTGACGGAACAACCAGATGCTTTCTTCTCCTTTGCGTCGAGCTTTTTCCAATCATTGATGAAGGCGTGCGTTTCCTGCATGAAATCATGGAAGTGAACACGGCGCTTTGCCGTTACATCCACCGTGGCGAAAAACAGATCCATTAGCATGGATTTTCCGCGGCCAACGCCCCCCCAGAGATAGAGGCCTTTTACGGGTTTTGGCTTTGAGAACCAGCCGCCGCCTCCGCGGTTTTCCAGACGATGTTCAAGATCATCGAGCTTGCTCGCAATCTCGGCCTGCGCCGGGTCGGGATTGATCCGGCCTTCAGCGACTAAATGGTTATATCGATCGAGAACGTCGCCCATTCTAACTCAGGAAAGATGTGATTTGGCCGATAAAAATCGCAAGCGATCTCGGTTCAACCAATATCGTGGCCACCACGCCGATCACAGCTCCTGCCAGATGCGCGTCATGGCCGATATTGTCATTATTCCGGCCCATTCCATAAAGGCTGTAGAGCATGAAAAGCACGGCATAGAGAATGGCCGGGACAGGAATGAAAAACACAAAGATCAGCGCGAATGGCGCAAACAGACAGAAGCTGAAGACAATCCCGGATACGGCCCCAGACGCACCCAGCGCCGAGTAGTTGTAATCATTTCTGTGTCTGAACAGGGCAAACAGGCTGCCACCAATCAGTGCCGCCAGATAAACAATGAAGAAACTCTGGCTGCCAATAACGCTCTCAATCACCGGCCCAAAGAAATAGAGTGTGATCATATTGAACAGCAAATGCATGGGGTCGGCATGCAGAAAACCAGATGTCAGAATGCGATGATATTCGCGGTTTCGAATAATGGATCCGGAATGAAGAATGCCCCAGCGCAAAAACGCTTCATTGCTGAACGCGAAAAAACTGATCGCCACATTGGCGACCAGAAAAATCAGCGTGGCCCGTGACGCCAGTAAATCTTCCATACACTTTGTCTCCGACGTTTGGGGCTAAGCTATTTGCCTCGCTTATCGTGTCAGTGGGAAAGATCAAAATACTTGTCAAACAAAAAGCCCGGCGGTGAGGCCGGGCTTATTGAGAGGACAACACTGATCAGAGATCAGGCGGCCTGCGTTTCCGGGCGAGCCATCAGGCTCTGCAAGAAGTCGTAGAATTCTTCCGGACGCTGGATAAACCGGTTAAACGGCAGTGTCTCCTTGGCGATCGCGTTTGGCAGACAGTCAACACCTGCAGCAACACATGCGCGGGCGGCTTCATCGCGATGTTCACTCGATGACACAACAGCCATACGGAATTTGCCCATTGAAGCAACACGCGTGAGCGTCATTGATTCGTCTACACTGTCGGGCAGGCGGAGGTCCAGAACGACCAGATCGAATTTTTCAAAACGCAGTCGGCGTTCAGCCTCAAGAAGGCTTGCCGCCAGAACAAGATCAAGCTGTAATCGTTTGCGAACAGCTTTAGTACCGGCCACCATGAGCATTTCCTGTGCTCTTGGGTGGTCTTCAACCCACAAAACTTTCATTTGTCTGTCGTCCCCGTAATTTCGAAGCGAATGCATCGTTTGTTTGAACGGGTTCAACCTAGGCGCTCCTCCTTTCTCAAAAGTAAATTTAACATTCAGATTCTGTTAGGATTAGATGATTTCAGGTAAAAATCTTCATCATCCAAATTAACCAAATTTCGTTTCGATTTTAAAATGACAGCGACGCGCCCCACTGCCATGCCACAGGAATTAGAATAAAAATACAAACAAAACAGTATGGTATGTTTGTATCACTCTCGAAACGTTAAGATAAAGCTGTGGTTAAGTAAAATTAAAAAGGTAACCACAATACGACATTGCGGTGACAATTCACGTTTTAGCTATGGTTAACACTTAATGATCCTGAGGTTGAATATTAACGAATTCAGGTTGAATAAATCGGCTCAGCCCTGAAAAAATTGCAGCTTCCACGCGATCAACGTTCCGGGTTAAAAGTCTTGCATGACTTCTTCAGATTCTCTGCCTGACAGCACATCCGTATTTCTCCCCGATGAGGAAAGAGAGGATGCACACATTGTGGACGTCCTGATTGAAGAGCGCTGTCCGAGTTTCGTCAGACACTGGACCTGGCCTTTGCTGCGGCCGGTTCTGTATAAGATGTTGGGTTATCGTCGTGCGGTCGAGATGGCCGATCTGGTTCGCCAGCTTCCGGGGCGGGATTCCTTCGACCATCTGGCCACAGAACTCGATTTCGACATGACGATGCATCATCTCGACCGCATACCGTCATCGGGCCGTCTGGTCATTGCCTGCAACCATCCGACCGGGCTCGCTGATGGCGTTGCGGTCTGGGAGGCCGTGAAACAGGTGCGCGGTGATATCCATTTCTTTGCTAATGCCGATGCCATCCGTGTGAGTTCCGGCTTTTCAGATACGATCATCCCGGTTGAATGGGTGATGGAGAAGCGTTCTGCTGCCAAAACCAAGGAAACGCTTCGCCTCGCCAAGGAGGCGTTCGACCAGGAGCAATGCGTGATCATTTTTCCGTCGGGCAAGCTCGCAAGCATGGACGACGGAGCGTTGATCGAGAAGGCCTGGTTTTCAACAGTGGTCACTCTTGCGCGAAAACAGAAATGTCCGATTTTGCCGATGAATCTCAATGCGCGGAATTCAGGGCTTTATTACTTCCTGTCCAGGATGAATGGCGAGCTACGCGACATCACGCTGTTTTATGAATTGCTGAACAAGTCCGGATCGAAATTCGAGATCACTTGCGGGCCTCTCATCCAGCCGTCCGAGCTTGGCGGTGACGCCATACAGATGACCGCCAGACTAAAGGACTATGTGGCCTATGAGTTAGGCAATGCGCCGGATCTCAGATTTACCGACTGGCTGGACACTCAAAACCAGACCGGCACTTCAATTGAAAAGGATGGTTCAGCTGAGGGTTAACCCCTGTTAACCATTCCCGAATTCCGTTAGGCTTCTCTGATGTTCTGAATTCATTCAGGAGGGGCAAAACATGGAATTTCTTCAACAATTGGCCGAATGGGTCGACAGCACTTCGGGGAGTTACCGTCCCGAAATTGCCTGGCCCGTGCGGATCGTTCTGGCCATAATCGTTTTCGGTATCGGCGCATTTCTCGCGCAACTCATATCAGGCGTTATTGGCGCGGGCATTAATCGTATCCCGTTTGTCCGGCGGGCAAATGAAGATGCGGTGTCGGCTGATGCCACGATTGGCGCTGGAATTGGCAAAGCGCTGTTCTATCTGCTCCTGCTGATCGTCCTCGCGGTGGCTCTCTCGATTGTGGGGCTGACCCAAGTGGTCGCGCCGGTACAGAATATGTGGGACGATATGCTGGCCTTCCTGCCCGAGCTGGTAGGTGCAGCCGCGCTCATCATATTCGGGCTCATTCTGGCGGGCATTGTGAAGCGCCTGGTGCAGTCTGTGCTGGACGCAGCGGGTCTCGACCGACTGGTCTCTCCAATCCAGGATGAAGAAGCAACAGGCCTTTCAAACGCGATTGCCTGGATTGTCTATGTTGTCATCGCCGTACCGGCCGTGATCGCAGGGATCGATGTCCTCGGGATTGAAGCGATCTCTACGCCAACGACACTCATGTTGAATGAGATCATGGATGCGCTGCCAAATGTTGTCATTGCGGGCGTGGTTCTTGCGATTTCATTTTTCATCGCGAGATTTGTGTCCAAGCTGATCGAACAGGTGCTTCCACAATTCGGCATTGATGCGTATGTGCAGAAGCTTGGAATTCTCGAGCCAAAAACAGAAAAAGGGCTGACCGCGACCAAAGCGATCGCGGGAATTGTTGGCATTGCCATCATGCTGTTCGGAGCCGTTGAGGCGACACGACTTCTCAATTTCCAAATCCTGTCAGACTTTGTCGGGATCGTGATTGCGCAAGGTGGCCAGATTCTGTTTGGCACGCTGATCATCGTTCTGGGCTTTGTCTTCGCCAATGTGATCGGCAAGATCCTCGACGCCACGGGCACCGGTTTTTCCGATGAGCTGGCGCGATATGTGAAATACGCAGTGATGGTTCTCGCGACCATTCTGGGGGTTTCCCGCATGGGACTCGATCCGATGGATGGCATGTTCATTCTGAACATCGCGCAATACTTTGCGCTCGCTCTTGCGGTTGCAATCGGTGTTGGTGGTGCGCTCGCCTTTGGTCTTGGCGGACGTGAATGGGCGGGACGCAAGCTTGAGGAATGGTCAAGCAAACCGAAAAAGCCGGCAGCGACCGCGAAAGCTGCTGCCAGTACTACGGCAAAAACCACGGGCGCAAAGACGACTGGAAGCACGACCACCCGAAAAACAACGCCGCGGTCTCGGACCACCAAAAAGACGAGCGAATAACACTCACAAAAAGGGCCGGTTGATCCGGCCCTTTTTTCTTTATTGCAGACTGAGATTTCAGGCTGCGGCCAGGTCTCTCTGACCATACCAATTAATGTTGCGCGTCATATACATGGTGAACCCGATCGCAGCGAAGCTCGCAAAGGCCCCCATCAGCAGGGCGTAATCCTCGAGCCGCATAAGCGCGTAAATCAAAGCATAGACAGCGGTGAATATGCCAAGTGCGCGTAAGCCATAGACCCGGCTTCTGAACACGGTCATGGCATAAGCCGAGGTCATGCCGACCGTCATGACTGCAGCAATCAGGAAGGCGACGTCAAAACCGCTTTGTTCCGACAATGCCAGCAGCAACAAGTAAAAGACCGATTGTGACAGGCCAACCAGAACATATTGTGCCGGATGCGCGCGGTGCTGGCTCACAATCTCAAACAGGAAGTAGGCAAGGAACACAAAGCCGATAAACATCACGCCGTATTTAAGGGCCCGCTGAACGCTCTGATAGGGCGTGGCATTCATAACAAGGCGGACATCCACCGTATTCCCGCGGGCGGTGATGGCGTTATAGCCGGTCGGCGAAGTCTGAACGCCGGGAATGCCTCTTGCTTCGTAGGGAATGGTCCAGTTGGCGCCGAAACCCTCGCCTTCGCCGCCGCCCGTATAGGAGCGTTGCTGATAGCCGCCTTCAAACTTTGGGTCGTCCCAGTCGCCCTTGATCTCAATATTGGTCGTGCGGGCGAACGGAGAAATGGAGATCTTCTCGGCACCTGAAAACCGCAAACTGGCTTTGAGGCTGATTGGGGCCTGAGTGGAGTCCAGTTCCGGAATTCGCGCGGCCAGAAGTGTCTGAGTGTGCCGACTGTAATTTCTCTCGTCAGACTGGTTGAGCATCGGCTCAACGAGTCTCTCTTCGCCATCAATCTCGACGATGGTTTGTTCGCGAGCGGCCCGCGTATCGGACAGCCCCACATAAATGCGTGCGTCAGTCCAGTTCACCCGCGCATTGGAGGGGAGGTTCTCCCAGATGCGCTCAGGGTTCAGCGTGCTGTTAAAGGACACGCTGGCATCATAAATAGGGACTTCATGGATCCCACTCGATTTTCGCTCAGTCCGAAGTGCAATCACTGCATTGCCCGTGTCAGGATAGATGGTCAGCGCCGATTGTTGGGTCACAACGCGTCCTTCAGTGTTTGTGATCTCGCGCTCAAACGGAACGACCAGCACAGGACCCATGGCGGTTTGTTGCCCGCCATAACGTTCGCTGACCTGTCGGATCGCGTTATCGGCTCCCCC
>CEPO01047349.1_pt1 | contig 22537 bp, 24 predicted proteins | sample 530481 | NCBI WGS metagenome assembly CEPO01 (sample SAMEA2620198, study PRJEB7988) | marine metagenome | biome: marine biome (ENVO:00000447); feature: surface water layer (ENVO:00002042); material: "saline water (ENVO:00002010), including plankton (ENVO:xxxxxxxx)" | depth 5 m
CCTACGCGGCACCAGCCTTCGCCCCTGCGGGGCTTCGGCTCGGCAAGCCATTTTACAATTTTTCGACATCGAAATGTTGGTTTTATGTGAGAGAAGGCTGTCGCGCCGAAACGAGTGAACGCGGACCTTCAATTCACTTTTCCTTTGCCTCACGCCGCGTGAGCCAGCTCCGGCCGGGCGGGCAAAGCCCGACGGCAGGTCTGCCGCTGTAACAGATGGTCGTCTTCCCCACTGCACACCCATTCGTGACTTTCCACGTTCACCTCGATAGATAGTAGTCAGATGTGTCCGCAAGTGACTCGGGAGGAAAACATGGGAAGAACAAAAGGCCTATGGGCTGGTATCGTGACGGGCGCCATTCTGGCGACCACGCCGGCGACATTCGCAGAGGAAGACCCAAACGCAACCGGCCTCATCGAAGGCGCGCGCTGGCACCATGTCGAGATCAACTCCACTGACCCGGCTGCCTCTGCGGCGTATTATGAGAAACATTTCGACGCTTACGTCACAGACTTTCCCGGTTCAGATGCGGCGATACGCGCTCAGCATGTCTATCTTCTGTTCAACGAAGTCGACGAACCCGCCAGCACAGCGCTGAACACCGCCATCATGCATATTGGCTGGGGCGCGCCAGACCCGCATCGCGCCTTTGAGCGGCAGAAAGACCTTGGCGCAGACTTCTCCGTGCCGATCCGGGATATCTCGGGATCCTTCTCTGATCTGCCGTATGGCTCGTTCTATTTCATGTACATCCGCAGCCCGGATGGCACGATTATCGAGCTGAACACCTCCCACACCAATGATTTCGGCCATATCCATATGTACGCCGCAGACCCGGTTGCCACGGGTGATTGGTGGATCCGCTATTTCGGTGTGACGGGACGACCGCTTTCAACCGCAGACGACTATGAGACCGAAATGACCAATGGCCTGAGCGGACGGCCCGGTGAGCGGTCTTCTCACATGTTCGATCAGGTCAATATGATCATCTATCCGGACTTTGGCGCGCGGCGCAGCAAGGACTGGGTCGGCGACGAATTACAGACAACACGCGGCACGGTGAATGATCATATCGGCATCTCTGTCGCTGATCTGGACGCGGCGCTAGCCCTTTTCCGGGCGGATGGCGTCACCATTCTGGAGGAGGCGTCCGAGATGTCAGAAGGCGTCCGCCATGCCTTTATCGAAGGGCCGGATGCCGTGGTGATAGAGCTGCTAGAACTGAGCTGATCTTCACCAGAATCTCCCCTGTTTATGGGATTTTCCGTGTCGTCTGAGCATGTTTTTCTGAGCGCGAGGAGGATAGAATACCATGCAACAGATTATCCGAGCCCTTACTCTTTTAATGCTGGCCACAATTGGCGTTGCCTCCGCTGAATCAGACCTGCCATCTTACCTTCAGCCGATTCATGGCACCAAGAGCCTGTCGCCCGGTTTTTCAGCTGACGGACCGATTGAGATCGAATTACCTTTTCCAGGCAATGAACCGATGGAAGATCGCCTTCGTCAGTACGACGGCGAGATATGGAAATGCGGAGGTGACACAACGGTACCGCCGACCATCCTGCTTTCAGTTGAAGACAGAACATCCGCTCTTTATTTTCGCGTTTTCGATAACAAGTCGTTTGTCGGCGAGGTCACCTTTGGCTTGCTCAAACCGGACGAGTCTGTCGTCTGCGGTGAAGGCGGCAACTATTCCGAACCTTTTCTGATGAGCATCGAAACGCCCGCGCCCGGAAATTATTTCATCTGGCTGGGAAACGGTCTCTTCAGTTCCGACGACAGCACTGCAAACATCACAATTAGTGAATCTGCCATAGAATGACCAATTAACTTGATCGGGAATGGGTTGGCGGTTGTTTTCCAGTTGAACCGAAACCGTAACATATCCACTTTCCTTCCATGACCGATAAACGCCTCAGAACTGCCGAAGAGCGGATTGTGGAACGCCAGGCCGAAGCGGCCGCGATGGGTGTCGACGAAGCCTATGTGTCCCGGCTCGTCGACGAGTTTTATGATCGCGTGCGTGCGAATGACTTGCTCGGCCCGATCTTTGCCAATGCCGTAAAGGGAAACTGGGAGCCGCATCTGGCAACCATGAAGCGCTTCTGGGGCTCCATGGTGTTGGCGACCGGCGACTATAACGGCCGTCCGCTACCAAAGCATATGGCGCTTCCCGGTCTGACGCCGACACACTTCGAGGTCTGGCTGGAGCTGTTTTACAAAACACTGCAGGACACAGCCCCCAGCAAGGAGGCTGAGGACTGGTTCATTGATCGGGCTGTCCGGATCGCGAAAAGCTTTCAATTGTCGCTGTTTTACCGGCCAGATGGCTCGCTTTCCAACTATGGCTCCGTGCCTGACCCGTCAGCCTAAGAACGGCTTCAGCATCATCCAGATCGGCATGGCCATCATCATCAGATTTTCTGTGAGCGAGATCGCGCCCAGCGGCACATTTGCATCACCGCCAACACAGGCGCATTTCAGCTCGCGCTTGTCGATATAGACCGCCTTGATGACGGACACGGCGCCAATCGTTCCAATGAAAAGCGCCGACAGGGCTGGCAGATAAAGCGCCAGTCCGGCCAGCATGAGCACACCGGCGCTCATCTCTACAAAGGGATAGATATAGGCGTAGGGCACCCATTTCCGGGCAAGCAGATCATAGCCCAGAAACCGGCTCGAAAATCCTTTGAGATCCTGCAGCTTCTGAATGGCCAGAATACACATGGAAATCGCGACAAACCGCTCGATCACGACCATCGACAATAAAGGCCCCGGCAACAGATACGTCACCGCCAGCGCCATCAGAAACGCAACCGAGAAAATTGCGATGACCGGCTGATAGGTCACTTTTTCATCGCCTCTGACATCCAGACCAAACCAGCGACGCAGATCACCGTATCCGCCAATCCGCTCGCCATTGATGAAGGTCTGCGGCGTTGTCTCGACCCCGAGCTCCGACTTCACCTGGTCGTTTTCCTCAGGCGTGGTGATCAGGTGATCTTCGATTGTGTAGCCCTTGCGGGTCAGCAGATCTTTCGCTTTCAGGCCGAAGGGACACAAATGCCCCGGCATGGCCTTGCGATAGAGCACGGCCGTTTTTTCGGTAGATCCCTGTCTGGCCTCATCGGCAGCATCGATTGCCATCATGCACCTTTCGATTGCTTCATAAATTTAACAATTGCGGCGCCGCCCTGTTCCAAACCGGGGAATGGAACAGGGCGACGACAGTCTAGGTCATGACCTAATACCAGGCGCTGAAGCCGATCAGAAACACGGTTTCTTCGGTCTCTTCGCCCATTGCGGAGCGCAAATCTCGGGTTTCACCCAGCGCCCCGATCCATTCGACACCGACATAAGGTGAGAATTCGCGAATGACGTCATAGCTGAGCCGAATGCCTGCCGCACCATTGGTAAGACCGCCGCCAATGGAACGGTCAGCAACATCCTGAGCGGAGAAACCGATCTCTGCGCGCGGTTTCAGATGCAGGCGCTGGGTAAGCATGAGCTCATATTCCAGTTCCAGATCCGCCGTCAGATCTCCGTTTTCGCTGAGATAGGCCGCCATATCGACTTCAAACCGATAAGGTGCCATGCCCTGAAAGCCGACCACAGCGTGGCTCAGACCGTCCGGTTCAAAGTCATGACGCAGACCGGCCTGAAAATCCCAGAACGGTGTGATCGCGCGAGACCAGAGCGCCTGAACCTCAAACTCTTCAAATTCTGAATGGTCGAAACTGTATTCGGCTTCGGTCTTCACATAGAATTTGTTGAGATCACCGCCATACCAGATATCGCCTTCCAAAAGGGCGACTTCGCCCTCATCGGCAAACGCGACCTCGGCACGATCAACGATCACGCCAAAAACGGCCTCGCTGCCATGATGGCGTCGCACATGCTCACGGGAGGCCTGCATCTCAGCCTCACCCCAGATTTCATCTGCCTGCGACCAGGGTTTGGACGGGTTAGGATCAGCTGAGCCATTATGGTCATGCTGCGCCGTGGCAACCGGGCCAGCGAGAACAGCCAGGCAGGTCAGGCCTGCGATTTGAACCGATCGGATCATGGCCTGCCTCCATGTTTGTGGTCCTCATGGGACGGCATAGGCGCCTCTTCAGCAGGCGGTGTTTTCATCTCGTGAGCGGAGTGATCCATCTGGTGTTTGGAATGGTCCATCTTGTGCTGAGAATGATCCATCTGATGGTCTGACTGCTCGAGCACTTTATCGCGCCGGGCTGCCCCGGCTGCATCCGGCAAAATGGAGACTACCTGCATCATGCCCGCAGCCATATGGTAGAGCAGATGGCAGTGAAATGCCCAATCGCCGACATGATCGGCCGAAACATCGAAAGAGAGCTTTTCTGCTGGTTTGACGTTCACAGTATGCTTTCGTGGACGATGCATCCCGCCGCCATTGTTCAGCTCAAAAAACATGCCATGCAAATGGATCGGGTGGGTCATCATGGTATTGTTCACCAGCGTCACCCGTACACGCTCACCTTCCCTGAAGGTGAGCGGCGCTTTCACTTCTGAAAACCGCACCCCGTCAAAGGACCACATATAGCGTTCCATATTCGAGGTGAGATGAATTTCGATTTCGCGGTCCGGTGCCCTTGGGTCCGGGTTTCGCTCCAGACTGCGAAGCTGCGAATAGGTCATCACCCGATGGGGCACATCCTCGAGCCCGAGGCCCGGTTCATCCAGACGCGAAAGCGGCATCATATTGATATTGGCAACACCCGGCCCTGTCTCCAGATGCGGCTTTTCAACCGGCCAGTCTGCCGTTTGCGCCATGGAATGACCGGAATGGTCGTCACTAGCCATAGCTGGCATTGCGTGCCCCGAATGTCCGGAATGGTCGTCACTCGCCATAGCTGGCATTGCGTGCCCCGAATGTCCGGAATGGTCCATATCCATGCCGCCATGGGATCCGTGATCCATGCCCATATCGCGCATGGTCAGGGTCGGAACGGGGCGCATTTCGGGTTCCGAAGCGCGTGCACCCGCACGGTCTGACAAGGTCGCAACCACCTGCCCGGATCTGTCGATACTCTCAGCGACAAAGGCGTAAGGCCCGGTCCCTTTCGGCTCGACAATCACGTCATAGGTTTCAGCGACACCGATTTGGAACTCATCGGTTTCAAGCGGCTGAACGTTTAGTCCGTCTGACTGAACGACTGTCATCGGCAGGCCGGGAATACGCACATTGAAGATCGTCATGGCGGATGCATTGATAACGCGCAATCGCACCCGCTCACCCGGCTCGAAAAGCCCATTCCAGTTATCCGAGGTCGTATGACCATTGATCAGATACTGATAGGTCGCCCCGGTGACGTCCGAGATATCGCGCGGCGACATGCGCATATCGCCCCACATGGCACGATCCGAGAGCGTTTCAGACAGGCCGTTCTCACCCATATCTTCAAGGAAGTCAGGCACGGTGCGTTCCTGGAAGTTATAAGTGTGGCTGACCTTTTTCAGTTTGGAGAAAATGCGCTCTGGGCTTTCAAAGCTCCAGTCAGACAGCAGCATCACGTATTCGCGGTCATAAGCGACCGGGTCTTTGCCTTTCGGGTCTATGATGATGGGTCCGAAATGACCGATCTGCTCCTGAAAGCCGGAATGCGAGTGATACCAATAAGTCCCACTCTGCGGCACAGAGAATTTATAGGTAAAGCTGTCCCGGCCCCGAATGCCCGGGAAGCTAACGCCCGGCACGCCATCCATATGGAAGGGCACCAGAAGACCATGCCAGTGAATGCTGGTATCGACGTCAAGTCGGTTATCGACATGGATCGTCACATCATCACCCTCGCGAAAACGGATGAGTGGTCCCGGCACAGTGCCATTGACGCCAATGGCACGGCCCTGGCGCCCGCCAAGCGTTATCGGGAATTCATCCACGGTCAGATCAAATGACTTTGCAACATTTGCCTGCATGGAATGATGGTCGTGTCCGGCGCTTTGCGCCCATCCGGGAAGAAACTGGCCCGCCCCGAGGGCAAGCGCGGTTCCCGAACCATAGTTCAGAAATCGTCTGCGGCTGATCATATTCAAACCTGTGTTCTGGAAATACAAATCCAGACCGGCCGAAGCATTTGGCGCGTCGGCGGTCGCTCAAACAGGCGTTGAACTCAAATCAGAAAGACTGTTTGCCTCGATAAAGGAAGCTGCTTTGGCGGTGGATGAATGAGCGGCGGGAAATCCAATCGGTCAGGCTGCTGACCGGTAAGTTTCCAGCTCTCCCGCTCAACGCTTTGCGGCAGCGTGACCAGGACCGGACTGATGGTAAAGGCAATTGAACTTGCCGCTGTCGCCGTCTGGAGGCTCGCGACATGCTCGCAAGGCAGAGACAGTTCAGGCGTCTCGGAATGCATTGGCATTTGCATGGACATTGCCATGCTGTCTGCCGCTTCATCACAATGCTGATGCGCCGCGACGGGTTGATCCGGCATGTCCGTTCCATGCGCACAGGCGCACGCCGTCTGATAGCCCACAAGCGAGAGGGCCATCAAACCGAGGATCAGATTTCGCAGCGATGCGATCAATTAGCGACCTTTCACATAATCTACCGGTGGCGGTGTCGGCGTTGGATCATTCAAAGCCGGGCCAGGCTTTGGCGAAGATGTCTCCGCTTTTGCTGGCTCAGAATAGCCGATTGCCCGGTTCCGGACAACATCGAGCTCCGCGCGATAGGTTTCGTGACGTGGATGGATCAGCTGACCGGAATCGCCAAAGGCATAAACCATGCGCGACCAGTCTTCCTTGGAATAGGTGAAGGCAGACCCGTCAGTGTCGATATCGCTCCATTCCGGTTCGCGCGGGGCGCTGGCGGCACGTTCAGACCATGTGCGAGCCTCCGCATCCTCATGACGGGCACGGCAGACCATCTCCATCAATCGGCAAACACGACTCGTTGGATTTCCGCCCTGAAGCAGTGGTCCTAGCGCTTTTTCCGCGCCATCCCAATCACCATCCGTGATCGCCATATCGGCTTTCAGGAGCGCCGTTTCGCGATGTGTTTTGTTCGCGCTGACCAGCGCATTCATCGCCTTACGTCCACTGGCGCTGCCTTCACCGCTGTCGAGCCGTTCGGCAACCAGCGCCAGAGCCGGATGCGGATGAGCTTTCCAGGCCGCTTCGAGGGATTGGATGGCCGGTTTAATGGCATCCCGTGCGAGCTGAAGCCGCGCCAGATGATAAGCGATTGGCGGGAACCCAGCATCTGTCTTCAGCGCGTCGGACAGCAGACGTTCTGCGCCTTCCGGATCCGTCGACATGATGTCTGCGGCTTCAGCGGTGAACAAAACAGCCCGGCGACGCCGCGCCACATCTCCTGCAATATGATGCTTTTGCTCACCAATGGAGAGCACATTGCGGGCTTCTGACCATTCTGCGCGGGCAACATAAATTTCGAACAGAGATTTGAACGGCCAGTCTCCGGTCTCACCCTTCATTGTGAGGGCCTCACGTGCCCGATCAATTGCCATGGCATAGTCACCACGCTTCACCGCCGCACCTGTCAGGCCCTTGAGACCCGCCAAATGCGCGCCCGGCTTACGAGACAACTCCGCATAGGCGCGCTCGGCCCGCGTCCAGTCCGATTCCTGTTCAGCCGTCAGCGCATCGAGAAGCAGCGCCAGTCGCTCATCCTCTGCATCGGACAATGCCTTTGAAATCAGGCGTTTCGCGCCTTTGATGTCACCGCCCTCTATCGCCAGAAGACCATTCGCAAGCGCCTCATTCCCTTTCCGGGTCCGGCCACGCTGCCGCATGGATTTGATGCGCGATGGCAAACGGAAGAAACCGGTCAGAATACCCCAGACAACGGCAATGACTGCGCCTACGACCGCGAGGAAGATCGCTGCTCCTGTGAGCGTGAGCACGATGTCGGGTTCGCCATCACGCTCAAGCACCACACGCCAGGGAATATCATTCGCCCACATCGCAAAGACGACCAGCAAGGCCGCCAGGGCAACAATAAGAACGAGCCAGAATAGTCTGATCATTGTGCCGCCTCACCTTGCAAAACATCGCTGCGCAGTTCGATGACCAGCGCGTCCATGCGCTGTCGCCGCTCAGCAGATTTGAGCCAGTCAGACAGCAATTCGCCCTGTTTGCCATCAATCAATCTGATGGCTTCAATGGCTTCATTCAAATCCCGGCCTTCCAGAAGCTCGATGGCTTGCTGAACCTTCTGCGAAGCCGTCTCGCCACCTGATGTCCCTTCTTCGCGCATTGAAACGACACCCGAAAGGATGTCATTCACCCACGCCCAATTACCCGAAGGCTCATCCGGTATGCCGGCTTTGGCCACATCAGGCTTCAGACGAACCAGCTGCGCCTTCAGCGCATCTATATTCGGTGCGCCGTTTTCAGCCATGCGCCTCAGGGCAGAAATGTTCGCATTTGCTGGCAGCTTGAGCGCAAGGGCTTCGAGCTCCGTCGAATAACTGTCTCCGTCTTCCATGGCGACTTCGAGTGCTGACAGCGCCAGAACGCGATCAGCGCGCTGAACGAGATCCTGCTCGTCTTCCGTGATTTGCGCATCATCGAGATTGGAAAGCCGCTCATTCAGGGTTTCACGAAGAGCATTCACATCTTCAGTCAGATCGGTGAGAGCCTGAATATCGGCCTGTTGGCTGGACTCGAGCGATTCAGAATACTCGCGCAGAGAGGCAAGAGCCGTTTCAGTCTCGACCAATTCATCGCTGAGCTCTGAAACGAGTTCAGCGCGCGCATCCATCAGATTCGCAAATTGGCGATCTGCATTTTCGAGCTGATCGGCGCGCTCCTGAAGTGAGGCCACTGTTCGTGCCAGTTCTTCCGGGCTTGACCCGCCATTCGCGCCAACATTTTCAATAGCGTTCAGACGGTCCATCAGTGAAGCGAGGCTGATATCCGGCCGAGGGAGTTGGCCGGCATCTGTTCCATCATCCGCTGCGTCTGACTCGCCTTCTGTATCTGGTGCTTCATCCTCAGTGTCTTCATCAGGGCTGTTATCGACGCCGATCAGATCTATATAACGTGCATTCAAAAGGCTGACATCGGCACGGATTTCCTCAAGCGCCTCGTTCCGTTCTGTCGTGCCAGCGTCAATCTGCTCCCGCGCAATCGAAAGCCGTGTCTCAGCGGCGCGAAGTTGTTCTTGTAGTTGAGTGATTTGCGTTGTCAGGCCACGGTCGAACTCTTCAAGTTCAGAAATGTCGACAGCGACTTCAGCGGCTTGCGCATACCGCCCTTCCGTGCCGCTTGCCACGACTCCAATCGCACCGCCACCCAGTGCGGCAAGCACGCCTGCCGAAATCAGACCAATCCAGCCCGGACCAGACGATTTTGTCTTCTTCGCGGTTTCGTCCTGATCAGCCGGGGTGAATTCGACGTCAATGGGTTCTGGTTCTGGCGGATCGGTTTCATTTGCCATGTATCGGGTGACCTTCCGGGGCGGTATTCCTCACAACATTACACCGGCTGACAGGACCTTTTGAAGGGCTTCCATCAGCTTCATTTCATTTGGTTGCTCTGCGCGCTCAACGCAATGCCATTCAAGCCCCATAAGCGGGCGAACGGCACGCTCTGAAATCCCCACCAGTTTCATGTTTTTTGTGTCGAGCTGCGCCTGGCCCAGCCAGTCTTTGACAGCCTCTGCGGCTTTGGCAGAATGAATGAGAAGCACGTCGCGATTTGCCTGAACCGATTGCCAGACGAATTGCACCTGCGCCCAGGGCACAGGCCGTGCGCCGTAGAGCGGGACGAACCGGGCAGCAAAGCCTGCCTCCTGCAATCGGCGACACACATCGCCCGCTGCCGCATCATTCGCGTAATGCACAAATCGGTCTTCACCGGGATGCCAGCAGCCGATGATTTCAGCCACCAGCTGATCAGCATCACCATTGGTGTTCTGCAGATTTTGAAAGCCTGCCTCAGAGGCCGCAGCTGTGGTTGCAGGTCCGACGCAGACGGCAAACCCATCGCGGCTCCAGCCAGCCTCTTTATAGCAACGAACACCGTTCGCGCTGGTGAAGATCAGCTTTTCGCCATTGATGGGTGCCCAATCGGCTTCAAGTTCGTGAAGGCGAATATCGAGCGCGGGCGTTTTCAGCACCGTAACTCCATGTGCCGCAAGGAATCGCGCGGTCTCAGTCGCACCCGGCTCTGCCCGCGTCACGATCACGCCCGTCATCTCAGACATCCTCGAGATGAGGCAGGCGCCCTCCAGCCTGATCGAGAATGAGGTCTGCCGTCTCTTCACCCAGTTTTCTGAAATCCTGCAGGAACAGTTCCAGACCTTCGAGCTCTTTCTCGGCAGAATAAAACGGTTTGCCGGACGGATCTGCAGTCTGCACCACAAGACGATAACAGCCGGGCCCATCATGGAACAGATGCGCCGCAATCGGTGTCCGACAGGAGCCATCAAGACGCCCCAGTGCGGCCCGCTCTGCAAGCGCGGCTCGTTCTGTTTCGGCGTCATTCAACATGCGCACGCAATCCGCTGCGGCAGGGTTGAGCCTTTCAGGATAGGCTGCGATCGCAAGAATGCCCTGCCCGACAGCCGGCAGAAAATCTTTCGGATCCAGGCCGGACCGGATCGTATCGCCCATTCCGAGCCGTCGCAGCCCTGCACAGGCGAGAAATGTCGCTTCCGCCACGCCTTCTTCCAGCTTTTTGAGCCGGGTCTGAACATTGCCGCGAAACTCAACGACGTTGAGATCAGGGCGTTTGGCGAGCAAAAACGCGCGGCGGCGCAGACTGGAAGTGCCGACGGTCGCGCCCTCGGGCAAATCAGATATCGAGCCGTATTTCAGACTGATGAACGCATCACGCGGATCTTCGCGAGCCGGATAAGCCAGAATGCGCTGGCCGAGTGGCAATTCTACCGGCACATCCTTCAGGGAGTGGACCAGAATATCGACCTCACCCTGTTCCAGCGCGATATCCAATTCCTTGGTGAACAGCCCTTTTCCGCCGGCTTCGATCAGGCTGCGATCCTGCAATTGGTCGCCGCTTGTGGTCATGCCGACAATCTTGCAGGTCACATCTCCGTGCAAAATCGCTTCGATTTCTGCAGCAACCCAGCGCGCCTGTGCCAGTGCAAGGGGGGAATTTCTTGTGCCCAGTTTTAACAGGGTCATTCAGTCTGCCTTTTATCTCTTATGTTTTGAGGCGTTGCGAAACGGGAAAGAAGGGCTACAACCCCGACCATCATGGTGCAAGCCCCTGCAAATTCCAAGACCGTGCTCGGCATAGAAACGAGCTGTGATGAAACCGCCGCCGCAGTTTTAAGACTGACGGACACCGGACCTGTTGTGCTCGGCGAAGTCATTGCCAGCCAATTCGATGACCATGCGGCCTATGGCGGTGTGGTGCCTGAAATCGCCGCGCGGGCGCATGCCGATGTGTGCGATCATGTGGTGAAGGAAACGCTCGCCCAGTCCGGCCTGACCCTCGATGAGATTGACGGGTTTGCTGCGACCTCAGGCCCCGGCCTAATTGGCGGCGTTATGGTTGGCATGATGACAGCCAAAGCGCTGGCGCTTGCCAGCGGCAAGCCATTCATCGGTGTCAACCATCTTGAAGGGCATGCGCTGTCGCCGCGCCTCTCTGAGACCGTGTCATTCCCGTATCTGCTTCTGCTCGTTTCAGGCGGACATTGCCAGTTTCTGAGCGTTGAAGGCTTAGGCAAGTACAAACGCCTTGGGTCGACCATTGATGACGCCGTCGGCGAAGCGTTTGACAAAACAGCGAAAGTGCTGGGGCTCGGCTTCCCCGGCGGTCCTGCTGTTGAACGCATGGCGCAGACTGGAAACCCGGCCGCTGTCTCTCTTCCAAGACCTCTTCTCGACCGACCAGGGATGGAGATGTCGTTTGCCGGCCTTAAGACGGCAGTGCTGCGCGAGGCACAGGCGCGTGAGCTGACGGATGAGACAAAAGCCGACATATGCGCCAGTTTTCAGGCGGCCATATGCAATGTGCTGACTGTGAAATCTCAGCGCGCCATGCAGGCCTTTCGCGAAGCACATCCCGACATCGATCAGCCCGGTTTTGTTATCGCCGGGGGTGTTGGGGCAAATCAGGCGCTCCGATCTGCGCTCACCCAACTCTGTGTCGAGCAGGAGTTCAGCTTTCATGCGCCGCCGCTCAAATGGTGCACGGATAATGGCGCGATGATCGCCTATGCCGGGGCTTTGCGATTGCAGGCGGGCGAGACATCAGACCTGACACTCGCTGCGCGTCCGCGCTGGCCGCTCGATGAAGAGGCGGCAGCAAGTGCGCCGATATTCGGTGGCGGCAAGCGCGGTGCAAAAGCCTGATTCTCAACTGGCACGAATCCGGCAATCCTTCGTTGTGAGATTGTCTTTTCGTATCAATCTCGCACATTTGGCAAAATCCTCAGCGGCTTTGGACAGGTTCTGTTCAAAGCCGTTTTTTTGAGGTTCGCCGACAGATTTAAAACGGAAACCTATTCGCCAAAACTTTCATTTGGCTATCCGCCTGTTAACCCTTCCACCCTAGGCTGGAGGCGCGGTTGACGCTTACGGAGCCGGAATGACGTCTAAAAATCTGTCTGTTCTCATCGTGGAAGATAACGTCCACATGCTTCGGATTCTGGCCACGATGGTCCGGGGATTCGGGTTTGATGAGGTACATCTTGTTCAAGATCCTGCAGACGCGCTGGAACTGATCAAGACCACGCCGGTCGACCTTGTCTTTGTCGATTATCGCATGCCTGTTCTCGATGGGATCGAGTTCACAACCATGATTCGCACATCAGCAGATTCGCCAAACCCCTATGTTCCGATCATCATGGTCACAGCCTATTCGGAGCCCTCGAAAGTCCGTGCTGCCCGTGATGCTGGCGTGACCGAATTTTGCTGCAAACCGATCAACGCCAAAACATTGTATAGCCGCATCATCTCAGTCGTGAACAAGCCTCGGGATTTCATCCGCGCACCAAACTATTTCGGACCAGATCGACGCCGCCGGGAGGACCCGAATTATCGCGGTCCGGAGCGTCGGAGAGATAAAATGGAAGATCCCGCCGATGAGGGGATTGGCTTCTAGGTCGGTCTCAGCGATGCTCGCCGCATGCGACGCTCATTGCCGAACGCATCCACAGAGAAGATAATAAGTGCCAGCGCAATCAGGCTGAACGTAACCGCTCGCAGCGGCGTGAGTTCCTCGCCATAGGCCAGGGCGATCATGAATTGCAGGCTGGGTGCGATATACTGCATGATCCCGACGGTCGAGAAACGCAGGCGCTTCGCAGCGAGTGCGAACAACATGAGCGGAATGGCTGTTACAGGCCCGGCCATCACAAGCAGGAAGAAATCGCCCATTCCGTCGCCCCAGGCGTTTCTCCCAGAACTGGCTGAATAGCCAAACCAGAACAAGACCAATGGCATCAGGAAAAGCACTTCAAGCGTGAAACCGATACGGCTGTCGGTTTGTACGCGTCGGCGAATGAGCCCGTAAGCGCAGAAGGAAAATCCGAGCACCAGAGACACCCAAGGCAAGCGTCCAAGCGCGAGGGTTTCTACAGCAACGGCAACAGCCGCGATGGCCACCGCGGTCCATTGGACGATCCGCAAACGCTCCGACAGGAAGATTGAAGCCACGGCGACATTGATCAGCGGGTTGAGGAAATAGCCGAGGCTCGCTTCCATCACCCGCGCCTCTCCGATCGCCCAGATATAGACAAGCCAGTTGCAGGCAATAAATACCGCTGACAGCATCATCCAAAGCGCGTCTTTGCTCCGGACAAAACGCAGACACTCCGTCCAGCGCCCCGCCAGAACGATCAGGAGCAATCCCATGGGCAGCGACCAGAACACACGGTGCGCGAGAATATCGACGGACGCAATGTGCTGAACGAATTTGAAGAAGACAGGCAGAAATCCCCAGATCAGGTAGGCGCCCAGACCTGACATCAGGCCCATTTGAATATCTGGTTTCATGAAGCGCTCTCCGGATCAGAGCAGGGATATAGGAGCGAAGCCCCTCGTCTGACCACCCATAATTTGCTGCAGGGATGGATAAGAAATTCTCGCTGATCTGCCTCTTTGATCTGAGGCCGTCAGTTTGCAATTTCCAAGGAATTTGACGGATTTTCTTTAGCTGTAGTTGGAGGCTTTGCGGTAAAATCGGTCGATGTCAGAACCTGAAAACACACCTCAAACCCCGTCAGGGTCCATGGCAGCGATCCGGCTGGTTTCGCTTCGCATGACGTCTGTTCAGGCCGACCGTGCGGATCGCGCATCGACGTTTATTCGCAGTGTCGACTCCTATCTCGAGTCTGAAATCACCAGCCCGTTCAGCTATAAAAAGCTCACGCCGACAGCCTTCGCGCTTCGCGGCAAATGCACGTCGCATGAGATTGATACTTATATCGACAAACTCCAGAACGACCTTCTGGAATTTCTCTTCGGTACCGAAGGAGATAACCACGGCACCCTGCTGTTCTTTGCAGGAAGCGATGTGGAGGTGGCGGAATTTGTCAGTACGACAGATGAACGGGCGATCGAATTAGCCCGAGCCTATCAGAAAAAGCTCTATGAACGGCTCAATACATCGAAATCGGTCGCGCGGCCTCCCCCAACGCCGGTTGCAGGCACGCGAAACCTCCTCTTCCGAGGGATTCTCCTTTGCCCACGCAGAGTGCTTTTGTCTTATGCTGTGACCCCTGAGACCTATGAATCTCAGACCCGTGAGGATGGTGTCCGCCAGGATGTTGATCTGGGGACGTATCTGGCATTTCGCGGCGAGGAAGCCGTGGAATTTTCGATCCGAATTTTCAACAAGGTCAGCTATCTGCTGCAGACGGGTGACGACCACGTCAGACGCTCGGTTTTCGTCGTGCCGCTCTCATACAAATCCCTGCTCGCAGGACAGGACCGGCGCAGATTTCTGGACAATATCCACCAGCATCCCGACTGGGTTCGCCAGAACATGATCCTCTCGGTCTTTCGGTGCCCACCGACACCGGGCTCGAGTATTCTTCAGCGGTTTTCCGGAGAATTCACGCCGCTCTTTCGGACGATTGACTGGCAAATTACCGATCCGGACTTCGCGATGCAGGTATTCACCGGATGTCATTTCCACAGCCTCACTTTTGACATGCACACCTTGCGACCGAACCAGCGCCAGAAAGCTCTCACGAAATTCTTGCAGCGTACTGAGGATCTGCGTGCAATGAAGCTTCGTCCGGCGATCTCTGGCGTCGAAACCCGTGCCGAACTGGACCAGTGCCTGAACCACGGTGTGGTTTACGCTTCGGGTGACGCCGTGACCGCGGCCCTGCCAAGTTTTGCGCCCGCTCAGACGATTGAGTTGCGCGATTTGCCTATCAGCGAACCAACCATTCTGGATTTGGGAACCTCCAACGCGGCTTAGAAGGTTGTCTTTTCAGTCGTTTGCGGATCTGCTGGCGTCAAAGGAGTGATATTCGAAGGCAATACATTTTTCGATCAATAGTCGCCAGACTGGTTCAGCAATGTCAGCTGATAGCCCTTCGCGTTTACTGCTCTCAAGAACCTTCCGAACAACATCTTCAATCCGATCTGCATCATAGACCTTTTCACGATCTGGTTTGATTCGCGCAGCGGCATGCATGAATGACTGACGTTCCGCCAGAATGGCCACCAGAACCCGGTCGATCCGGTCGACCTCATAACGGACATCTTCCATAGTTTCGGCCGTGTCTGCCGTATGGCGGCGCGGGTCTGACTCATATCGCGTCACATTTGTCTCCTGACATCTGATTTAGTTTTCGTGTTGAACGATTCGTGCACAATCGCTTAGATTTTTGCATCAGTCTTCGTCTTTTGCCCACGATGGACAAACGCTACCAGAACAAAGCTGATAATCATCAGGAGATACCATGATCCGAGCTTTTGAACGGACACGGATTTCCAGCCTTCATGCTGATCGGGATAGGTCCAGGCCCGCGCCAGCGTCCCCAGATTTTCAGCAAACCAGATGAACAGCGCGACGAGCAGAAGCCCGATCACGAGCGGCATGGGACGGTGTTTGGTATCCGGCCGGAACCAGATCATGCACGGGCCATAAAGAAGAAGGGTCGCCGCAAACAGGCCATATCGGAGGTCGAGTGTGTAGTGATGCGTGAAGAAATTCACATAGACAGCAAGTGCCAGAAGCCCTTGCGCCCAGAGCGGCGGAAATCGGTCGAACCGGAAATCGAATATCCGCCAGACGCGCGCGATATAGCTGCCCACAGCCGCATACATGAAACCGGAAAAGAGCGGCACACCGGCGATACGAAACAAGGCATCTTCAGGATAAATCCACGAGCCGACCTGCGTTTTGAAAATCTCCATCAGCGTGCCCACAATGTGGAACACCAGAATGACTTTGGCTTCCTCCATTGTTTCGAGCCCGGAGAACAGCATTCCGAGTTGGATTGCCAGGGCGCACAGGAAGAGAAAATCATAGCGGGCAAGCCCGGCGTCCGCCGGATAGAACAGATAGGTCAGCACAATCAGGCCCAGCATGATCCCGCCAAACAGACAGGCCCAGCCCTGTTTGATCCCGAACAGGAGAAATTCATTGGCCGCCGCCGAAACCGGCCCACGCACCCATTTCTGACGTAAGGCCAGATGCCAGTCAGAGAGTGTCTGCGTGAGCCTGTTTGTGTTTTGCGGCATGTCCGGACCCGTTGTTTTCAGGAATTATTTCCGGACATGACGACAAATTCGAGGCGATTAAAAGACAGCGGCCGCCTGATCTCAGAACTCAGCTCTCGTCAGAGACTGGCTGAAGCTTGTCCTGAGTCTTGGTGTCGAAATCGCTGGCATCATGACGCTCATGCAGCTGTGAGGACGGCTCCCCATAGGTGCGGTTCACCATGCGACCGCGCTGCACGGCTGGGCGTTCGGCAATCTGGTCGGTCCAGCGAATGACATTCTTGTACTCATGTACAGAAAGAAATTCACCGGCGTCATAAATCCGACCCTTTGCCAGCGTGCCATACCAGGGCCAGATGGCCATATCCGCGATCGAATACTCAGAGCCGGCCATATATTCATGGTCTGCCAGATGCCGGTCGAGCACATCCAGCTGACGTTTCACTTCCATGGCAAACCGATTGATCGGGTATTCCATCTTGAAGGGGGCATAGGCATAGAAATGGCCAAAACCACCGCCGAGATAAGGCGCTGAGCCCATTTGCCAGAACAACCAGTTCATCGCCTCGGTATGAGCCTGATGATCGGTTGGCAGGAAAGCGCGGAAGCGATTGGCGAGATACATCAATATAGAGCCGGACTCGAACACACGCGTATCTGTCGTCGTGTCCAGCATGACAGGAATTTTCGAGTTCGGGTTCAGCTTGACGTAGTCAGAGCCGAACTGATCGCCATCACCAATCTTGATCAACCAGGCATCATATTCCGCATCCGTATGACCTGCCGCGAGCAATTCCTCGAGCATGATCGTGACCTTCACGCCATTTGGGGTGCCCAGAGAATAGAGCTGGAAAGGGTGTTTCCCGCGCGGCAATTCCTTGTCATGGGTTGGACCGGCAATGGGCCTGTTAATGCTGGCGAAGCGGCCACCGCTCGCATCATCCCAGGTCCAGACTTTTGGCGGTGTGTATTCGTCCTGCTCACTCATGACGCGGTCCTTTTTTGAAACTGATTGTCTGGGAGGTGGGGTCCGTCCTGAACAAAGCAAGTTCAGCGCGCCTCACATCAGGCCCGAGCATTCCTAAACCCGGCCATGACTCCGATCGGTCTCAATAGGTGTATTTCTCACCCGCACGCACAGCCATCGGAATTACGGTTTCGACCAGCGGACAATTGAAGTGCGGGGATCGTGAGCACAGCGGATTATAAGCGTAATTGAAATCCAGAATCAGGGTTTCGGGCAATTCGCCGGTTTCAAGCGGAACATCCAGATAGCGCCCGATATTATAGGTTTCTATGCCGGTGGTATCGTCCATGAAGGTGAAGAACAGATAGTCCAGTTTACCGCTCTCGGACGCCGTACTCATCAATGGCAATTCAGCCTCAACACCGTTCATCGTAAACCGCGCCGTTCCGACGTCGAAGAATTGTTTGACCAGCCCTCGCTCGGTCTGAAGCAAAACCGGCTTAAACTCGGGTTTGGCGTCAATCACCGCCTCGACACGGTAAGCCGGATCGTAGGGAAAGAAATTCAGGCCTTCAAAACCAGCCGCCTTCGGGTGATCGGCATCATAAAGAAATACCGCATAGCGCGGGTCATCCGTACCAAAGCCCGACAGCCCGCCATTGATAAAATCACCGTCAGTCAGCTCGATATCATCCAGGCGTGATCCGAATTCACGGGGCTCTTCGCCCGACAGATTGACCGACACAGCCTCCGCACCCGGCTCAGCGCTTTCGAAAACGATGCTCGCCGAACTGCGCGATGCAGGCTGTAAGACAGACAGGCTCTCTGAGCCAACGAGCCAGGCCGTCTCGCCCGGCTTCAGATAGACCGCGTCCCGGACTTTCAGAACGGCGTTTTTGTCCGTCGTATAGCTCGCATTGGTCTTATCAACCCACGCATTCCAATCCGATGCATGCTGCGCCGTCGAACAGGCTGAAACCGCACCCATCATGACAAGGACAGATAAAAGCCGGATCATATTCCACCTCTTCTACAGCGCTGAGCCTCATCTTAATCATAGCCAACAGGCCTGGTCTATCTGACGAGCGCGTTCACCCAGACAGGAAACAAATAAAAAACCCCATCTGACTCACGCCAGATGAGGTTTTTGCTCACCACCCCTGATCAGAAGGTCTGATCAGTCAGCTTTTTGAATTTGATGCATGCTGAGCTCTTCAATCCCATAGCCGGGATCCTGAGCCAGTCTGTGCAGCGCCCAGCCATTGGCCAGGCCAAAGACAGAAATGAATACAATCTCAGCCAGGATCAGATGCGCCCAGCTGGCGGCACCCATTGCAAGACCAAGTGCGAACACTGCGTAAATCGGAAGCGCCAGCCAGAATGCAATGCGGCCAATATAGCCACCGCGTTTCGTGATCAGCTTCCAGCCGTCTCCAGACTTCTCAAGATGGCTTTCATAAAATAATGTTTGCCCAAGTGCGACATTCTTGTCGCCGCCCGGGGTTGGGGGATCATTGCGCCATTCACCGACGAATCGGCCAAAATGGATCGCATCCCAAATCTTCTTAATCATGGTGCGAACCTTTATTTTTATTCCTTATCCGGACATTACAAAACGCCGGTAAGTCGATTTGGTTGCATCATAACATGCTATTTTCACAATCGCAAAAATAATTTTAAATATAAATAAAAACAGCAGTTTAAATGTTTTTTTCTCAAAATTCAATTAGTCCGGATACGGATTTTAAAAGCCATTCTAAAACATCACACTTTTTGTGACATATTTGTAAAATTGAAAATTTCCCATGAAAATCATGAGACTGAACATGTTTTTGTGTCCGGTTACCTCTCGGTGCCTTCTTGATCGGGTATGACCGCAAGCACAGCTCTCCACCAGCCGCATTATCGCATTTTCTCTGGAAGGAGCACATTATGACTATATCACGGAAATTATTAGGTATTTCATCGGCTCTGGCCCTCATCGCCATTCCCGCTGGCGCTGAGCCTGCGACCTACAAGCTGGATCCGACTCACACGGCTATTGAGTTCAAGATCGACCATTTCGGCTTTTCTTCACCAACCGGCAAATGGATGTCTGTGGATGGCGAACTGACACTGGACGAAGATAACCCGGCAAGCAGCAGCGTCTCTCTGACCGTCGACGTCACAAAAGTGAACTCAGGCGTGGAAGCACTCGATGAGCACCTGAATAAGGAAGATTTCTTCTACACAGACGTCTATCCGGAAGCGAGTTTTGAGAGCACGTCGGTGGAGCTGACCGGCGAAACGACTGCCCTCGTCACAGGCGACCTGACCCTGCGAGGCGTGACAAAGCCGGTTACGCTCGACGTCACCTTCAACAAGATTGGCGAGAACATGATGGGCGTTAAAACCGCAGGCTTCTCGGCCACCACCACATTGCTGCGCTCAGACTTCGATATGGCCACTTATGCCCCCGGCCTGAGCGACGAGGTCACGCTTGAAATCGAAACCGAAGCCAATCTGGTTACGGAATAACAATATCGGTCATGAGCCGGTCGTGCCTCAGACTTCCGGAGGCGCGATCGGCTTTTGCTCTGGCACCAGCACACCGCGATTGAGAAGCTCTTCAGCGATCTGGATTGCGTTCAAAGCAGCCCCTTTGCGGAGATTGTCTGACACGCACCAGAAGGCGATGCCGTGCTCGACCGTCTTGTCTTCGCGGATACGGGATATGAATGTCGCCCACTCACCCACGCACTCAATTGGCGTGACATAGTTTTCTTCGTCGGCCTCGCGCTTGTCGACGACCATGATGCCAGGGCTTTCGCGCAGTAAATCACGACATTCCGCTTCGCTCAGCGCCCCGGCCAACTCCAGATGAACTGCCTCGGCATGACCGACAAAAGTTGGCACGCGTACGCAGGTCGCGACCAGCTCGATATCCGGATCGAGAATCTTCTTGGTCTCGACCTCCATTTTCCACTCTTCTTTTGTCCGACCGTCTTCCATGAAGACGTCGATATGCGGGATCACATTAAAGGCGATCTGCTTCGGAAACTCGTGTGGTTCGGCTTCCTGATTGACGTAAATGCCCTTGGTCTGATTCCAGAGCTCATCCATTGCGGCCTTCCCGGCGCCAGAGGTCGACTGATAGGTCGAGACAACCACACGCTCAATGCCGACTTTGTCGTGGATTGGCTTCAGAGCCACAACCAATTGTGCGGTCGAACAATTCGGATTGGCGATGATGTTTTTCTCTTCATAGCCCATCACGGCATCCGCATTCACTTCCGGCACGACCAGTGGCACTAGCGGGTCCATGCGAAAGGCAGAGGAATTGTCGATGACAATGCAATCCTGCAGGGCGATTTTCGGCGCCCACTCAAGCGCCACATCGCCACCGGCCGACATCAGGCAGAGATCAACCGTCGAAAAGTCGAATTGCTCAATATCATGGCATTTGATTTCCCGATCCCCATAGGACACCGTCCGGCCAATCGATCGACGCGAGGCAACAGCGAACACTTCGTCCGCTGGAAACAGTCGTTCAGCCAGAATCTCCAGCATTTCCTGACCGACATTTCCTGTGGCTCCGACCACTGCAACGCGCAATGCCATGGCAATCTCATCCTTTTCTGAAACGGAAGAAGGCGTGGATTACAGGAAATCAGGCTCAATGCAAAATGAACTTGTGGACTCTACCCCTATGAATGTTATCCCGAAGCAGGGTAGGAAGGCGAATATGGAAGATCTGAACAGCCTCATTGAACGCTATGTCGACTGCTATAACCGCGTCGATGTCGACGGCATGCTGGAATGCGTGACCGAAGATGTCCGATTTGAGAATATCTCAAATGCCGGCCAATCCATGCAATTACAGGGCAAGGATGCACTCGCACAGGTCGCGTCTGCCAGCGCTCAAGCTTTCACCTATCGTCGCCAGCGTCTGGTCAATCTGATTTGTTCCGGCGATCACGCCGCAGCCGAAGTCCAGTTTCAGGGCATTGCCGCGCTGGACCTGCCGAACGGCACCATGCAGGGCCAGTCGGTCGATATTCGCGGCGCCAGCTTTTTTGAGGCTCGCGACGGCCTGCTCTGCCGTATTGTCGATTATAGCTGATAAAGTTCAACAAAATCAGAAATTTAAATTCTTTCCGGCCTGTGAATGGCTGCCAAATTAAGTTGCCTTAATACCGCCAGCCTCGCTATGCTGACGCCTATTCACGCCTTAGGGGACTAAAACTCATGCTTAAATCATCATTTATCGCTCTTGCCGCAGCCGGCGCAGTTCTGCTGTCACCGCTTTCGGCTCAGGCTCAGAATACGACAACAGCTGCCGGTCTCGCGCAGTGCATGATCAACAATAGTGGCGCAGACGAGGAAGCAATCGTCAAAGACTTCATGGTCAAAGCGCTCACGGACGCGCCAGCTTCGGAAATCCAGGCAGCCCTTTTGCAGCTCGGCATGAAGATGGCCACCATGGCGACAACGAATTGTGGTGTCACCATGAGCGAACTCGGCGGCAGCAAGTTCGAAGAGGCCGGCGGCATTTATGGCGAATGGATTGGCGAAAAAGTCATGAATGACGCCATGGCCAAAATCCAGTAGCGCGACATCTGATCAATTTTTGAGAGGGCTGAGCCCAGGCGAACCAGCCCTCTCAAGCAAACCGAGCGAGCCCCCAATTCACGTCTCAATCCACAGACGAAACTCGTCCGATGATGTTTTCGGTTGCACTCCAGCCTGCACCAGTTAGCCTGACACCATATTGAATGCCGCGCGTGTGCTGGCGCCTGTTGCCATCCCCGATATTTGGCCAATTTGAACGGGAAGTTTAGACATGATCACATCTAAAGCGGTCGTCAGTCAGATTGCTCTGGCAGCAGCGCTTCTGTGTACGGCCTGCGGTGGCGGCGGGAGCTCGACGCCTACCCCGACGCCAACG
>CEPO01014831.1_pt1 | contig 22219 bp, 17 predicted proteins | sample 530481 | NCBI WGS metagenome assembly CEPO01 (sample SAMEA2620198, study PRJEB7988) | marine metagenome | biome: marine biome (ENVO:00000447); feature: surface water layer (ENVO:00002042); material: "saline water (ENVO:00002010), including plankton (ENVO:xxxxxxxx)" | depth 5 m
ATGTATTGCTGAGCGAAATGTGTACAGCAAAGATCAACAGGCCTTAGGTGTTCGCAGCCGCAGGGCTTTTAAGAGTATACTTCGCTCGATAGCTTCGCTAATAAGTCGAAAAACATTTCAACATGCGACACTTTTTGTCGCAAGCTATCTCTATGCTATGGTGAAGTCATAATCGCAAAAGCCAGTTCGCCACTATGAGTGCATTTCAACGCAAGCTCGACATTCTTCAATTTGTGCCTTCCGCGCCTAGAAAGGTTTCTAGCCGCCAAATTTTTGAGAACTTACAAAACTGCGGTCATCACAATATCGATATGCGCACGGTGCAGCGGGACTTAGTCAGCCTAGAAAACATTGGACTATTTGGCTTAGACGTTGATAAGCGTTCGAAACCCTACGGCTGGTTTATTAACGCGAACTTTAAGAAGCTCAACTTAAGCTTAATGGACGGCAATACCGCTCTGGCTTTTAAGGTGCTTGAACAATCCGGTGCTACGCTTCCAAACTCTACACTCAAAGAAATGCAGCCTTACTTTGCAAAAGCCAGTCAGGTCTTACAGCAAGACAGTGATTCCTTGCTTACAAACTGGCTAAGGTCGGTGGCCGATTCACAAGTTTCCCAGCCGCTTATACCACCAGAAATAGACGCAGCTTCGTTTGAACGATTAAAAAGTGCGATCTTTTTTAAAAAACAAATCTCTGCCGATATTAAGCGTATTTTTAGCGGCGGAAATGAAATGGTATGGAAACATTACGATAGAGTTAATCCTATGGGGCTGGTGAAACAGGATGGTCGGCAACTCTTTGTATGTACCTTTGGTTCACTGCACAAAAGGCGCTATGCATTGCCGCTACAATTTATTAGAAACGTTACCGTAACCGATGAAGACTGCCAGCAGGAATTTGGTGAATTAGAAAGTGTCCAGACCCTGTCGGCTAACAACAAAGAAGATATAGAGCTTAAGTTATTGGTTAAAAACAACTCTTTATTTTTACTTCACGGTTATAGGCTAAGTAACGACCAGGTAATTACGCAATCTATTCAGGCAGATAAATCTCTGCTTACCGCCACGGTGAAAGATACTAATAAATTACGCGCTTTCTTAAGAGGTTTAGGCGACAACATAGAGGTCATCGCCCCTCAAAAGCTGAGGCAGTATTTTGTTGAGCTTTCTGAAAGGCTGTACTTCGCTTATCAGGAAAAAGCCGTGCAAAATAATCAGATGTTTACTGACTAAGGTAACTCTCTGCCCTGAAGCCTCACAAAAGCAGGTATATCCAAATATGCCGCATCCTTTCTCGATGATGTCGGTACAGAGGCCTGCTTCATAGGTATCACATTTTCCTCTTGTTCAAAGCTCTGTTTCTTTGAGGGCACACCGGTGGCGATAATTAACACTTCACCAAAATGGGGTAATTCTGGAGATAGAGTCACGCCTGTAATAATCAGAGTTTGAGGGCCATCGACTAAAGATTGGAGTGTCGCTAGCATTTCTTCATACATGGCCAAACTGGGCTCTTCTCTGCACGTTAGCTGTGCGATAACGCCTTGCGCCCCGATAATATTCTGCTTATCAACTAATGGGTTTTCTAGAGCATGCTTTAATGCTTTGCTTAACGAACTGTCGTCTTCAGCTATACCTACTCCCAGCGCAGTGTCTCCCTCTAAAGAAAGAATGTGGCTAAAATCATTGATATCAACGTTAATATAACCCGTGTTCGTTAGCATTACGATAATAGCTTCGACAATTCTGTGCATTTGCGTGTCACAATGACGAAATGCAGAGAGAAGCCCTACGGTTTCATCTAGTGCAGAAAGCAATGAATCGTTAGACATCACTAATGTAGCGTTCGCTTTGCTTCGTATTGTCTCTAGTGCGTTCCTTGCAATGTCGCTTCGCTTTCCCCCCTCTGTTTTGAAAGGTAGAGTAACAAAGCACATCACATCGATGTCGCTCTCTTTAGCTAAATCAATAAGAATTGGTGATGCACCGCTTCCCGTTCCGCCTCCTAGCCCTGCGATAATGATGATAAGGTCGGCGTCTTCTATTAACGCCTTTAAGGCATCTTTACTCTGAATGGCTGCATCGCTTGCTACACACGGGTCGGCCCCCGCTCCATAACCCTTTGTTGTCGCCTCCCCTATCAATACCACTTCATGATTTGTGCATCTATGCAAAGCGGCGATATCGGTGTTAACAGAGCTAAATCTAATATTTTCATGTGAGCAAAGATTGGCCATGTTGCTTACTGCATTACCGCCACAGCCGCCCACGCCAATAACGTGAATATTAATTTGTTCGGTTCGAATGTTTTGCATGCGCTTACTCTGGAAAACTGACGTTTTGTAAGCATGAAACAACTGTGCGGCAAAAAGTGACGTATAGGATTGGGAGCCGTATATCAGTTGACTGTCGTAACTGCTTTAGACACCAAATTTACTCACGGCTTTATGTTTACTGAACAGCATCACAGCTATCCACATGCTGTGTTGGCCGCTCGACAGCCAGTTTAAGGATATGAATATCAGGTGTTTTGTGGAAAAACTACTAGGCTTTGAATTTATTAAATTAGGGTACTGATAAAATAACGTTATATTTTCTTAAAGCAGGATGAAAATGTTTTACTAGGGGAATAAATAGATGGTGCGTCTAGCCTGATTCGAACAGGCGACCTCTACCATGTCAAGACATGAATCACAAGGGAGGAACACCGTTCTATCACATAATTCCCAACAAAATCAACTAAAAGACCTTTACCACAATCTATTTAGCCTACTTTTTACTTGAATTTGGTCACAAATTAGCCATAATCTAAAAGTACTTAAAACGCATAAAAATCATCAAACTTTCGTTATATAAAGAGAACTTTTTAGCTATTACGATATTTAGTTTTATTGACAGATGGATGTCAAATTACATGTTCTCCTATGGCCTTCTAAAGTGTCGAGATACACCATCTTTTATTAACCATGCTAGCGTAACAGTAGCGATAAACTGAAAACCATAGATAACAATTGTGACACTAAGTGGCAACCAACCGTCTCTGTTGCCAAAGTCAAACCACGCACTCACGAACCGCTCTTGTGGGGTAACCCACAGATCACGTTTCCATGCCAGTTGCCACCCTACTCCTTCATCAAACCAGAGCACATTACCAAAAAAAATCCATATCCAATAAAGCGCAAAAGCTATTACCACAAGTTCAAAAAATAAGCCCTTACTTTGTGTATGTGTTGTCATAAAGTCCTCGTAAGCACTCAAGCCTGTTGGCGTCAGAAAAAAGCGATTCAATAAAGAAAAATAGTGTTAGTAGGAGAGTTGAAATTTCTGCCTGTGATAACACATGAAAATTAAGCCAATGATCAATGCCCCAATAGTAGCCGGCTCAGACACCTTAACCTCTCTAACCAGCATCGTTGAATAGTTTTCATGCGCGAGGTTTAGAAAGAAATCAGAGTATGCTGCATCATCCCGAATTTTTAATTCGTCATGGAAAGTGAACCAACCCCCGTGGGTGTCTTTCGCATCACTAAACGAAACGCTTGCTAGTCCATTATCGCCCATGAAAAAGCCTATTCCGTTTGTTCTTTCCACGAAATCTGTACTAGCGAAAGTGTTATATCCTATGGCGTTAAATGCATGGTCCCAAACCGTATCATCTCCCCCTATCACACGAGAATTATTGTCTCTAGCAAGAAACTGTCCTTCACCGTATTGATTAAGGTTTTCAATGTCAGCTTCTACATTTTCAAGGTTTGCGAGATTACTCCACAGGGCGTATACCTCTGTTGATGTCGGTAGCCGCCAGCCGAAGAACTCATCACTACTACCTAAGCGACTGCTAACATAGTTAAAGGGTTTACCATTGTTAATGCCAAAGTCCATCCAAGCTAATCCAGTTTCAGTATCGATGAAGCTACCTTGTTCAAACGACGTGTTGTCAATAATGGCTGAATTAGCCCCCACAGAAAAAAGAGTGACCAAAATACAGATAACGTGAAGGAAAGCCCTCATAAATATTCTCCCATTTATATGATTCGGCTAAGGTAACGGAGCGATGGGACAATCTATGACCCTTGGATCGAATAAAGTGAGTTTTTACAAAAATTGTGTTATCGGGAGACGTCATTAGGCGGGTTTGCATGGCGATAATATTGAACAACAGCACTATACATCGTTCTATCATGGTGTCAGGTGGCTCTAATTTGACGGGTAAATTTCTAACTGATATATCTATTAATCTGCTTATGACATAGAAGGTACTCTGTCTTTTGGTTGAAGTTGGAAGCGACTCGCTGCATGCGAATTGTGTTGAGAAGGAAACTCAAATCCAACGACAAAAGGTAGTCAACAGTGCAAAAGGTGAATTTAAAGTTCGAAGTAAAGAGTTCCGGTGACAGAGTTGTGCGATGTTTTTTACTAGAAAGCTTGATCCCAAACTTTCCCAAGTTTAAAACGGTTGCTCAGTTGCAAGAAGAACTTAAGACTCACGGATTTGAGTGCTCTAAAAAAACGATTTACAGGGATATGGACTTACTTTCTTGTTTTAAGCCGATCATATGCAAAGAGGAATCTCGACCTAGAGGTTATTCGATGTGTATTCAAAACTAGTGAAATAGCCGCTTTTATCGCGGCTATTTTTTTGCATTAAAGGCTGTTGTTTCTGCTCAGGTTTGCACTATTAATGTATCGCATTTATTGAGCGCGAAATTAATAGTTGTTGTATCTCTGGATAGTATAAGACTCTTTTTTTTACCAGAGATGAAGAAATTCGCTGTAGCGTCATTTTCTTTTTCAAACATAAAGCATGTACACTTTTATAAGCTTCGTTAATCCAGCTTCTAACCTCTTGCTGTAGTTCAGATTCGTTTACACTGAATTGGCTGTTGTCTATCATTTCTTCAGCAGTCCGGAGTCCCCACTGCCCTATAGCTACTTTCGCCAAGTGTGTAGCGTGTCGAATGTCAGAGGCATCACCAGAACTCAGTTGTTCAGGATCATTGAGAAACACTTGCTCCGCAGCCCTTCCGGCCAATAAGACTTGTATCAGCTTTTTAATATTAGCTTTCGTGTTGGAATACTTTCGTTGGAGTTCAGTCATCACAACCATGCCTTCACCGTTCTCACGAGGCAGAATATCAATATAAAGCACATCATTTGGGCTAAAGAGTTCAGCTAATGCTATTGCATGGCCAGCTTCATGGTAGGCATTAATTTGTTCTTTGTCGGAAAGTGTCTTTGAACTCTTGTCTATAGGGGGCACAGTATGCTGCAAGTAAGCTGATATAAGCGTATAGTCAAACCCTGCTCCCTCACACGTCTTCTCTATGGCATCTGAAAAAACAGTATCAACGAAAGAGATCGGTGTCTTTTGTAATTTGTCCGTTATCGCTTCCAGTAGGTGTGGTGTGTATTTGCTTATGCCAGCATCCGCGATCTTTTCGTTTACATACGCTAATAGCTCATCTAGCACAGGGAAACCTAATGTAAACCGGTTACTAAGTCGTCCCACCCTTACTATTGCATCATCAAGAAAATCAGGGTGGTTTGTAGCACCAATGACGAGTACTGGATTACTTTTAGTCTCAAAACCATCTAACCCGGTTAGTAGAGAATTAACCATCATATTAGTGATTTTTGTGTTTGCTTGCCGTTTTGATGCAATAGCGTCTATTTCGTCAATAAAGACGATACTGGGCGCATATTTCTTTGCTGCGGAAAAAATTGCTTGAAGGTTTTTATCTGCATCACCGATGGTAACTTCAGACGCATTCACATGGATAAATATACCGTCAAAATCATTGGCAATTGCTCTTGCTAGGTGGGTCTTTCCAACGCCTGGAGGGCCGGCAAGAAGAATGTGCGACAAATCCGGTTCATCGCAAGAGATAGAATAACACCTCTCGTTGAGAGTGTTGATGATCCTCGCAATCTTGTCTATTGACTCATCATTGCCAATAATGTCGTCATATTCGCACCTTGGTTGCTCTACAAACTGCATGAAAGGGGCGCGTTTGTCCTCAAGGCTGACAAGTGCTGCTGGTGGCTTACATACCAAAGTTGAACGCCCTTCATGTGCATTTAATGGTAGGTTAAATTCAAGGGTAGCGTGCCACACTCGTGAGTGATATTTACCTATAAAATCTGTCAGCCCCCCGTTCTGGCCTGGAAATGTAATTTCAATTTTTTTTATTGTAGAGAATCCTTTTTCCATCGCTTCATCGAGATGACTGGAAATATCCGCTTGAAGTTTTGCTACTGCACCGAGCATCGCTCGAGGGTTGAGCTCACCTGCAACCATGCAAATTGCTCTTGCCAAATCACCGTCAATTAAGACTTTTAAAGACAGCTCCATCTCATGCGCCAACTGCTTTACTAATGTATTGACGTCTTCTTTCTCTAGTGGCACTGCTTTAGCGATAAAGCCACGTGAAAGCCGATTAATAAACTCGGGGCTAAAGACCATCGATAATTCACTACGGTAATCTGTGATAGCCCCGTGATCGTCTGTATGCTCACCCACATTTGACGTGAAGATAAAAATGCATTCGCTAAAGTCTACAACACGGTCGCTTGAAGAGTCTCTCGCCTGATGTTCTGATAAAAGCGTTAACAAAGAGCTTAATGTATTGGGATGTGCTTTTTCGATTTCATCAAAGACAATGATACGTTTAGGGATGAATTCGCCTGGCGTGGTAAGTATTCCCAAATTCGCGGCGTTAAACTGTAGACCCGCCCCAAAGAGTTGAAGTGCGGCATTTTTGTGATAAAACTGCTCCATATTTATCACTTGCAAGGAGTAGCTATCTGCCATCACCTTGTTCAAGGTATTGGCGAAAACTTTCGTCAGGCTTGTTTTTCCGACACCTGACGCGCCGTAAATAAATACAGGCCCTCTCTGCTCGACGGCGGTGCCGTCTAATGTTTGCCTAAGTGCTGACACTAATGCTTTCTTTACTTCTGATTGTCCATGGATCTCAGAATCCATTTGCTTTTGTAGCATGCTATATAGATAACGCTTTTGTTGAGTGTCGTGAAAACTGCAATTAAACGCGATGAATTCTTTAAAGACAGTGGATGAGTACTCAATACTATTGTCACAAACCGTCTTTATAGCCTTAACAGTCCAGCTGAAAGTGTCAGAGGTTTTACCATGTTCACAACAATTGCGGAGTATGTCTGATGCTTCTTTAGTGAAATGAGAAGGTGTAAGCCTCACCAAGTCTATCTCAAACCAGCTCTTCCCATCATTCTCACCGTTACAGCAAAGTTGCATATCCACTGCTTCACTCAGTTCTTTGTGCAGATAATTAACCTCCGCAGGTGCGGTCAAGCTATGCGTTACAGACATGCCATTTTTAAACGCATCGCGAATAGGTTTTACTATTAAAAATGCTGCAATCAGTGCGATATCATCTATTGGCTTATTACCACCCCGCACTTTAACGACTAGCTGCAAGCGATGAAACAATGCTTTTAATTCATTAGACGGTCGCTCAAGTAACTGAGTTAATTCAGGAGCATGAAACTGCTTGTTTGGACTGCCGTTGACATCTTTATCGTCTGTTGAAGGTGCATTTTCTGCACGATTGTCGTTTTCAACTTGAACACACGACACCTTGCATGAATCGAGTTCAAACACATCCTCGTTACCACTAAACAGATAATTTATTAGTGCTGAATTTTTCACTGATTCATTGTGCGAGTAATGCTTAGTTAAAAAATAGGAATAGCTAAGCAGTAAAAGTTTAATTGAAAAGGGGGATGTACCGTCATCGACATCATCAATGGGGAAATACAATTCAAGTAAATCAGTGGCTGCTTCTTCCAGTATTGGAGCGATCTTTTCTTCTTTCAGCTGGTTGGCTATAGCTGTTAGCGGTGCTTTGCATTGCAATAGAAAGGCTGAGTCTGCGTCGATATAAAACTCACAGTCTAACCATGTTGGTATGTTTCGGTCAGATGTAATATGAAAAACCTGCATTAATAAAAGAGGAAGTAATTTGTCCTTATCAACCAACCAGTCTAAAAAAGAGACTTCATCAGAATCTAACCAGAAAGTTGTGTCTTTATATAGTGTGTGGATGAAAGGCATTAACTGGATAGTCATTGTGGTACTCCTCAATTATTGAAAAGTAAGACTACTAGTTTGATGGGACACGAAATGACCTAAAGCTTTATTCCTTTGCTTTTTTATAATGTGTTGTATCCATTTACGTGTGATTATGACCGTATTTAAGTAATGTTCAGATGGACAATGCTCGCGAAGCTGTAATAACCTGATGCGCCAAAGAATCGTGAGTTACGCGTCTATTTTCTTATTAAGTGAGGTATGTATTCGGATAGAGTGCTTCACCGCCCCTCCAAAGAGAATTTACCTGTTTTTTTGATGAAATAGGAGTTAACACTAATCTTCGTTGAAAAGTATGCACTACCGAAAGACGGGATGTTGCAGAACTCGCGCTCCCGGCGTTGTTTGCTGTTATTTATAGAGACTATCTTTCCAAAACACCCGAAATACAAAAAGGCCACCCAATTCCAAGAAGCGCTAATCACTTATAGTTTCGGCTGCTCCAATAAAACAATCTACAGGGACATGTACTTTTTATCTTGCCTTAAGTCTACCAAAGGGGATTATTTATTTCCTACGCACAAAGGTAACGCACTATCAAATGAAGATGAATTCCTTATTCGGATCCGTCGCTCCTCATGTTTTGCTATCCAGTACTTGTCTTTTATAAAGGGTAACCCGGAATCTTCGCTAACCGCCACGCTGATAAAGTCCACTGTGAATTTTCCATGCCGTAAAGCGCGTCTCATTTGTGCTGCGTTGGCAGGCGCAAGGCCTTTACTTTTGCAATAATAGTAGGCCTCAGCGGTAGTTGACACGAGTTGATCGCCTAATAAATAGCTTTGACCATTGGAGCCTTCGATCCAGGTCTGGGCCGTCAGATTCGCCGAAAAAAGCAATGGTGCCATAAGCGCGGTAAGTTTAAACATTATTACCTCCCTAGTTATTTTAGTAATTTCTCGATGGCGCTAAAAACGCCCGCGTTATTCATCTTCGGACAGTTCTAACACGGCTTTGAGAATGTCGCGTTCCTGTGGTGATAGACTTTCTAAAGTTTTCTCTACATTTTCCCGATAGGACGACAAAGAGGACTTGTCGCTGGCAATGGCTTTATCAAGTGTTTGCTCATATTTAATCAGCAGCGCATTCACTTTCTGGCTGTTTTCCATGTTCTGCTGATATCCCTGCCAGGCAAAGATTATTGCTATAACAGGACTCACAATATTAAAAGCGACAAATCCCCATTTTTTTAGCCCGGTGCGGGGCTCTTTATCATGGTTTTTAGCTTGTTTTTTCACTTCATTTTTAGTCACTTGTCTCGCGCCTTTTGTATCTTGCGACCCCAGCCCTAGCCTAACTCGCCGTGCTTGCATCCGGGACTTCATAATGTCCTTCAGTTTTGACGCTTCGCTATCCGATATTTTTTCTTCTTTTTGTCCGTAAGATGAAACACTAGACCCCTTAAACATGAGTTAATCTCCCAACATCGATAACTTAAGCTTAATTCTTTCAATCGTTTGCTGCGCTTCAACTAACTGTTGTCGCTGCGCATTCTCATAGTGATTGAGTAAAAAAAATAAGCCAATTAACAGGACTAACACCAAAACATAGGTAGGCAAATTATCTGAAATATAGTGTTTTATATCGACGATAAGTTCTTTTATCTGCTCCATTAAATCGCCACCCTGCAATTTTCAATTTTATTCTTCACAATATTCTTCTGAGCGATGATCTCTGAGATGCTCGAAACATTAATAGTCGGTGCGCTGAAGCAGTGGTAATCTTCATCTGCAGAGGTTTGAATCAGAAATAAGTTTTTATGGCCGATTTCCTGAGTTCTGAGCATCGCGGTAAGTAAAAGCGGCCGCTGATTAAAGAGCTTAATCAACCGCCTTTCGATTTTGGCAATGGCATTTTCTTTTCCAAACTTGCCGCTGGCGATATCAAACAAGACGTTTTCATCGTTGTAGTCTTTGGCAAATTTCATGGCAAGCTGAACGCGTTTTAGCTGGTAGAAAAAACGCTGCTCGAGTAGTACGCCCAGATCTGAATCAGCCAGGAAGTTTGGCAGCTTTACATTGGTTACTTTATTGCCATCTAACGCAACGCCCATATAAACACCGATGGATTTATCCCGACGCAATAGCGCAATATGCAGGTCGTAATGATTCTGCTCCGGCGATAATAAAAGGTCTGGCACCCAGGTGAGCCGCTCGACAGCCCAGTTATCAAACTTTTCAATGGCAGAAACTACCTGACCTCCAAAGACTGCACTTTGTTGATACTTTCCAGGCGTTGCTTCACCCAAGCGAACATCAGAAAAAAACGCCAGGTCATGGTAGTTGTTACTAAGCGATAAGTTGTAATCCAGGAAGTCACCATATAAGGGGTATAGCGCCTGTTCTAACTCGTTCTCTTTGGGCAAATTTTTAGCAAATTCATCCATTGATGAGCGGAAAATTCTGTCATCATTAAATATTAACGGCGCCAGCAACATTGCGATAAAAACCATAAGTGATACCGTGCAGTAATATTTATTCCTGCCCCCGTAATACCTCACGACTCTGTAGCACATAGCTCCAATCGCTATGACACTAAGAACGATAATAGCGGGTAAAATGATTGCCAGGCGAAAGGCATCTTCACCCATCTCATACAACGCACCGCCGGGAGAAAATGCCGCCACCGCAGCAGTAGATGTGATTAAACGAATAAACGAAATATTATCCTGTTGTTTAAGCCACGCTTTCTTATAATCTTTCTGTGATAGATCAAGCGAGAAACCTTCAACATAGAACTCCCCCAGCATGTTGCGTGCTAATGATTTGCTAGCTGAGTGATAGGCAAAATCAATGCGATCCAGTGTGGTCGCTTCTATTTTTAACTTCGACGCTGAAATGTACTGTAACCACACTGCATTTGCAGCGGCTTGCGCCTCTACCTGAGATTGTTGTTTTATTTTTTCAGCGAGAATGCGAGTTTGATTTAACTGCCAGTCTGGCGGCAGCTCAATACCCCGCTCTTTCAGTATCCGTATTGCTCTTTGACGAAACTTATCCGTGGCCCTAAATTCATCAACAGTGTCAAAACCGTCAAAACCGTAGGTGTTATCCAGCCATGCCTGGCGAGCCTTTCTTAAGATCTCCTCTAATCGAGCCGTAGTATTGTAAAAGCCCCAGGTGTCTTCAAAGTCGATATGCTCAGGTTTAACTAATATCTCAAGACCATCGCCACTACCAAATTTAAAATTATTTAGCGCATCAGCCTGAGCAATTTTTACTTTCTCTTTGCAGGCCGCGTCACAATCGCTGGCATCAAACTGCGCTTTGTATGCCTCGTGGCTTGCCTGAATATTTGGAAGGTTTGCCAACCCCGCGTACGTATCCTGGTGTTTTTCAGAGGAGAGCATTCTGTACTGGTTCCAATAACCCACAAGCCAGGAGTTAATGGCCGAAAAGTGTTCCCGTACTTCATTCGCTATGGCCGTATTGTCTTTCACCTTAGCTAGCGCACTAAGGTATTCACGCTTCGCTTGTTTATATTGTTGCCATTCCTGCTCATAAAGTTCATCAAACGCTTCGAGCCTGGGCAAACCGTATTTATCGAAATCTGCTTCCTGCGCCCCTTTCATATAGGAAGCTGCCATGTTGTCGAGGTTTTGCTCAATCAGGCGATTAAAACTCGATGAGTAGTAAGCTAACGATGGAATGGTTGCGATGAGTAGATTTCTTCTGGTTTCATCCTCAACCAGTGTATTAAACGACTGGCCATTTTCTATCTCAATAGCACCAGCCGCATAACCTTCTTTAAAAATGACCGCTCGCACTGAGCTAAGTCGCATCTCAGCACTTGCTTGAGAATCAACAATTCCATCGATAGCCAAGCGCAGCGCTGGCACTAACGCTATCCATATGGGCACAAAAATAAATGCTTTTAGCAACAGGCGGGCTGAGAATACTCCCCGCCACAAGCTTGAAAATGAACCTCTGTTATTAGGTGCAGTCGCGCTGTATTTTACCTGCTCAATAGAGAATGCACCGGGCAAGGGTATAAATGGAATAATAACCAGCGCCAAAGCCAATGCAGACAATCCCCTGGCATACAAATCCAGGCGACCAACAGCGTCAGCATGCTGGGTAAACACCTGGTCCAACGGTTGTGAATAAATATCAATAAGGCTGAAGTTTAACGACAGCTCTAACCCAATATAAATAAAAACGCCAACCAGTAGCAGGCAATATTTCAGGTGTTTGGCACCTACATCCCATGACTGTGACAAGCGCAATCTTCCTTACAACGTTTTCCACTTCAAAATGACTTTTTGCTGGCTCTTTTGCTGTTGCCCGACACCTTTAACCCGTCCCTTGCAAAGGTAAAATATCTCATCCTCTTCGGTCAGATCCTGACATTTATCATTAGTGGCTTGCTGTGGAGTGTGAGCCGTATCGCTCTCGGCAGGGAGGTGTTCCGCTACGCTTTGAGAAGATTCAAAAAATGAATAATCGTAGGGAGCGGGTTCAGGTAAAGACTTACATGCAGATAACTGTTGAATAGAAACAATGCATATAACTAACTTACTATAATCCATTATAAAATTTCCATGTTTTTATAAAACCATGTTATTGATAAACTAATGACATTGCAGCTTTTTTAAGCATCATAGAGGTAGTAATACCATTTTAATCAGTAACAATCTTCTTTCAACGCTATTTTTTAATCTAAAGTTGTAAAAAAATAAAAACTAACAAAGCTTAATTCTCGCTGATTTATACCGATTTTTGCCACGTGTGGGGCTTTATGAATGTCTTTTGCATCGCATACACCAGCGCCGTCGGGATCCTGCATAAAAACCTGGTCTTCCTCACGGCCGGTCATTAAGACTTGCGGCAGCTTTTAATGCTGGACTGAGTGAAACCATATTTGTGCTCAGGGCTAACATGCAACAGTTATTGTTTTCGTTCTAAGGTGATGTACCACGGTATAGTGTTTGGCGTATTCGGATCGATATCTTTGACCTCTTTGGGCTTATACCCTTCTGCGCTAATAAGAAATCGCTTACCTTTCTTGTTATGCTTTACGTAAATACCGTGCTCTACTATCTTCCCAGTATCGAGATCTGTGACGGTAAACGCGCGATGCTCAATAAATTGCCGGTCATGTTCAGCGGTTTCCTTGCAATAAAATTCATAAACTGACTTGCCCTCGGCAATAAGTACTTTCGCTCGATCCACATCGGCAAATCTATCATACGCCTCGGGTAATGCAGCGTGCTCAACGGTTGTAGTTACCGCCACTATCAACAGCAAAAATGCGCCACAATAAGTACTCAATAGCAACGAGTGATTACGCCAGGTTTTGCTCAACAACAAAGCCAATGCGATATAGCCAATAATTGCCAGACCAAAAATTTTTGCGACGGCCAATGTAAAAGGATAATAGGCATCATGATTCCATATGTAGTAGTCCGCAGAATCATAATCCAAGTGAAATGCCTTAACTTCGCTAGTCCATTGTTTTACGAACCCAAAGGCCCACTCGCTCCCACCAAAATGATGGGCAATGAGAAATGCCGTAGGCAAACCGATCGCACAAACAAAAACCATCACACTCGCCAGTCTGAAAAGCTTACCAAATACACTTTGTTGCCATATTCCTTTATGAAGTGATTTAGCAGCTTGTAAACCAAAGACCGTAAGGATGAACCCAATAATGGCAAAAACACCGCCATCCCTGTAGGTATGACCACCGGAAATAATATCCATGAAATCATTAGCAGCTCTATCGGACTCATTGGTGAAAAAATCCACGCCGATATGATTTTGATTAATTAAGAAAGTCATCAGCATTAAGGCGCAATAAAGCCCTATGTTGTTTTTAAATTTGAAAACGCCCGAAATGCCTTGTTCTGCATACAAGCTGCGGTAGTAATTAGCAATCAGGGTAACAGAGATAGAAAGCGGGGCTAGCAGACCAAAAAAAAGCATCCCCGCCATTGGGAGAAATAGAAACTCCCAACCTCTGTAATGCTCAATACCATATTGACTTCCATCCGTTAATATCGAGTAGGCTATATAAAGAGAGATTGGTATCAACGCCAGAAAATGCCATGAATACCCCGAGTTTTGCTTATCTATTGGGGTGTTTCTTAAGATCACAGATTTGTAGTACGGAATTATCGTCAATAATCCTAGGAGATTAAGTAACAGAAGAGTCGCGAACGGCGAATTGAGCAAATAAACGGTATATAACCCAAACGACACCCCCGTATAACCGGCAATAAAAAATAAAGCGATAATGAGATACCCCCAAAAGGGGCTCGATTTTTCAGCATAAACAGTTTCGGCATCGTGGTATTTGCTTTTTTTATAGGTAACTTCGTATTGGGTATTACTTTGTTCGTGGTGCTTTTCACCAATAAACTTCAGTGAGTAGAGTATGCTTCCTGTGGCAGCGATCAATGCCCCTATTATTGGTATGCAAAAAAGTGGCAGATAGGGATAGCGTTGTAACATTCCTATTTTCATAATTCGTCCATGTTGATTTTAGTTTTTAAGCGCCCGATGACGACGTTTGCGATGATAGATTCTCTGTATAGAAAACTCAATCAGTATGAATTTTTGTTGGTTGTACTGCAAAAAACTAAGACGTCAAAGAGGTATACGTTTTTCAATCTTCAATTTAGCCATAAATTTACGGCTTAGTTTCCTCTTCTAAACTTACAATTGCTGGTTTTACGAAAACAACACGAAAATATCCGTTCCACGTAAATAAAAATGTTCCTTTATCGTCTAACGCGAAAAACTACTTCGTGTAAATTGTAAACTCACATCTAACTCATAACGACCGGAACATTATTGGTAAGATTATAAAAATGATGAAGGTAGAGGTACTTCTTCTTATCTGCAGTAGAGCGATCGAACTGTTTAAATGCAACTGCTTGACGCTTGTAATGGACGTCCACCAAGTACGTTAGCTCAACGATTCCAATACCGTCTAATATTATTCTATATTTATCTGCGAGACTCTACACTGTTGCGCTACAGCCATTTTAAACCCATTCGCTCGTTTATCCTAAACCTGCCACCCTTAGAACAGGTAGGAAGCAATTGAGTTATCAGTCTGGGGAGGGAAACTTAAGCTTTCTGTTCAAATTGCCATAATTTTTTAAAAATATACGTAAAACTTAACACACTGTTATGGAATTTAACTGAAAGGAGTAATTCCATGACATCTTATGTATCTAATAGTAAGCAAGTTGAAGTACAAGGCCAGCTTTACGATAGCTTGTCCGCAGCAGCCAGAGCCTTCGGATTAAATAGCGACAAAGTGCTTGAACGCGTTCGCTGCGGATGGAACATTTATGAAGCGCTTGAAATTGTTGAGCGAAAACTGCCAACGATGAACTATCAAAACCGTATCGAACAATTTGCGGCTCAAGAGGGAATAAAAGCGAGTAGCGTGGGAAAACGGTTATCTCAAAGGCGCAGACGTATTAGAGAATGGCTTAATCTGCCGGGTCACTCCCCTACCCGTCATAGCAATGCTTTAATTGTCACAGATTCAGAAGGACACACATTTACCAGCTTAAAAGAAGCTACTGCCAAAAAAGGCATGCATCGCTCATCATTAAAAAGCGGCGGCTTAAAGCTTGTAAGAGTGAAGAAATACGCCTTTGAATCGGAAATGTCTATTTCTGCCGAATCTCTTTTACTTCTGTGCGCTCATCCGAATTTACGGTTAAAAGGTGACTTATTTTCTCCTGATGGCCACTACATACTTTTGGATAATCAGATTCGCCTGCATTTGTTCTTCCGAAATACTGTGGGTAATGAGTTTATTGCATTTGCATCAATTGATGGCGTGACGTTATTCAGTGTTAGTTGCTCGGTAAATGGATACGGCATATCTACAAACAGCACATTATTTCGCGATACCGCTCTCCTAAAACCTCACGAAAAATCAGCGTTGCACAATTTAATGCGCGGTTGTGCGAAGCAGAATTGTGAAATGTTCTTGAATGACTTTGCTAAATACAAAATGCCGTAAGAGGAAATCTCTATGACCTTCTAACGGCAAATAACGAGGAAATAAAATGGTTACTTGGTCACGGTTGGTCACGAATTGTGACCACACGTGGCCATCATGACAGAATTCATCTATTTTCAAGGGAAAAAAAAAGAAACAGTAATTCTAAAAAAACTGCCTAGAACCAATTAATTCAATGGTGGCAATAGGTTAGAAAACTGAGATACTTTAAGAATGGGGCTGAAAAAAGTTTTTATAAGAAAAATAGATGGTGCGTCTACCCTGATTCGAACAGGGGACCTCTACCATGTCAAGGTAGCGCTCTAACCAACTGAGCTATAGACGCATAAAAACTGTGTTGCACCAGATAGGTGGGCGAATGCCAGACAACGGCGCGTATAATACTCAGCACCGGCGCTGCCTGCAAGAAAAACTTAACAAAAGCCCGTTCAAGTGACTACTTTCGCAGCAATTCGATTGCTTTTTGTTTTTTAAAGACGCTTACTTACACCATATTAAAGGGTAGCGGCTTAATGGCGTCGACTAGTGTACCGTCGTTCACCGCACGCATAAAATACTCCCCTAACCTATCAGTTTCTTTTAACACCGTTTGCCAGTATTTAATGCGGGTTTTGGCATCAAGCACTTCAAAGTCTTTACGGTCTGGTATTTTACTGTAAGGCAGGTTCGCCACAAATGACGCCGAGGGCACTAACATCACCACATTATCGTAGCTTGAGCGATGCGGTACTCTGTTTTTTAGCCCTTTATCAAACCAACCAGGAATAGGCTTATCGTAAAAGTGAGGGTATAACACTAACCCCTTGTCAGGGCCAAAGGATAAATCGAAGTGGTAGTCAATAATTCCACCGTCGCGATACATGCCAGCTGGCGCCCCTTCTATGTTCTGCACACCTTCTATAACAATAGGAATAGAGCCAGACGCTAATAGCGCACTGTGAATATTGCCTTGGGTTAAATCGTGATATTGCGTTGGGAGCTGATAGGGGTCGTTAATTTCAAAATTCGTATTTGGCGAAGAAAAAATATAGCGGGTGTATAACCGAGAAAGGTTTTTTCGATTTACTGTATTGGCCGCCGCGCTCATAGCAAGGCCAGAAAGCTGCCTAAATTTACTTTCAAAGCGGGTTGCGCCTAAACATTTGGCTACAATAAGGTGCGCCTTAAAACGGGAATTAGACAAGACTTCTTGTTTGCCGGTGTCATTCACCATTTCCTTCAACAGGTCTTCGGCTTTCGCGGTAATTTCCCTTGGGGTAGGTTTGTTACTGCTATAAGTTGTGGTTGAGTACGATGATGCTAGCCGGTTTATTGCGGCAAAGGGGTCATTTTGCACTGCACAAATTGCACGAAAAGCACCCGCGGAGGAACCAATAACATGTACTTGATGATTTACATTCGCGAACCACTCGGGAAAAAGTACCCGATCTAGCCCTGCCAAAGTAAACCATTTAGGGCCACCCAATGCGCCTAAAAAATAACTGAACAGGTCTGGGCTAAACCCATTTTTCATTATAGTTTCTCGGGCTTTTTTACCTGCGTATACGTCTAACGGGGCCACTTACATTCCTTGCTATTTTAAAGGGCCAGCGTTTATGCATATAACCCCTTAATTTGACTAATTCGGAGAAATTTAACAGTTAACCACGCAAAAGTAACCTTCTTGGCCTTTACGCGTCTTCTGCTCAGACCACACCTTTAAACGCGTAAGCGGGGAAAACTAAGGGCTGAGTGCATCTATCACTTTTAGAAATACGCGATACTCATCATCAGTGATATTCTTTAATTGCCTATTTTGCCACGCGACCACCCGCGGCGTGATTTGCTCATACATCGCCACACCTTCGCTTGATAATGCAATGAGGCTTGCCCTTTTATCTTCCTTACACATACGTTTTAACACCGCGCCCTTGTTCACTAAGCGGTCTAACGCGCGAGAAACTTGCACCTTGTCTAGGCGGGTCGCTGCGGCGATGGCTTTTGCGGTCATATAAGGCTGCTGTGCGTCTTCTTGGCACGCGCCAAGTGTTGCTACAATTCGCCACTCGGGCATTGTAAGCTGGTAAGTGGCATATTCCTTTGCAAGAGAGTCACTTAAGTCGCTAGCCAGCATTGCCACCTTATAGGCAAGCATGTCATTTAATTGCACCGTGTTTCCCTCTCTCTTTCTCTTTTTTTAGTTAGAGATGATGACTTAAAAAGGCGAGTTGACGTAAACTTTATATAAAGCGTAAAAGCTTGGCCCAATATACCTAACTCCATTAAAAGCTTGGCTTATATCAGTATTGGCTTATCAGTTGGCACGACTGTAAACCTAGCTTACCAAAAGCGCCCGCGCACCAAATACACACAAACCACCTACCATTGATTTACAATTATTTTACCTCTAGCCTAAAGCATATAGTTTCATTTGTAACTAATCTATTGCTAAGCGCAGCTAAAGTAGCGCCAATAACGGAAACCTGTATGGATAATTTATCTTATTTAACTGGCTTTAATAACGAGCACGAAACTGAAGCCCTGCCCGGCGCTCTTCCTAAAGGGCAATTTAGCCCACAGAAAGTTAATTATAAGCTTTATGCTGAGCAATTTAGCAGTACCGCATTTACTGCACCACGTGCAGACAACCGTCGAAGCTGGACGTACCGACTACGCCCTTCTATTACCATGGGCGACTTTAAAAAAATAGATAATGGCCTTGTGCGCACGGCACCTGAAACGGCTATCCCCTGCCCACCCAATGTGATGAGATGGGACCCCATTCCATTGCCTGACAGCGAGTGTGACTTTATTGATTCGCTTGTCACTATCGCCACTAACGGCGACGCTAAAACACAAACGGGTATGGGAATACACTGTTACAGCGCCAATATGGATATGCAAAATCGTGTGTTCTATTCATCTGACGGTGAGATGCTTATCGTCCCCCAATTAGGTGACATGCTGATTACCACTGAGTTTGGAAAGCTTCATGTCTCGGTAGGTGAAATAGTGGTGATCCCTCGCGGTGTACGCTTTGCTGTCGAACCATTAGGCGGCCCCATACGGGGTTACATTTGTGAAAATTACGGGCATCCGTTTGTTTTACCAGAACGCGGCCCTGTTGGTGCTAACGGCTACGCTAATCAGCGGGACTTTTGCTATCCCACGGCGTGGTTCGAGGATAATGACACGCCACACACCATGGTAAACAAGTTTTGCGGCAACCTATTTGAGGCCCCCCTTGATCATTCTCCGTTTGACGTAGTGGCTTGGGTAGGTAACTCTGCACCTTACAAATACAACCTATCGCGCTTTAACGTAATAAACACAGTAAGTTTTGATCACCCCGACCCCTCGATTTTTACTGTGCTGACTTCCCCATCAGATCTTGAAGGCACAGCTAACGTAGACTTTGTTATCTTCCCACCGAGGTGGATGGTAGCCGAGAACACCTTCCGTCCACCCTATTATCACAGAAATGTGATGAGTGAGTTTATGGGGCTAATAGAGGGCATGTACGATGCAAAAGAGCATGGTTTTGCGCCGGGCGGGATGAGCTTGCATAATTGTATGACGCCCCATGGCCCTGAAGCTGAAGTGTTCGACAAGGCATCGAATGCCGAACTTACTCCCCAGCGCTATGAAAACACTCTAGCGTTCATGTTTGAATCTCGTTATCCCATTGCGCCAACGGCGTTTGCTATGCATAGCGACCTTCGCCAGAAGGATTATCTTTCTTGCTGGAAGGGCCTACAAAAACACTACGATGGTGAAAAGTAGTACTCCGCGATACCTGTACGGATTTGTGAACACCTTACACAATACGCAAAATCTATTATTGATTACTAAAATCATACGGTTAGGGAAAATATGCCTCCCCTAACCGTATGTTTGACGTACCGCTGAAAACAAAACGTTACAGCTGTTCTTTCCATCCTAAAAATGTGTTGCGCCTACCTCTATTGCTTGCATTTTCACTACAACCTTACAATCAGCTAACAATTATAAAATATGATTTACGTTGAGGATGTATTGCTATGGCTGATTTATTTGAAAACCCAATTGGGTTAGATGGGTTTGAGTTTTTAGAATTCACAGCGCCTGAAAAGGGCATGTTAGAGCCTATCTTTGAAGCGATGGGCTTTACCCTTGTTGCTCGCCACAAATCGAAAGACGTAGAGTTATGGCGTCAAGGCGATATCAACTTATTGAGCAATTATGAAAATAACTGCCATGCCGCATACTACGCAGAAGAGCACGGCCCATCAGCATGCGGGATGGCTTTTCGCGTAAAAGATTCACAGCATGCCTACAAAGAAGTGCTGGCCCGTGGTGCACAGCCAATGGACACCTACACAGGGCCAATGGAACTTAAACTGCCAGCCATTAAAGGTATTGGTGGTGCCATGCTTTACCTTATCGACAGATATCAAGGTGAAAACACCATATACGATATTGACTTCAACTGGATTGAAGGCGTTGACCGCCACCCCGAAGGCTGTGGCTTCCATACTCTGGATCACCTTACCCACAATGTGTATCGAGGGCGCATGGATTTCTGGGCTGGCTTCTATGAAAAGCTATTTAACTTCAGAGAAATTCGCTATTTCGATATTAAAGGTGAATATACTGGGCTGCTTTCAAAAGCAATGACCGCACCTGATGGCAAAATCCGTATTCCGCTAAACGAAGAAGCCGTGGGCGGTGGTGGCCAAATTGAAGAGTTTTTAATGAAGTATAACGGTGAAGGCATTCAGCACATCGCGTTTGCTTGTGATGATTTGTTAGCGTGTTTAGATAAGCTTAAGGCAAAAGGCATGAAGTTTATGACACCGCCACCAAATACGTATTATGAAATGCTTGAAGACCGCCTTCCAGGGCATGGCGAAAATGTAGATGAATTACAAAAGCGCGGCATTTTATTAGACGGCACAACGGAAAATGGCGAGCCTCGATTGCTGCTTCAAATTTTCTCTGAAACGGTTTTCGGCCCTGTTTTCTTTGAATTTATTCAACGTAAGCAAGATGATGGCTTCGGCGAAGGTAACTTCAAAGCACTGTTTGAGTCTATTGAACGCGACCAAGTAAATCGCGGAGTTTTAAACAAATAGCTCTTAAGCAAATGGTGAATTTGTCGTCCTGATGCATTTACGAGAGATGCATTAACGAGAGAAGCAAAATGCTAGCCTAGCTTAGCTTAGCTTAGCAGCATTAAGGCCGTTTTCTCGTTAAACCTAAGATAAAAATAAAGGCAGTACATCGCAAAGATGCACTGCCTTTACTTCAAAAAAGCCCTTGTAAATGCAATGACTAAGCTTTGGTTTCAACCCTGCCCTTTTTCATATAGTGCGCACGCCGCTCCGCTTGGATCAATGATTACGCAGAAGCTGTCGTTTCCATGGTGTCGAACTTCACCCACCTGTTTGCCCCCTTTATCAACAACCGCACGTAGGGCATTATCTAAGCTTTCGACAGTAAAGTAGTTAATCCACCCGCTTGGGTAATTTTCATTCACTCCGCGCTTATGACAAATGCCGCTTACTGGCGTGCCGTCGCTTTTCATCATAACGAAGTCACTGTATCCGCCCATGTCGATTGCTTCCTTCTTCCAGCCCATAACAGCCTCGTAGAAGTTAACAAGCTCGTCGGCATTTTCTGTTGCAATATCACACCATGACGCATCTGACATCGTCTTATCCTCTTGTCGTTATACTTATAGGCGCAACTCGCTTTTTTAGGCGTTTATTATTGCGCTAGTGATGTTAACGTTGCCCGTTTTAAAAATAGCTTGCAGTGGCTGTTACTTCAAAACTTGCGTCATAATTATGCTTAGGCACTAATAAAACTTAGCTCATTTTTCTAAAATGATCGCAGGTTGTTTGCTATTTTTTTGGGCATCAATTCTCTATAAAAGAGACGGTTGTCAAGGGAAGAAATTGCAAAAAGACCAAACATTTTTTATTTTAATGGTAGACACAGCCTGTGGAAAATGCTTGCATTTTTGATAATGTTATCCACTGACCATTGTTTGTACAGTTTATTTTATTACTTATTATCAAACACTTAGAATAAGACCCCAAACTACTCAACAAACTTATCCACAGATTAAGTGGATAACACG
>CEPO01014694.1_pt1 | contig 22038 bp, 19 predicted proteins | sample 530481 | NCBI WGS metagenome assembly CEPO01 (sample SAMEA2620198, study PRJEB7988) | marine metagenome | biome: marine biome (ENVO:00000447); feature: surface water layer (ENVO:00002042); material: "saline water (ENVO:00002010), including plankton (ENVO:xxxxxxxx)" | depth 5 m
GCCGGTACTAACTCAAATAATGGACCACTTTTCGGGGAGCAGACCACGCATGCGAATTGGTAGCCAGGTCATTTGGGCAACGCATCTGAAAGAGACGAAATCAGACCGTCGTGTGGGTGGTAAAACCGACCCGAAAGTCTCGGAGTACAGCTATACGATCAGCTTCGCAGTCGCTCTTTGTGAGGGCGAGGTCACGAGTGTGGACCGGGTCTGGGCGAATGGTCAGCCGATCTCGCTAGCGAGTCTTAATACCCGTCTCTATCGCGGCACGGAAACCCAGCTGGCAGACCCACTTATAGAAGCCGTGGAAGGGCAGTCTCCGGCCTATCGCGGCCTGGCTTACATGGTGTTCGAAGACTTCCCGCTGGACGATTACGGCGCGCGATTGCCGCAACTCTCCTTTGAGGTCACGCGGCCTGTTTCGCCTGTGAATTCGGCTCCTCTGGGCGCGCTCATCACCGGGGTCAATTTCATCCCGGCGAGCGGGGAATGGGTGTACTCACCGGACCTTGTCCGCCGGGTGGAATATCCGGGCTGGGAAGAGACGCGAAACCGCAATTCCGCGACGGGTGAAGTGGATGTGGTGCGGTCGCTTGATCAGATGCAGGCGGAACTGCCCAACCTCTCAAGCCTCAATCTCACGCTCGGCTGGTTCGGAACGGATTTACGCGCGGGCGCGTGTGAGGTCAGGCCGGGAGTCGAAACGCGCGATCAGATCAATCTGCCGCGGGATTGGTCTGCCGGGAGCACGGATCGTGACACGGCTCATCTGATCAGCCGCGATGAAAATGATCGCCCTCATTATGGCGGTACGCCCGATGATCAATCCGTGCTGGCGCTTCTGGACGAGTGTGCGGCGCGGCAGATTTCCGTCACGATATCGCCTTTTCTGCTGATGGATATTCCGCCGGGAAATGGCCTGACAGACCCTTATGGCGGCACGGAACAGGCGGCCTTTCCCTGGCGCGGGCGCATCACGTCAGCGGTTGATAAAAGCGCGACGGCGCGAAACGATGTGGAGGCCTTTTTCGGCGCAGTGTCGCGCTTTGATTTTGCGCTGGATGGCGATGCCATTGTGTATTCCGGGCCGGCCGAATGGAGCTATCGCCGGTTTGTTCTGCATCTTGCCATGCTGGCAAAGCGCGCAGGCAGTGTGGATAAATTTCTGCTGGGCTCTGAACTGGTCGGGCTGACGCGATTGCGCGATGAGACTGGCGCGTTCCCAGCGGTGGAGGCGCTCGTGGCGCTAGCCGCCGATGTACGCGCCCTTCTGCCGGATATTGAGATCAGCTATGCCGCGGACTGGACGGAATATGGGGCGTATGTGCCGGATGATGGCTCGGGAGACGTTCTGTTTCCGCTCGACGCATTCTGGGCGGACGCGAATTGCGATTTTGTCGGGATTGACTGGTATGCGCCGCTTTCGGACTGGCGTGAGGGCGAGCATCTCGATGCCGCCAATTGGGACAGCATTTATGATCCGGCCTACCTCGCGGCCAATGTCGAAGGCGGCGAGGGATATGACTGGTATTATGCCAGCCCAGAGGATCGCGACGCCCAGACCCGGACGCCGATTTCTGATGGTGCGCATGGCGAAGACTGGGTGTTCCGGGTGAAGGATCTGACCGGCTGGTGGGCGAATGCCCATCATGAACGCCCGCTTGGGGTCCGGTCTGGCGCAGCCACGGCATGGCAAGCGGAAGGCAAGCCCATTCGCCTGATCGAGATTGGCTGCGGGGCGGTCGATAAGGGAACCAATGCGCCCAATTTTTTCTATGATCCAAAGAGCGATGAAAGCGGCCTGCCGCCTTATTCTGACGGCACGCGGGATGACGCCATTCAGTCGGCCGCCATTCGGGCGCTGCAGAACTATTGGGCGATTGGTGGCGGCCAGAACCCCACTTCGTCGGTTTATGCCGGGCCGATGATTCCAGAAGATGGGCTGTCCGTCTGGGCCTGGGATGCGCGACCCTTTCCCGCCTTTCCGCTGCGGTCCGATATCTGGGCGGATGGTGAGAACTGGCAGCTCGGGCATTGGCTGAATGGCCGTCTGTCGCGGTCAGATTTGGCGGGGCTGATTGCAGAGAGCTGTGTTGAGGCAGGGGTAAGCGTTGATGTGAGCGCGGTGTCGGGCAGTCTTCACGGCTATGCGGGCGTGGGGCTTACCACACTGGCGGAGCTGATCTCTCCGCTTGCTGGCGTGTTTGGCCTGCGTTGTACTCAGCGTGAGGATGGCCTTTATTTTTCAAACCAGCCCGAGGGGCAGATACACGCATTTGAAGAGCGCGATTATGCGCTTCAGCCGCGAGGGGAGCACTCAAAACGCGTGACGCGGCGTCTCACAGATCATGCGCCGCGCGGGGTGAGGCTGACGGTTCAGGATCCATCTGCAGAGTATCAACCGGCGTCGTATCATCGTGGTGAACGCCCGGACGGTGATCGGGATTTGCATATTCAGCTGCCCGTCGCCGTGCCGGAAAGCGACGCAAATGCGCTGGCTGACCATCTCTATCAGGTGACGAATGCCGCTAGGTATGAAACCCGGCTCACACTGTCGCCCGAACGCATGGAGGTGTTAGAAGGCGATCTGATCATGCTGTCGGAAGAGGCCGAGCCCCTGCGCGTGCTCGCATTTGATCGGTCACATACGCATGACCTCACGCTGGGCGGTGTGACCAGTGGCTTTGACCGGCAATTTGCACTCACAGGTGCCGCGGTATCGCCGGACCATGTTCCGCGACCTGACCTTGTCGTGCTGGACTTGCCCGGGCTGACCGGGCGGGAAGATGATCATCGCCCGCTGGTTGGCGCGAACGCAAACCCATGGCCCGGCCTTGTGACGGTGCGTGCCGGATATGAGGATGGTGAGGCTAGTGTGAGAGCGACACTCGCACGCAGTGCGACGCTTGGCCGATTAGTGTCGGCCCTCACGCCGGGACCGGGCGACCGGATGCGTCCCGGCCTGACGCTGGAGGTCGAATTCCCCGAAGCAGATCTCTCAGACATCACCCGTGTCGAGCTGGTGGGTGGGCAGAATGTGTTCGCCATCGAAACCGCCGAAGGCTGGCTGGTGGCTGGCTTTGAGGAGGCAGAGCAGATAAGCGCGGACCGATGGCAGTTGAGTTCTGCGCTGACGGGGATTGGCGGCACGGAGGATTTGTCTGCGCTGGGGGCAGAGGTCGGTGCCCGGATTGTCCGTCTCGATGCCGCGCTTGAGCCCGCAGAATTGTCTGATCATGAGCTTGGTCAGACCCTGATCTGGCAGGCGGCAGGGCCAGGCGCAGAGGCCGATGAGGTTTCATCCGAAGAGCGTGTGCACGGCCGTGCGCTGACACCGCTGCGACCAGCGCATCTGAAGGCGCGGCGAATGGTTAATTCAGATCTCCGCCTGGATTGGACGCGGCGCGCCCGTCATGCGGCGGATCGCTGGGACAGCCCTGACATTCCACTGCTCGAAGATAGCCTGAAATACCAGATAGATGTGGTTAATGAGGGCGAGTCCCTGCGTACTGAAGTCGTGACGGAAGAGGGCTGGACTTACAATGCGGCCGATCAATCGGAAGACGCTGCGCCCGCCACGGGTCTGACTTTCCGGGTGGCACAGATTTCGGCGCGGACCGGCGCGGGCATTGTGGCGGAGGTCAGCTTGTAAATTGCCTTCTGACGTCGGCCCGTTAAACTCCTCGAAAACAGAAATGGGGGGCAGTATGGCGGGCGGCGTTTTTATATCTTACAGGCGATCGGATTCGGCGGCGTTTTCGGGCCGTATCGCGGATTATTTTGGCTATCACCAGAAAGATACGCACGTTTTTTTTGACATTAACGGCATCGAACCCGGGGAGGACTTCGCCGAGAAACTCCGTACTCAGATTGAATCCTCCGAGGTGGTGCTCGCCATGATCGGCGAGACATGGCTCGGAGCGTGTGACACTGCCGGCAATCGTCGGCTGGATGACCCTGGTGATTTTGTGCGGCTTGAACTCTCGACCTCACTCGCAATGGGCGCGCGGGTCATTCCTGTTCTGCTCGATCGGGCGCAAATGCCTTCCGCCGGGGACTTGCCCGACGACCTCAAAGCCCTCGCCAATTGCAATGCCCAGTTTGTCCGGGCCGAAGCCTTTCAGCGGGATGCAGAACATCTTGCAAATTTTGTTGCAGACTTTTTAGCACGCTCTGAAAAGACCGTTGCACCTTCGTCTGATCAAACCCCTCGTAAGGCTGGCAACCCCATTTATGATCATGTGGTTCAGTCATTCGAAGCCTTTGAGCGCAACTATTCTGACGGCTTCATCATATTTTCGAATGAGGCGGATCAATTCATCCAGTTCGCAAACCCAGGTGATGGATATGTCGTGCTGGACCTGCCACGTGTCGCGCTGAAAACGCCCGATCAACGCGCCGCCGCAGATCGGTTTTTCAGTGAAAGCACAAACGTTTCCGGTGCGTCGCTCGATGACGACGATGACACCTACAATCTCGAACTGCCGCTCGACGCGCCTTATCTCGCGCGGATCGTACTCGATGTGTTTGAGTATATTTATGAGAATCTGGCCAACGCGCCTTTGACGGTAGAGATGGGGAGGTGATTTACCGCCCCAGCTCTGCCTCGATAAGCGGGGTGACACTGGCGCGCAGAATGTCGATCAATTCCTGTTCCATCAGCTGATAATCATCGGGAATATCCAGCACATGGATCGGCGTATGCGCCACATCCTGACGGAAATCGGCCTTGATGCGGCTCGCATGCTTGTCTTCCATGACGAAGATCAGATCCGCCCAGCGCACATCTGCCAGTGTGATCTGATGACGGGCCGACCGCGCCGTGCCAGCCGAACGCGCCGAAACGCCTTCCATATTTGCAAATGTGTATTCCGCCGTGGGACTGCGCCATTGGTTTTTTGAACAGACGAACAGAACATTCAGCGTGGTGGTGTCAGCCATCAGTTTCGTCCATTCCGCATAAGGCCAGATTTTGCCGATCTGACGGGCCCGCGCGAGTTTATTGCGCCGAAAATACATTTCATACCAGCGCTTCGGACACGGATCCCCATACCGGAAGCCCCGGCTTCGCGGCCCATGATGATCGTCGTGCAGCCGGTTTTGCGCCCGTCTCCAGGCGCGATCTCTTTTGATTGAGGGCATAGCCCATCCTTTCGTGTTGTCGGGTTCAGCAGCCGCGGCAACACGAATTTGAGATGATTAATCCGTAAACACGCCAGAAACAAGGCGGTCGCAAGACAGAAAGAGGCTTTGAAAACGCTCCGGCACTCCCTACTTAAAATCTCAAGTAAAGTGAGGATTTAAAGCAAGTGAGTTGGGACCCTTATGCGGCGCTTGGACTGCCAAAAGGCAGTGATGGCGACGCGGTCAAGAAAGCCTATCGGAAAATGGCCAAGGAATGCCATCCGGATGTGTGCCCAAACGACCCCGCGGCAGAAGAAAAGTTCAAACGCGCCACAGCGGCGTTCAATCTGCTGTCCGACCCCAAGCAGAAAGCCCGCTATGATCGCGGTGAGATCGATGCCGACGGCCAGGAACAGACCCGGTTTCATGGTAATCCGTTTGGCGGCGGTAGCCCGTTTGGGGGCGGCGGAGGGGCGCGCCCCGAATTCCGCACCCATTCTTATGGTCATGGCCGGGCCGAACCCGGCATGGACACTTTTGAAGACCTGTTCGGCAATATTTTCGGCGGTCATTCAGCGCGCGGCGAGCAGCGCCGTCATTCCGCAAAAGGGCAGGATGTCCGCTATAAGGTCGATGTCGACTTCATGGATGCGGTCACAGGCAAGAAACAGCGCCTCGGCATGCAGGATGGCAAGGTGTTTGACATCACCATCCCGGCGGGTGTGACCTCAGGCCAGGTCTTGCGCCTGCGATCTCAGGGGCATCCCGGACTTGGCGGCGCACCACCTGGCGATGCGCTGATCGAAGTCAATGTGAAAGATCACAGTTATTATAAGCGCGATGGTGATCATTTGCGCCTGACCTTGCCGATTTCTCTGACAGAAGCCGTTGAGGGTGCGAAAATTGAAGTGCCAACACCGCTGGGCCGGAAATCTCTCGCAGTTCCCTCAGGCGCGAAAAGCGGAGCGACCCTGCGGATGAAAAGGCTCGGCATTCAGAAGAAAGATCCGGGCGATCTCTACATCACGCTACAGCTGGTTCTGCCGGAAAAGCTTGATGATGAACTGAAAGCCTTCGTGAAGGACTGGAAAAACCGGGATGTGGTGCCGGACCGGCCTTGATGCGAATGTGCAGAAAACACCCGGAAATTATTGACGAATATCGCCTGACTCTGAGAAAAGTGTGACAGCCAATCTAGGGTGCGGGGACGCTAATGTCAGGCTTGGACGTCTTTATAAGCTATAAACGGGAAGAACGCGACAAGGCGAATGCGATCTGCGCCGCGCTGGAACGCTATGGCTATACGGTATGGTTTGATACGCGACTTCTGTCCGGTGACCGATTTCGCCAGGAGATCAAAAAACAAATTGATGCGGCTAAGGCTGTCGTGGTGCTGTGGAGCCAGCGGTCAGTTCAGTCCCAGTTTGTCATTGATGAAGCGAGCTACGCTGATCGTAACAAAAAGTTATGTCCGGCGATGCTGGACTGTTGCGACATACCGTTTGGGTTTGGTGCCTATCACGCTGTGAGTCTCGCAGGCTGGAGTGGTGATCCTCTGGATGACATGCTGACGAATCTGTTGACAACTTTGGAAGCAAAAACGGGCAAGGCTGCAGCGCTTGTAAATGACGGCCATTCTACGGAACGAAATACTACCAAAGGTAACACCGCGTCCGGCGACTTCGATGATCTTTTCTCAGATGTCTTCAAAGACCCGAAGAGTTGGCAGAAGTCTGGAAAACGCGGAGAAGATCTGCGTTACAGATTGACCGTGGAGTTCGAGGACACAATTCTTGGCGGGAAGCAAACGGTCCAGTTTGCAGACGGACCGCCACTCTCTGTGACCATACCGGCCGGTATTACGTCGGGAAAACTACTGCGCCTTCGATCTCAGGGCTTACCCGGCACGGGCGGCGCCGCAGCAGGTGATGCCATTCTGGAGATCACAGTTAAGGATCATCCGCTTTATAAGCGAATAGGAGACGACCTGCATGTTGATCTGCCAGTCTCCTTAACTGAAGCTGTTGAAGGCGCACGCATCGAAGTGCCTTCGCCCTTGGGCAAGAAACTTCTCACTATTCCCCCGGGAATGCATGGCGGTAAGACGCTTCGCATGCGCGGACTGGGTGTTCAGAAGCCGGATCTACCTGGCGATCTTTATTACCGCCTGCACATTGAGTTACCGCCGCAGCCTAATCGTCAGCTTCGCAGTTTTGTCCGGAAATGGGAGGATCGCGTGTTCACGCCGGATCGCTTTTAACGCGTGACGAACTGCAGTTTCATTACATCTCTTGCAGAAATTTGCACATGGTCACTGCAAGATGTACCACTTGTTCAGAGACGGTTCAGCGAATTCTGCCTAGAACGGACCCATGAAACGAATTCTTGCCCTCATTCTTGCAGCCTGCGTCGTGACGACCCCCGCGTCAGCGCAGTTCATGCCGTCCACGAATCTGCTGCCTGAGCAGGATCGAAATGCTGTGCGCAATGGCCAGCAATTGAGCCTCAAACAGATATATGACCGGCTCCGCAGCCGATATGGCGGTGGCGAGCCGCGCGGTACCTCGGAATGTGAAGGCGGCAATTACTGCATTCGCTGGGAAGTGAATGGCCGTATTCTTGATCTGGTCGTAGATAAGAATGGCCGTGTTCTTCGGGAGAGAAGGTAAGTCTTATGCGTGTACTTGTTGTTGAAGATGATCCGGATCTGCGTCGCCAGCTTTCAGATGCTCTGACCCATGCGGGCTATGCCGTTGACCTGTCGGCCGATGGTGAGGATGGCCATTTCCTCGGCGATACCGAGCCTTATGACGCGGTGATACTCGACCTTGGCCTGCCAAAGCTTGATGGCGTGACGGTGCTTGAGCGCTGGCGCGAAGATGGCAAGGATTTTCCGGTGCTTATTCTGACGGCGCGCGATCGCTGGTCAGAAAAAGTGGCCGGCTTTGATGCGGGCGCGGATGATTACCTCACCAAACCCTTTTACACAGAAGAGCTCCTTGCGCGTGTGCGTGCACTCCTGCGACGGGCCTCGGGCCATGCCAGCGCGGCGCTTGAGTGCGGTGATCTCCGCGTCGACACGCGGGCAGCCCGGGCAACCGTTGGCGGCAAGGCGATCAAACTGACGGCACATGAATATCGCGTGCTCAGCTATATGATGCATCATCAGGGCCGTGTCGTGCCCCGAACAGAACTTGTCGAGCATATTTATGATCAGGATTTTGACCGCGATTCCAACACGATCGAGGTGTTCATCGGCCGTTTGCGCAAGAAAATCGGGTCTGACCGGATCTCGACTGAGCGCGGCCTGGGCTATCGCCTGATCAACCCGGAAGCTGACGAAGCCAAAGCATGAATTTCGGAAAGACGTCGCTTGCCCGGCGCCTTGTCCTCGGGTCTGCTGTCTTCAGCTTTGTGATGCTTGGCCTGACAGCGTGGATTCTCTCCACGCTGAACCGGCAACAGGCGCTGGATCTGTTTCAGAGTGAATTGGACGCCACGCTTGGCACGCTCACCAGCGCGGCCAACGTTACCGATTATGGTGAGGTCTTTATTATTGAGACCCGCGCGCCGACAGATGAGCGGTTTTCAACTCCACTTGCCGGTCGGTATTGGCTGATTGCCGGTCTGAATACAGAGGGCGACCGCATTTCCGAAGTCAGTTCCAACAGTGTGTGGGACTGGGTGGTACCTTGGGATGACTTCGCCATTCAGGCGGCCATTAACGCGCCGGGCGAGCCGCAATTTTCGGATTCCGTCGGCCCGAATGGCGAGCCGCTTCGGATTGCCACCAAATCCGTCATTCTGCCGGGGGAGTGGGATAGCCCGGTTATTCTGATCGCAGGTGCGGACCGCAGCGAGATCAACCGGATTACGCGACAGTTTCTGATCACGCTGGTGATTTCGCTTGGGCTTCTGGCGCTTGGTCTGATCGCAGCCATGTTCATTCTCGTCCGGCTTGGGTTGGCGCCGCTTGTGCGGGTCCAGCGGGATGTGGCGGATATTCGCATCGGCGAGAAACAGCATCTGGATGACAATTATCCGCAGGAGATTCTGCCGCTCACCCTGGAGCTCAACAAGCTCCTTGATCACAATAAGGCGGTTGTCGATCGTGCGCGCACCCATGTTGGCAATCTGGCGCATGCCTTGAAGACACCTATCGCGGTTTTGATGAATGAGGCGCAGAGCGATGACCCCATGTCCTCACTGGTCCGGCGGCAGACGCAAGCCATGTCCGACAATGTGCAGCACTATCTCAAACGTGCACAGGCGGCGGCGCGAGCCGAAGTTCTGGGGGCAAGAACGCCCATCGAACCGGCCATTGAAGATCTGACCCGGCTGTTGCAGCGCTTGTTCGCCGAGAAGGGCTTATCGGTCGCGCCAGGCCAGGTTGAGCCGCTCGTCTTTCGCGGTGAACGGCAGGATCTGGATGAGATGCTGGGCAATCTTCTTGAGAATGCCTGCAAGTTTGCATCATCAAAAGTTCGTGTTGTGGCCGAACGCGGAACGCCCGAAGAATTGGTCATTCATGTTGATGATGACGGCCCCGGATTGTCGCCCGAAGAGCGCAAAGAAGCCATGAAAAGGGGCGTCAGGCTCGATGAAACCGCGCCGGGCACGGGTTTGGGGTTGTCGATCGTCAAAGACCTCTCCGAGCTCTATTCAGGCCGGTTCGAGCTCTCAGACAGTCCTTTGGGTGGACTACGTGCCACATTGATTTTGCCGAGCGTCTGACCCAGATAATCAGAAAATACACAGGGAGTTTTCCATGCGCGCACGCGCCCGTCGTTTCTGGCTCATCGTTGTTGCAGGCGTTTTGCTTGCTGGCGCGACCGGTCTTACACTGAGTGCATTGTCCTCTGACATTGATGCTTTCTACGTGCCCGGAGATCTGGTGGAGCGCGGTGGCGGCATGCCCGGTGAGCGCGCGCAGATTGGCGGCCTTGTGAAGGAAGGCTCGATTGAAACCACCAGCGATGGCCAGCTTCATTTTGTCGTCGAAGACGCAGCGGGTGAGATCAAGGTGAGCTTTGAAGGCTTCATCCCGGATCTGTTCCGCGAGGGCCAGGGCGTGATCTGCAAAGGCACATTCACAGAAGCATGGGCATTCCAGGCCAGTGAGCTTCTTGCCAAACACGACGAGAATTACATGCCGCGCGAACTCGAAGACGCGCTCAAAGAGCAAGGCGTCTATAAAGGCGAAGGCGCGTAAGCTTACAGTCCGTCACATCCCGGGCGGGAGCTGTTCTCTCCGAGCACATCAAATACGAGCGAGGTCGTATAGCTCTGCAGATCGGTCTCTGCTGTCTCCGGCGCGTCGGTGATCAGACGCGTCATGAGCAGAAATACCCCGGCATGCAGACCGTCAAAGGCCAGTTCACCCTGGCTATTGGTGGTGTAGGTCAGCCCGTCGCCATCGCCCGCATAGGTCCCGAAGGCCCGCGTCAGCATGATCGGCTGACCGACTAGCGGCTCACCATCAAACAGCGCTGTGAACCGGATAGGCATGTCCGCCTTGAGACAGGACGGGTGCTCGGACGCAACGAGCTCAAGTCTGCTTAGCGGCTCGGGCTTGTAAGGCGTCGGCTCATCCACAGTCACCCAGACATCGGCCAGCGTGACCGTCTGAGAGGTGAACAGCTCAGCCCCAACTGGCAGGTCCAGCTCATCAAATCCGCGATTGAGCCGGACGATCTTATCATTGTGACGATAGGCATGACCAGTGCGCCCGAGGCGATTGCCTGAGGTCAGCCGATACGTGCCGGTCTCTTCCAGTTCCGCCTCGAGCACGGTGAGCACGCCTGTCGTCACTTGCTCGGCGAAGGCCTGATCCTCGCCGGACGGAGTAACAATCTTCATCGTATCGGTGCGCAGCGCGACATTCGGCAGGGGAAAGCGCTCGGTAAAGCTGGCCTGAACCGTCACCGAACCCGGCTCTTCCAGATAGAACTCATGCGGCAGAAGATTGCTGGTGTCCGCTTGAGCCGCGACAGCACCAAGGCTGAACGCGGCACACACAGACAAGGCACGCCGACAGATCATTGACCCATCTCAGCCATTTGCGTTTCAGATGGCCGCAGCCGCGCCTGAAGCGGAGCAGGCTCGGCCGTGACATATTGCGCCAGCGCCTCACGCGCTTTTGGTTTGGCGGCGTCCAGATCGATTTCGCCTGCCTGAATCTGATCGGCCAGCTGCAGAATAGGCAGATAGAGGTCCTCAGTTTCGCCCTTCAGATTGACGGCAAAAACCTGATTTTCATCTGCAATGTCTTCCCATTCCTCACGAATGAACGCCCAATAGTCTTTTGTGGCGTCCCAGTATTCGACAGCCGGAGACGGGTCGAAATTTTCGTCATGGCGGTAGGTGTTGATGCCAATTTCCCGGACAAGCGCTTCGGGGTTTTCACCACTCAACACGAGTTTGGTGTTGTCCTGCTCATGCACCCAGCCGAACGGTGTGATGGCATGGCGGTTGATGGCGTCGACCGCATGATAATCTGAGCGCGTGGTCATGTCCCGGCGCGGCAGGGGGCGCCATTCGCGCGGCGGCTCCCATTGTGACACGCCATCTTCATGCTCCCAGAACCCGACAGCGCCATAACGCGGTGAGTCATCGACCTGATAGACCACTTGTGACCATTGTCCGGCGGCCACGTAATCGGGCAAGTCCTGCATTTGCCAGGCATTCCCGCCAATGAACATCATCACTTCATCAGGTTCATACTGCCAGTCCTGACGCCAGTGTTTGACCACCATTGGCGCTTCAGCCGGGCCGACCACCAGAATATGCTGCAGGCTGATAAAGTCGCCCTCATCCTCAATCACGCGCACGACTTCGAACCCGCCAGAGACTTTCCGTTCTTTCAGCTCATAGCCTTCGCTCAATGGGACGGTTTCGGTGAAATCAAACGTCACATGGTAATCGCCCGCCATAGCCAGAATGGCCTGTCGGTCTGCTTCGAAATGCTCTGAAACGCGGGCTGCAGAGGTGAGCGGCGTCGTGGCCGCGGTGTCACTGACCGGCACGGCCGTCTGGCAGGCGCCGACGAGCGCGAGTGCGGGTAGGGCGAGGCCAAGGCCTTTGAGGGTGTATTGCATGATCAGCTCCCGGATTGGCGAAACACATACCTGATTAAATTATTTGAGAATGACTTGCAATCGCTTTTCCGATCTGCGAAACGCAATTGCGAGTCATTATCATTTGCAATTGGGGAAACCATGAAACGGAAAGAAGTGTCAACGACGCCAATGCGTTTAGTTTTGTTGGCGGGTGTGGCGACACTCAGCCTGTCGGCGGCAGCTCAGACGGCCAGTGAAGCGCCGGAAAAGGAGCAGGAGCAACGCCAGGAAACAATCTCGGTTTATGGCACATCAAACCCCATACCGGTGTTTGAGTATCCCGGTCAGGTGACGGTGATCGATCGCGACGCGATTGACCGGCTCATCCCGAGTACGCCTGCCGATTTGATGAAATCAGTTCCGGGCGTTGAGTTCTCCGGCGGCCCGCGTCGGACAGGTATGGTGCCGAGTATTCGCGGTCTGTCCGGAGAGAACGTTCTGATCCTGCTCGATGGCGCGCGTCAGAGCTTTATCTCAGGCCATGATGGGCGGTTTTTCCTTGACCCGGCCTTGATCCAATCCGCCGAAATTGTTCGCGGCCCGGCTTCCGCGCTCTATGGTTCGGGCGCAGTGGGGGGCGTGCTGGCCTTCGAGACGGCTGACGCAGCCGATTTATTGCGCGAGGGCGAAAGCTTCGGTGCGCGAGTTCGGGCTGGCTATCAGAGTGTCAATGAAGAGAGTTTTGGCAGTTTGACTGCCTATGGTGTTCAGGGCGGCTTTGATGGCGTGGTCAATCTCTCCATGCGTCAATCCTCTGACATCGAACTGGGCTCAGGCGCTGATCTCCCGTCTGATGACGAAATCACCTCCGGGCTCGCCAAGCTGGGCTATCAGTTCACGCCTGCCTTGCGCGGTGAAGTCTCCTGGCAGGGCTTCAGCTCGACCGCTCTTGAACCGAATAACGGACAAGGGACTGGCGCAACCGGTGATCCGCTGCTTGATCGGGACGTGGACAAGGATATCGACGCCCAGACCTGGAATGGTGGGCTGAGTTTCAATCCGGACTCAGACCTGATCGATGCCCGGCTGACGGTCTATCAGCAAACCACATCTGTCGATGAGTTTGACGGCACGATTCCGCGAACTACCGGTCGGGAAATCGAGACGACGGGCTTCAGCGCCCGCAACGCTGCGCGCTTCACGCTTGGCAATGTCGCGACCACACTGACCTTTGGCGGGGATTGGTATGAAGACAGCCAGACCGGCTTTGACACTGATACCGCAACGGGCGTGCGCGGTGGCGTACCCAACGCTTCGGCTGAGTTCATGGGCGTGTTCGCACAGCTTGAAGCGGATATCGAAGCGCCGCTTGGTCTGCCGGGAAATCTGATCCTCATCCCCGGGGTTCGGTTTGACGAATTTGAATCGAGCTCTGAAACCGCCACTGAGACCGCGTCCAATGATGAAGTGTCGCCGCGTTTTGCAGCAAGCTATGGGCCGGTCAGCTGGTTCCGCGTCTTTGGCAGCTATGCCGAGGGCTTCCGCGCGCCGTCTGTGAATGAGCTTTATCTTGATGGCGTGCATTTCTCAGTGCCGCATCCGACACTGTTCAATCCGGCCATGGGCAGTCTGGTCTTCGTGAACAATAACTTCATTCCGAACCCCAATCTGAAGCCTGAAACGAGTGAGACGGTCGAGCTTGGGTTTGGTGTAGATTTCCGGAACCTCGCCACAAAAGGCGACCGGCTGCAGGGCAAGATCTCCTGGTATGAAAGCGATGTCGAAGACCTGATCAATCTTGGCGTGGATTTTACCTATGACCCGACCTGTTTCGCTGGCCCGAGCTTCTTTCCCTGCGCCGCAGGCACGACCCTTTCAGACAATGTCTCCAGTGCGGAATTGTCCGGGGTTGAGCTGGAAGCAGCTTATGAGGCGAAGCAATTCTATGGCCGCCTGACCTACTCTTCGATCGACGGAACAGACCTTACCTCCGGGGCTGATCTCGGTACGCTGACACCGGACCGGGCCTCACTCGATCTGGGCTGGCTGTCGTCAGACGAGGCTATTCGTATGGGCACGCGCTTCCGTATCGCCTCTGACTTTGAGCGTCAGGATGGTGCGGGCGGCGTCGTAGAAGAGCGTGATGGCTATAGTGTGGTGGATCTCTACGCCTCCTGGGCACCGGGCTTTGCCACAGGCCTGCGCTTTGATGCGGGGATCGAGAACCTCTTCGAAGAAGATTATGAGCGCACATTCGAAGGCGTCTCCGAACCTGGCCGCAATTTCAAAATCGCGGCGAGCTATCAGTTTGGCGGGTGATCCTGCCTGAGCCGTTTCAGTCAGGTTCTCAGCCTTCCTGACTGATGGTCCCGACCTCTGCATCTCCTGGTAGATTGTTGCAGAGGTCGGGACTTTTTTATGTCCGGCACAGGGTCTGAATTCGCCAGCGTTTGACAGCGCAGCGTTCAGGCGACATCAGAACTCCAGCTAAGGCGCGCGGCCCGGAGACCGACATGGACACATTAACGACGCTTCCACCAGGTCAGCAGATATCCGGCGCTGATGGTCGCATCATCGCCATTAGAGATGGCGCCAGAGGCTGGCTCATCATCAATAATCCAGACCGCCGGAACGCCATGTCCCGCGATATGTGGGCTGCTGTACCGGAATTGATCGGCTGGATTGAGGCAGACCCTGACGTGAAACTCCTGCTCCTTACAGGCAGGGGCGAGAAAGCGTTTGTTTCGGGTGCGGACATTTCCGAATTCGAAGCCCATCGCTCCAACCCGGAGGTTGAAGCCGATTATATGCGTTGCTCCCGGGCGGCGTGGGCAGCCATTTCGGATACGCGGTTGCCGAGTATCGCCATGATCCGCGGCGCCTGTATTGGTGGCGGACTGGCCACGGCGCTGAGCTGTGATCTGCGCCTTGCTGAACCGGGCGCGAAATTTGGCGTGCCCGCAGCCAGGCTCGGCATTGGCTATCCGTTTGATGGCGTTCAGACTCTGATTTCTCTGATCGGGCCGTCTCAGACCAAAGCCATGATGTATTCCGCTGAAATCTATTCTGCAGAGAAAGCAATGGCGATCGGGCTGATTACGGAACTCATTCCCTCTGAACAGCTCGAGTCGCGCGTGCAGACCCTCTCGCAGACCATTGCCGCAAACGCGCCGCTTAGCATTGCTGCAGCGAAGCTTTCGGTGGATCAGGCGCTTCTGGATCCGGAGCGCCGCGATATGGCTGCCGTCGACGAAGCCATTTCCCGCGCCATGAACAGCGCGGATGTGAAAGAAGGCCATGGCGCATTTCTGGAAAAACGAAAGCCCGTCTTTCGCGGCGCATGAACCCAAGACCCGTAAAAAGCGGGCGATCTAAGAGGGCAGATTCGTCGTCGATAGCTGTACTGAGCTGAACTTATTGCAGTTCCTGAATTGCCAGTTGAAATGTTTCCGGTATCTTTTCTCAAAAAAGTTGATTGGGAGGGTAGGAAGTTCATGAAAAATCTTTTCAAAACAATCATGGTGGGTGCAGTCACACTGATCATGGGATGTGTTGGACAAACGGCCATTGCGCAGGAGTGTTCGGGCAAGACGTCCGGCGCTTACAACAATCGACCGGTCGCTCTGATGGGCGCAAATGGCTGGCTTTCAATTCGGATGAATCAAACCGGATTGAGCGGACCCGACGCGAGAAATGCGCCGCGTCTGCAAGCCTGGGAACAGATGAACGCCGAAACAGTCTGTGGTGATAATCTCACCTACGGCACGGAGATTTATATTCGAGCGTTTGAGAATAACGCAGTCCTGAGTGGCTATCAGCAGGAAGCTTTTTTCGGGACGGGTCAGCCAAGCGAATGGGATCGTTGGGTCATCGTAAGAACGAACGGCTCTGCCAGCCCGGGCGCTATGCATTGCGGCGACACGATCGCGCTTAAGAACAAGGCGAGCGGAAAGTATCTGGTCAGCGAAGACAATGGAAATGTTTCTGCCGATCGCAGCGCAATCGGGCTCTGGGAGAAGTGGATTTTTGAATGCGCTGGTGAACCTGGAAGCCGTGGTAATTTCGGCTCGGTGAATATCGGTACGGATCGGTGCCTTGCTTTCTTCGAATGGACGCCAAACGGGTGCAGCACGCCGGATAATTTCGCCAGTGACGTGACTGACATTTACGACCGTCGATTCCAGAACGCCTGCAACAACCATGATGTCTGCTATGCGACGCCCGGCAAATCCAAGTCTGATTGCGATACGAATTTCCTTGCAGACATGTCCGCGACTTGCGGCGGAAATGCAGTCTGTCTCGGCTTCGCAAGCGGGTATTCCGGCGCGGTTGCGGCGTCCAATGAGGGGCAGGTCTCCTATAACAACGCGCAAAACCGCATGAAGGGCGCGGTGTGTATGCCGGGCTGACACGCGCCAGCGAGACCGGAGCGGACTTTGCTCGCTCCGGTGTCTGCCCCTATCGATCCATTGTCGACTTCACCGGCCCGTGATAGGTAAAGGCGCGTTAACCATAGAGCGCGTGATGCGAGGTTAGCGGGGGCGAACTCAAACAAGGTGGTGGTTATGTTTCTTCCAGCGGAATTTACCTGGCTTGAGCCGGTTATCGTTGCGGCAATTGTCGTCTTTCTGGTCGATCTGATTGGCAATTCCATCGCTTATAGCGGTCGGGTGATCAATGCGATTGTCTCGGGCGTCGTGTTTTTCGTGATCTTCGCAGCACTTGCGTATTTTGGTCTGGGCAGTCTGCAAGTGTCTACGGATGCTGTCGATGTGCCATCCATGTCGCGCTTCCTGCCGGAAGGCTTCCTTTGGCTGGAACCTGTTCTTATCGGAACCGTGCTTGTTCTCATCATCGGATTTGTCGCCAATATGCTGGCCTTCAAAAACCGCTTCATGAACGCACTTGTCACGGCGCTGATCTTTCTCGTCATCTTCGGCGCGGTCACCTATTTCGGCTATGGCGTGGTCGAGGTTGATTTGCCGGGCGTAGAGTCCGGTGAAGTTGTTGCTCCTGAATAAGCTGAGGGACGTTTAAGGGTAAAATGTGGTGACCTCTCGGTTACCCCTTACCCCACACAACCAGCTTGTTTTCCCAGTCATGGCCGATATCGGCGCGGCCGAGATATTCAATGCCGGAGCGGTGACACCAGTCGCGTACACTTTCCTCATAGGTCATGCCGAAGGGGATTTCGTTCTCGGGAATGTCTGAGCACCGGCCCAGCATAATGCCTTTGCAGCGGCGGATATTCTCGTTCGAGCAGAGCGTGAACATCTTCCGGTCGATGGCATATTCATACTCACCAACATCCTCTACCATGATGACATGGCCGGAAAGGTCCGGCTGCCAGGGCGTGCCGATAATGTGTTCGAGAATGGTGAGGTTCATGGCGACGCGCGGATGGGCCGAGCGGTTCGGTTCGATGCCATCCGTGCTGCGTCCCGTCACATAATCCAGCACACGAGTGATGCAGTCCTCACCGCCGACAGAGCGGTTCACTTCAACCGGCATGGGACCATGAATGAGCCGCCCAATCTGCATTTTATAGAGCCGGGCCAGCACGGCGCTGAAGTCGGAATAGCCGATATAGGCTTTCGCCCGCGCATTGGGGCCAAGCCGCTCCCACACTTCATCATGCAGGCGCATACAGCCATAGCCGCCCCGGGCCGACCAGATGACGTCGATATCCGGCGAGTTCGCATATTCGAGAAAGGCCAGACTGCGCGCTTCGTCTGAGCCGGCGAAATGTCCCTCACTCAGAAAGCATTGCTGGTGGAATTTGAATTCCACGTCTGAGCCATACCTTTCCCGGGCCAGCCGGGTCAGCTTATCGGCATGCATGGGGGTAATGGCCTTTGCAGGGGCGACTACGCCTATCGTCAAACCAGCCATGTCTCTATAGACCTCTGATAAACTTTGAATCTGATTCGATATGACCCTATCCGGTGAGGGCTTTATGACCAAAAGCTATTTCTTTTGCGGTATCGGTGGAAGTGGCATGTTGCCGCTCGCAATGATCCTGAAAGGGCAGGGCGCTGAAGTTTCAGGCTCTGACCGGGCGCGGGATCAGGGCCGGTCGACCGAAAAATTCGCCTATCTGGAAAGCCAGGGCTTCAAGCTTTATCCGCAGGATGGCTCTGGCCTGAAGCCGGGCATGACGCTTGTGGCTTCGGCCGCGATTGAAGACACGGTGCCGGATGTGGCCGCCGCGCTGAAGCTCGGCTGTGAGCGTCTGGGGCGGGCGGAGCTGCTCTCCAGCCTGTTCAACGCCTCGCCGAAAAGCATTGGCGTGGCGGGCACCTCTGGCAAGTCGACCACGACGGGCATGATTGGCTGGATATTGCAGGATGGGGGTCTGTCGCCGACAGTGATGAATGGCGCGGTGATGAAGAATTTCGCGACGCCGGAAGCGCTGTTTGCAAGCGCGCTGGTGGGCAAGGGCGATATCTTCGTCTCTGAGGTCGATGAAAGCGATGGATCCATCGCTCGCTATAACCCGACCGTTGCGCTGATCAACAATATCGCGCTCGACCATAAGACCATGGATGAGCTGCGTGAGCTGTTTGAAGGCTTTGCCCGGCGGTCGGAGGTCGCCGTTCTGAATGATGAGAATGAGGAGACCAAACGCCTCAATCTCAAGCTCCTAGGATCGGGCGAAGAGGCTGAGCAGAACGTGATCTCTTTCAGCCTCGAAGATGGCATGTCGGAGTTTACGGCATCGGATATTGAGCCAGGGCCGACCAGAATTTCTTTCCGCGCGCACAGTTCGGAAGACGAGCATCGCAGCGCGCTGGTAACGCTGAAAATGCCGGGCGTTCACAATGTGTATAACGCGCTGGCGGCGATTGCGGCCGTGACGCGGCTTGGCGTGAGCTTTGTGCAGGCCTGCGCGTCGCTCGAAAAGTTTGAGGGCATTAAGCGCCGGTTCGATATTGTTGGCACCAGCGCGCAAGGCGTGACGGTGATTGATGATTTCGGGCACAACCCGGATAAAATCTCCGCCACATTGCGCACCCTGCACGACTTTCCGGGCCGCTTGCTGGTGATGTTCCAGCCGCATGGGTTTGGTCCGCTCAACAAAATGCGCAAGGAATTCGTCGAGACCTTCGTCAACGGTCTGGCAGATGAGGACGTTCTGATCATGCCGCAGCCCGTCTATTTCGGCGGCACTGTGGACCGCTCTGTGACGAGCACCGATCTGATCGGCGACATCAGGGCCGCAGGCAAAACCGCAGAAGTTTTCGAGACCCGACCTGAGTGTGGCGATCGGCTGGTGGAGCTGGCTCAGCCCGGCGACCGGATTATCGTCATGGGCGCGCGGGACGATACACTGTCAGAGTTCGCCGCGGATGTTCTGAGCCGGGTATAGAGCTGTTCCACAGCAAAATTATTTTTTGCTGTGGAACATGCTGGTGATTACCCAACGAAATTGAATTCTGTTGGGTAATGCAGACTGATTATACAACCAAAATATATTTAGTTGTATAATCCGTCAAATGGCGTTATACAACCTAATCATAATTGGTTGTATAACTTTATGTCTATCAATTTTCATACTGCAGTCGGGCAATCGGCCTACCATGATCTCTTGCGCGTGATCCAAGACGAGGCAGCCGCTGAAATTCAGGGAACGCCCACCACTGTTACGGTGAAGGATCGCGTGTTCTGGTACGAAAAATACAAACTTGGCCAGCAGGTTGTCCAGCGATACATTGGCCCTGATACCCCAGAACTCCGCGAGCGCCTTGGAAAACTCTCTGAACTGAAAGAGCAGGCCTCACGCCGGCAGAAGGAACGCACGCGCCTTGTGCGTATTTTGCGCGCGGAAGGCTATGCGTCGCTCGATCAGACCAATGGAAGCCTGCTCAATGCTCTGTCGAAATGCGGTGTTTTTCGGCTTGGCGGGACAATCGTCGGCACAGTTGCGTTCAAACTCTATGAGGGCGAGTTGGGTGCAGCGCTTGGCTTTGATCAGATGGCGCAAACCGGCGATCTCGATATTGGCAGTTTTGAGCGCTTGAGCTTTGCGATCGGAGATCAGGTTGAAACGCCATTGGCGGACGTCTTCACTGATCTCAAATTTTCGCCTGTTCCGTCGCTCGATAAACGCGCTGTCTGGAAATGGGAGCAAACCAGTAAAGGCACGCTTGTCGAATTCCTGATGCCTGCGCATGGGGAAGAAACCATACGTGATCTTCCGGCGCTTGGCGTGAGCGCATTGGCCCTGCGCCACCTCGATTACCTGCTCGAGCGCCCGATCAAAGCCGTCGGCCTCTACCGGTCTGGCGTGCTGGTTCAGATACCGCGTCCTGAGGCCTATGCCATTCACAAACTGATCGTGGCGGAGCGTCGACGCGGTGGACCAGACGCTATTAAAGCGCGGAAGGATCGTGCGCAGGCCGCGTTTCTCATTGAGGCGCTGACTGAATTGCGTCCGGATGAATTGGCCGAGGCCTATGAAGATGCGGTCTCGCGTGGCGAACGATGGCAGGAGCAGATTGACGCCAGCCTGAAGAAAATGCCGGAAACAGCCGCGCGATTATCACAGCTTTGACGGAAAACACTTGCCTTCCCCTGCGGCGGTTATGTCAGAAAGAGTGAAACAGACAGAGGGATTTCATGACTGATTTCATCCAGGTCGCCTACGCCGACAAAGTGTGTACCATTACCATTAATCGCCCTGAGGCCAAGAACGCCATCAATCAGGCCATGTATGGCGCGATTGCCGATGCACTGACCGAAGCCGATGAACGCGCTGATGTCCGGGTTGTGCTGTTGCGGGCTGAGGGTGATATCTTCACGGCCGGCAATGATTTGCGGGATTTTCAGTCGAGTGATGCAGATGGCGAGCCGCCTGTTCGCCGCTTTCTGCGCGCCATTCGCGATGTTGATGTGCCCTTTGTCATTGCGGTAAACGGTGCAGCCATTGGGATTGGCCTCACCATGCTCTTGCATGCCGATCTGGTGATCTCCGATGACACGGCCAGCTTCAAAGCGCCGTTCGCGCAAATTGGCGTGGTGCCGGAGGCTGGCTCGTCCGTTCTTTTACCGCAGGCTGTCGGCATTGCCTGGGCGAATGACATCTTGCTCACCGGTCGCTCTGTGAACGCTCAAGAAGCTTTGTCGATCGGCCTGATCTCGCGCGTTTATCCGGCGGCAGATCTTCAGGCTGAGGCGGTAAAACTTTCCAAACAGATTGCCGCCATGGCGCCGAATGCCATGAAGGAATCCAAGCGCCTCATCCGCTCTGGCCGCGATGTGCTGGCTGAGCATATGGACAAGGAACTGGCGGTGTTTGCGAAACAGCTTGAGTCTGCCGAATTCAAAGAGGCGGCGACGGCCTTCTTTGAAAAGCGCCCGCCAGTCTACGACTAGCTCTAAACCTCTTTCGGCAGGATGAGCGCGGCGCGCAAGCCCACATTGGGCGGCGTGCCGGGACCATCCGACAGTTCAAAACTGCCCTGATGCAGCTTGGCAATCGCGTCCACCATGGCAAGACCAAGCCCATTGCCGGGGCGGGTCCGGCTGGCTTCAAGCCGCACAAAGCGGCGCAAGGCGCGCTCGCGGTCTTCGGCGGGAATGCCCGGCCCGGTATCGGTGACGGACAACTCGATCTCGCCCTTGCGTGTGGTGCGGGCGCGCAAGGTCAGCGCGCCGCCCTCTGGCGTGTATTTGATCGCATTGTCCAGGAGGTTGGTGACGGCCTGAGCTAGCAGGGATTTGTCACCATCAATGGTGAGGTCGTCTTCAATCTCAAAGGCAAAGGCGAGGCCGGCATCTTCGGCAGCGGGCTGGTAAAGCTCGCCCATTTCGGAGGTAAGGGCGGACAGGTCAATTTCTTCAAACCGGCTTGAGG
>CEPO01012426.1_pt1 | contig 22030 bp, 19 predicted proteins | sample 530481 | NCBI WGS metagenome assembly CEPO01 (sample SAMEA2620198, study PRJEB7988) | marine metagenome | biome: marine biome (ENVO:00000447); feature: surface water layer (ENVO:00002042); material: "saline water (ENVO:00002010), including plankton (ENVO:xxxxxxxx)" | depth 5 m
GCTTGTAAAAGAAACGCGCATCTTTTGAAAAATAACGCGCTTCGGTCGCGGTTCCTGAGCTCAGGGTCGCCACGGTCGAAATTTCAGGGATCGACATGAAACTATAGGCATTGCCCGTCACGATCCGCATATTCGGAATCAGCGCCGCCATGATTGGAACCGCAGGATGCTTTTCCAGCGGATGCTCCTTCACAAGGAATTCAGAGAATTGTCCGGCGAACGCCGTAATATCATCCATGAAATCCAGGGGACCGACAAAACGTCCATTTTTGATCTGGGACTGGTCATACCAGGTTTGCATCAGAAACAGCGCGCTATTGGGTCGGGCATGAGCGTCAAAGCTGCGTGCAGCCGTCGCTTTTTGCACGCCGGCTCCCAGCTGCACAAAACCTTCCGGTATCTTGTATTTCGCAATCGCCTGCTGAACTTCCGGGACGTTCGACTTCAGTCCCAGCAACAAATCATCCAGAAAGCGCACCGGGTGAATGGTGACATTCACCCATGGAATACCACCAGCGGTCAGGATTCGTTCAACGGCGGGTGACATCTCGAAGGCAATGACGAAGGAATCCCGAAACAATTCCTGTATGAAACTACTCACGCGTGGCGGGCTGGTCTCGATATTATGGATCATCGCCCAGGATTCGATATTCACTGGCAGCGAAAAAGCCCCGTATATGCGCCGCACATCCGCAGAATTCAGGGCGCCGTCGGTGACATGCGGTGGGGCATTCCAGCAAATCGTATTCTGTTCCAGGCCGGTCGCAGCACCGATCTGATAGGAAACCAGATTTTTCAGCCATCTGATATTATGGTGCTGAGTTGGGCGCGTACCTGCTGCGTTAGACCGCAGAAAATCTCCGGTAAAGACAAATCGCTTTGGTGTACTCAATGAACTCAGGCCTTGCACAGGGTTCCCACCACTCTTTACCTCGGCATCCAGAATCAATTGTTTGAAACAATGCCGACCCACACCGTTCGTTTTTCTACGGGCAGGATGTATCTATATCAAGAGCGATGTTCCATTTATTGTTCGCAGTGCAGCAATGCAGAAATCGATGTTCAGACTAAGATTTGCAGGCCCCTCACACCTCACAAATTGAACCCGGCGCGAGAAACGCGCTGACCGGGATTTCCATGAGGAGGCCAGACTCTTGACGCGGTATGCTGCAGAAGAGACAAGATGTTCAGTTCTGACGCCGCGCTAATTGTGGATCGGTTGTTGGCTGAAAATGCGCAGGGGATGTGTGTCGTGAAACGGGTGGTTTTGGTTACGGATATACGGTTTTGGGAACACTCATACGGCAGCCATTCCCGGATTCGTCAGCTCTCTCGCCAACTCTCTGAAGAGTTTGAACTTACTATTTTCTTGCTCCGGTCTGCTACGCGTGCCGTCGTCGAGAGCTTCGCGTCTCTAAATTTCAAAAACGCAGAACTGGTAAGCTACAAAAAGTACTCGGGGCGTGAAGCCAAATATGGCCGGCAATTGTCCAAGCATCCTTATTTCAAAGGCAAGGAAGTCATAGATTTTGCCGCTTCGTTACACGCCTATCTGAACGATCATCCGGCCGATGCTGTGATTATTGAGTATCTGGACAAAGCCTATCTTATCGACGCCTGCGCGAATGCGAAACTGAAAATTCTCGACATGCATGACATCATGTCCGCCAGAACCGTCAGTTTGAGGCTTGCCGGCCTGAAAGCGACCATTGAGCTGGACGCAACAACGGAAAAACAAATTCTATCGGCCTTCGATGCCCTTCTGGCGATCAGCCGGAAGGATGTGCAATTGGTCAAAAACCGATTCAACCTGCCCAGTGCGTTATACACGCCTTATGCAGCCGTGCCTCAACGAAAATCCACATTTGGCGATGGGAAAACTCTGATCTTTGTCGGGGCGAACTCACCTCCAAACGTCACAGGTATGAAGTGGTTTCTGGAACAAATCTGGCCCATGCTGAGTGACCGATATCGGCTCCAGATTATCGGGACGGTTTGCGACGCCATGGAAAGAAACTACAAAGGCACAGAAAACGTTCAATTTCTTGGTCAGGTCGACTCATTAGAGCCCTATATGAAGAATGCGGATATTTCGATAAATCCGGTATTTGTCGGTGGTGGCCTCAAGATTAAATGTGTCGACTCGCTGGCAGAGGGGCTCCCCACAGTCACAACGCCGGAAGGCGCTGCAGGACTGGAGAATGCCAATTTGTCCGGTCTGTTCATTGCCAGAACTGGTGCCGAGTTTGCTTACCTCATCGAACGGCTCGCAGCTGATCTAAAGATGCGCGAAGCGGCAGCGCGAGCCGCCTTTGAGTATGTGACTTTCGAATTTTCCCCGAAGGCAGCAGTTCGAGAACTAGCACGATATCTGACCACGGACGCAGACGAGGCAACGTCCAAAGACAAGACAGAATCTGAAGCCATTGAGATGCACTGACCATCGCGGCAAGATACTGCGAGGTTCTATACTTGGTTGCTTGATTTTTATCACCTTAGAATGCGACCCCTGCAATATGGAGCGCGTTGAGACACTGATAAGTCGCAAACCGTCCCCGTTGAAGAATAGCTCCTCTCATGGTTTTGACCAAACATGAGTCATATCGCCGCTTTGGTATATCTTTACGTTTTCAAAGTTGACCAAGTTCCTGAAGTTTGCATTGTTTTTCTTTGACAACCTTCAGGTGGCAAAGCTATTGGGCCCAAATCACTGTTACGAAATTAGAAATCTGTTTTGAAGTCACTGTTCGAAAGTCCATTTTTGACGGTGATTCTGAAAAGTAAGCCCTACCCAGTGGGGCTGAAAACCCGAGGAGAGTATGAGTTTGGAAGTCCCTATTTTTCACCTCGCAAGTTTTTCAAGGTCCGGCGAAACGCTTTTACAACGCTGCTTGTCTGCACATCCCAAAATTGAGGTCGTTCATCAGATACTGAAACCCGATCGGGATGAAGATCTTTCACTGTTCAATTATCTCATTGACCGGGAAGAAACCACGATTCCGATTGATCATCCGCTGTTGGCTCATCGCCAGATATCAGAAGGATCGGTGCTCCTGCTGAAGAACGCCGTGTGGTGTCATTCCTTCCCAAGAAATGGCTTTATTCTTGTCCGAAATCCATTCTCGATCTCCGTCAGCGCATTTCGTGATAACCCCAACGAGTCCCAGGCAGAACGTCAAAAGCAACAACAGTTCAGATGGGCTAAAAAAATTGATCCTCGCATGACAGGACTGATGGGAGAGGACCCGACTCTCACGGGCTTTTTGGCACTCTATTCTCGAAAAATGCTGGCCGACTACAAGGATGGATTACCCTTCGTGAGATACGAGGATTTTATAGGCGATCCGGAAACCTTTCTAAAAAAGATGGTACTTCATTTGGGCCTTGCCTGGGATGAGTCAGTCTTGAGATCGCACGAAAATTACAAAGAAGGCGAAATCGGTCATGGAGGAATCAAGCTTTGGCAGCCTATCCATCAGGGGTCACTTGATAAATACAAAGGCCGCCTAACCCCGCAGAAAAAAGCTCACATTTATGGTCTGACACACGAAGCACTCGAAAAATTTGGCTATGAATGGAATGGACACGACCTGGCACTCAAGAATGTCAGCCAAATGCTGTAAGACGTACGGCGATCTCAGCCCAAGGATTTCGTTTTGGAAATTGTCCCCTTTTCCAAGTATTGCACTGAGTCCGAACATTGCATCATCGCGGAGCAGAATATTGCGACCTTTGACTGGCCCAAACAGCAATACGTTGAAGACACCTACCGATTAGCCAGCGTTCCAGAAGGCATAACAAATGGCTGGTTTCATCTTATTGACCCTTCGTCGGGATCTTACATTGTTGACCAGCAAAATATTCGGTTTGCCAAACCCTTCCCGGCGTGGAGCCTTCAAGATTCGCAACTCGACTTAGACAGCGTCAACCTGAAGCGAATTGAAGGTACCGCCCTGGTCATCGGGGGCATGAAAAATCACTGGCATTTTCTTATTAACTTTCTGCCGAGGCTAATTATGGCAGATCGTTTTCTCAACAGCGACTTCAGTTCGATTTCACATGTCGTTATTCACGAACCAACGGGGGCACAGAGCCAACTCTTACAAACAATGTACCCGGATTTGAATTTTCTGCCGATAAGCAATAAATCGGATTTCGGCTATCAATTCGATAATATATTGTACCCCCACTTACCCAGAAATGTTCATTTCTCGTCAGAGTTACTCGGGCTCACTCGAACAGCGTTAACGAAGTTCATCACCCCCAGCGGGAAAGAGCCAAATCGCATCTTTGTTGACAGAAATCCCGAGACCCCCAGGCGTCGACTCTATGACCGTGAACAAATGCTCGGTGTGCTGAACAAGCACAAAGTCACCTCTGTATTTAATGAACAATTTTCTCTGACCGAACAAATATCCATTTTCAAAAATGCCAGACTCGTCGTCGGCTTGCATGGTGCAGGCCTGGCAAATCTGATGTTCTGTACTTCAGGTACTCCCGTCGTCATAATTGATTATAAATGGCCTTCCGAGATGAACTCTCTTGCAAAAGTTCTTGGCTTGAAGCCAATAACCCTGTTGGCGGAGCAAATGCCCATAGAGGGAGTCACTGATCGCAGATTGTGGGATTTAAAAATACAGTCGCGGCAACTTACGGCCACTCTCGAGAATGCGACAAACTTGATATCTGACTAAAACTAATTCAAATTTCCGAGCTGGGGTGCCCTGACCGATCAGGGTTCAAAACCTTCTTTCGCCACTTCAGTCGACAGGTGATGCAGGAAGTTCCTGTTCAACGCGATCAGAGACACCACAACTAACAGCTCAAACCTGGGAAATATTTTGATCCGCGGAAGCAGGCTGCTGGTCATAGCGCCTTGCAAATGCTCATGCGGTTGGAGAACACGTGCTTATCAGCCAATCCCTCAAAGCATATTGAAGCGTGAGGCTGACTCAAAACATGATCGACTTTTCCAGCATCTCATCGGTATCTAACTTTGCCGCTTCGTCCTCGATCGCCTTAAGATCCACCCACAAGTCAACCCAGTTCTTAACCAACTTTCTTGCCGTTCACTCAGGCAACCGCGAGGCAATGTCCTCTGCAAATGGGCCAAACCAAAATTGCTTCCGTCTAGGCGACGTTCCTCTGGGGCCCAGTCAGTGCAAAAAAACCGACTGATGGATTGCTGCGCCGCTTTGAATTCGGGCGCATCAAAAAACTTCAAATAGGAAAGACTGCTTGCCGCACAACACTCGCCATGACGGATCGAGACATGATCCTGAGCACTTTCGGATCTAATCAGCCTTTCGTCTCTGCGACCAACTCGGCTGCCTTTTGCTCACTGACCTTGAGTGTACGACGCCACTCCTCGTAACGCGGAAGCACGTCGTAGGTCATGCCCTCGCTGACAACCTTGCCTTCATCGAGCCAGATCACACGCGTGCAAACACTGTCCACAATATTTACATTGTGACTACAAAGCACGGTGATACCCGACTCCTCAAGTAATCCCTTGAGGCGAAGTCTGGCCTTCTCCTGAAACTGCTGGTCCCCCACACCGATCCATTCATCCAATAGCAATATTTCTGGCGAAAACGACGTTGCGATCGCGAAAGACAAGCGCAGATTCATACCAGAGGAATAGGTTCTCAGCGGCATGTCGATAAATTCGCCCAGACCACTGAACTCGATAATCTTGGGCTCTATTTCCTGGATTTCCTCTTTGGACAGGCCACGCATATACCCTCGCAGGTAAATATTGCGGCGCCCGGTCGACTCCATCCGTGTACCCAAGCCGACATTCAGAAGGGATGAAATGTTTCCGACCACGTCGAGTTCACCCGAACTGGGTTCATAAATCCCCGCAAATACTCTCAGAAGCGTCGATTTCCCAGATCCGTTCAGACCAATGATGCCAACCCGGTCGCCAGCTTCCAGTCGTACTGAAAAATCTTCAACGGCGCGTATGACATTTTTCCGTCCCTTGGAGACGACGTCACCGCGGCGTAATTCATCGCTGCCCGCACTCTTCGTCGGCCGACGATATCGCCCCATAACAGGGTATTCAATAGTAATGTTATCTGCGTGAATATGGACCATAGGATCAGAACCAGAATACGAGTTGACGACGATAAACCCGATACGAAACGATCGCCGCTATGGTGGTAATTGCTGTAACTGTCAGAACAAAAATCCAGCTGTCGTAAGGAATGATGCCATACATCACTGGATCTCGGAAAATCCAGATGAAATGTGCCGCCGGATTCCACCAGAGATACTTCATGAGCGGGCCCATATTCTCAGGCATCCAGAAAACTGGGGAAAGGAAAAACCCCATCCGTGTGAAGGTCTGCACGACCTGAGCGATGTCCCGATAACGCAGAGAAATCACCCCAAAGAAAAGTAAAGTGAAATACGACATAATCACCAGGATGATATACGCCGGGATCAGAGTGAGCATCGCCCAGCTGAATTGTACACCGAAGAACGAAATTATGATCAGGACGGCAAACACTTGAAAGACGAAATTGAACTGACATCGCAAAAGCACGACGATCGGATAGCCCGCAATCGGAATTGTGTCGTTTCGAATCCAGTTTTCGAAACTCAGAAACGTATTTGATGATGACAGAACAGTGGCAATATACTGCCAGATAGCGAAACCAAGCGCCAAATAGATGGTGAACAAGCCAATCCCGGCGCTACTTTGCAACGGTTTGAAAATAAGGAGTTTGACAGACAAAAAGGCCAGGAATGTGAGCGTAATCCACAAAACGCCAAACAAGGTACGCCGATAAGTTGTCTTGATATCTTCCCACGCGAAAGAGCCCCAGAAGGGGAAAAGTGCGAAGATGGATTTTACTTCTGAAAGCACTGAATGTCCTCGATACAAGATTTGTCGAAATAGCTTAACCTGAAATTTCGACCCTGAACTTTACGATCAACCGGAAACGTCATCTGACTTCTATCGACCTGAGAAACTCGTATCAAACAATTCAAGTGCGTGCACTAAATCTGCTTTTCGACGATCAACCCAAGTAATTTTGTATTGTTTTCAACCTGCCTATCGCGAAATGCACTCAGAGCATGCATCATATCTGCATACGCTTCCGCGTCGACCTTGGATAGCGCGCTGACAATTTGTTCCGGCGTGTTGCGCTCAAGAAGCACCTCTGTCGTGCAGCCGTAAATTTGAGACAAAGTTGAATCGATCATCAACGGAATGCCGCTGTTCACGCTGAACGGAAGCGTGCCGGTGAGGCTTTGTTTATGATACCTTGAATGCTGCCTAAGCAAGGTGAACATGAAGCTTCTATGGGAACTGAGTTCCTTCAGGATCTCATGGCTCGGCCGCCCTTCCCGGAAAGAAAAACAGTCAAATCGGCTGAACGTATCTCGAAAAGAGTCGTCGGCCTTTGTGAGATACCAATTAATACTGATGTCCAGCCTCTGACTGTCGATATACTCTGCAATACTGACGAGCTTTTCGAGGTTTCGATGAATCTTTGCGCCTTCATAGGCCCCACCAAGCAGATTGATTGAGATCGGGCTTTCAGGGTCTGGGTCAAACCCTTCGATTCTGGCATATGGCGTGAAGATATGCTCAACCGTCGCAGCAAGCAGAGCAGATGTTCCAAGCTCGACAAACCCCTCAACGGATTTCGCAGAATACTGAGAATGGTGCAGCCGGAAGACGCGTCTCGGGTCAAAATTCTTGTCAACAATAGCTTTCAGCACAGCCTTTGAAAACGGCGCATTTTCTTTTTCGATTGTCAGATGCGCGGAGTTGAAGACGATTGCATGAAACTGATCGTCTTCGAGCATTTGAAGGGTCTCAGCTTCACTGATCGTATTGAACTTCAGCCCCTGTTTCGAAAAGAAAGTAAGATTGGAATAGGCGTCAGGCGAACACACGAACACGTCATAACCGAGGCTATGAAATCCCTGAATAAAGCTTGCTAATGTCTCGGTATGACCGGGCTTCTCCTGAGTTATGAGAACCCGCATTTACGCACCCGTGATCATTCGGTTCGTCAGAGCAACGTTCGACAAAAGCGCGTAATCACACTCATAAAGCTCGTAAATCTTCTGACGCTCATAGCTCAGATCGTCTGCGTCCTGTCCGTCCTCAAAAAGAGAGGTCTCAGGATCAGAAGAATGGGCAGAGGCAGATAGGTCTGTATCAACACGCGAAAGATTGACATTCAGCTTGCGCATGAGCGGTATCCATCCTGCGGACAAATCCTTCAACATCAAAGCGTGATCAATTGTCAGATTTTCGTCGGGATCGGTGATGAAATGCGATTGCGGAATCAAATGACTGACACGCGCATGTGGAAACTGCCGCACGTCCAGTGGTCGCTTCATAACCCCGGTTTCAAAAACCTTTGCCACCTCATCGACCCAATGGCGAAAGGAGAACAGGGCATGAGCTGGAAGAATCCGTCGGTCACCACGTTCCCGCATGCGTTTATACACACTGATGGCGCGTTCAAACGGATCCCTCACAACGGCGATTTTTCTGTATTCGGATTGAACATACTCCGAACACAGGAAACGAAAGTGATCCTGCGTCATCGTGTCGAGCTCGATCGTTACGCCGTCAAGCTGCAGCTTTCCATACATCACCCCGAGATCAAGACCGTTCGCAGCAAGCTTCTCTCGGTCGATGAATCTGTTTTCATGAAACCATCGATTGATCGACGTCCCTCCGCACCGGGGGATATGAACGTAGAAAATCTTTAAATCATCAACTAGCATGTGAACTCTAACGTCAGAATTGATACTCGAATGTCGAAAAATCACGAGCATAAGCGTCCTGAACTTTTCGCTTCGCTTCTTCACCTAACAGCGTTTTCGGATCATTGCCCGCAGCCCTGTCGAGACTGGTGTTGAGCCGCTCCAGCGGGCCAGCTCCTGGAAAACGTGCGAGAACGTGGTTCCAGCTCTCTTCCATGCGCTCGACTTTGTAGAACTTCTTGATCATCAGTCCTTTATCGTTCGAGAGTGAACTGGACTGCGACATTGCGCCGGGATCTTTCCAGGTGAAGTCGTTCAGCACAAACTCGTTGAAATTCTTGCTCGAAATCGCAGCCTTCACGGAATTGAACGTCATGGGCGCGTGCGATGGGAGCGTGCTGAGAATGCCCGGCTTCCCGATATGCTCTGACTTCACGTGAGGCGCAGCCAGTTTAAGGCTGTAATTATACAGAGAATAAAGCCGGTGCAGGGGATGGCGGACGAAGGCGAACGAGAACATGTGCTCCCAATGCTCAGCGCCGAGAAACTTCTGAACCTCTCGCGCCGTACTGTGTTTGTTCAACCCGATCGTACGCTTAAAAAATTCTTGTTGCTTCTCGCCCTCTGGGGTCGATCCGATCAAAATGTCATTGTAATTCAGAATTTTGGACAGAGCGACTTCAACGCTTGTCCCCGCACATTTGTGCAAGTGAATGAACACAAAATTCCACGAATTCGAAATAATCATTCACCCAATAATCCTGTTCCTGTTACGCTCACAAGTGTTGTTCTTGTCATACAACTCACCGGCCCATACCCTTGTTTCCATTGCCCATCAATGGACGACGTCACGACAATCACCGTGACAAAGCGTTAAAGCGCTCCGCGCGGAATACGCCTCCGTTAATCATCCTGCTTGAAGAAGTCACCACATGCCGCGTCTGCGTCGCTTTCACGACGGCGGGCTTTCAATCTCAAACTCTACATCCCTTTTTGGTCTTGTTTATACCCCAGCACAATGGCGCCGACAGCAAGAGACAGCACCCGACGATCTGCACTCCCTGCGATTTCGTGCGGGGACTTCGCATCAGACGCAAAAATATCCAATCGGTAAAACCGTGTTGGCTTTTCCAGGGCAACTTTCACCAGAAATGGTTCAGATTTCGTATCGGGCAGAACCTCAGCATCGACCTTTCGACCATCCAGCAAAACATGGATGGGAAAGACGGTTGGCTGGAAACTCGTGACACATTCAATCGTGATTTCATCTACCAGCTCTTCCGGATAGGGCTGATGAATCCCTCCGCGCTGGGTCATCCATCTGAATTCGACCCCATCACCGCTGACTTCCGGTTTATGCCAGCCGGAGACAAAGGCAGGGCTTTCAGGCTTGAGCACACGCAATGTTGGGGCTTCCCCAACCCCCACTTCCTGGCGAGCTTCGCGCATTTTTTGGTGAAAACCACCAATCGCACCAGAAAGTTCTTCTGATCGATCAGACTCTAAATTCTTTTGATTAAGCTGATCGTATACGAGCGTCAGAAGGTACTCGCCCAGATCATTGATCACCTGCGTCGTTTTGAGCGCCTCCAGTTCGAACCTCGACTCCAGGAAACTCAATCCGCTCGACATGCGTCGCGATAATTGATCGAAGGTTTCTTCCAGTCTGACCAGCCGAGCGATTGCGGTTTCATCGATCGAGTTCGCTGAGAAACTTCTGACGGCAATGGTCTCAAGATTGGGCAGGGTCTGAAACTCATACAGCGCACCACTTTCCCTGAAATCCGAAGGTTCGATCCGGGCTGAAAAATGCACCTGAATGCCGCCATTCACCAGCGGATTTCCGGCTTCAACGTCCACCTCTCTGTGGACCGCACCGTTCACGCGACAAATGATAGAGGGCTGTGCAAAGGCGGAGCGCCGATTAATCCCTTCGCCCTTGATCACCCCGTTTGAGATTCTGATTTCCACATCGTCAATCGTGCCATATCCGACCAGAAGAACGACATCACCCGGTGACCGCAATGTGATCGACGGTGCAACGTCGACGCTCTGATCGTCCGTCGTAAATCGCACCTCCACCGGCAAATCGACGCGCGGAAAATAGTGACAGACGACACTCAGACGCTCCTTCTTTGGGGACCAACCTTTTTTTGAGCTCCCAATCTCTATACCGTCCACAAGGGCAACAACCCGGCCTTCACTTAAAGGCACCTCATGATTTCGATCCATGAGCTGGAAGCCGCCCTCAGTCAGGTCAGCGCGGGCAAAGGCGCGCGGCACACTTTTCTCAGGTTGGAGATCTTCTGAAGGCACGCCAAATGTCAGGCCGGTCGTGTCTTTCATTCTGTTGGTATCATTGTCTGACATAACGCGGTCTCTGCACCCTAGTTTTTGGCATTTGTGATCATTTGAGACAAAATATCAAATTGCCGGCTTACATCACTGGAATATTTGAAAAACAGCTCACGCCCGGCAACGCGCAACTCATCGATAAGCTTCGGATGTTTCGCAAACTCTTTTGCAGCCCAGGCAATTTCCACGGCGTCGTCACACTGATGGAACAGATGGACCGGCTCCAATCCGGCAAAGGCCGCATTGGAGCCAATAATCGGCATATCGTGCGCGAGGGCTTCAATCGTCTTGATTTTCAGGCCCGTCGCCTCAACCATCGGGTTCAGGCTGCATTGGATGGCATTATAAAACTGCTGAACCTGCTTCACCTGCCCCATCACGAGCGGACGGGATTCTAGCGTCTTAACGACGCCAGTGACCCGACCGGCAACAAGCCAGTCCAGCCCGGTATTTTTAAAAGCCGTATCGATCTGCTGGATTGAAATCTGGTTCCAGGGGTTTGCGCTGCCGATATAGCCAAACATGGCTGCAGGACGAACTTTCTGATCAAAGGGGCGCTCAACCGGGTCAACGGGATGCGACACAAGGATTGCCTGCGACTTGGTGCGGCTTTCGATCCGGCGCAATTCCTGAGACTGAATAGCAATCACGACATCAGCGCGGTCAAAGCCCCGACTCTCCTCATCGAGCGTCGTGAAGTACCAGTTCGGTTCCACGCCTGCGGACTGAGCAACGCGGTGGCGATCGCCGAACAGATCATGTGTGTCCAGAATTTTCGTCGGACCCTCAAACCCTTCAAAAACACGGGACAGCCAGACATAGTTCACGATCACGGCCTGATAGTCGTTTTTCTCGACCAACTCTCTGACACGTATAACCAAGTCGATCGGACACCAATCATCCAGCCCCCAGCAAGAAGCAAAGCTGGCGCGCTTGTGTTCCTGTGCGCTCAAACGTTCGAAATAGCGCCACGCAGCGCGCATGGCGGCTTCGCTGTCTTTTCCGCCCTTCTCGAGCTCATATTGCAGGAAATCAACATCTATGCCGCGGGTCTGCAGCGCCTTGCCAAAGGCCTGAATACGCGCGGAATTGCCCTGATTGGCCGGGTGAGAATAGGTCGGCGACACGATCAGAACGGCGGGACGGTTTCCTGTTCTCATGTTCGACAAATCAACCCCTGCAGACAGGCTCGTACAGTGCGCAAATCTGTCTTGTCCGGTCGCGCGTTCGGATAAGCACCCACACCTAACACCATAGGTGTTTCAAACTGCTTGGGAAGTTTGATTGCAATTGCCCCCCCTCGCGCCGTCGGATTGAGGATATCAAATTCAACAGAGCGCCCATTAATCAGAAAACTGATGTTCCGCGAAAGGTCCACATGGCGCTCATCATGAATGAGATCCACGTCTAGCCGGGAATACGAGGCAGGCCAGTCCCCAAGACAAGTGAGATCGATGATCTCCGGTCCCGTCCATCTCCATGAATAGTCGCGCGCACCCTCACAGAACCATGGACAATTGGACGTCACCTGATGAATTTTCAAATACCTCTGCCCCGACTCATCCTTCTTGCGGGGTAACTCCAGCGTGAACGCATTGCTTTTGAACAACGGCTTTTTCAGCAAATTGGAATGATCTTCCAGCCAACCCGCAGGGAACCCGGCAACATAGTTCAGATCCCGCTTCAGCCGATCAACAAATCGCACGGGCGTATAGCCCAGAGCTGACAAGTCTTGAGAGATCAGGGCCACATCATCGGCGCACGTCACCGGCAGAAGACACGACGTACCCAGCTCTTTGATAATCGCCTTATGTTCCGACAGTTGCGATCTGTTTCTCAGATGAAGAACGACCATCGCGCCTTGTTTGCGAAACACATTGATGTCGCTGAACGCCTCTATTCGCGCTGCCATAGGATCAAATTGAAACTGGCTCCAAAAGGAACTTTGCGCCTCGCCGTCGAGGAACGGGTCTTTCAGCATCACAAAATCGTCGGTCACAAAGACGAGACGGTCATACGGAGACGCCGCTTCGATCAGAATGCAATTCGGTTCGGAATCCCGAAGGAAGTGCACGATAGACGACAAATCTGAAACATCCCAGGAGCCAGCTTGCGTCATCAGGTCCGCCTCTCCAGGTCAACACCCTTCACTCTGGCGATCACGCGTTTCTCATCATCCATTTCATAGGAAATATGGTCGGTCAGAAAAGACTTCGGAATATGGGCCATCAGTTTCGTACCGTTCAATTCGGCAGGGTTGAACGGACCAAGAATGATCTCATGCGGAACATCTTCAATCAGTTTATCCAGCGAGCGATCACGTAGCGGGCGTCGCGTCGAGGTATCCCTCATCACCTCGGTCAATTTCGCGACATAGCTTTCCATGGATAGTCTGGTCGCTGCGAAGGCCTCAGCATTTTTGCCAAATGCTCTTCTGGCCTCAGGATTATCCAACAAGGCGGTCAGTGCTTTGCGCAACATGAATGCCGCATTGTGGTGCGGAATCTTCACAACAACATCATCAGGATATTCAGCGTAAGCCGCCGTGTCTGTGACGATTGAACATCGTCCTTCGCTCAATGCACGCGCCAGAGTTCCAGAACTTTCGCCAACTGACGGGAAGCGCAAATTCACCACGACATGCGCTGAAGCTATGTAATTGTTGAGCTGCTCTTCATCGAGATACCCCGTAAGGAAGAACTTTCCGCGCATTTCCGGATGTGCCGCCACGGCGTCTGACAACGCATATTCCGAACTGCGCTCTGCCCCGGCATGGACCCAAAGAAAGTTATAGTCCCGCCGAGCCAGGCCAGAAAGCGCCTCAATCAACCAGTCAAACCGTTTAACCTTGGTCGCAAACCCACTGGTCAGAATGATCGGAACGTCTGGATCGAGAGACAACTCAGCTCGAACCCTGTTTGTATCATTCGGGCTCGGGTCAAAGCCGAAATGCGGAATGATGTGGATGCGATCGGCAATCTCATTGCCGTAATTTCGAACCAGATACTCTTTGGCGTAACTGGAGTGCACAACAATACCGAGCGACCTGTGCAACACGTCCCAGAGCATATCGAACAGAAGATAATCCAGCTCATATTTCGGTCCGGATTCCTCCATCCGCTCTATGTGAGCCTTGCCCAGAAACCGGTTCGACGCCTTGACCAGAGCGCGGCGATAAGCCCAGGGAATGGATGCGATTTCGTGCAGATAATACAGCTTCAAATCGTGCAGAACCACCACGCCCGGTCGCTCAACGGCGCACTTCAGAACTTCAATGTGATCCTTATTATTTCCGATCTGATACAGCATCAGATCATCGGACGAGAGCCATCGCCATAATTGCGATGGGTCATAGGTCTTGCACCCGGCAGGAACCTCAGAGAAGGGGTTCGCCGTCACAATTCCCAGATCCACGCTGTTCACCAGCGACTGGTTCACGCGCGCAGCATAATCAGCAATACCATTGGGAAGAGGCGGTAGCGGAGAGTAGTGAAAGATCTTCATTTAGGACGCTGACACCCGACACACTCACAAGACAACCTTATTGAGTTCTCCACAAATCATCTACTAACAACCAAGTTTCAGCGTACACAAGGCCCAAACCGCATAGACAGATCAGGTTGAGCCATGTTGGCGGGGTGAACGAAGAACGACGCGAAATCATGATATTCTGACCGTTCACCCGGCATGACCGGCGTAGAATCGTTTCACTATTGACTGATCCGGAGCTATGCGGCACCCCTCCTGCACTGTCGTCACTACCGGCCGAGTTGAGCACAAGCGTACATTATGAAACCCAAACTAATTGTACATATCGGGACAAACAAAACCGGCACGTCTAGCATTCAGCATCACCTAAAAATGAACCGCGAACTGTTTCGCGACCAGGGCGTTTGCTATCCAGGTCTCGGTGAAGATGTCGCCGCACATCATGTGATTGCCGACTGGGCGCGTCATACGAATAAATTCAAAAAAGAAATCGCGGCGCTGAAACAGGAAATCGCGGACTATCCGGTTACGATTTTGTCCAGCGAAGCCTTATGTGACCTTCGTGAGCCTGCGGCTCTGAAGACTATGTTCCCCGATCATGAGATCAGCATCATTCTCTATCTGAGGGATCCAGTACGTTATCTCGTTAGCTGGTGGCAACAGGATATCCAGATGGGAGATGAGTTTCTCAACCTCTCTTTCTATCTGACGCAAAAGCGCAGGTCTTATCTCGAGCTGATCAACACCTGGGAAGACGTTTTCGGCAGAGACGCCCTGAATCTCAGGCTCTACAGCCGGCACGCTCTGCCAAAGGGAAATGTACTTGATGATTTCCTGGGCACGACTGACCTGGCGGATATTGAAGATCAGAAGAGACTGAATTGGGAAAACAATCCGAGCATTTCGGGAAATCTTCTCTTTTTCAAGCTCCTGTACAACAGCTTCCGCCTGCCCTATGCGCGGTCCAATGACATGATCATGGGGCTGACAGAGGCCTCGAAAAAGAAAATGGATTTTCGGGTCGTACCAGCTGTGCCTGAACCGCTGGCTCAGACCACACGCGGGCTCTACGAGCAGGAACTGGAAATCATCCAAAAGACGTATGGACTGGAAATTCCGGTGTCGCCCTTCATTGCAGGCGTATCGGTGCCAGACAGGAAATGTCTGAAGGCGGATTTCGAGCTGCTATGCGATAATTTTGATGTGGAAGACTTTCCGCTGCTCAAACTCAGAGAAGTCATGACCTTCGTAAAATAAGGTCGAACTCACATCCGACCTTATTTCGAAAACAGAGCGCCAGATACGGCGCTCCGTCGATATTTTTAAAGCTGACCCAACATGTAATCGGCGCTTGAAACTTCAAAGCTCGGGCCGGATTCGACGTTGAGCTGGGTGACCTTGCCATCTGTCACCACCATGGAATAACGCTGAGAGCGGCTGCCCATGCCGAAACCTGATCCATCAAGTTCGAGGCCAATCGCCTTGGCAAAATTGCCATTTCCGTCAGCCAGCATCACGATATCCTCGCCAACTGACTGGTCTTCTCCCCAGGCATTCATCACGAAAACATCGTTCACAGAGGTACAGGCAATCTTGTCGATTCCCTTGCCTTGCAACTCTGCGGCTTTCTCTTTGAAGCCCGGCAAATGCTTGGCCGAACAGGTCGGAGTAAACGCGCCAGGCACGGCGAACAGCGCAACCGTCTGACCGGCGAAAAAGTCTTTTGAGCTGACGGGTTCGGGGCCATTTGCTCCCATCGTCATAAACGTTGTTTCTGGTAATGTATCACCAACTGAAATTGACATGGGATCCTCCTGAGTTGCCCCACACTCTTAGCCAAAGGGGCAGGACTTCACCAGTGCGGAAAATGCGATTGGAGCGGGTTTTCTGCATTCAGGGCTTGAACAGGACGGTCAGTCAGTGGACCATATGAATTCTTGACTGGAGAGACGATGGAAGTGGATCAAAGCGACGGGCTGGTCGGAAAACTCCTGATTGCCATGCCGGGAATAGATGATGATCGGTTCGACCGGACCGTCATACTGCTCTGCGCGCATAGCGATGAGCACGCTATGGGCATTGTGCTGAACCGGACCTTGCTTGACCTTACGCTGACGGATTTGTTCGACCAGCTTGAGGTGCCCATGGAAGCCAGTCTTCCGAACGATCCGATTTTGCATGGAGGCCCCGTCGGCACCGACCGCGGGTTTGTTATCCACTCTCCGGACTTTGAAAGCGTCGGAGCGACGATCTCGATCTGCAATGGATTGCGGCTGACGGCGACCAAAGAAGTGCTCAACGCCATGGCTTCTTCTGAACCACCTGAAAAATGCCGACTCGCGCTCGGCTATTCCGGATGGGGCCCCCAGCAATTAGAGGCCGAACTTCGTCAGAATGTCTGGCTGGTGGTCGACTCCGATGAGGAAATTATCTTCGACACGGATTTCGATCAGAAATGGGAACGGGCGATCAACAAGCTCGGCATTTCGCCTGCAAACCTTCAGGGCGGCACGACAGGCCACGCCTGAGGGGTTAGCGCGTCAGTTCACTAAGGCGAACCTGGCTCGACAGGAAACGCTGAGCCGTTTCGAAATTCATCGGTCGCGCATAGGCAAAGCCCTGAACATAATCGCACCCAATGCCTCTCAGAAACTGAACGTGCCGGAAATCCTCAATCCCCTCGGCCGTAATCGACATGCCAAGGGATCGGGCAATACGCGAAATACCAGAAAGAATCGTGTCTGTGCGCGGACGCCCTGCGAGTTTTGTCAGATCAGGGTCGAATTTGATCCCCACGGCCGGGATCGCCGCAAGCCAGGCCAGCGAGGAATGTCCCGAGCCGAAATCATCGAGCACCAGTGCAGCCCCGGAGGCCTGTAGCGCCGCTGCGGCTGCAACCGCCGCGTCAAAATCTGTCAGCGCCATCTGTTCAGTCAGCTCGATCCGCAGCGCATTCTTTGGAAACCGACCCGACTGGACAAGGCTCTCCACCTTGCTCATCACATCTGCCCGGAACAGGTCTGCGCCCGTCAGATTGACCTGAACAAACAGATTGAGCTGGCTGAATGTCTCTCTCCAGTTCGCGAGCGCATCACTCGCCTGATCCAGCATTTTCAGCGCAAGCCCCGAATCTGCGAGTGGATCACTCCCCAGAGCCATGTCACCAGCGCGGCGCAATTCGCCATCCTCGCAGCGCCAGCGGGCCAGTGCTTCGAAGCCCGCAATCGTACCATCCCTCAAGCGCATAATCGGCTGAAACACCGCTTCCAACTCAGACGTATCCGGGATGTCTGTACTTGCTTCGTCTGCGAAGATCAGCCCACGCGCATGACCATCGTCCATTTGCGACCCGATCAGCCGCACATCCTCTCCTGTCCGAAGTGAAAGGTTAAGCGAGAAACGGTCCCGCCGCGTAGCTGAGGACAGCACGCCCCCAATGGCAGAGCCGCAATCGTCGGACAAAACCTCCGCAAATGAGCCAAGTGACCAATCCCCTTCGATTTCAGGAATAACCGAATTGCCCACCGCGCGGATTCGCAGAACCTCATCATCCGGCTTCCACTCCCAGATACACGCTTTGGCCGCGCTGATGGCGGAATCCGACAGGCTTTGTGTGTTTTGGATCGTGTCGTCTGCCCCCATTGGACGGAAGCTCCCTGGCCGAATCGAATAATCAGTCTGTCATGCCTGGATTGACGATAGCGAAGAGACGGTGATCACGCCAGCGTCCGTTAATCCGCAAATATCCTTTCGCGAACCCCTCTTCCTGAAAACCGGCTCGCCGCAGAACCGCCGCTGAGGTTTCGTTTTCCGGTACGCAGGCTGCCTCGACCCGATGTAGACCCAGCTCATCAAACCCGAACGCCACCATGGCTCGGACGGCTTTGGTCATGCGACCTGCTCTGCCCCATTCCTCGCCAATCCAGTAGCCAACTGTCGCCATCTGAGCGACCCCGCGTCGGAGGTTTCGCAGATTGATTCCCCCCATCACCTTACCAGTGTCCAGATGGATCATCAGCATCATGGCACCCATGCCATGATCATACTCATATTCAGCCGCCCTGACCTGTTTGAGAAAATAGTCTTTCGTCAGCGCGTCCTGGCTCCAGATCGGCTCAAACGGCTGCAGATAGTCCCGGTTACGCCCCCGGACGTCAGCCCAGCTTTTCCAGTCGGCCATATTCATCAGCCGAAGCTTGAAATCTGCCTCCGGCACAGGAAGCTCGAAAATCCCTATGCGTAGAAATTTTCGAACGAAGGCAGGCAACATGGTGCAGCTTAGCTCGCTTTGATGCGTTGCTGGATGGCCTCGCGCACGGCAAACAGATCATTCGGCAGGCGTTCAAACACCTCGTCCCGCTGCAGAAACGCCTCAGACCGTTTCGGCAGGAGTGGCAACTCACCAATAATTTCCTCCACCGTTTCGGGAAACTTGGCAGCATGGGCCGTCGACAGGATCACATCCACACTCTGCGTCGGATAGGCGCGCGCGCCAGCCGAGGCCACCGCCGTGTGCGGGCATTGCAGCGTGCCCGTCTCAGCGAACAGGCGCTTCATTTCGGCTGCCGTCTCCGTGTCATCAATGCTCAGCGCGCGAATCCCTGAACATGACAATGCGCCTTTTGCCTGCGCGTCAAGTTCGGCCTCGCCTGACTGACCAAAGCCGTCATAAAAGGCTTTCAGCTTGGCAGCATCCCGTCCCATCACTTCATAGAGCAGGCGCTCGGCATTGCTCGGCAAGGCGATGTCCATGGCCGGGCTATGCGTGGCGATGGCCGAACGCTTTTTGAGCTGCCCCTCAGCAAACAAATCTACCATGGTTCGATTGGCGTTCACGGCAGACACCAGTTCCAACCCGTTGAGCAGTCCACAGCGTGCCGCCACATAGGCGGCCAGCGCGTCGCCAAAATTTCCGGTCGGGACGACAAACCGAAGATTGCGATCCGTCCCCAGAGCCGACTGAGCCGCCGCGAAATACACAGACTGAGCCGCAATCCGTGTCCAGTTGATCGAATTGACACCGGATAGCCTGACCTCATTCCGGAACGCTTCATCGCGAAAGAGCGACTTAACGATCGCCTGCGAATCATCGAAATCCCCATCGAGCGCGAAATTGTGAATATTGTCCGCGCCAGTGGACGTCATGAAGCGGCGCTGGATCGGAGATATCCGACCAAACGGATGCAGAATAAACACATCCACAGACGTCAATCCCGCAAAAGCCGCTGCCGCAGCCCCGCCTGTGTCGCCTGACGTCGCGCACAGCACTGTAAGGCGCTCACCACGCTGGGTCAGGAAGTGATCATAGATTTGCGCGATGATCTGCATCGCCACATCCTTGAAGGCCAGCGTCGGCCCGTGATGCAGTTCCAGAAGCCAGCGATCGGGGCCGACCTGAAAGAGTGGCGTTACCGATTGATGGGCAAAACTGCCATAGGCGCGCTCAACCAGGGTCGCCATGGTGTCAGGCGAAATCGTGTCACCTGCAAACGCTCCCAGAACGCGGCTGGCAATCGACAGATAGGATTCGCCTGCGCTCGGCGGCGCAATCTGCGGATAGCTCACAGGCGTGTAAAGACCGCCATCCGGCGCCAGGCCCGCAAGACACGCTGTCTCAAAGCTGACTTCCTCACCGCCCCCACGTGTGGACACATACTTCATTGGTTCGCCGATCCTTGATCCTGACCACGGTCTGTTTCCGGTTTTGTCCCGAACCGCAGCCGTCCTCTTGAAACATGCAGGGCGAAATACACGCCCAGCATCGCCAAGGCCAGCCCATACCAGGTCAGGGAATAGCCTAAATGGCGCGCAGGCGGCATATCATCTGCGACGGCAGGGTTGGCATAGGGGTTGTCGGCGCCTGTGACCGTCTGATTTCCGGCCCCGTCCAGCCGGATGATCGGAATACTTGCCGGTTCAGCCAACACCGCGCGATCAGCACCTGCCAGACCTGCCGCCTCAGCCATTTTCGGCGCATTGGGCGTGTACCATTGCAACGCGTCAGGATTATCCGCAGGCCGCAGGAAGCCCTTCGGAAAGTTCGAGATCAGAATATAGGACTGGTCCGTAACATCCTGCACGCTCAGCTCGATACCCTCGGGTGGTTCGATTGCACTCAACAGCCCCGTATTCACAAAGACGGGTCGGTCGCATGTCTCTGTGGCAGTTGAGGACACACTGCATCCATCCAGCAGGCGATAGGCCCGCCAGAGTGATTCGCCCTCAAACGTCGTATAGAGCCAGAAAATCCGGTCAGTCTCGAGCGTTCCTTGAAGTGTCGACTGAACCTCTTCAGCCGGAACCGGCGGCAATCCATTCTTGTACTGATATCGCCCGAGCTGCCATGTCCCCAGCCAGAACAACACAACAAGGCCAGGCAAAAGCAAAAGTGTCAGAATGGGCATGGGTCGAAAAGTCATGGGCCACCGGTTCTTAATGCCATGAAGGCAGATACAGAAAGGGCCTGTCCAAGACAGACAGGCCCCCCGAAACTCAGATGTCTGTCCGGTCTAATGTCCGTTACCGAGCACCAGCTGCGGTGTGACGTAGACAAAGGCGAAGAGGAACAGCCAGACCACGTCAACAAAGTGCCAATACCAGGCGGCAGCTTCGAAACCGAAGTGCTTTTTGGCGTCCATCTGGCCAGCCAGAATACGGATCAGGCAGACGATCAGGAAGATCGTTCCGATCAGAACGTGTGCGCCGTGGAAGCCCGTCGCCATGAAGAAGCTCGCGCCATAGAGCGAACCATCAAAGGTGAACTGCGCAGAGGCATACTCATACACCTGAACACAGGTGAAGATCGCACCGAGAATGACAGTGATCAGAAGGCCGTTGCGCGTGCCTTCGCGGTCATCATGCTGGATCGCATGGTGCGCCCAAGTCACGGTCGTGCCCGACAGAAGCAGGATCAGCGTGTTGATCAGCGGCAGATGGAATGGATCGAAGGTCTCAACACCTGGAGGCGGCCAGTTCGCCCATGCCTGCAGATTGGTGAAATACTCGCTGTTTGCATCCCAGGTTCCGCCAGCCCGCGCGCCGTGGAAAATCGCCATCTCAAAGAATGACCAGAACCAGGCCACAAAGAACATCACCTCAGAGAGGATGAACAGGATCATGCCATAACGCAGGCCGATCTGAACAACCGGGGTGTGGTCGCCGTCGCGACTTTCCTTGATGACATCGCCCCACCAGCCAAACATCACCCAGATGATGACGAGAAGGCCAAGCAGCATGATCCACGGTTTGCCGCCGGTCAGCATGGTGTTGCCGATATAAGAGAAGAAGCCCAGGCTTTCCCCGTCAACCGGGTCGACCAGACCTTTCATGAAAATCACACCGCCAAGAGCAAGCAGAAAGACGCCGACAGAGGCGATCAATGGCCAGGGTGATGGATTAACCAGGTGATAATCGTGTTTGACTTCGGCGTGCGCCATGGAATTCCCCT
>CEPO01015411.1_pt1 | contig 21407 bp, 23 predicted proteins | sample 530481 | NCBI WGS metagenome assembly CEPO01 (sample SAMEA2620198, study PRJEB7988) | marine metagenome | biome: marine biome (ENVO:00000447); feature: surface water layer (ENVO:00002042); material: "saline water (ENVO:00002010), including plankton (ENVO:xxxxxxxx)" | depth 5 m
GAAGGGCGGATGTCCCAGATCATGTGCCAATGCCAGCGCTTCGGCCAGATCTTCATCCAACCCGAGCGTCCGCGCGACAGATCGCGCGATCTGCGCTACTTCGAGAGAATGCGTCAGCCGCGTTCGGAAATGGTCGCCTTCATGCGCGACAAAAACCTGAGTTTTCATTTTAAGACGCCGGAAAGCACTCGCGTGAATAATCCGGTCACGGTCCCGCTGGAACGGCGTGCGTGTGGGCGAATCCGGCTCATCTACAAAGCGCCCCTGGCTTCTTGCCGGGTCGCTTGCATAATCAACCCGGCGCGGGATCAGAACTTCTGTCATGTTGTCCCTTTTTCAAACGGACGAGTGCCATTATCTCTAAGCGCAGAGAAGAAAGGCCATAGAATGACCCAATCAGTTACGCTTTCGGCCAGTGCTGCGAAGCGGATTAACGCGATTCTTGCCAATCAGGTCGATGCAGATTTTCTGAGAGTGTCTGTCGAAGGCGGCGGATGCTCTGGCTTTTCCTACAAGTTTGATTTCGGAAAGTCCGTCGACGACGAAGATATCGTCATTGAACGCGACGGCGCGCGGGTCGCGATTGATTCCATGAGCCTGCCCTTTCTGGAAGGCTCCGAAATCGATTTTGTCGATGAGCTGATCGGCGCGGCGTTCAAAATCCACAACCCGAATGCGACAGCATCATGCGGTTGCGGCACGAGCTTTTCGATTTGACATCCGGCGAAATGACCGTCTCTGACGCCCTGGCCGCGCGAAAATCAATTCGCGCCTTTCTCGACAAACCCGTCCCGAAGGACGTCCTCGAAACGCTGCTCGAAACGGCACAGCAAGCGCCGTCTGGAGGCAATCTCCAGCCTTGGAAGGTCATCTGCGTCACCGGGACGGCCCGGGATGACGTGATCAATCTCGCGCAGGGCCGTTTGTCGGAAAACCCGATGGGCGAGCCAACAGATCGCCCAGTCTACCCGCCAAACCTCTGGGCACCGTTCACAGAACGACGTCGTGAGATCGGCGAAGTCATGTATGGCGCACTGGACATCCCGCGCGAAGACAAAGCCGCGCGGCGACAATGGTTTGCCCGCAATTATCAGTTCTTTGGTGCACCGGTCGGCCTGTTTTTCATTCTGGATGAGCGCATGGCGCATGGCCAATGGGCACACACCGGAATGTTTATGCAGTCCATCGCCCTCGTCGCGACCGAACTGGGCCTTGGCTCCTGTATGCAGGAGTGCTGGGGTATCTTACGCCCGTCCTTAAAGGAGCATTTCGACCTGGATGCAAACGACATGGTCTATTGCGGAATGGCCCTTGGATATCCGGACTGGGACCATCCCGTGAACCAGATAAAATCTCCCCGCGCCACACTGGACGAATTTGCAGAATTCAGAGACTAGTTTTCTCATGAAAATAGCGACCTGGAATGTGAATTCGATCAAAGCCCGACTGCCGACTGTGGTTGAGGTGCTGAAGACAATCGATTGTGACGTCATCTGTCTGCAGGAAATCAAATGCGAGACAGACGGCTTCCCGTATATGGAAATCGAAGAGCTTGGTTATCAAGCAGAAGTCTTCGGCCAGAAGAGCTATAACGGCGTCGCGATCCTGTCCAAAACGCCGATTGAAGATGTTGTTCGAGGTTTTCCGGGCAATGAAGATGACGAGCAATCCCGTTACATCGAAGTCCTGACAGGTGGCGAAACGCCGGTCCGCGTCGCCAGCATCTATCTTCCGAACGGAAATCCATTTCCGGGGGAAAAGTTTGAATACAAGCTGAACTGGATGCAGCATCTGAAGGCGCGTGCTGAAACCCTTCTGACTCACGAAGAGGCCGTTATCCTCGCGGGCGATTACAACGTCATCCCGTCAGACGAAGATTGCTGGGACCCGAAAGTCTGGGCAGATGACGCGCTGGCTCAGCCCGAAAGCCGGGCGGCCTTTCAGCAATTGCAATGGATTGGATACGCTGAAGCCTTCGCCACGGTCGAAAACCGAAGTCACAGCTATACGTTCTGGGATTATCAACGCGGTGCCTGGCAGAAAGATCATGGCATCCGCATTGACCATCTCCTGCTCAGCCCGGAGGCAAGCGATCTGCTCGAAAAGGTAGAGATTTATAAGGCTGCGCGCGGTCTCGAAAAGCCGTCAGACCATGTGCCTGTGATCGGACACTTTAGTCTTGAGACAGATAGGTCGAACAGGCCTGATTAAAGAGCGTGATCTGACGGTTAAGCTGCGCCTGAATCGCCACAAGCTCTTCGCTCTTCGTGTTCACATCTTCCTTCAGGGCTTCGAATTTTGCCTGCATGGCGTCTGACTTGGCTTTATGGCCGTCAGACCAAGTCGATGTCTGTTTTGCGTCATCATATTCGATGCCAGCCAACTCCGCTTCTTCCTGAAGCGTTTTCAGCTCAGCATGGTCTGCCATATAGGCCTGCTTTTCGGCATTCAGATTAACAGCCATCTGCCGGCATTCTGCGGCTGTCTTCGCCTGCGCCATTGGCGCTGCTGAGAAAACCAAAGCCGTAAATGCAAGAAGTCCACTGAATTTCATCGAACACAAATCCTCTATACTGTCTGATACTTTGAATACCTCAAACGGTATGACTGGTACCTGAACAAATAAGACTCGCTTTAAACTTCGTAAAAACTATGGCGATGGCTGGGTTTTTCCCAGAACATCGACGAGATGGAACACAGTCGCAATGTCTTCGAGAATATCAGCCACGCGATTAGGATCATCCAGCGAACTGAACATCGATCCCGGCTCAAACATATTCCCGTTCTCAAGCGCGGCATAAACCCGATTGCCGTGAAATGTGGCTCTGAACTTGTTTCCTTTAAAGGTGCGCTCGATATCCAGAAAAGACTGCATGACTTCAGGCGTCAGAAGATAACGGGATTCCACCTGATCGGTTGTGTAAACCTCAAAGGCCTTCTCGAAATCCGGGCTTTCGAGTTTAGCCCGGCTATATTTCGATCCCAAACCACCCAGTGCATTGAACAGGCCGGAATCGCGGGAAATCCGTGTCGTACCGTGAAACTCTTTGGGCGCGTCGATCACCCAGCACTGCCCGCGAAACACGGTCACCCATGTGGTGCTGGTCCGGCCATTGCTGTCACGTGTGGTTCGCTTATCTTCCAGATGCGCCTCAAAGAACTCGAAACGGCGACCATTGCGTTCACCGATCATCTCATCCTGAAGCGTTCGCCGATCCCAGCCGGGGACAACTTTATGCGTGTGACAATCCTTAAGATGACCTTCGGCCAAAGGTGAAGCCGCTTCATTATAGGTCAGGCCGAACTTCTCGGCGACGGGTGTCACCATCAGCTCTTTGGCATGCTTCATCACATAGCTGACGCCGGACATGCCGTAAATGATGGCTCCACCTCCGACGACCAGACCAATGACGATCGCGAAGAAGGTTTTCATCAGCAGGAAGCCACCAACCGCAACCAGCACACCAGCGACAACACCGATCAAGCCAACGCTCTTGGCCTTGTTCATGGCCGCTTTTCGATCAATTTCCTTCTCGACCAGAACGGGTCTGATCTCCCGCTCATAAATCTGCTCAAAATGCCGAAACTCGTCAGGCAGCTTGTGAAGTCGGTCCGTGATCGAGCCGGAAGATTTGTCAGATGTCGGCATAGATGTGTCGTTCGCCCTCAAATCCCGGATGCGTCACCGCGCCTTTGGATGCCGGTCCGACAAGCTGAGCATATTTCCACAACGCGCCCGACCCATAATTGGTGATCCGAGGTTTCCAGTCTTTGCGCCGTTCTGCAAGCACTTCGTCTGAAACTTCAAGCTCAATCGTGCCCGCTTCGGCGTCGATCGAAATCATATCGCCGTCCTGAACCAGACCGATTGGACCACCTTCTTGCGCTTCAGGGCCGACATGGCCAATACAGAAGCCACGCGTCGCCCCGGAGAAACGACCGTCCGTAATCAGGGCAACTTTGTCGCCCATTTCCTGTCCGTAAATCGCAGCCGTCGTCGACAGCATTTCGCGCATGCCAGGGCCACCTTTTGATCCTTCATAACGAATGATCAGAACGTCACCGGCTTCATATTCGCGGCGCTCGACCGCGTCGAAACAGGCCTGTTCGCCTTCAAACACGCGGGCTGGACCACGGAATTGAAGCTTTTTGAGGCCTGCGACCTTCACAATCGCTCCGTCAGGCGCGAGCGAACCTCGCAGACCCACAACACCGCCCGTCGGCGTGATCGGATTGGACACCGGATAGATCACTTTCTGGCTCGGATCCCATGTGACCTCTTCAAGATTGTCGCCCAGGGTCTTGCCGGTAACGGTCAAACAATCGAGATTCAACAAACCACCTTCAGCGAGTGTTTTCATGAGCATAGGAACACCACCCGCTTCGCCCATGTCTTTAGCAACATAATTTCCGCCCGGCTTCAGATCAGCCAGATAAGGCGTCTTCTTGAAAATTTCGGCCATGCGGAACAGATCGAAGTCGACCCCACATTCATGCGCCATAGCCGGCAAGTGAAGCGCTGCATTGGTCGAGCCACCTGTCGCAGCAACAACGATGGCCGCGTTTTCAAAAGCCTCAGCCGTACAAATGTCACGCGGCCGGATATTCTTCCGGATCAGCTCCATGACAGCCTCACCCGATGCGACAGCATACTCATCGCGATTGAGATATGGCGCCGGAAGCCCGCACGAATTTGGCAGCGCAAGACCGATCGCTTCAGACACACACGCCATGGTGTTCGCCGTGAACTGACCGCCACAGGCGCCATCACCCGGGCAAGCCGCCTTCTCTAGCTTCTCGAGGCGCTCATCCGTCATCTGATTGCTGCCAGCTGCGTGCGCACCGACCGCTTCAAACACATCCAGAACGGTCACGTCTTTGCCTTCGAAATCACCCGGCATGATCGAGCCGCCATAGAGAAACACGCTCGGCACATTCAGACGCAACATAGCCATCATCATACCCGGAAGGGATTTGTCACAGCCTGCAAGCCCGACAAGTGCATCATAGGAATGCCCCCGCATGGACAGCTCAACTGAGTCGGCAATCACATCACGGCTCACCAGAGACGAGCGCATGCCTTCATGTCCCATCGCAATGCCATCAGTCACCGTGATGGTACAGAATTCGCGCGGCGTGCCATCGCCGGCTTTTACACCATCTGAAACAGCATGCGCCTGACGCATCAGCGCCGTGTTACAGGGCGCCGCTTCATTCCAGCAGGAGGCAACGCCGACAAAGGGCTTCGCAATATCACGCGTCCCGAGCCCCATGGCGTAATAATATGAGCGATGCGGAGCACGCGACGGACCGACCGTCACATGACGAGATGGAAGATTGGATTTATCCCATTTGGCATCGGTCATTGCATTCACCTCTATAGTCATCGGTCCGTAATCAGACGATTGGGTCTAAATTCACCGCCCCGCAAAAGCCAGAAAGAAATTGCCGAAAAGCCTCCCTCAGGCCTGCTTTCGGCAATTATTCCAGCATTTAGCCGCCCATTTCCTCAAAACTTTCCAGAGCGCCGGAAAATTTCTCTTTGGATTCCAGATAGTCTGCGAGGCGCTGTTTTTGTTCCTCAACCACTTCAGCTGGTGCACGAGAAACAAACTTCTCATTCCCCAGCTTTTTAATGATGGTCTCGATTTCTTTGTCGATTTTCGCAATTTCCTTGGAGAGGCGAAGTTTCTCAGCTTCGATATCCAGCGCATCGCTCACAACCAATGCGGCACGCGTGCCTGCGTGAACAAGCTGAACCGAGCCTGCAGGCGCAGTCTTTTCGAACGCAATTGTTTCCAGCCGCGCCAGACGCTCAATCAATGGTTCATAGGCCTGAGTTCGCAAAACAATGTTCTGCTCAGCACCGATCAGGGCCAGCTTGAGCTTCGCGCCCGCCGGAACATTGAGATCCCCACGAAGGCCGCGAATCTCCGAAATGAAGTCGATCACCCAGTCCACTTCCTCAGCGGCCTCAGGCTTAACAAGGTCCATACTATGTGTCGGCCAGTCCGAAAGCATGAGCAGCCCGGAGCGCCCCGGCCCGAACTCTGCCAATTGCTCCCATAGCTCTTCCGTAATGAACGGCATGAAAGGATGCAGCATTTTCAGCGTTTCATCGAGAATCCACGCTGCAGTCTGTCGCGTTTCAGATTTCGCCTCGTCGTCATCGCCATTCAGAAGCGGCTTGATCAACTCCACATACCAGTCGCAGAAAATGTTCCAGATGAAGCGGTAGCAGGCCGTTGCCGCATCGTTGAACCGATATCCCTCAAGCGACGAAGTCACTTTTTCAATGGTCTGAACCAGCTCACCGACAATCCATTGGTTGATGGGTTGCTTCAGCGCCGCAGGGTCGAACCTCTCAGGCGCCCACAACACACATTCATTCATCTGGCAGAAGCGTGCGGCGTTCCACAGCTTGGTGCCAAAGTTGCGATACCCAACGATCCGATCAATCGAGAGCCGGATATCCCGCCCCTGTGCAGCCTGGCTCGCCAGCGTAAAGCGAAGCGCGTCCGCACCGCAGGCCGGAATGCCCTCCGGGAACTGGTTCTTCGTTTTCTGCTCGATCTGTTTGAGCTTGTTCTTATCCGACGTGCGGGAATCGCCCAGCCGCTTGTCGATCAGCGTCTGAAGCTCGCACCCATCTATGATGTCGAGTGGGTCGAGCACATTGCCCTCCGACTTCGACATTTTCTTGCCGTTCTCATCGAGAACCAGCGCGTGGATATAGACGTCCTTGAAAGGAATCTCATCCAGAAACTTGATGCCCATCATCATCATTCGGGCGACCCAGAAGAAGATGATGTCAAAGGCTGTGATCAGAACCGCACCCGGATAGAACGCACCCAGCTCTGGCGTCTTCTCAGGCCAGCCCAGAGTCGAATACGGCCACAGCGCCGACGAGAACCATGTGTCGAGTACATCATCATCCTGATAGATGACTATGTCTGATCCGGAATATGCCAGCGCCTCTTCCTTGCCATCAATGAAGTGAAGCTTTTGCCCTTTGGCCAGCAAGGGCTTGTAATAGGCTTCCGCCAGCGCTTTTGCGTCTTCAGTCGTCTCGGCGACAAAGATCTCCTTGTTCTGCGCCGGATCAGGATCGCACGCCCCGTCAATAATCTCCGGCCCGTACCAGGCAGGAATCCGATGCCCCCACCAAAGCTGGCGCGAGATACACCAGGGCTCGATCTTCTCAAGCCATTGGAAATAGGTCTTCGCCCAGTTTTCAGGCACGAAATCCGTTTCACCCTTCCGAACGGCGTCGATGGCAGGCTCAGCCAGCGTCTTCGCATCGACATACCATTGGTCCGTCAGCATTGGCTCGATCACGACACCTGAACGGTCGCCAAACGGCTGCATAATCTTCTTGTTTTCGATGAGTGGCTTTGTATTGCCCTCCTCATCACTGACCATAACCGCCAGGCCTTCAGCGGTAATGGCATCAACGATCTGTTTGCGGCACTCATACCGGTCGAGACCACGATACTCATCGGGCACCAGATTGATCTGAGTGACATCTTCCGGCGCACCTTCACCAGCCGGAGAATCAAAGCGACTGCCCTTGCTCTCAAACATTTCGATCCAGAGATCAGCTCGCTTCTGGGCTTCTTTCGCGGCGTCCTGATACGGCAGGCCGTCCGTCCGCATACGCGCCTTTTCGTCCATCAGCGCATAAAGCGGAATATTATTTCGCTTCGCGACGCCATAATCGTTGAAGTCATGCGCGCCTGTAATCTTCACGGCACCTGACCCGAATTCCGGATCCGGATACTCATCAGTGATAATCGGAATCAGGCGGCGTGTTTCCTTAGGTCCAACCGGAATTTCACACAGCTTACCGACAATCGGCGCATATCGCGCATCGCCCGGATGAACGGCAACCGCACCATCGCCAAGCATGGTTTCGGGGCGGGTCGTCGCGATCGAGATGTAATCGCGCTCTTCTTCGAAAGTGACGTTTCCGTCGTCATCTTTCTCAACATAAGTGTAGGTCGCACCACCCGCGAGCGGGTATTTGAAGTGCCACATATGTCCGTCGACATCTTTGTTTTCGACCTCGAGATCGGAAATAGCGGTCTGGAAATGCGGGTCCCAGTTTACAAGCCGCTTATCGCGATAAATCAGCCCCTCATTATAAAGGTCGATAAAGGTTTTCAGGACCGCTTTGGACAGGCCGTCATCCATGGTGAACCGTTCGCGTGACCAGTCACAGGATGACCCCAGGCGCTTATCCTGTTCAAGGATCTTGCCGCCCGATTCAGCTTTCCACTCCCAGACCTTCTCAATGAACGCCTCACGCCCCATTGAGCGGCGATCCTGATTGCCCTCTTTGGCCAGTTTCCGTTCGACAACCATCTGCGTGGCGATGCCTGCATGGTCGGTTCCTGGCTGCCAGAGCACATTCTTCCCGCGCATGCGCTCAAACCGGATCAGCACATCCTGCAGCGTGTGATTCAACGCATGGCCCATATGGAGCACGCCAGTCACATTAGGTGGCGGAATAACGATGCAATACGCCTCGGCACTGGTATCCATCGATGGCTTGAAAGCGTCCGCCTCCTCCCATCGCTGATAGATTTTCTGTTCGGCATCGGCGGGATTAAAGTGTTGATCGATCATTGGGTCCACATAAACGAAAAGCGCGTCAGTCTCCTAACGCGCTCATTCTGATAAATCGAGATGGGAAAGAAAGTTTAGCGCGCCATTCGGCTGATACGTTTCACTTCTTCTTCGACCTTGGCTTCAACAATGGACTGAAGATGTTCGTTCAGCCATTCTTTCAGCATCGGACGAAGCAATTCACGAACCAACGAGTCGAGCGTGGAATCGCTGGAAACAGACATGCTTCCCATGAGCTTGCCAAACGCACCAGCCGCGCTGCCTGCAACCGCTTCCTCAATCAGCTTGTCGTCAACATCGTCAAACGCGGGCTTAGGCGCAGCAGGAGCCACTGCAGGCTTTGGTGGCTCTGGCTCAAAGGGTTCCGGGTCGTCTTCGACGGCCACAATGTCTTCATCCTCGAAGTCAGGCTCTCTGAATTTAGGCGCCTCTTCCATCGGGGCAGGTTCCGGCTCCGGCTCAACGTCCATGTCGAGCTCAAAGGCATCATCTTCCATAGGCTCAAGATCGAGGATGTCTTCCTCGTCAGCCGCTTCGTTTGACGAATCAGGTTCGGTCTCATCATCTTCCGAGATGATTTTCCGAATGGAAGCCAAAATCTCTTCCATTGTCGGTTCTTGCTGTGCTTCGTCGGCTGCCATATTCCATTGTCCCGATCAGAGGCGATACACAAACATCAGGCGAGTCGGTCAAACTGACCACCAGATCTTCGCGCTATAGTTTTTTGCTTTGGATAACCAATGGTTAAAGCGAAGGTAACTTCATTCAATTCAAAGCAAAAACGTTTTAACATTCGATGTCAGATTAAACATCGTTTCCGAATTCCCGCAATGAGTGTGCAACTCAGAAGCTGAAACCCTTCTCAAGCGCAACGCCTTTGAGCATAGGCGGCACACAATCATATTCCACATGGTAGGACGTCGATCCAGCCGTTCGTGTGTAGATGCGTGCTTCGCCCTTTCGCTGGTTTCCAACGACTACGCCCAGACGGCCCCCGACAGACAATTGCTCAAGCCAGGCATCCGGCACGAATTCGACGAGTCCGTTGACCAGGATCACATCATAAGGCCCCTCGGACGGGAACCCAGCTGTCAGCTCACCACTGACGCACGCGACGCGGTCTGAACCGAGATCTGACATCAGCGACATCGCCTTGTCAGCCACATCCTGTTCCGCCTCGAGCGCAATGACCGTATCTGCCAGCTCATTCAGCAATGCCGCAGAATACCCTTCACCAGCGCCGATAACCAGAGCCAGGTCGCTTGATTTCACCTCGAGCGCCTGAAGCATTTTGGACAGATCCCGCGCCAGCCAGAGCTTATTGCCGGTCACAGTCTCAAGCTCGACCTCGGAATAGGCAACCGCGCTCATCGCTTTCGGAAGGAAGACTTCACGCGGGATTGTTTCAAAGGCGGCGATCACGCGTTCATCCGTCACATCATCCGGACGAATTTGAGAATCAATCATTTTGCGGCGAGCAATAGTCAGGTCCACGGGTCACACCTTTCATCGATTGTTTGCTCATATCACAGCGGTCCGAGTCGGCAAGAGTCGGCGATGTGCCAATGTGGCTCACTCCTCCACATTCCTAAAAAGAAAAGCGAACTTACGTGCATTTTGTCATTGACCTTCACGGTCTTCTTGCTCATTTAAGCCTCTTCCCTTCCCGGCCCTGTGGCGGAGTGGTGACGCAGCGGATTGCAAATCCGTGTACCCCGGTTCGAGTCCGGGCGGGGCCTCCATTGTTTTGACTTCATTTTTTGCAAATCAGTCATTGCGCTTACGTCTCCGTTTACATCGGCGTTTACAGTTTTGTTCTCTTTTCGTCCCCGCGAACTTGCGAGAGCTTCACGAGAACGGCGTCAGTCTCATCAGGCGCAACACGAGCATAGTGCTCGATCACCTGTGAGGCTGTTCGGATAGACCAGCCCATGTAGTCGGCAATTTCCGACAAACTCAGACCAGCGTTTAAGAGCATGGTTGCCGCCGTTCCCCGGCAATCCTGCAATCTCAGTTCAGAAGATAATCCCGCCTTGTCGCGCCACTGCCTCACACCCTCAGAAGCGCGGTGTTCAGTGAGCGGCCCGCCGGACGCATTGGCGAGGATAAGAAAGCGGTCACGCGGCGTCTGATCGATCACCGCAGCAAGTTCCCCATCGATTGGAATGTGAGCCGATCGACCGCGCTTGTTCGTCTTACGAATCCGCAGCCGCCTGCCCCTTGCTGTCTCTTCAATCTGGCCTCTGTTGAGCTTTATCAGATCCCCAGGGCGAAGGCCGGTTTCACATGCGACGGTCAGAATGCGCCTTACCCACTCAGGAGCCTTGGCATTGAAGGCGTCACGGTCAGCCCTCGTCCAGACGATTTCAGAGCGGTCTACTTCGTAAAGCCGTCTGAGCTTGTCGCAGTGGTGCTCTGAAATGTGGCCCTCTTCGACTGCCCAATTCAGAAGCCGCACCGCGTGAGTTCCGGCCATATCGTGCTGTTTGGGCGAGTGCTTCCACTTCGTGCGCCACTTGTTCATTTCGCCGCGAGAGCCGCGTTCTTCCCAGATCACCGCCGGAGCGTCGTGAAAATGCGCGGCCCATCGGAGGAGCCATTTCTTGATATCCTGTTTCGAACGGTCGCCTTTTGGCATGGCCGCGCTGTCGAAAAAGAGTTCAACAAGCGCCGGACAGGTCAGGACTGAAGGCTTAGGACGTTTGGCAATTTCAGCGTAGGCAATCAGAAAGTCCGGGTCGGTTGGATTCCGGTGATCATCTTCCCAGAATTTCGGAGAGCCTTTGCCGCGCCCATAATAGAAGTGAAAACGGGATTTCCCGCTGGCCAGCTTACGTCGAACGCGATGGATACCTTTAGGAAGTTTCACGACCGCGCCTCCACTCTTCCAGAGGGGACACTTTTCCAGATGATTTATCTTCCCCGGCCCGAATCATCACGCGCCCATCAGGAAGCGTTTCAATATCGAGACGTGTGCAGCCCTCAGCCTTTAGCAGACGATAAATTTTTGCGAGGTCTTCAGCTTTAGGGAGAGACGGTCTAGGCATCGTCTTCCTCCCTGTAATTGATGTGGTTCGGATTCGTCGGCCACCCTTCCGGGTCGAAGTCATATTGCCCCTGCCAAGTAATCCCGTCGCGGCGTTCAATAAAAAATGGAAGCGCAAGGCTCGAAGCGTCGATTGCAATTAGCCCCACAAGGCGACGAAGCCCCAACGGCTTCCATTCGAGCGGCCCTGTCCTGCCTTTGCCTCGTTGGGTGTCCGCGAAAAATATCTTGTGATCTTCGTATTCGAAATATCCAATCTGCTGCTGGCGATCGATAAAAGTGTGAACACAAACTTCACTGTCGATACAAACTTCCAGAAAACGAGCCAACGCTTCATCAAAGCGGTACGGCCTGCCTTGCTCCATGAAGGAAGGAACTTTCACCTCGTCGTCAGGCCGATGCACCATTGTCGAGAAATATTCCGCCACTTCTGCCGAACCTGTAGGTTTGTCCGTGGCCAGTAATGCGATCACCATTCGAGCGGCATCCAGAAGCGTCATATCCGGTGCTCCTCTACCGCCACGACCAGAGGTTAGAAGTCCCGCTTCTTTGAGTTCGCGCGCGTAGAACTTCAGGGACGCATAGGGAACGCCTGTAGCTCTTTCGACTTCTTGAAGGAAAATTCGTGACTTCATAATATGAGAGTATCACGCACTCATTTCATGTCAAGAATAAGTGCGAGATACTCACACTTTCACCACTCTCATGCTGTTCCGGCATGTTTTTTCCCGAAAAGACGGGCATTATTCGCGAAATCCGTCGCAAGTCGCGAATACTCAGATAAGGCAATACTGAAAAAAAATTCTTGCCCGCTCGCCTCTATCCGAATCACCGCTTCAGGCGGGTCGGTACGGGAAACAAAAGTCCGAACTTCAGAGATTCTCCGCACTTCGATGTCATCATCGTCATTCATATTCATTCCCCCAGTCGACCAATTGCATCGCCTTTGCAGGATCAATTCCGGCCTCTTTCGCTTGCGCCAACGCGCCGACGATTGCCGTGATCGCCCTGGCCCTTCCGCCCGCGTCAAAGGCTTGCAGAGGTCGCAGCGTGTCGATCGTAACAGAGCCGCCGAGCTTGGCGCTTGCTTCCTCTGCCATCATCGCGGCAATAGGCTGTAATTGCCACTGAGCCACATGCCTTTGAGCTTCCCTCACCATCGGCCCAGTCGTGGCCGCATTAGCCAATCCGGGCAAAACACCGAATGCAAGATAGATCGCATCACGCGCCGCATTCAGCGTTTCGCGAGTCATGGCTTTGCTGAGATCAGGGGTCAGGTCATTGCTTTTCCAATCTGACATTGGCCCCGGCCCGCCCGCCGCCGTCACATTCATTGATTCCCGAATGAGAACTTTTCCGCGATTACCTCTGAAACCACGCGCAAGGCTTTCCAGATCGGTTTCAGGTGCTTCTGGAAAGGGCACAATCTGCGAGGCGATTGGTGCGGTCTCATATACTTCAGACAAAGCCGTTTCGACCGCCTGTAAAAGTCCAGCCGTTAATTGCGCCCGCTTCAGTGGTGCCGTCCCGTAATATGGTGCCGAAATGTCAGAGCCGATTCGGAAGTGCAAAACTTCCCCTGCCAAGGCTGTTTCGGTTCTCCCACCGCCGGATTCCGAAATTGAAACCCGATAAGCAAGCGGTTCAGCATCACGGGTTTTCAAATCCCAATCAGAGCATGGAATCAGTCGATCCCTGATCAGAAACACCGCCTCGCCCCGCAAGGCTAGCGCCCGTGCAGTTAGCGCCAGCGAGCGACGATCCAGAAAGTCTGTACCCTTCACATCTGCGAGGCTTAGACCGCCTTCCCAGAGCGAAACGCAACTCTGCACCGTTGCAGTGAGCTGGCCAATGCCCGACCGGCCCGAAATGTAACTTTCTCGCGCCGCCATGATTTCCGCCGTAAAGCCGGAAGCCGCAGACCGCTTTTGTTCTTTCCGTCTAAATGGCCACATTTCCCGGCCTCCTGTATGGTTTCAGCAGATCAGCCGCGCCGCTGAGTGAAATTGCTTTGGCTGCGAACGCTGCAATTCGCGTACGGCCATGACTTTCGATGTCTGCAAATTCGTCGTGGAATTGTTCAGCAATGCCGCGAGAATATTCGTGAAGTCGTCGCCAAGCCTCCACAATCGCAGCGGGTGGATCATCGCTTGTGCCCACCGTCGCCGTTATCCGGTAGGTTTCGCCTTCAGTCGTACAGAGCCCGCCATACGGCCCTGCCGTTAGCGAGACTTCGGCCCAGGCATCGTTTTCCCAGATTTCAAAGGTCGTGATTGTTGCCGGATAGAGCGGCGCTTGCCATTCGCCCCCGCCTTCCACTGTCCACGTCACGGCACGTTCGCCCCATCGATAGGCGATCCAACTTTCCATTCTCTGCCAAATGACGCCCGGTTCAATATTCTCAATGTGACCGAAAGAGCCATTCAGGCCGCTAGGATCAGACCAGTGTTCGTAAGGCGTGACAGCCGGATAACTCGCCGGTATGGCTTCTTGTTGTTTCAGCGTTGTCGCCATGTCAGAGCCTCCACCGTTTGAGGTGTGACACCGAAGCCGCTTCACTGCGTGAACTCGTAGTGAGCCCCCAGCTTCTCGCCTCAATTTGCGCTTGGCTGTAGGCTGGCCGCGTGACTGCCGAGAGTTCAAACAGAGACGCATTCGTCACCGTTCGGAGAAGCCCATTGCTCCGCCGTTCAATGCGCTCGCCGCCGCGTGCTGCCCTGAATCCCGGAGATAGCCCGCGAATAAGGCCCGCAGCATGAGCCGCGAGGAAATCCCGCGCCCAACTCGTTCCGGTTTGGATTCTGGCCTCAATTTCGAGCGCCGTGTCAGTGTCTCTCAATTCGAGCGTTCCCGCTGATCGGCTTGCCAATGGCTTGTTGTAGTCATGCCCGGAGAGAAGGTGAATTTCCTCCCCGCGCTCGATCCGTTCAGCAAATGCACGTGAAGCAAAAACTTCGCTTCTGCCTTCTGCTAATTCGGTCTCAACGCCATAAGGAAACGAGGCACGAAGGCGAGTTTCCCCGCCTTCTGCCCGCACCTCTAAAGCGCCATGATCAACGCCCCAGAGCATTATTCGCTCACTTCCAGTTCAAGGCCGGTGATCAGTTCGAGTTGAGACGGTCGGGCCACCGTCACGTCAGCCGTGGTCAAGGCAGTGAGCCGAAGCCCGCCGCTTTGTGCGTCCGAATACGGGTCGCGGATCAGATCCACACCGCCCCAGACACCCACGAAGATCGGCGCAACGCCGCCCGCTGAAGTGGTCAAGAGAACTTGCGTTTCAGACGGATCGCCGGAAGGGTCTGCAAGCGCATTTGTGCTCATGGCAATATTTCCGGACGGAATATGCTTCACAAGCCGATCCCATTCACTGACCGCAGTTCCTGAAATCAGGGTGTCATCGAGAAGTGACCAGAGTTCAGGACGGATCAGCGCCCGCACCGAGTTGGGCGAGCCCGCCGCATTCGCACTCATGAAGCGAACCACTCCGGCCCGGAATGCCGCCCAGTCTGCCAATGCGCCCGCGTCGGTTGCCGTGATCCCATATGTCGATTGACCCGTGATCACACCGAGCGGTTCACCGCTTGAACCTGCACCGAGAAAGATTGCCGCGTCCATCGCCTGCCCGATTGCCGAGTTCATATCGCGGCGCACGGCCTGTTCCAGAGCATCGCCGGATTGCTTCAGAGCTTTGCGGGTAATCTTCATCTGAATACCAAGGTTCTGTTCAGGCTTCAGAGCTTTGTCAGTAGTTGCAAAGGCAGAAGGCCCAGGCACGTTGGCGGTTTCACCATTTGCCCACCCGGCACTCACGGAGCTTGTCACAACCGGCCATTCCGTCGCGCCTGCATCAATGCTGATCATTTGAGCGCCCATGCGAGACGCCACCGAGTCAGGGAAAAGCCGGTCGATGATTGGCCGGGTTTGCAACGGGTCAGGCGTTCCGCTTGCGACTGTTTCGCCGGCACGAAGTTCAAGCGCCTGCCAAGGGACTGGCATCCCGCGATAACCGCCTTTTGAACGAAGTTCCTGCACGATTTCAGCCGTTGCACCGTCGAGTGCGCGGCCTTCGTCGAGCGCCAACGCTACTTGGCGCATTTCGAACTTGCCGACCAGTTCAGCCCATTCATTGCCAGAGCGGGTTTCGAGTTCCTTTCCAGCATCGCGACGTTCTTCATCTTCCGCGATAAGCGCTGCACGGTATTTGGTTTCGTTCTGACGATATTCCGTGTCGAGTGTTTCCATCGAACGGGTTTCGTCGTCAGTGAGTTCAGGCTTGCCAACGAGTGCGGCAAGGCTTTGCCGAATCTCTGATTGGCGATGTGAGATTTTTACCGAATTGAGCATTTTTAAAGTCCTTTTTGGAGTAGAGACCGCCATGCTTGGCGCGTTGGCGGTAAGGGCTTCAGGCCCGCTTCGGTTCGTGTTTTGCGAGCGTGACAACGCCCGCAGAGTGATTGAAGATTGTCGAGAGACCATGCGAGGTCTGGACGATCCCGCACCGGCTTGATGTGGTCGATTTCCAGCCCGACTTTTTCGCCGCATTGAACGCATTTCCAGCCGTCACGCTGAAGCGCCTGGACCCTTATCGCCTTCCAGCGTGGCCCGCGTGTGATGTGCCGGGAATACCGTTTGAAGGTTTTCAGCCCCATGCCATGCGCCCCCCTTTGTGAAGAGGTCGCGCCATAATCCGAGCGCCTTCAGCGACCGCGATCACCGAGGCTTGCACTGGATCAATCCGGCCCCGAGAACGGCCCTTGGCGAGCTTGGCATTGTTGGCAGGATCGCGAAGAACAACGGCGTCCGCGAATGCTGACCGGAGCAGAAGTGAAGGCGTCGAGATGACTTGCCCGTCATATGCGGCGCGCTGGAAGCGTTCCACGTCTTCGTTTCCATCACGCCAGCCCGTACCGCGCCAGATCACCGGAGAACGAATGCCTGCCGCCTGTATGGCCTCACCTAATTCAGCTTGCTTGAACCTGTCGGCAATGATCGCCGCCACCGTCTGCCCTTCCACATGGTTCATGGTGTGGCTAAGCCATGCCGCAATCGGCACAGTCTGATCACCGAGCGTTCCAAGTTCCCCGCGCCGGTTCATCTCCACATAGCGATCCCCCACGCCGTCGCGCTGGCCGCGATCCAGTAAACCGGGATTTGATGGGAACGTGCCGACACATTCGAGACGGCCCGTTTCAGGCCAGTAAAACGCCGCCGCTGACATGGAGGCCGAGCCGCCGAGGTCTACACCGATCACGACTTGGCCTTGTCGCGGCGGAAGGTTTGAAGCCTCGCAGGCAAGCCATTCATCGACGGTCAAAACCACGTCGCGGTTTGCATCTGAGACGCGCTCATTCCGGTTGTAGAGCCGAAAGGAAGTGAGGGCAGAACCGCCCCGCGCAATCGCCCGTTTCGCTTCTCGTTCAAGCGTTTTGAGGTCCGCACCGATCCCACATTTTGCGCCGGGATTTGCTTGTTCGAGACTTTCCAGATCGTCAGCAGGCAGTCCGCTGGATGGTCTGTGTTCCTGAATATAAACACCGTCTTGCGGTTCATCGAGCCATCTGGAAAACGGGTGTGTGTCGTCAGGCGCAGACGTGGAAATGATCAAAGCCCGTCCGCCGCGTTTGTGCAGGCCGGAAATCAGTGCCGCTTCAAGAGCGTCACCTTGTTCGATCATCCAGTGGCCGCGTTCATCCATGATCACGAGCGTCGGAGCCGTGCCGAGTGCAGACTTGCCGTCTGCCGCGATCACGCGAATGATGTGGCCGCCGCCGTCGCCATCAAATTCGATTTCCAGCCGTGGAGATTTGCGAACGGTGATTTGTTCACGGATTTCATCTGACAAGCTATCCAGAAATCCCACGACAAAATTGAAGGCGATCCGGCCTTGGTCGCGAGTTCTCGCCGCAATGATAATTTCGCGCCGGGGCTGGCTATCCCACTCACCGAGAAGATCACCGAGGGCGAGCCCGGAAGAGAGCGCCGTTTTCGCATTGCCCCGGCCAATGCTGAGGCAAGCGATATTGATTCCCTTCTCCATCGCGCCGCGAATGAATTGCTTCTGAAACGGTGCCAGCTTGAGCGCCTGGCCCGCTTTTGGCCCTTCTGGAATCTTCAGACTTTCGAGGAATTTGATTGCCTTGGTGGAGTTCTTCACCCGAAAGCCCTCCCCATTTCTGCGAGAGCGAAAGCGAAACCCCATACAACGGTTTCCCCCCACACCAGAATTCGGGGCATTGGGACCAGTTTGCGCACTTCGGTTAAGTGGGTTTGTCTACCCACCCGCAGTAGGTATCCCCTAAAGGGGATATCCAACTGGGGCGGTACGACTGTCACCCCCACTTCCGCACTTGTCCGCACTTGTGTTTGGAGAGTGCGGGACAGATAGATTTCTCCACTTCCGCACTCTTCCGCACTTCGATTTATAGACTGGAGAAGGCTACACATCTTGCCACTCTCCACGGTCGAGAATAGCGCGGTCTTTGCCCTTGTTGTCCTTGATCGTCGCCTCAGTCAGCACCCCGACTTTGAGCCAGTGAGCGATCCATTTTTTGATCTTTGCCTTGTGCGCTTTGTTGTCAGTATCGAGCCCAAACACCGTTGCTATGGTGTCCCCCGCCCAATCGTCCGCTCGCACGTCCTTGCGCTTCTGTTGACCGGCCAGAGCCTTCTGAACTTCAAGCACCCTCTCAGGTGTCAGTTCATCAAATTGATTAGGCCATGACCAAGGGACAACCACGCCCACACTGTCACCATTGGCAAGCGTCTCGCTTTCCAGACAGTACCAGTCAGAGCGTTCAGCAGGCGGGGCTAGGTTGCACTTGTCAGAGATAACCCGAAAGAAGCGCCGGTGATTATCCACGCCAGCCTCTACGCCCTGTTCCTCTGTCATTCGGTTGATCGTCCGAACGTCGCGGGCTGCATCCGTGAGCGCCTTTCCACCTCGTGAGCTTTCGGCATTCACTTCAGCATCGCCTGAAGCCTTGCGGGTATGGTGTATCAGGTGAACCGCTGCATTGGCCTTATCGGCAATCCGCGCCCATTCCTTCGCGACCATATCAATTCCAACGTTGTCGTTTTCGTTGACCGCGTGAGAGCTGATGAACGGGTCGATAATCACCACGTCGATTCTCTTCTCCCGCATCTCTGCGAGGATAGCTTTTGACGTGGCCTCGTTGATGACTGGCCGGTTCTTTTCGATGGAAGCCATGACAAGCCGCTGATCGCGCCCGCTATCGATGTAGAGCTTGCCTTTGAGGTCTTCAGGCTTCAGCCCGTAGTGCTGGATAGCCGCCGCATAGCGCCGCTGGATTTCATCGAGTGGATCTTCAAGGTTGAAGTACCAGACGTTCAGAGGCTCTTTCACCCACTGGCCTAAGAGGTTTCGACAAGCGACCATTGCGAGGCTTTCAGCGATCGCCAGATTGGACTTGCCGACACCCCCAGGCGCAACAGTGACGTGAAGGTATTTGCGGAAAATGTTCCGGCCATAGAGACATTGCCGAGCTGGGAGCTTGGCAGGGTCTACCGCGATGAATGGGGAAGCCGTCACAGCCCTTTCCGGCTTGCGAGGCTGAACCGGCCTAGCGCCGTCCATAATGTCTCTGACTGCATCTAGCCCATTTGTTCGGTGAATGTCGTTCACGTCGAGTGTCATCCAACGCCCTCCGTGAAAACGGCTTGGATATGCAGCCTGTTACGTCGGGGACGCGTGACTAACGAGGTGATTTCGTATGTCTCCCCCTGCCATATCAGCCGATCAGAGGATTTAATGTCTGTGCGATAGTAAGTCTCGACCGCGATCCTTTTCCGCATCGTGTCCGATAGTCCGCCGTTGACGAATTCCTCGCCCGTTTCTGTTATAACTCGAGCCCGGAACGTATCCGTCACCGTCCATGTATTGACCGGCGCACCCCAGCCGTCAGTGCCATCACCAGCCGAAGCCAACTCGATAATTTGATCGAAGGTCATGCAGCGGCCTCCTCTTCGTCGATGGGAGCCGTGCTCAGAACTTCGATATTCCGCGCCGTAAGGGCAAAGGCGAGCGCCCTTGCCCCTTTGCGGCCTGACGGGTCATCGTCAGCCACAATCGTCACGCTCTCAATGAAGGAAGGGACAGAAGCGGCGAGCGATCCAAGCCGCCCCGCCGATCCTGCTACCCACAGCCCCAAGCCTGTCGCCTCGTGAGCTGAGAGCCCGTTTTCAATGCCTTCGGAGAGGATTAGCCCCTGCCCGTCGTTGGGAGGCGCAAGCATGATCGGGAAGCCCTTTGAGGGACCGACCATTAGTTTATCGCGATCCGTGCCAGCCTTGCCGCTGCCGTCCTCTTTGAGCAAAGTCAGGTGAACGCCCTGAACGTTTCCAGGTGGGATTTCATACCGCCCGCATTCGACTTCCTCAGCCATACCGAAAGCCGTGATCATTGCCGGGTGGTGCCCATATCGCCCCGGAAGGAACCGGATCGTTGAGGGAATCTCGCCGCCATACCCGCGAGACTGTTGAAGATACCGCATCACCGTCGCTTCAGCAGGGACAGAACGCGACCAGAGGAAGCGGGCTTTCTTGCGTTGCTTTGCGTCGTGATCAGGAGTCACTATCGACATGGAAGGCGAGTTGTGAGGCTTTCTGACTTCGCGTTTCCCATCTGGCAGGAAATAGCCGTCAGCGCCGCACCGAGCGCAGGTATAGGTCACGAAGCCGTCAGGCTTGATGAACACCCGGAGAACGCGCCGTACCCGATTATGAGTCGATTTCCGATCAGGTCCGCAGAGGGGGCAAGCTACGTCATGCGCCCCTGTTTGCATTGCTGTCGCGTGTTCGATGAATTGGAGGGAAAGGGCCTCAGACATTGCGCCCTCCCTTTGCGAAAACGTCGCTGCAAGGATCGTCGGGATTTGCGAAGCCGTGTTCAGGCAGTTCGCCAAGGTCCGCCGGATCGTGCTCGCCATAATCGAGCGGATCAAATTCAAGATCGTCAGACGTACCGACCGCCCAATTCGCTTGGGACTGGCTCGCCGGTGTGAGAATGCCAGCCGTATAAATCCGCCCTTTCGGTTGGAAATACTCCGAACGCATTCTGATATTCAGAGAGCCGAGAGACGGTTCAAAGTCTTCATCAGGCTCGCGCTCGTCGTCTAACTCGCGATCATCGGTGCTTCCATCGGCCCATCGCTCTTGACGGCCCATGATCCCTTCGACCGAACCAAGCTCAGGTTCAAAATCTGCATCCGGTTCGTAGTCGTCTGCCAGATCAATTAAGAGGGCGATCAGCCCGACCATTTCCGGGTCCAGACTGGCCGTGTCCACTTCGAACGCTATTGCGCTCGTCTCCTTCAAAAGGGTATGAAGGTCAGGTGCTTTTTGCTCTGCTTTGTGGATTGCACGTGCGCCGCTGACCTTTGCCGAGGTCGCGGCGCTTTCGCTTTCAGGGTTCAGCAAACCGTTTACACTGTCGCTGTAAGTGTTTGATTCTTCGTCGTGAACAAAAGAAGTTCGTTTACAGGAAACTCTTTTTGTTTCAGTCAAAGTGGAGGGATTGCAAATCCGTGTACCCCGGTTCGATTCCGGGCGGGGCCTCCAGTTTCTTTACAATTTCATCGGAGCTATGAGTGCAATGGCGCTGAAAAGCGCTGTGCCACGCACTTTGCGCGTTTACTTCTCGTTAATTGAATCATGGGAACTAGAAGATGTCTTCTCCTTGAAGACACCCCACCATCACCCAACGCCTCGGCGGGAG
>CEPO01014699.1_pt1 | contig 20686 bp, 21 predicted proteins | sample 530481 | NCBI WGS metagenome assembly CEPO01 (sample SAMEA2620198, study PRJEB7988) | marine metagenome | biome: marine biome (ENVO:00000447); feature: surface water layer (ENVO:00002042); material: "saline water (ENVO:00002010), including plankton (ENVO:xxxxxxxx)" | depth 5 m
CCCGATACCAAACCTACATAGCCTGTTCCGATCATCGTAACGCGCATGGGGAAACTCCGAGATGACGCTTTGGGAATTGGGCGAGGAGGTGCGACTTTTGGGCAGGAAGGTCAAGACGCTTCAGCGCCAGAAAAGCAATTGGGCGAAGCCTGCCTTAAAGTCCGACTGGCAGATAAAGAAACACCGCCCGTAAAAGGCGGTGTTTCCGGAGCAATCTGGGGAGATCGCGCTTAGAATATGTACTTCGCAAACTCCGGTGGTTTGGAGAACCGAATGGTACGCAGGCTGTCGAGATCCTTCCGGCTCACCTCAATATACGAGAAGAGCGGATTAAGCTTTGTTGTGGCCATTGGTGTTGAAGATCCATCAAACCCGACAAGCTCGACCGTCGTGCCTTCATGAAGCTCGAAATAATAGCCTTTGGTGGACGGACGCATAAAGCCGAACATACCGGCCAGACGTCGTCCTACAGAGTCGGCCTGTTCGAGGCTGCGCTTTAGTGTCGTTACGTCAAAGGCCGTCGTCATTGCGATTTTCGGACGCGCCCGCAGTGAAAGGACAGCGTCTTTCTTCGGCACGTTTGTCTCGACAATCGGGTTGGCCCGATAGGTTTCGATAGAAGGAAGCTCAAGCAATTCGCCATACTTGTTGAGTTTAAGCTCGGTCCTGTTTCCGTTCATCGTGTACCAGGCGCGAACGGTGGAATCGTCCTGGGAACGGGATTTGACGCGATAGACCATCCAGACGAGCGAGCGATCGGCCTCCGGGATGGAAAGAAATTTTTCCATTTGTGGCATGACGGACTTCATGCGGCCGCCAGCCGTGTCGGCGGCCAGCGCCGTCGATGTAAACAGTGTTGCCAACATGGCCAATGAGGCCATCAGACGAAACAAGATACGCATGAATGTCTCCTGACATTTAATTATGTGGGTCAGCCATCATAGCTGAGCCTGGCGTTTCTACGCCATCCGTACTGAACGAGAAGCAACGTATTGTGGCAAAAAAACGCCGCCACGAGTTTCGTGACGGCGTTTATGGTTTGAATGGTCGAAAACTGACTTAGAAATCGAGCACTTTCACATAGCGCACTTGCTCAAGCGCGCAGATTTCTTCCAGCGTATCATCCGGAACATCCGCATCGATGCCGACAAGAGCGATGGCTTCAGCGCCTTCGACTTCACGGCCCAGATTGAACGCCGCGATGTTGATGCCGGCTTTGCCGAGAATCGTACCCAGCGAACCGATAAAGCCCGGCTTGTCGAGGTTGTTGACGTAAAGAATGTGCGGACGGAACTTCGCATCCAGCGCCATGCCTTTGACTTCAACAATCTTCGGAATGCCGCCGACAATCGCGCCAGCAACGTCACGCCAGCTGCCGCCAACTTTCACCCGGATCCGGATAAGGTTGTCATAGACCGGCGAGTCCACCCGCTTGGCCTCTGTCAGGCCGACGCCATTGGATTTCAGAATTTCCGGCGCCGACACCATGTTCACATCATTCATGATTGGACGCAGCGCACCGGCCACAGCGGCAGCCGTCAACGGCTTGGTGTTCAGCGCCGCAGCTTCGCCTTCAAAGCCGATCTCAATGTCGGTGAACCCGCCATCTGAAATCTGGCCTGCGAACAGACCCAGCTTTTCTGCGAGGTCGGCATATGGCTTCAGCTTTGGTGCATCTTCCGCGGAAATGCTTGGCGTGTTGAGGGCGTTGGAAATCGCACCTGTGAGGAGATAATCTGCGATCTGGTCAGCGACCTGAAGGGCGACGTTCTCCTGCGCTTCGGTGGTTGCCGCGCCGAGGTGAGGCGTGGCGACAAAGTTTGGCGCGCCGAACAGGACATTCTCTTTCGCTGGTTCTTCGACAAACACGTCAAAGGCTGCTGCAGAGATATGGCCCGAATCGAGGCCTGCGCGAACGGCGGCTTCATCGACCAGACCGCCACGGGCACAATTAACGATGATGACGCCCTTTTTGGTTTTCTGGAGCGCATCCGCCGACAGGATGTTGCGCGTGGCGTCTGTCAGTGGCGTGTGCAGTGTGATGGCGTCGGCATTTTTGAGAAGCTCATCCAGGTCAACCTTCTTCACGCCCAGATCGGTTGCCCGTTCCTCGGTAAGGAAGGGGTCATACGCGATGACCTTCATTTTGAGACCAATGGCGCGCTCAGCAACAATGGCACCGATGTTTCCGCAGCCGATCACGCCGAGCGTTTTGAAGGACAGCTCGGTGCCCATGAAATCTTTCTTCGGCCATTCACCCGCCTGAGTGCGCATATTGGCGGCCGGAATCTGGCGTGCTGCTGCAAACAGCATGGCAATCGCGTGTTCAGCTGTGGTGATGGTGTTGCCGAAGGGCGTGTTCATCACGACCACACCTTTGGCCGTGGCGGCTTTCTGATCGATATTGTCGACACCGATACCTGCGCGGCCAATGACTTTGAGATTGGTTGCCGCCGCGATGACATCAGCATCCGGCTTACACGCAGAGCGGACGGCAAGGCCGTCATACTCGCCGATGATCTCGATCAACTCTTCTTTCGAAAGGCCGGGCTTCACATCGACTTCAATCCCGCGATTGCGGAAAATATCGGCGGCTGCCGGGCTCAGTTTGTCTGCAATAAGGACTTTAGGCATAGGTTGCTTCCTTCTCCGCCCATTGGGCGCGTTTGAGTTCGTGTACGAGGCAAAGGTCGCCGTCGAAATCTCGGACGCCGACCGGTGAGAATCCGCATCGTTGATAAAAGCGATGCGCATCGGTGTTGTTGATGAGAGGGTCGATAAGAAGAGTGTGGACTTCCGGATCCGAGAAACAGAAGCTGAGCGCGAGCGACATCATCTGGCTTCCATAGCCCTTGCCGAGCATGTCCGCCGGGCCAATCCAGATATCGAGCGCCCGAAAGCCAGCTTCCATTGGCCCCCAATATTGCGATTGCTCAATCTGCGGATCGATGACCTGAACAAAGCCAATGGGCTGGCCATCGAGTTCGGCCATGAACTCCCAGAACCCTTCCCATCCCGCACCAATCTGAGCATCCCATTCCCAGCCTGATCCATCACTCCCTTTCGGATCGGAGAACTGGACGTGAGCTTCCTTATCCCAGGCTTTCAGCAGGGGAATGTCGGTTCGGGCGGCAGGGCGAAGCGTGATCATACGTGTCTCCCTGTTCCGTCTCCGGCAGATATCCATTGGCGTTCGCGGTTGATCGCCATTTTGGCATCGACCTCAGCGCTGAGCTCCTTGCCCAGATCGCCCATCAGGCGGTGCAGAAGGATCACCACATCGGCAGCTTCTTTACCGGCTTCGGGCAGATCACCCGCAGCCAGGGCTTCCTTCAGCTCGGCCATTTCGACCTCGGCCCGCTCTACAAGCTTTACCGGATCCATGGCCTTGCCAAAGGTTTCATCGCCCCAGGCTTTGATGGTTTGCGAGGTCTCGATCATGCCGGCCTCTCTTCGAAAAAGAGCTTTAGGCCGAAGCCGACCAGAACCGCACCCGTGACGCCATCCATTACCTTCGAAACCACACGCTTTTTCACAAGCTGACTGATCGGGCGTGCGGCCAGCACGATTGCAGCGCACCAGGCGATACCCATCAGCCCATGAATACCGGCCAGCAGGGCAGACCAGCCTACCGGGTTCACGCCGTCCACCATGAATTGGGGAAGGAAACTCATATAAAAAACGCCAATTTTCGGATTCAGAAGATTGGTGAACAGGCCCCGGCCAAACCAGCCCGCTAGGCTGGTCTGACGAATCTCCACCTGTGACGCCTCAAGGGCTTTGTCCTTGCGGAGCGCTGCCCACAGCATCTGCCCACCGAGCCACGAGAGATAAGCCGCACCGGCGATTCTCATCACCAAATAGGCCGTCTCTGACACGGCCAGCACGGCTGCAACGCCGAGAGCCGACAAAAGCCCCCAGAACAGAACGCCAAGCGAAATGCCTGCGCCTGCCGCCATGGCCTTCTGCCCAGTCTCGACAGACGCCGTGCGAAGCACAAGTGCCGTGTCGATACCGGGCGTCATAGTCATGAGCGCTGCTGCAATCGAAAAGCTGGTCAAGGCGGTGACTGCGTCCATGTCAGTCCTCCACTCATCGTGACGGGATCAGGCTGCGATCGTTTCTTCGAACGCCCAGGTGAGCCAGGGGGTGAGGGCCTTCACGTCGGAAGGTTCAACCGTTGCGCCACACCAGATGCGCAGGCCCGGAGGCGCCGCACGATAGCCGTTTGCGTCAAAGGCCACGCCTTCCTTTTCAAGAAGACCCGTCATCTTTTTCATGAAGGCTGCCTGATCATCAGCCGACAGCGCGGTAAAGCGCGGATCGGTGATTTTCAGCGTAACGCCTGTGTTCGAGCGGGTTTCCTTGTCAGCACAGAGGAAATCGATCCAGTCATTCTCCGCCACAAAGGCTTCGAGCGCAGCGAGGCTTTCATCAGAGCGGGCTTTGAGGGCTTTCCAGCCGCCAAGGTCCAGCGCCCATTTGAGGGATTGGATATAGTCCTCAACGCACAGCATTGATGGCGTGTTGATGGTCTCGCCAACGAAAATGCCTTCGTTGATCTTGCCCTTTTTCGTCATGCGGAAAATCTTTGGCAAAGGACGGTTCGGGACATAACGTTCCAGGCGGGCCACAGCCGCCGGTGACAGGATCAGCATGCCGTGAGCGGCTTCACCGCCGAGGATTTTCTGCCAGCTGAACGTCGTCACATCGACCTTGTCCCAGTCAATGTCCTGTGCGAAGGCCGCAGACGTTGCGTCGTTGAACACGACGCGATCCGGGTTCTTCACGATCCAGTCCGCATTCGGGACCTTCACGCCCGATGTGGTGCCATTCCAGGTGAAGATAATGTCGGCATCATCGCGCGCCTTTGTGAAGTCCGGCAGCGTGCCATATTCTTTGGCGACGTGCGCAGTGGCATCAACGTCGGTGAGCTGATCGAGAGTGTCTTTCACCCAGTCTTCGCCGAAGCTTTCCCAGGCAAACACATCAACCGGGCGTTCGCCGAGCATGGACCACATGGCCATCTCAACCGCGCCGGTGTCAGACGCAGGCACAATGCCGATGAGGTAATCATCCGGCACGCCAAGCGCTTCACGCGTCAGGTCAATCGCTTCCTTCAGCTTGGCTTTGCCAATCTTGGAGCGATGCGAGCGGCCGAGCGCTGCGTCTTCTAATTGTCCGAGGTGGAATCCGGGCCGCTTAGCCGTCGGGCCTGAAGAAAAATAAGGGCACGTCGGGCGTACCACGGGTTTGGTGACAGTCGTCATCTGTATTGTACTCCTATCCTTACAGATAGGCTGGGCGCCGTTGGGAGCGCCTGGCCCACGTCGCGTATCTCACACTTCGGTTAACAGGGCGAGAGAAGAATTGTGACATTTTGGTCTTATTGTTTTGCTCGGCTGAGCGCTTCGCGTGCCGCTCAGTCAGCCTGCGCCTGCGCGTTGCTTGTGGGTGCTCAACAGCCCGACCGGGCTGGGCGCAGCCGGGTCGAGCCTTGGTGAGACGCAAAGACGAGCAACAACAGAAACTGCGCCTGTAATCCTGGGGATTCGCGCGGGCACCACTGGTCAGTCGTACAGTCCAATTCTCTGTCTTTCTGTACGCCTGCACAGTGTGCTGTTGCTCACAGACTGCCTACCCTCTGGAGGCTGCATCACGGCATGAATGCCCGGGTATTGGGTCGGTGTCGCTGTTCGCAGAGGGAGGGTTTATGCCGATCAGTCTCGAACCGATTAACGACCGGCATGTGTCCTCGAACGCGGACAGGCAGGCGTTTGACGCGTGAACAATCACCAGTTTTTTGTCTAATGAGAGGGTAACATGCGAAAGATCAATCAGTTGAGGGCGGTGGCCCTTGGCGTGGTGTTAGGAGGCGCAGGGATGTCGGCTCCGGCATACGCTCAGGACACTGAATATTTCGAGATACAGAACAACAAGTCAGGACTTTGTTATGGTGTCGCAGGTGGCGGCACCAGTAACGGATCGAACGTCGTGCTGTGGAACTGCACAGGCACCGAGGATCAGAAATGGAGCATGACATCCAACGGTGAAATCAAGAACAAGCTGTCGGGAAAGTGTCTCGATGTATCTGGGCCGTCGATGAACAATGGCGCGAATATACACATCTGGGAATGCCTCGGAACATGGAATCAGAAGTGGGAGTTCAAAGACAACAAGCTGAAAGTCTCAGGTCGCAATAAATGTTCTGAACCAGGTGGCTCTCCAAATCTGGGGCACAGCATTTACTCATGGGATTGCAATGCTGAGAAGCATCAGATTACCAGCAAAGTGGTTATGAATAAGCCTCCTGCTCAACCGCCTGAAACGTGTGTAGTGGACTTGAAACTTACCCCGTCGGGCGCTCCGCCGAACTTCTTCTACAGCAATACAGACAATTCTAAACAGCTGGGATGGGGTGATACCGACGAAGGCGGTGGTACGGGACTTGATGCCAACGGCAGAGACATCACTGGCGACTTCCTTGTAACTTTCTCTGCGAAGATGGGGCCGGTAATAGAAGGCGAATGCCTGGAGGGGCTCGAGGTACACGGTTTTTCTAGTCGAGATCCATCCAGCTACCGGACGCGAGGCAACGACTACAAGTTCATCGGCAACATGGATGTGAACGATTCGTCCTTGTATTATCCAAATGCTGGTAGCACTCAGGATTTCATCTACGTCTATGCGAAGAAAATGACGTCGGGATCTAAAACGATTCTTACCGATGTTTATTTGGAGCAAACGGACGGACAAAATCTGCCCTATGGCCCTGAAGCTGAGGCAGGATATAGGAATATCACTTATTTTGTCGCTGCGTTTGATGATGCCATCCGAGCGTTTCGTGGACGCCTGGCCAATTATGATTATGCCGACTATGTGAAGAAGAAGGATATACGTCCACGCGGTGAATGGGTGTCCGTCTGTACCGGTGGCCAAAACTGCAAGCAGACGCTGGAAAAAAGTTGGAACCGTCAAAAGTCCGATACGGATACTACGAGCAAAACTGTGTCCGATTCGGTTGCGCTGTCGGTATCTGCGACTGTTGGCTATGAAAACGAAGTTGGACCATCTGGTAGTGTGACAGTTGGTGCTGAGAAAGCCTGGTCAACCGAAAGCAGCAACATCAAAGAGATTGTAAATGGTCAGGATGAAGGCGCAGTTCAGACATGTGAAACATCGGTAGACTATAACAATGGAAGCATTCAGGGCGTTTACGCTTGGCAGACGACGATCGATGCGATCGGCGGTCCGGTCAAGATTCAGAGCTGTACTATCGCTTGCACAGCTGATGGTCGGAAGCCAAACTTCATGCCGTTCAGTAATGAATTCGTAAATTCCTGTAATCCAGAGCTCAAAGCAGCTGCGACGCCAGCGCCGGCGCCAGTTGCTCCTGCGGCCGCGCCAGCAGCTGGGGATGCCTTTTCTGGTGAGATTCGTCTCGAGAACCGGTATGTGGCTGAGAAGGTCGTGAACGTCGAAACGGGTTCGGTTGGTTTCAGTGAGGCACCTGACGCCTTCGCCAGCGCCAAATGGGCTTTCGAGAAAGTCGGTGATTTCTACCGGATCAAAAATGTCTGGAAGGGCACGTATCTGAACGTTGAGGGCGGTTCGCTGCAGTCAAGCGACGTGCCGGAAGCTTTCCATTCAGGTCAGTGGGAGCTCGTTCCAATCGATAATGGCGCGTTCTATATGATCAAAAATCGCTGGAAAGGCACCTTCATCAATGTTGAGAGTGGTTCACTTCAGGCGAGTGATGTTCCTCCGGCCTTCTGGTCTGCGCACTGGAATTTGCGCAAAATGTAAACGGCAAAAATATCCATCAAGCCAGAAAAGGCGGGTCATCAGACCCGCCTTTTTTCTATAGGTGCCAAGTTTTCCAACACCTGTATTGGTCCTGAACTCCTAACCCGCGTCCGTGCAGTGTGGGTCTCCACAGAGACCAGAGATCTCGATTGTTGAGTCGATCTGATCGAACCCGTTCTGTTTGGCGCGATCAAATATGATGGCCTGGTAGGGGGCGCAGTCGAGTTGTTCCGTCAGGCCACATTCCCGACACACAACGAAGGCCATAGGGCTTGATGATTTCGTCAGAGGCGTCGCGATGTATTTCGAAACGGATTGCAGCTTTCGGATCAGGCCGAGCTCCAAAAGAAACTCCAGCGTGCGATAGGCTGTCGGGGGCTTGGCGCTGGCGACGCCATTGAGGCCCTCGACCAAGTCATACGCGCCGAGCGGGCCTTCAACCAATAAGCGACGGTAGAAATGCTCCCGGACAGGCGTCAGGGTTTTCCCGGCCTTGCGTGCAATGTTTCTGGCCCGATTGAGCTGGTCCTCAAGATCAGAACCAGGCTTAGTTTCTTTCGCCATGATCGACAGGTCTGACATGCCCGTTCTCCCCGATTAGTGGTGCTGCGAGTCGCTCATAGCAAATACGTGACGTTATAACGATATACAAATTCGTGATTGGCGTTTAAGGGGAGGGGAGACGGCTGACACGTGACACAGCCGCGAATGGAGAGATGGATTTGAATAAGAATTCTGTTGGGGTGGCTTTGGATGCATCGGCAATCACCTTGTCAGGCTTGTGCCTGGTGCATTGCCTCGTATTGCCATTGTTCATCGCAATCTTACCCATGGCGGGCGTGCTCGCCGAGAATGAATGGATTCACAAAGCCTTTGTGATCACAGTGCTGCCGATTTCAGGTTTCATGATTGCGCGCGGAAAGTGCACACACGGTCGAACCGTGTTTGTCGCGCTGGCTGTTTCAGGCCTCAGTCTGCTGATTGCCGGCGCCTTTATTGAGCAGCTCGAAGCCTATGAAACTCCGCTGACAGTCATTGGAGCGCTTCTGCTCGCCTGCGCGCATCTCTGGCGCTGGACGCGGCATACGCACTCAGAGAATGGGCAGCGTTTCCAATGAGTGCCGGAGAAGACGAAAACCCGTTTCTGAAGTCCTTCAAGGACCCGCAGGCGGTCGCGAATTACCTGTCCGGCCCGCCGCTCTTTGTGCCCGGATTTGAGGCGCTTCATCGGATGACGAATGTCTTGCTGGCCGAGCGCGTGCCCGAGACAGGGCGCATTCTGGTGCTCGGTGCCGGTGGCGGGATTGAGCTGCGCGCCATGGCCAGTTTTGCGCGCGGATGGACGTTCGAAGGTGTCGACCCGGCTGGCGAAATGCTGACGCTGGCAGAGAAGACCCTGGATGAGCATGCGGATCGGGCCGCCCTGGTTGAAGGCTATATTGATGATGCCTCCGAAGGTCCGTTTGATGGGGCTGTGTGCCTTCTGACCCTGCATTTTCTCGAGAAAGAAGAGCGCCTTCGCACCCTTAAAGAGATCCATCGCCGGCTTAAGCCCGGCGCGCCTTTTATTGCAGCGCATACATGCCTTCCCGAGGATGCGGACGCGCGGACGCTCTGGCTGGATCGATACGCAGCCTATGCCTTGGCGTCCGGCGCTCCCATGGAGATGGTTACCAAGGCCCGCGAGGCCGTCGGCAAAATGGCGTGTCTCTATCCGGGTGAAGTCGACATGGCGCTGATGTCAGAGGCAGGTTTTTCTGATGCCGATATGTTCTTTGCCGCCATCACATGGCGCGGTTGGATCAGTTATGCGTGAATATCATCACCCCATTTTCGGGCTGGTCATATAGCGCTGGGCGTAGGAATAGGCCTCGCGGAAGCCATGTTTGAGCATCGTAACGTCGCGGGTCTCGCCATTTTTCGGGGTATAGCTCACCACACAATCACGCGTCTTCATCACCTGAATGAAGGCTGCCGCGTCGCGATCATAAAGCATGGTATCCCGGCTGCGCTCGCTCTGGCCAGACCAGCGTTTGGAGCCGCAGGCAAAGCTCCATTCGGAATTTGCTTCCCGCTGAGGCGATTTGATTGTCAGTTGCGGGTCACGGCGGCTTGAAAACTGAACTGAGCCGCCAATCACAGTCGCAAATGGAAACTCCCCGATTGAGCCGCCAATCCATGGCGCGACATCACACATCACCTCGCGACGTGTGGAGGAGGCGCGGCGAGTATACCAGCATTTGACCGACCAGTTTCCGACGGACACGGAATGCACATAACGGGTTTCATCCGCCTCTTCGATTGTGACCTCACTGATCGGTGTCACCTCCAGCGGAAGGAGCGGGCCCTGATTGCCATCCTGGGGAGGCCGGTCACGCTGAAGCTCGATGGCCTGGCGTAATTCAGGAGACAGATCCGAGTTCTGAAGGATCAGATCATAGGCCGCGTCCCGAGGGGATTGCGGCGTGCAGCCGAGTAGAAGCAGAGCGGGCAGAAGCGCCAGCACACAGCGAAGATCAAACATGGCTAAGCCCTCTGGCAGGTCATGATGAAACAGTATCGCAGAGCCGGGTTAATCGGCCTTAAGGCCAAACGAACAGATTTAATCTATGCCAGAACATCATATTCTTGCCGGAGTTTCGCTGGAAAAGCGTGAGGATTATGCGACATGCACTTTGCCCGCGCCGGAGTTTCCACTAGTTTGGCCGGGCATTCGGATGGGCGAATCGGCGAAGGATCATGCCAAATGAGCGATGTGGATTTCGAACGGCTTCAGGCCTTTGCCAATAACACAACCCCACCCCGGCGCGAGGCGGCGCCTATGAAAACCGTTCCGGCCATCAATAATGGCACGCTGATCTGGGGTGGTGGGCTTGTCGGGTTTGCGATCATCATGATGCTGGTCGTGATGGTGATTGGCGGCGCGAGCTTTGCGGGTGATGTGCTGATGCTCGGCACGATGGGCGTTCTGGCCTGCGGTGTGATCTTCTGTCTCTCTGCGCTTGGAGCGTATGTGCTGCGTGAGATGCAGGCGAAGAAAGTTTCCACATCGCGGACGAGCTGGGTCGCCGCGCAGATTGTCGATCGCCAATTCGACGCGTCGATCGAGACAGGCGGAGACTTTGTATTCCTGGAATTGCTCGATGGTCGCCGAGTCAGGTTGCTGCCGCAAAGCAGCGAGGCCAAGGCCGCCAAAGTCGGCGATGTCGGTTGGGCCTCCTATAAGGGCGACAAGCTCCTCGATTTTGCGGCGGAGTAAGTCCATTGCCACGTACCCGCGTTAAAATCTGCTGTATTGCCTCTGTTGATGAAGCCATGCTGGCCGTAAAGGCGGGCGCTGATGCCATCGGTCTGGTCGGTGAAATGCCATCCGGGCCGGGCCCGATTGCGGATCGTGAAATCTCAAAAATTGCGAAAGCTGCGCCGCCTGCGGTCAGTCCGTTTCTTCTGACCTCTGAAACGACGGCCAGCGGCATTGCCGAGCATTTGTTACGGACAGGCGTGTCGACGGTGCAGCTGGTCCAGCATTTATCGCTGGCTGAAACCCTGTCTCTGGATCGCGTGCTGTTATCGACGCGGCGTGTGCAGGTCATCCATATGGAAGGGCCCGAGGCGCTCGACCTGATCGATAAGTATGAGCCGTATGTCCATGCCTTTCTGCTGGATTCAGGTCGCCCTTCGGCGGATGTGCCGGAGCTGGGTGGAACGGGCCGCATCCATGACTGGGAATTGTCGCGGGCCTTTGTCGAGAAAAGCTCAAAGCCTGTCTTCCTCGCGGGTGGCCTAACGCCAGACAATGTCGGCGATGCGATTGCCCGGGTGAAACCCTTCGGCGTGGATCTTTGCTCGGGTGTACGCACCAATGGTCATCTCGACCCGAAAAAACTTGATGCGTTCATGGGGGCTGTCCGGACTGCCGACCGGCACAGATGACCCACACACCTGAGAATGAGGATGCGGCGCACGGTCTGCAGCCCGTGCCGGCAGAAACGCTTGCCGAGACGAGCGTTGTCGAGGCTGTCTCCCGACGCTCCGCAAAGGACTGGCTCTGGTTCTGGATTCTGACGGGTCTGTGGGCGATGTCCTTTCCGTTGACCCGGCTTGCCGTGCAGATGACCGAGCCGGAAAAAGGGCTTCCGGTTGAAGTGGTGGTGGCGGGGCGGATGACGATCGGCGCGATTGTGCTGCTGGTCGCCACTTTTCTTGCCGGACACCGATTTCCGCCGCTCAGTGATTACCGGCGCTGGGGCGTTATGGCATTGCTCGGCCTGATCGGTATGACTTTGCCGTTCTGGCTCTTCACCTTTGCGCAGAAGAGTATCGATTCCAGCCTTGCCGCGCTCTATACGGCAACCGCGCCGCTCTTCGTCGCTGTGATGGCCCATTTTGCCTTTCATGATGAGAAGATCACGCGCCAGAAAGTTGCCGGGCTGGTGGTCGGCTTTCTGGGGATTGCGCTGCTGTTCGGTCCGGACGCGATTTCCAATTTCGGGTCAGCTGGCGTACTGGCGCAGTTTTGCTGTCTTGTCGCAGTAACAGGGTATGCGCTTGAAACGGTTATGGCACGCGGCGCGCCGCCCATGACGCCTTTGGTTCTGGCATCAGGTTTTGTGAGCTTCGGTGCGATTTATAGCTGGTTCGGGGTGATCAATGTAGACTGGACTGGGCACAGCCCGGCGCTGTCATCCTGGCTGGCTGTGGTCGGACTTGGCATCGGCCCGACGGCACTTTCGGCGCTCTTCTACATGGCACTGGTAAAGCAGACGAATGCAACCTTCCTTGCGCTCACAGGCTATACGATTCCGGTGGTTTCCGCCCTGATCGGCTATGTTGCTTATGGCGAGGTTCAGCCCTGGCACGGCTTTGTGGCCTTCGGTCTGATCCTTCTTGGCGTATGGGTGTCACAGTCACAGGGCCGAAAACGAAAACGGCCCGGGTGACCCCGAGCCGTTAGAATGTCGCATCTTATTGTGCGATTATTCGTTGATTGTAACCGTAGAGACGCCCATGGCTCCCGACATTTCGAAGCTATCACCAGGGCCTTTGCCTTCCGGGTATTCCGAGCAGTTTTCGCCTGGCTGCATGCTGGATTCGGTGCACATTGTCATGCCGTCCCGGCGCCATGTGCCCGGAATCTGCATGCCCATCGCGTCAGCATTGTAAGTGCCGTCGGCGTTATAGGTCACTGGAATGTCCATGCCCTGAACAGACAGGACGATGCCTTTTTCAATGACGTGATCAATCGTGTCTTTATCCTCAGCCAGAGCCGGTGTGGCCAGAGCGGCTGTCGCTGCTGACAGGATCAGAAATTTGCGCATGTCTCTCTCCCTATTTGAGATGCTACCCGATTTATCATGAAACGATAAGCGGTCAAAGGGTATTTTACAGCGTATAACAGTAAGCGGGCAAAGGTCCTGCTCTGGCGCGTCTATTCCAGAATGGCGACGTTGATTATGCCTCAAACGTCACTCAAAGTATTGAAATCATCGCCGGGTTTCTGTCCAGCAGGATAATCCGAGCAGGTTTCCACTTCATTTGTCGGGTGTATGCAGAACGCGTCCCCGTCCCGACGCCATGTGCCGGTATAGATCGTGCTCAGGCCATCGGCTGTGTAAGTGCCGTCCTCATTCCACATAGCGACATAGGGCGTTCCCATAACCGTGACGATTGAGCCTTTCTCAAGAGCATAATCGATTATGGACTTTTCCTCAGCGAGCGCAGTGCTGTGTGCGGTGACAGCCAGTGTTATTCCGAAAATTAGGGTATATTTCACGATTTCCTCCCAATTTTATCTGGTGGAATCGTATAATCAAAAATGGATAAATTGTCGCGAGGCCTGTTTGTCGGGCGTTTTGTCAAACACCAGCACGCTTGAGCAGCTGGTCAAAGGCGTCCCAGAACTGGTCACGAATCTCGTCTGTTTCCATCAGAATTTCATGGCGGGAATTTTTTATGAAAATGTGCTCAGCGTCTTTCAGATGGCCAGCAATGCGCTCATGGCTTTCATTGTCGACCAGTTCTTCTTCCTCGGCTGTGGCAATCAGAACCGGGCAGGTGACTTTGGCGACTTTGTCCGGGTTGGCAAACGTATCGATCACGGTGAGTGACGCACCGACCCAGCTCCAGGTGACATGCCCGAGCGCCAGCGCAGGATCCTCGGCCACCAGACGTTCATGTATCTCCCATCGCGCGCGGTCATGCGTTACGATGTTTTCTTCGAATGTTGGCGGCGCGGTGGGTTTCAGAACCAGATTATTGCCCTGCCCAAGCGTTTTCATCGCCCAGGCGAGGTATTTCATGCCCATGAAACGGCTTTTTATCCCCCACATAGGCGCGCTGAATGCGGCCGCATCCACCTGAATAATGCCCTCTGCAATCGCGGCAAGCGCAATGGCCCCGCCCATGGAATGGGCGAGTGAGACATGCGGGCGAGGAAGCTCATCCTGCATTTCGTCCAGTGCGATGCGCAGGGCGTTCATGAAGGTTTCGAAGCGGTCGATATGGCCTTTTTGGGAATCCGGCAGAAGACGCGATGACAAGCCTTGCCCCGGCCAGTCGAGGATCAGAACAGCAAACCCCTTATCCTGGAGCTCACGGGCGACTTCGAAGTATTTTTCGATAAATTCGGTTCGACCGGGACAGACGATCACCGTCCCGCGTGGATTTTTCTGGAGAGACGGGGCAACGCACATTCGGAGCTTTCGCCCCTCAGCGCCGTCCAGCCAGCGAACGGCGGCCCCTTGCGGTTCAGGATTGCCCTCGACCTTTACGAATTCTGACGAGAGCATTCCCGTGCCTTAGGTCAGCTTGGACAGAAGGCTCTGCAGTTTCATGGCGACAGACATGTCACCAGCAACTTTCAGTTTGCCTTGCATGAAGGCCATGGTTGGGTCGAGCTTACCCTGCAGGAGGCTGGTGAAGTCATCCCAGTCGACAGAAATTGTCGCATCGGCGTCGCCATCTTCATTGGTCGCTTTGCCGTTCACTCCATCGAGGAGGAGTTTGCCGATCGAACCAAAGTCGAATTTCACGACTTTGTTGAAGTCGCCACCTGCGCTAAGTGCTTCGCTAGCTTTCGCGGTCAGTGTTGCCAGATCCATCATAGTTCTCCCTGATCTCGTGAGTGTTCTATGGCCCTATGAAATTCAGAACGCAAGTGGGTGAGAGCTGACTCGCACACATGACTGTGCCGAAGTCGATTTATACGGCATACTCGGCCTGGTCATCAGATGAGTGGGGAGCATTTGACGTGACGATTACCGGATGGAAGGCGCAGGTCAAAGCCTGGAAAACCTGGAGCGGCTGGAAGAAGGGCTCCCGGCTTACGCCCGTCAGCCTCAACCGGATGAAAGACCTCAGCGCATTCGATCTGGCTGTGATTGCGCAGAATGAGATGCATGATGATACGGTCAGGCAGGCCGCGCGAGACGAATTGAGCGCGCGTGAGGGCGAGGCGCCAAATGCCGCTGCGATTTGCGTGCCCTCCTTTATCTCGCCCGGGGATGTCGGCGGTATGTACCGACGCACATTTGGCTGGACGCGGACCTTACGCATTTTGTCTGGCTGGGTGATCCTCGCCTTTGTGATCCTCACATTCGCGGCGATTGGCTGGCATACCGAACATGTGGATGACGTTCTGTCCGATGCGCGGCAGCGCGGGCTGATCAGCGGGTATGACTATCTCGACAAGGGCAGGCGCGCGACGGCTGACGAAATTGCAGAAATTCCGCGGGATGCGCGATCCTCCGCCTTCGACTCTGATATCCGATACAGTGAGGTCTTGTTGTGGCGGGTCCGGGACACTGACGCCGCGAAAAATCTGCAAATGGTCGGTCACGTAGGCACGTTCGGCATTATCGGAATGTGCGTGTCATTTCTGGCCTGGTTTCTGCTGACGCTGTTCAGGCGAAAGCCAGTGCGCATTCTTCTGTTGCGGAAATTCAATCGCAAGAAGCTGTCTAAATCCATGTCACATGTGATCGATATGCAATTACGCCCCTTCGGCCATGTGATGACGCTGTCGGACAGATATTTCCAGAAGTCGAAATGGGATTGGTTTATGTTTGGCCTCCCAGCAAATCCACTTCACATCGCGCTCTATGTCATCTGGCTGCCCCTCCGCATTATTTTACGCCAGTTCAACCGGGCAAAATGGGGCCCGGCCTGGGTCGGATCGGCGCGGAATTTCAGATCGCTCGCACAGCGCCTGCGCGACAGGATTGGCCTCAATTTCGAGATCATGTGGGGCAAGCAAGGCTCATTCCTGATCCGGACGAGCGATCAGTGGTGGCAGAATGTGATCACCCTGCTGATGCGATCGGCTGACGTGATCATTGTTGACGTATCTGATGTGACACAAGGCACCAAATGGGAGCTCAATCGGCTTGACGGCGACAAGGCCTGGGAAAATGCCATCTTCATGTCCCTGGATGAAAAGGAAGGTCAGGCACGGGCGGCCTTGTCTGAATATGCCTGGAGGCAGCCGAAAATATGGCTGTATGAAAAATCGGGTCGGATGGAAGGCGAGAAAGAGTTTCGTCAGGCGGTTATTGATGCGGTGGAACGAAACCTGAAGGATCGGTATGCCGGTTAACCTTATGTCACTCTTTCCGTTGAGGCGCTCACCCCGTAAGACTTGAAAAAACATCGGGGAGTGACGCGTGAGCTGGAAAGAAAGCATAGACGAATTGCGAGCGCGAGAGCGCCTGGCCGAGAAAATGGGCGGCGAAGAGCCCGTCTCTCGACAACGTGGTCGCGGCAAGCTGACCGTGCGCGAACGCGTCGCCTTCCTCGCTGACCCCGGCAGCTTTCAGGAGATCGGCAAGATTGCCGGACGCGCCGAGTATGATGAAAACCACCAGCTGAAAGACTTCCTCCCCGCCAATATGGTGGTCGGTCGCGGCAAAGTCGGCGGCACACAATGCGTGATCCTGGGCGATGACTTCACAGTGCGCGGCGGAGCGGCCGATGCCAGCATTCGCGGCAAGATGATCATCGCTGAGAAGATGGCGGCTGAATATCGCTTGCCACTGGTCCGCCTGATTGATGGCACGGGCGGTGGCGGTTCCATCAAAATGCTCGATAAAGACCCGCGCACCTACATCCCCGAAACGCCGGGTTGGGAGCTGGTGGTTGAAAACCTTTCTGAGGTGCCCGTCGTGTCGCTCGCCCTCGGGCCGTGCGCAGGTCTTGGGGCAGGGCGTGTGGCCGCCAGCCATTATTCCGTCATGGTGAAAGAGCTATCTCAAGTCTTCGTGGCCGGGCCGCCCGTTGCCATCGCCATTGGCGAGGATGTCACCAAGGAAGAGCTGGGCGGCTGGAATATTCAAGCCAAAAACGGCACGGTGGACGACGCCGTTGAAAGCGAGGCTGAGGCCTTCGAAAAAACGCGGAAATTCCTCTCCTATCTGCCCTCATCCGTGCATGAACGCGCCGCACGAACCGAACCGACAGACGATCCCGACCGCCGCGAAGAGAGCCTGATCGACATCGTGCCCACCGATGGCAAAACGCCTTACAAGCCGCATAAAATCGTCGAGTCTTGCGTGGATCAGGGTAGCTTTTTCGAGATTGGCCCGTATTGGGGGCGGGGCATCGTCACCGGCTTTGCGCGGATAGATGGTTATCCCGTTGGCATTCTGGCGGGCAACCCCTTCTTCCTCGATGGCGCCTGGACGGCGGACACCTGTGATAAGGTCACGCGCCATGTCGACCTTTGCGACACCTTCCATCTGCCCATTATTCACTTTGTCGATTGTGCGGGTTTTGCCGTTGGCGTGCGGCACGAAACCGCCGGCGTGACGCGCCGAGGTGTGCGCAGCATGGCAGCCGTCTATCAGGCAAATGTGCCAATTTGCTCGATTGTGATCCGCAAGGCGTTCGGCCTTGCTGGCTCGGCCATGATGAACCCGACGCGGACGAAATGGCGCTATGCCTGGCCGTCTGGCGATTGGGGCTCGCTTCCCATGTCCGGCGGCATCGAGGCGGCCTATCGCAAAGAGATTTCAGAGGCAGAAGACAAAGAGGCCTATCTCGAAGCGCTCTATGCCAAGTTCGATGCCATCCGCTCGCCCTTCCGCACGGCCGAATCCTTCCTCGCCGAAGACATTATCGACCCCCGCGACACCCGCCCCAGCCTTGTCGACTTCGTTCACCACGCCGAACGGATGTTGGAGGCGGGGCGGATAAGTAAGGGGTACAGGCCGTAGGGCGGTGATGAGCACCGGACTTGATCCGGTGGAAATCCCGCCGGATTGGTTCCGCTTTATGGCGGGATTTATCGGATAACATCCGTTGCATCGCCGCCCTACAGTTCGTGGCCTGCGGCTCAGCGCCCTGCGCCTTCGCCTTGCTCGTAGCGCCGCCAATTTAGAATTGCGCTCATCCCTGCATAGGCAGGGATCTGGTCACGGCTCACCGATATCCCGTCCTTCAACGGGATGAGCGAGGTCTCTCCACTGCCGATACCCGCGGATTGGCGGGTATCACCCGGATCTACGAAATCACGCTCGCGTCCAAACCTTCCCTCTCACTTCAAAACGCCCTAGATTTTTTACACGGTAGTCGGGAGGTCAGCGTGTCGGATGTCTTTGTCAGCCATAAATCGGAGCGGCGTCCCGCGGCGCGTCATTTGGCGAGACTGGTTCAGAGTTACGGCTATTCGGTCTGGGCCGATTATGAGGCGCTGCCGGAGGATGGTTTTAACCGCGCGCTGGAAGGCGAACTGAACGCAGCAGGCGCGGTGCTTGTTCTCTGGTGCCAGCACTCTGTGAAAAGCCCTTGGGTGATTGAACAGGCGCGCATGGCGCGCGAGAGCGGGCGGATTATTCCTTTGCTGATGGAGACGGTCGACCTGCCGCTCGGCTTTGCCAGCATGGCGACCCATGACCTCAGCGATTGGGATGGGACGGGCCGCAGTCCGCTGCTTGACCCGGTGCTTGAAGCGATCGCTGACAAGACCGGCAAACGCCCGCAAATGGAGTATGACGCGCTCAAAACCTATGAGGCGAGCTGGCGCGATTTTGGCGCGCCGCGCTGGACACAATTTGCGTTGGGCCCGCCTGTGACTGGTGATGAGGCTGTATCGGCTGTGCCGCCCGACCCAAAGACCGAACAAGCAGAAGAGAAGACGGGCTCAACCGAAACGAAGACCGGTCAGAACAAGGGTTTCTCGCCGGATGAGGATGTGTTCGAGAAGATTTTTGGCGAAGTGTTTGGCAAAGGCAAAGATGAAGGCACTGCTGACGAACCGGGCAGGGGACCAGATCTGCGTGTGTCTTATCAGATTACGCTCGAACAAGCCTTTACCGGGCTGAAGCCGGAGATCAGCTTCAAGCGTCGTGTGCCCTGCGTCGCCTGTGAGGGGTATGGCGCACCGAAATCTGAAAGATCCGGTGCCTGTGCGTCGTGCTCGGGAAGCGGGAAAGTCGAGAAAGAGCAGGGCTTTTTCAGGATGAGCCAGACCTGTCCCGCCTGCAAGGGATCCGGGCAGAAGGGCAAAGCCTGCGGAGCCTGTGAGGGCAAAGGCCTGATCGAACAGGCTGAGACGGTGAAAGTGACGATCCCGGCGGGAATGGAGAATGGCAAGAAGCTGATGCTCGTTGGAAAGGGGGATTATGGTCGCCCCGGAAAACAAGCTGATGGTCCGCCGGTAGCGCCGACATCAGGCGATCTTTATCTGGATGTGGCCTTCCAGAAGCATGCGGTTTTTGAATTGAACGGCCTCGACCTTATCTGTCGCTATCTCGTCAAAGACAGCGTGCTGCGCAAGGGCGGGTCGGTGAAGGTGACCGGCATTGACGGTAAACAGCTGAAGCTGAGCGTGCCGAAAAAGTCCGAGCCGGGCTCACGGTTTCGGCTGACCGGATGCGGTATGCGAAACCTGAACGGCACGCGCGGCGATTTATTTGTTCAGCTGGTGACGCAGACGTGAAAAAGCCCGCCTCAGAGGCCGGGCTTTTGTGTGTGTTCATGAATCCCGGATCACGTCTGGGATGATAGATCACGCTAGTCTTCTGACTCTGCCTCTTCGCTCGCCTCAGGCTTCACGAATTTCATCGTCATGCGATCGCTTTCGCCAATGGCGGCATAATGGTCCTCGCCCTGATAGTCTCCTGCCACACTGCCATCACGGTTTGCGGACCGCAGGTTGGGCGGCAGGGTCCAAACGCCATAAGGATGGTCTTTGGTGTCGTTCGGATTGGCGTTAATGTCAGACGCTTCCAGGAATTCAAAGCCGGCTTCCGCGGCCTTCTGCTTCACATAATCCTCGTGAACATAGCCAGTTGGCGCGCCCGGGATTTGCTCATCTGAGCTGTTCAGACGGTGCTCGACCACACCAAGAATGCCGCCGGGCTTCAGGGCGTCATAAGCATCCTTGAAAATCTTGTCGTCATAATTGCCCGCCATCCAGTTATGGACGTTGCGGAAAGTGAGGACGTAATCTGCGGTGGGTTCCTCGAACATCGGCTCGCTGCTGCCTGAAAGGATAACGACGCCGATATCGCCAAAGGCTTCCGGCTTGGAAATATGGCTCTCGGTGAAGCTTGCCATGGCGCGCTCACCAAATCCGGAAGACGGGTCGGTCATGGCCGCATAATATTTGCCGCTGTCTTTCAGATATGGCGCAATGATGGAGGCGTAATAACCACCACCGGGCCAGATCTCGACAACCGTGTCGTCCGGTTCAATGCCCATGAATTCCAGCGTTTCGATCGGATTGCGATACTCATCGCGGGCGACATCGCCTTCTGGGCGCCAGCTTCCGGCCGCAGCCGCTTCCAATGTCATGGCGCCCGTCGCTTCTGGTGTTGTGCTGGTTTCTTCCGCAGGCGGCGCGGACGCTTCAGGCGTGGGGGTCGGTTCGGCGGGTTCCTCGGAG